>Ga0079224_100001175_pt1 | contig 29221 bp, 47 predicted proteins | sample Stecom2015_FD_80414 | JGI IMG/M metagenome (GOLD analysis project Ga0079224, IMG submission 80414) | Agricultural soil microbial communities from Utah to study Nitrogen management - Steer compost 2015 | ecosystem: Environmental > Terrestrial > Soil > Agricultural land | place: USA: Utah... | reverse complement strand
TTGGCCGGATGGTGTGACTGCGCCGACTCAGCGGGCGAGCAGCAGCAGAGCGAACAGGGCGACACCGGCCGCGCACAGGCAGCGGACCCTCCAGTCGTGGACCTGCTGTTCCAGCTTCTTCAGGTGTGCCGCATGCTGCCGTTTCCCCGCCGCCTCCTGCTGGGAGTAGTGGGCGGCGAGGGTCACCACGTCCAGCTTGCCGAGGGTCGTGCTGGCCTCGGCGAGACCCCGCTTGGACTCCGCGATGAGGGAGAGGATTTCCCGCATGTCCTCCACGACCCGCGCGAAGTCCGAGAGCACCGGGTCGGCTTCCAGGTGACTGACCGCGCGGGAGAAGTCGTCCAGTCGCCGCGAGTCCACCAGGTGTGCGGTGTTGGCGAACCCTTCCAGGACGTCCATCCGCAGCCCGTTGGCCGCATGGCTGAACATCTCCGCCATGGACCAGTTCATTCGGTGCGACAGGGCATTGGAGAAGTCTTGCAGCACCCGGGCGTCGAGCCGGTCCAGGGCCACGGCGACCTCCGGGAAGTCCTGCGCCACCTCGTTGATCACGACGTGGGCGTCCCGGCCGACCCGGAAGGAGACGTGCTTGTGCTCGATCACAGGTTCACGGTGCCGGTGAAGTCCCTGCCGACGTTGTAGTTCGTCCGGGCATGGGTGTTGCCGAAGGTCACCGTGGAGGTGGAGCTGTCGACGGTGAGGTTGTGCTGCGCGATCCGCACCCGCCAGTACGCGGCGACGTCCTCCGGGGTCAGGGCCTCCTCCCGCAGGAGCGTCGCATGGTCGGCGGCCTCGTCGGCGTAGCGGTCCTGGATCTCGCGCGGCTGCCTGGCGACCAGGGAGCGAACCCGGTCGCGGACCTGATCCAAGAGTCCCGTCGCAGCCCCGGCGGCGATGGCTTCGGTGACCGCGACGGCGGTCTCGGTGGCGTTCAGCATGAGGGGCAAGGTAGCGGCGCACCCCGGGCGGCGGTGCCCGGTTGCCGCATTTTGGCCAGATGGAGTGGCCCCGCACAGCCCTGCCCCACCCCCCAAAACCTTCACTTTGCACAAAAGGAGCTACCTCGGCCCAGGGAGCGGGGGTGGTTGAGGTGACACGGAAAGTGCGGGACGGCGCCGCGCACGCGAACTCCTGGTGGGTGGTGGGCTCCTTTTGTGCAAAGTCAACCATCCGAAGGGAAACCCCAGGTCATCCACGAACACACGCACGGCCGGACACGCACCCCGAACCCCCCGCGACAGCCGGGAAAACCCCCCTACCCTGCCGCCCGTGACGCACTACCACGCCTACGCCTACACGGGCGCCCAGTACCCCGACACCCACGTCCGCTCAGGACGGGCACCCAAGCAGTACCTCCCCATCGAGATCAAAGACACCGCCGGACCCAACACCCGCCTCAACACCCTCGACGACGCCCTCACCTGGATCGAAAAAGAACTCACCACCCACGAACCCGACACCACCAGCCCCGCCCCCCTCGCCGCACGCCTCACATACGCGCGCACCACACTCCAGCAGACCGCCCCCGGATACCTCGTGTACGGCTACTGGACCCGCACCCAGCAGTACGCCGCCCGCCGCATCCTCCGCTGCATTCACTGCCCCGACTGACCCCGCCGGTCAGACAGCCTCGGCACACCCGCCGCCCGGTGCTCAGCCCGGTCGGCGGCAGCCAGCAACACCATCGCCAGACGCCGCGCATCCGCCGTATACATCGGCACGAAATCCTCACCCGGCGCCATCGACTCCGGCGACGACACGAACACCATGCCGTCCTCCGTGTCCTGCTCATCCAGCGTGCGCACCACCCACACCAGATCCCGCGTGCCGAACGGCCGAGGCATTTCCCTCAAGTCCCACTCATGGCCCGGCCACCCATGATCCGGCCCGTTGATCCTCGTCGGCTTCGGCAACTCCCCCACCTGGGCCATCGCCGTCAGCCTGCGCAGCTCCCGCCGGATGTCCCCCAGCGTCACATCGTCATCCATGCCCGGATCGTAACCCGACATGGCCTGGGCCACAGACAGCCCGCCACGACGCACAGCACGCCGGACAAGCAGGCGCGCGTGTGCCACACCAGCCCCCACCCCGATCAGCCACGCCTCCTATCGCGTCCCCTCCCCCGCCACGACGGTCGTGCAGCCAACCGACATGCCCGGCGGCCACCCCGAGGACCGGAACGCAGTGAGGACCGCAGGGCTGCCCCTGGATCGGTGCACGTGGCCGTCCATGCCTGGTGTATGTAGAGGAATGCGCGAATCGCGCGCTTCTGACCTGCGAAAACGTTGTTGCCTGGATGCAATCGCAAGCGGTTCATCATGCAACGGGGGACGGCTCATGATGCAACCAGGGGCGGCTCGTCATGCAACAAGAGGCCTGTCGCTGTTGCTCTAAGGAACAGTATGAGTAAGCGCGGATCGGTGCGTCGTGGCGTGGAGTGTTGTCCTGAGGAACAGCGTCATGCAATGATCGCCGCGCCAACCGTTCCCCAGGGAAAAGGTCGACTTTGCTGCCATGTCAGCAAAACCCGCATCAGTGCGGCGCTTCGCCGACCCTGCGACGGGTGAGGTCCATGAGTACGTCGACATGGACGAAGGCCGTCGTCCCGCCTACAACTTTCCAGGAGGTTTCACCGCAGTAAGTAACCGCATCGGCTTGCAGATCCTGTCCAAGGAGTCTGGGCTGACACCGTCGGACCGGGATGTCCTTGCACTACATGTGCATGGTCCGGAACGACGAGGAGACGTACTTCGCTGGCCCCGAGCAAAGATGGCCGAGTACATCGGCATCAGCGCGCGGACGGTAGCAACCGCGATCAAGCGTTTGACCAAGGCTGGGCTTCTGGTTGAGGCTGAGCGGCACGGTCGCGTCATCTACTACAGAGCCAGCCCGCACCACGCCTCGCGGGCCGGAGGTGAGCAGCAGCGTGAAGACGCCGCAGCCTACCGACTGCCCGTTGTCCCCGGACTCCCTGAGCAGAGAGGACGGACGGCATCGTGAACACACCGCTCGTTCCCACAGTCGAATCCAGGGTGCTGAGCAAGGCCTTGCGCCTGCCGTACCCCCAGATGCGGATAGTGATCTTCTATCTCATGGCCGTCAAGGATCCGGACTTCGGGCACGGCGTAGTCATGACCGGCGAGAAGATCGCAGAAGAGATCGGGATGAACCGGCCTCTTCTGTCCAGGACGATTCCGCGCCTCTTGGAGGCTGGCTGGCTCCGGGAAGCCTCCAGGCACGGAAACGTCAGGTACTACGGGCTCGGCCCTGAGGCCGAGCCGCAGCGGAGCAACGTAGTCCCGCTTCGACGGACTGCCTGAAGCCCATGGGGCACGGTTCACTGAACTGTGCCCCATGGCGACAGCAAGATGTAGGCGACTGCATGATGTTGTCACTCGGAGAAACAGGCGCACCTGACCAGGGGTGACTGTGAACGGAAAGGGGAAAAGGTGGGTGACGGATATGTCTATGTGGTGGGGTCCGGGCGGCCGGGCGAGCCAGTGAAGATCGGCTGGAGCGGTGATCCGGAGAGCCGATTGAGGAGTCTCCAGACCGGTTCGGCCTACCGGCTGAGGCTGATGACCAGGTATTCGGGACCACGGGATCTGGAGAAGTTTCTCCACGACCGCTTCAGTCGCCTGCGGACACACGGGGAGTGGTTCGACTTCGGTGGCGAGGATCCTGTGGCCTTGATCCCGGAGGCAGTTGGCGAGTGGGACGGGAAGAGCAGGGGTCGTCCGGAGGTCTACGGATTCAACGGCCCACACGTCGTCGTGGGAGTCAGGCAAGGCAGGGAGTTGGCCTCGGCGGCATCGGGACTGACAGATGCTGAGTTTCGCGTGATGACCTGGTACTGGTTCGCCACGGAGAAGAGTCAGGGCGCCGTCGAGCAGACTTCTGTGGAAATCGCCAAGGAGCTGGGGCTCAGCCCGGACGCCTTGAGGCGGATCATCAAGACGCTGTGTCAGGCGAGGCTACTCGTGGAGGCGGGGGGTGTTGGGGCGGTGAAGTATTACCGCTGTGCGCCTCGCGTTGCCTTCACGGGCACCAGGAAGGCTCATCACGGGGCGGTGGGCGACTGGGGCCCGCCAAGCCTGCAAGTGCGGGAGCCTCGGAACTGGCGACGGGTGAAACCTGACGAGGACTAACCGAAGGGGCCACCCCGATGGGCTGGGGCGGCCCCTTCTTCGCGCTCGTGGATCAGATGGTGGGCCGGTCGAACAGGCCCGCCTTGGCGCCCGCGATGAAGGCGCTCCACTCGACCGCGTCGTAGGTGATGACCTCGGAGTTCGGCTTCTTGGAGTGCCGCACCTGCGTCGAGCCGTCGGCGAGGAACTGGACGTCCACGCAGGATGAGCCGTCGTTGGAGGAGGCGTTGAACCAGGACTTGATGACCTGGGGCTGAGCCATGTTTTCTCCTTCTCGGGGGTGGGCGGTCAGGGACCGCCTACGGGATACACCTCCCCGGACTGTCGCCGCATCTTCTCCTCTTCACTGGTGGCCCACCCCTGGTTCAGGTGGCGGCTGAGTTGTGCGTGGAGGCGTGCAGCGTCGTCCGGGGTGAGTGCGGCGTGCCTGGTGACCTCCCCTGCCAGTGTGTTCATGAGCAGGGGGATGAGGTAGGTGCCGTCATCCGTGCGGGTTAAGTCGGATCTGCCGACGCGGATGGCTGGTGTGGCGTCTGTGGAGGTCATGATCTTCCCGTCGCGTGCTGGGGATGTGCGCTACACCACAACAACTACCGGAAGTCACTGAACGATGACAGCACGCGAACGAGATCAGCAACAACCCTCCGCCTCGGAGAAGACTGGATTGCGCTGGCGAGGGTGGCCGGATCCCGCTTGAATATAGCGCCAGCACTATATAGCGTTGACGCTATGAGAATCCTGCGGAAAGCCAGCCCGCCCATCGCTGGAGATCCGGAGCGGGAACTGTCCTACGAGATCGCCCAACAGGTCTTCGACCTGCGGAACTCGGAAGGGCTCACGCAGGGCCAGCTCGCCGAACGGGCTGGCACCAAGCAGCCCAACATCTCGGGAGTGGAGAGCGCCACGAAGCTGCCCACTCTCGGGCTGCTGCTCCGGATCGCCACCGCGCTGAACAGGCGCCTGGTCATCCGGTTCGAACCTCGGAAAGGTGAAGAATGAACCTCTGGTCGCGCCTGGTGAACCTCGTCCAGCGGACGCCGGACCCCCTGCTCGGGATCAGCCAGAAACTCTCGCGCACCCGGCTGATGAACCACCTCCACAACCGTGCCAGCGGTCTCGTGCACCGCATGGACTGGGTCTTTGTCAGCCTGGCGCTCATTGCCGGGGCGTCCGCGTTCCTGCCGAGGACTCGATGGGCGGCCGTAGTCCAGGCCGTACTGGCGCTGGTGGCCGTCGCGGGGATCTTCTTCAAGCACCAGCACGGGGGGAGGCTCTGCGAGCAGTGCGTCACCGCGTTCCCCATCAATGCTCCGGAGTACGCGGACAAGCGCAAGAAGCGATTCAAGGCGTTCCACTCGTCATGGGTGATCGTTCCTCCTGCGCTGGCCTGCTGTATGGCGAGCATGCTCCTGGAGTCCTCCTGGCGTGGCGTTGTCTACATGGTTCCCTGGGTCATGCAGGCCGGGCTCGCGCTTGTGGCCCGCTTTCACAGCTCCTACCAGCCGTGGTGCCCCTACTGCCGTGACGGCGGCGGCGGTGAGGGTGAGGCGGAGTCTGCACCGGACCCCAGCGGTGGACATGGCCGACCCCTGCCGGTGGTGTGACCCGGCCTGACCTTGCAGTGCACAGCACCCGAACGGAATGTTCGGGTGCTGCGTTCTTTTCGCGGAAAACTGTTGCCAGGCAGCCAGGTTGCTGTGCTACTGTGGAAACACAGCACCAGTTCGGTGTCCACGCCCGGCCCGGCCGGGATCGACCGAGAACTGAGGCAGGCCCACACGGACCCGCCACCCATGTTCAGCCCTCACACCCCGCCCGGCGGGGAAGACGGCGCACGTGAGCATGGCAGCGGTGTTCCGGATGGGAGACCTGACCACTCTCAATCCACCCCACGCCAGCATCGGACGCCTTCGTGCCGCCGGGTGGAGAAACGGCCAACCGCCATGACATCGCTCAACGCCCCCAGCTTCTACGACACCGCATCGTTCACGCTGCCGCCCAAGGTGGCCAAGATGGACGCGGTCCGGAAGCTCGCCGACCGCCTGACCGCCGTTACCGGGATCGGTGACACCGCCGCCAGCGTCATCTCTCACGCCGCCGTCGACCCGGCCGCCGTCCGGGCGACCCTCGCCGAGCCGCTGCCCGGCCTGACCGCCCACCCCGAGTCCCACCTGAGGGTCATCCCGGCCCGCGTCTGGACCCCGTGGCTCACCGCGCCCGCCGACGACATCCCCCGCTACCGCAGCAAGAAGCGGCTCCCCGTCAGCGACCCCAGCGTCCAGGCAACTCCCCGACTCGACGAGAGCCCCAACGGGCTGGCTCTGGCGTGGAAGTCGCAGACCGACCGGGCGCACCACGAGGAGGACAACCGGCGCCTCTACGAGGAGGACATCTACACCGACCGGCTGCGGATCTTCCCCGGGAAGGGCGGCATCCTCACCCCGCTGGTTCTCGTGCCGCAGACGGAGACCTTCGAGGACGGTGACCTGACGCAGCCCCCCTCCTCGCCGCTGATGCGACTCAGTGACGACGGCCAGAAGCTGGCACTGCACACCCTGCGCATCGTCGACGGCCGTCGCCGTTTCTACGAGGTCCAGGATGTGCTGCGGCAGTTTGCCCGCCTGGATGAGGCGGGCCTGCGGGCACACTTCGGGCGGGACATGACTCCCGAGGTCTTCCAGGAGGCGATCCAGGGTGACCGTGACGCCCTCGCCGAGGTCGTCAACGCCATCCGTGACGCCTGCATCAGCGCCGGGCACGAGGGCGAGCAGCAGCAGTACATCGGCGTGCACTACCTCGCCAGCGTCATCAGCATGCCCGCCTACATCGCCGTCGGCACGGTGGACCCCGACACCAGTGAGGTCCGGCCGCTCGGCACCGACACCGGCTACCCGACCGGCACCCGCTACACCCTAGAAACCGGGCTCACGGCCTGGCACACCGGCAAGGAAGCCCGCGTGGTCGCCACCGGCCAGAAGGAGTACAACGGGCTGCTGCTGCCCGAGGGCTCCGTCGACGAGACGATGGTCGAGGTCGCCGTCACCCGGCTCCGCGCCCGGGGCGTACCCAAGGACATCGCCGAGTACGGGGCCAGCGCCACCGCCCCGGCCGCCGCCCGGTTCGCCTGGTGGGCGCGGGCCGTCAGGCAGATCGGGGGAACCCCCGCCACGGCGGTGGCCGCCTTCGCGACCACGTCCGGCAGCCCTCTGCCGCAGGGCATCTCCCAGGCGCTGCTGACCTGCGCCTCCTACCTGATGGAGGAGGACATCGACATCGTCTACCCGGCCGGTGACTACCGGAAGGAGGAGGAGAGGCCGGAGTCCCTGACCCACCTGGTGGCGGACGCACGGAACCTGACCCCGGTGGCCAGCCTCAGTCAGGAACGGAAGGGGCTGCTGGCGCACCCGCGCTGGCGGAACGCCATGCACATCGCCCTGGCACACCTCGCCCTGACGGGGGCCCTGCCCTCGCGGGGGCCGCTGCCCGGTCACGTGCTCAACCCGCACCTGCTGTCCCGGGTGGCCCTGGCCTGGGTGACCGGCCAGATCCCCGTGGTCGCCACGGCCGACGGTACGGAGATCCGCGACGCGGAGGGGCGGACCATCCCTATCGATGGGCGGACTCTCGGCCAGCCGGACCCGGAGTGGGCGAAGAGGCTGCCGTACGGGCGCGTCGAGCACATGACGCCGCCCGCCGAGCCTGCCACGCCCGGAGCCAGTCACGCCTTCACGCTGCGCCACGGCGTGGAGTACACGATCCCCACCACCGCCCTGAAGGAGGTGGAGGCGACAGCTGAGTCCGTCGCCAGGGCGGTGCGGCGCTGGTTCCCCGGCGCGACCGGCGTCACGCTGACGGACTGGAGCGACAGGCTGGTCACCGGGGTCATGGTCGGCAGTGTGTGGGTTCGCCTGTACGACCGCAGTGGGGAGCGGGACGAGGCGCGCCACCGGGGCGCCTGGTACCCGGAGGGCCGCCCGGCCGGAACGAAGGACGAGGTCGACATCGAGAGGAACGATTCGGGTTTCCCGGTCGGGGTGCTGGTCGGCGCCGACGAGTGGATCGCCGGGCGGGACACCGTAGACGCCGTCGAGGCGGAGGAGGTCATGGTCGAGGAGCTGGACGGCGAGATCATCCAGCAGATCGACGACGCCCTGGAGGTCCAGAAGGCGGCCGACGAGAAGGCGGGGAAGGGTCCCGACATCCGATGGGACGTGCCCGTCCTGCGGCTGCCGGAGCTCCGGCGGTCCGGGAAGTAGCCGACAGGGCGGGAGCGGGGCGGCAGTCGGGCCGCCCCGCCTTCGGAAAGGAGAAGAGATGGCTCACAGGAACGGCTCGGCTGAGCCGCAGGCGCCTCGCTGGGTGCAGGCCCGCAGCGGCTACCAGATCGTGACCGGCGACGGCCGGATCCTCGGCCGGATCGAGAGGCGGGTGAAGTTCAGGAGGGTGTTCCACCAGGCTTACGACGAGAACGGAAAGCTCATGTCCGGCCGCCTCCCCCTCACTTTGGGGTTCGCCCAGGACATGGTCGAGGTCAGGCACAAGCTGGGCGAGGATGAGGTGCGACGGTGACCGCCGAACAGTTCCTGCCTGACCTCGCACCGGACGAGCTGGACCGCGTCGAGGAGCTGGTCCGGCACCTGGCCGCTCACGACGGGCGCCTGCCGACCGACGACATGCCGCTGTCCTGGTGGCTGGTGGGGGCTCTGGACCGGCCGCAGGGTGACCCTGTCCGGCAGGTTCTCGCAGGGATCCCCCTCACCCCTCCGGGCCGGGCCCTCACTCCGAAGAAGGCGCACGCCTGGAGTGTATGGCTGGCTCGCCGGGATCTGCTCGCCTGGAGCCGGGCGGCAACCCTGGACGAGGCGGTCGCCAAGAACAAGACGCTTCGGGACTGGGTCAACGACATGCTGACCCGTCACCGTATGGGCAAGCTAGGCCTGTTCGAGACGCTGACGCTCCAGCGGACCCCGCTGTGGGATTTCGACCGGGAGCCGGACACCCGGGGGTCCCGGAAGGTTCTCGCCTTCAAGGTGGGCATCACTGCGGTCCAAAACTTCCACCGGGAGCACGGTCACACCCGCATTCCCGAGGGGTACGTCGCTGCCGGGGTGGACGTGAAGGCGTGGTGGACGCTGACGCGGGCCCACTACGCGAGCGGCGCCCTGAAGGAGGACCAGCGGGCGCAGGTGGACCGGCTGGCCCGGACGGGCGTCGACCTGCGCACCGACAAGGAGATCGCGAAGGAGGAGAAGAGGAGGGCGGCTGAGGAGGCTCGTCTCCGTCTCACTGAGGAGCAGCGGGAGAAGCGTCGCCAGGAGCGCGCCGCACAGCGGGGTACGGAGGAGGCGGGGCCGATCCTGGATGCGATCCGGGCGTTCGCGGAGCGGCACGGCCACACGGGCATCCCGGTGGGGGCCGTCACGCAGGGCGGGGTGGAGTTCGGCCGGTTCGCCGACAGGTGGCGCCGCGTCAAGCCGGACCGGGGCCTGCGTCAGTCTCTGGAGGCCATCCCGCACTGGACGTGGATGCGCACTCCGGCCTCGCCGACGGTTCAGCGGCCTGCGCCGGTCGCGATTCCTGACGACACGACACGGATGAACAAGGCTGGCCTGAGGCAGTTCCTGCCTACTGACTGAACTGCGGGGCGCGCAACGGGTCCGGGAAGTACGCTCCCAGGGTGGGCAACTCGGCCAAAGGCACCTGAAAGTTTTCGGAAGGGGAAGAGCAATGAAGTTCTCGACGAAGAAGGTCATGATCGTTGCCGCCCTGGTGGCCGGAGCGGCATGGGCAGTGCGCCGCAGGGCCCGCGCCGACCAGGCGTGGTTCCGGACACCGGAGTGGCAGGCCGGAGAGCGCGCGGTCGACCAGGAGCTGAAGGACGGGGACAGCGTCGTGTTCGCCAACCCGGAGGAGATGTTCGAGGCGGTGACCCGTGCCGACGTTTGAGACCAGCCAGCAGTTCCTGAAGGATATGAAGCGCCTGAACGCTTCGAGTGTGGAGCGTTTCAAGCGGGTCGTCCTGGAGCAGTTCGTTCCTGACGTGGATGCCGGGCTCTTCCGGAAGTCCCTTCGGGTGAAGCGGCTCTCAGGCACCCCGAAGGGGCAGGTCATCTACGAGATGACGTGGGCTTTCGACGGCCGGGCGACGTTCCAGTACGGGGAAGAGGTGAAGGACGGCGTGCCTCACGTCGTCTGGCGCCGCATCGGGACGCACAGCACGCTCAACATCCAGCCCGGGTCGCAGTCGAAGTTCCAGGGCTGAGAGAGGGAATCTCAGGCCCGGAAACCGCTACAAAACAGCAGAGTTGAGTGCTAGACTTGCAGTAGTGGGACAACGAGAGGACGGCGGTTTCGATCGTTGTTCCACGTAGGGGTGTAGCTCAACCGGAAGAGCGCCGGTCTCCAAAACCGGATACTGGGGGTTCGAATCCCTCCTCCCCTGCTGGCCTTCGGGGCGTAATCCCCCGTCGCCCCGGAGGCCGTTCACCATCAGCAGGGAAGGGTTGATCGAATGAGTCAGCACGTACTCCGGCACTCAGGGGCCAAGCCGACCACGGTGAAGTGCCCAAAGTGCGGTGACATTGTGGTGTATAACGGAAACTTCTTCTGCAACTCGTTCGACGCGATCGAGTACGACAAGGAAGTCAGGGACATCGTAAAGGTTCCAGGCACCTGCAACTGGGCGCTGCCCATCCCGGCAACCCGGGAGAGGGACAAGAACATCGTCGAAGAGCTGTACTACTCGGGGGCTATCAGCGAGTGGCCTCCTCAGGACAGCAAGGGGAACTACATCTAGTAGCGCAAACGGAATGTGGCGCAGCTTGGTAGCGCGTCCGCTTTGGGAGCGGAAGGTCGTGAGTTCGAATCTCACCGTTCCGACTGGGCAAACTTGGGCCGGTCACTCACTGAGAGAGGGAAAGGAACCGGGAGCGGGAGGGTACCCCGCGTTGGGAACGCACACGGAAAGGGGAGGGTTCGCATGGGTGTGCAGTACGCCCCCGGCCTCATCAAGTTCTCCAAGGAGACGTGGTACAAGCGCTACCCGGACCTGGACGACCGGATCCTCGCCCACATCGAAGCATGGCGCGACTCCGTCGAGCCGGGAACCATGGTCACCCTCAACAAGATGATGAACTGCTCCAGCACCTGCGGGTGCCCGGCCGACGGTCAATTGCTGACATGTCAGGGCAGCGGCCACGGTATGCCGATCGAGATTGTAACGGACATAGTCTTTCCCTTTGACGGGAGCCCGTGTCCGATTGCTGGAGTGGAGGGCGTCTCCGCCCAGGGCCCCCTTCTGGAGGTGTCCTTCGGGATGCCGAAGTTCATCAAGCGCACCGCCTGAACTGACTTGCAAGGCCACCGCCCCAAACGGCAGCCTTGCCGGTGAACGAAGCCCCACCGGTTGGGCCGCTCCGGCAAAAGCGGTCACGCCTCTGTAGCTCAGTTGGTAGAGCAGCCCACTTGTAATGGGCAGGTCGCGGGTTCGAACCCTGTCGGAGGCTCAGGACTATGGGAGGCGCCAGTTGCAGGACTGGCGGGATGAACGTCCTGGTGAGTCGGTCTCCGATCACACCCCAAAAGGAGAGCGAAGGGTCCGCCCACCCGAACCTGATCAACGGGCACTGGTCTCCGTAGCTCAGTCGGTCAGAGCGCACCCCTCATAAGGGTGAGGTCGCAGGTTCAAACCCTGCCGGAGACACGACGGTGCAGGTACGCATAGCCTGAAAAGCCTGCGACACCTGCATGCCCGTCGGGGCGCACGGGAGGTCAGACCCAGCGTGACGGCGTGGCAGACCCCTGGCGGCCCGCTGACCCGGAAAACCAGGGGTTCCGGTGAACTTGGAGAGGAAATTCGTTTGACCTATCAGTACACCGACCCCTCGGGGGGCAAGGTCGAGCAGGTTGTGACCTGGGAGATCGAGCAGGGATATCAGGGGCGATGGAGTGCATGCAAGACATTCACGGAACGCGATGGCGCTCTTGAGTGGATCGAAAAGCGCCGCCGCAACTGCCCCATGGAAAATCTTCGGATGATTCGAGTCGAAACGACGACGGTCCGCACGATTGAATCCACGGAACTCGAAGCACCCTCGTGAGGAAGTTGCGAAAACGCGTAGCCCGCGCGGCTGTTGGGCGTGTAGCATAGAAGGTGCGAACCGTCAGAGATATCACGGGGGGTGTAGAGCATGTCGTGCAAGTGCAAGGCTCGGACGTATGCAGGGCACCTGCGGAAGGTTCGCGAGGGGCGCGCTTCGGCGCACGTCTACACGGGTCACTACTGGGGGCCGACGGACAGCGAGGAGAATGAGCGTGAGCGCCCATAGCTCAGTTGGCAGAGCGGGGGACTTTTAATCCTCGTGTCACTGGTTCGAGTCCAGTTGGGCGTACGGGGTGATATGCACTGCGGCAGACTTTCCCTTAAAAGACAAGATCCGCAGTCCCGGTGAGCGTCCGGGTTACACCCGCTCAAGGGCTGGCATCCCTAACTGCCACTAGGGTCTGTAGCTCAGCGCGGAGAGAGCGCTCGCCTGAAAAGCGAGAGGTCGCCGGTTCGATTCCGGCCGGGCCCACGAGTCGAAGCACGGGACAATACGAACCGCGCGAACCCCACGCAAGGCGGCCCCGCATATCGGGGTGACAGGGCCGCTGGGTCAGAGCGAAAGGGCGCCGCGCTTCGACACAGACAACTGAATATCGAGAGCTGGGTGCGGGCGAAGGCCAAGCCCGGGGTGCCGTAAACACCCTGATCTGCCAGATCAGTGGAGGCTCGAATCCTCCCCAGCTCACAAGTCGGACGATAAGGAGACAGCCCCTGCGGGGAAGCTCTGTCGTCCGACTGTCAACAATAGAATATTCGATCCCTGGTAGTTCAATTGGCAGAACACCGGCCTCTGGGGTCGGGAGTCTTGGTTCAAATCCAGGCGGGGGATCGGAACCGAAAAGGAAAGGAGAAGGGCAAGATGAAGTTCACTCTGGAGCTGGACATGTCGGGTGAAGAGTTCACCAGGGGTGGCGGGTCGAACCTGGTGGACGGCGGAACCCTCGGGTTCTACTTGACCCGGCTCGCGAAACGCGTGGACGGGCACGCGATGGCGGCCGGGGAGAACGGGAAGGTCGTCACGGACGACGAGGACGTCATCGGCTCCTGGAAGATCGAAGGGTAGTATTCCTTGGAGGTAATCCCCGGTAGCTCAATTGGCGGAGCGCGGCACTGTTAATGCTGAGGCTACTGGTTCGAACCCAGTCCGGGGAGCGCGGGAACTTTTGAGGTTCACCAGGGTCAAGCGGGCCCCTGGCCGTTCGAGTCGGTGGAAAAGCCTGCCCTAGGGTAGGTGCCAGAGTGGCTTATCGGGCCGGACGCAATCCGGTTGATCCGTCTGGGTTCCGGCGTACGGCAACGGAACTCGTCAGCGGTGATCGTGGGTTCGAATCCCACCCTGCCCCCGTAAGAGATCGCCTTCGGAAAGGGTGAACGGGATGGACATCGACGGTCGTGACCTGGACAGGTACATCACGGGCAACGGTGGTGAGGACTCCGTTGCGCCAGAGTTCGTCAAGGCGCGGGAGCTGGGCGACTTCGAGCTGAGCCAGGAGGTCGTCATCGATGCGGCCCCCCAGACCAGCGACGAGGAGATCCGCGCCACAGTGAAGAAGGTGTCCATCACCTCCGGCATGGTCTACGTGGAGACCAAGGAGCTGGCCTGGCCGCTCGTGATCCCCGAGGACGAGACGGTCTGGTTCGCGGGAGACTGAACCGTCGATCAGAACCCGGATACTCACAGGCCGGTCGCTCAAGGCTGGATGGGGGATGTCGGAAACGCAGCCCTCAAGCACCTGCCAAGCTGACCCGCATCACCTATTTCGAAAGGAAGTACACCGTGAAGAACCTGACCACGGTCAGCGGGTCGATCGAGTTCCGTGACGTCGTGATGACGCGGGACCGGGAGAACCCGGACGAGCCGATCTACGTCCGGCTGCACGGGCACGAAGCGCCCACGTACCGGATCATCCCCCGGCACACGGACGCGTTCCAGAAGATCACCCTGGACGACCTGTTCAGCTCCTACTATGCGCCGGTCTACATGGAGGACTTCGCCCAGGCGCTGATCACGGCCGGTGACGAAGCCGCCCCCGAGGTGGACATCTTCACCCTCTGATCCTCCAGGGTCAGCGGCGGCATCAAGGCCGCCAGGAAAGAGCATTCGGAAAGGAAAAAGGAATGGGTCAGTACGACGGTGGCCAGGCTCCCGTGGACAGCTCAAACTGGAAGCAGGGTGCGGCCACGCACCGCAACGGCGAGCCGGTTCCCGAGCCCGCCCCCATGAAGCAGACCCCGACCGGCATGAAGCGTGCCGCCACCCCCGACCCCTACACGTCCGTCAACTCCTCCACCGTCCGCAACTTCAGCCGCAAGGCGAAGTGACCCCCATGGAGCAGGCAGTGGGCTTCGCCGAAGAGAGCATCTACCACACGGCCGACGCCATGGTGAAGGTCGGTCACGACGGACTGAAGGAGCTGGAGAAGAGACTCGCCAACGGCACCGCCGGTTTCGTGGTCGAGGAGCTGGGCGTACTCGGTGCGCTCGGCGAGAAGGCGGCGGCGGAGCTCATCGAGGCGGCACGGCCCGACTTCGAGCAGATCGTGAACATCACCCGGCTGCGCAAGGAGCTGCACCAGCGCATCGACGACGCGCAGAAGGAGATCCAGGAGGCTCAGCGGGTCATCCGCGACCTCTGGCGCGACTGGGGCGACGTCGAGTACATGGAGGGCGATGACGACACCGAACATTGCCTGAACGAGGCGCGGCGGCAGCTCCGTCTCGCCCAGGCGATCAAGCCCACCGACGAGAACGGGAACTGAGGTTTCCGCTCGAAAACAGCGCAGCAGTCATCCCTCAAAGGGGGTGGCTGCTGCGGCATTTCCGGGTAGATTCTTACCCGAGTAGTACTGCGAGCGTTCGGAGATCGAGCATGCCCACCGGCACAGTCAAGTGGTTCAACGCTGAAAAGGGTTACGGCTTCATTCAGCAGGACGGCGGCGGGGCCGACGTCTTCGTGCACTACAGCCAGATCGAGATGAGCGGATACCGGTCGCTCGAAGAGGGGCAGCGGGTCTCGTTCGAGACGCAGCGCGGCAAGAAGGGCGTCGAGGCGCAGGGTGTCGTTCCCCTGTGACTGCACCTGCTGCCGAACGCCCGAGTTGGGACGAGTGGGCTCTGGGGCTGGCGCATGCCGTCGGCCCCGGGCCTACCGGGCGGGCGGATTGTACTCGCCGGAAGGTTGGCGCCGTGATCATCGAACCTCACCGTCACCGCATCATCGGCGCCGGGTACAACGGATCCGAACCCGGCGGCCCGAGCTGCCTCAAGGGCGAATGTCCTCGGGGGCGTCACTACCGTCAGCCTGAGCCGTACCGGCGGATATGCGCATGGTGCGACGCCCCGGACGGTGTGGTCTGCACGGAGTGTCAGGATCTGTTCAAGTGTGCATGCGGCAACGAGTGGCCCTGCCCAGAGGCCGTGCCGCCCGGCAGCTCCTACGACACCGGCCCTGGTGCCTGCATCGCGTCTCACGCCGAGCAGAACGCATTGGCCGACGTCACCGCACCAGAGCGCCTGAAGGGTGCCACGATGTACGTCACCGAGGAGCCCTGTGCCGGGTGCGTCCGGCAGGTCAGGAACACGACCGACATCGCGGCGATCGTGTGGCCCGAAGGCCGGATCGAGTGTCGGGCTCCGGCGCCGGAGGGGCAGGCCGCGTAGAGCGAGGGCCCTCTGGCGGGGTCCTCGTTCCGTACCCAAAGTGGCCTAGGCCGTGATAGACTCAAGGAGTCAAAAGCCCTGAAGGCAGGGCGACTTCGGAAAGGACAAGGGGCGGGCATGAACGACGTGACCGGCGCACACCTCCTGCTCGGCAAGGCCGACCAGGGAGAGCTGATCCTACTGATCGGTCCCGACTACGGGCGCATGCAGCAGAGCGCCGCCGAGGCGGGCATCGAGACACGCGACGCGAACCGCGTGCGCGACCTCGACCTCATCAAGAAGAGCCTCGCCGCGAGCGGCCGGTCCCTGGCGCTGACCGCCTCGACACCGGAGGTCGAAGGCATCCTCGACCGCAGCTCCTTCCCTGGCGACTTGGCCCGCATCGCCTACGACTACGCCGACCGGGTCATCTACTTCGGCACCCTCGGCGCCGTCCTCCTCCACCCCAGCAGCCGGGGCGTGTACATGCGCCTCCAGCACGGCCGCCTCCAGGTCCGGCCGGAGATCGGCGCCAACTCCCGGCCGGTCACCACCGGCTGACCCGCAGGACGCAACAGGAAGAGGAGGGGCCGTACCCGGACCCGCCGGACCTGGACTTCAGCAGCATGCAGGCGATCGACCGAATCTTCGCGGAGAGCAGTCGTGACCACAGACATCCATGACCTCGATCAGTACATCAGGAAGTACGTCGACATCGACGACAGCGGTCACGGCGGCGCATCCGGCTACGTCGTCGACATCGATGACAACGTCACCTACAGCCAGGGCCCCTCGCGCTGGATCACGCTCGACTGGGGGCAGGGCTGGCTGATCCGGCCCACGACCCGCATCGCCGTGATCGAGCCCCCGCCCGGGACGGAAGTCCCCATGGTGGGGAACCCCATCGACATCATCCATGCACAGATGGACGGCCGCCCCTGCCCCGGCCCGGACTGCGTCAACCGGGAACGGGCGCCGAAGGCCATGCGCGCACTGCGGGCGTGGCGGGCACGGCAGAGCGACCAGTACTGGATCCACCACTTCGTGAGGCCGCTCAAGAGTTTCCTGGGCGACCCCTCGGCGGTCGACGACCTGCTCCGGGAGGCTCGGAGTGAGGGGGCTCCCCCGCACGTCGTCGAGCGCATGGAGTCCATGACGAACCGTCGTGGGGTGACCTCGTGAACGCCGCCCGAGCGGTCGGCGTGGCCGTCGCCGCCCCCTTCCTCGTCACGGCCGTCGGCTACGGCGCCTGGTGGCTGCTGAAGCAGGCGTGGATGCGTCTGACCGGTCAGCGTCACCCCCTGAGGGGAAGCGATGAGTGAGCCCGACATCCCCCGATACGAGATCGCCGAGCAGGCCCTGAAGGAAATCGAAGGCTCGATCGACCGGTGGCGGGGTAGCGGAAAGTCCCACATGGGCCTACTCATCGAGATCGCCGACGCCGTGGACGTCGCCAACGCCCGCTTGCGCGTGATGTCCCTGCGCCGCAAGCGGCCCAAGGCGAACTGGCTGGCCAAGGGGGTCAGCTTCGCCTACCCCCGGCGGTTCGCCGGGCAGTGGGGTGCCGACCCCGACCCGCACCACTGCATCCAGGTCGAGATCACGGACGGACCGAAGGCGCTGCGGGACCGCCTCGTCGAGATCCAGATGCGGGACGACGACATGGAGCGGCTGGCCAAACAGATGCTCCGCATGATCGAAAGCAGGAAGAGGGCACAGGAGAAGACATGAAGAAGCCTGAATGCCCCGGCTGTGGCGGGCAGCGCAGGAGCCTCAGGGTTTACCTGTGCGAGAACTGCTGGTGGCTGCTCAAGCCGTGGACCAGGGAGGCCCTGAAGCGCCGCGACAACCTGGCAACGGCCCGCCTCATATCGCTGCGCAGGCAGCTCCTTGCGGGGGTCCCCCTGGACAGCGTGGAGGTGGGTCCATGACCGAGGTCTTCCACCTGGGGCCGGATACGGTCGGCGGCCTGACCCACAAGGGCCTGCGGGAGGACTGCACCTACCCCGGCTGCGAATGGCCGGGGATGGGCGATTGGGTGACGGCCCTGTCGAACGGCGTGGAGCGAACCGGAGAACTGGTCGACTTCCACATCATCCAGACCTCCCCCGGCAACGAGTACGGGATCGCCGTATCGACCATCCGTGAGCCGGACTGGGGCATGTACTGCCGACACGGCCTGAAGATCGTCGAGGCGGTTCCCGCCGAGCACACCCGGCAAGGCCCCCGCCCGGCCTGCACCCTCGGCCAGGACGACCCGTTTCACGAGTACACAGAGCGCAAGTACTGCCCAGCGTGCCACCCGGAGGGGCGGAAGGTTGAACCGTGGCCCTGCCAGGAGGACGGCTGCACGGAGGCTGACTTCGACCGGGCGCAAGAACGGGAGATCGAGGAGTACTACGAAAGTCTGGCCGAGCACGCTCGCGCCGACTGGTAGACGAAGCGGAAAGGGGAGGGTGATGACCACTCGCACGTTCACTCGCGGGGAGCTGGACGCCATGCGCTTGCCCAAGTGCTGGCGCCCGGAATGGAAGTACGAGCGTCGGGAGGGTGAAGCCACGGCCCTGCACGAGGAGTTCTGGGAGGAGCGGCGCTGGGAGAACGTCTGGCGGCTGATCTTCCGAGCCCCCGACGACGGGAAGTGCTACGAGATCTTCTACAACGAAGGGGCCACCGAGGAGCAGGAGGACGCCGACCCGTGGGACAACGAGTCCAGCGTGACGGCTATCGAGGTGGAGCTATGGCCCGTCGTGCGCTCCGAATGGCGCCCCGTCCGCCGGGGTGTGGTGCAACTGGGCAACGCGACCGTGGACACAGAGTGCGTCCGCCCGCATCCGGCCGCCCAGGGCATCGCCGACGAAGCGGCACACGGCTGCTGGGAACCGAACTTCGAGTGGCTGAAGGCGATGGCCGGAAAGCTGGGCCTGTCCAACGCCGGAATCTTCGCGCCTGACACCGGCACGCTCGACGTGCTCATCACGTACCTCACCCGGGCCGAGGTGGCTCGCAAGCAGAAGATGGAGGAGGGGGCGTGATGCGCGGCGTCTACTTCGAGAATCCTGGCATGCCCCGGGATGAGGAACGCGGCGTCTACTGCCCGGAGGGCGTGAAGGTCGCCGAGTTCCCCGCCGGACGGCCCGAGGGGGCGCAGATCATCGAACCGTGGCAGTGCGAGAAGCCGTGGTGCACCCGGGAGAAGTTCGAGCAGGCCCGAGCCGAGATGGAAGCAGAGCTCGCCGAGGCGGAGAAGCACGCCTGGGGGTGCATGAAGGGCCCCGGCCACAAGGACTCCTGCGACGGGGAGGCCCGGCCGGAACGGCTGTAGCACCGGCCGGTGACACGGAAAGGGGAGGGTGAAGATGGGACGTCAGCGACCCGCCAGCTCGACAGTCCGGCACGGCATGGCAGCGTGTGTCCGGTACGGATGCCAGCGACCGGAGTGCCGCGAGGCGGACCGCCGGGCACGCCAGGAGCGGAATGCGGACCTGAAGCGAGGGGTCCGGGCCGTTGTGCCCGCCGACGAGGCGAGGCGGTACGGGCGAAGCCTCGTTGAGGCGGGCATGCCGCCCATGGACATTGCCCGCTGGACCGGCCTCGGCGAAGTCACCGTCCGGGACGTCCTGGAAGGGAGGGCTCAGCGCATCTACCGGACCACGGCCGAAGCCATTCTGTTTCTGCCGATTCCCGGCGAGGGGTACCAGGCGGGCGGCCAGGCGTACGTGGATGCCACGCCTTCCCGTCGCCGCCTTCGCGCTCTCGGGGTTCCGGGCTGGCCGCCCCGGACCATGGCGCAGGAGATCGGCGTGAGCGAGATGACCATCACGGACATTCGGCACGGGCGCTGCGGAAAGGTGCGCCTGTCGACACATCTCGCCATCAGGGAGATGTATGACCGGTGGTGGAATGCGGACCCCCTCGAATGCGGGGTGAACCGCTCCAGCGTCACGGTGACGAAGGCCCGAGCGGCGCGGGAGGGGTGGCCCCCTCCGGCGGCTTGGGATGACGACGAGATCGGTGACCCGGCGGCTCGGCCTAAGGGGCTTCCTCGGGCTGACGCGCAGGCGGCGTAACTGAAAGGGGAGGGTGGGAAAATGATGCGACCCGCCAGGTCGCGTGTGCAGCACGGCATGCCGTCCTGCACACGGTACGGATGCAAGCGAGAAGAGTGCATGGAGGCCCGTCGGCGAGCCAGCCGGAGGAACTACCACGCGGCGAAGACCGAGGGACCGGCCAGGGTCTCCAGCGAGGAAGCCTTCCAGTACGGCCACAAGCTGATGAGAGCCGGGGTGTCGGCCCTGGACATCGCCGAGCGGTCCGGGGTGTCGCCGACTCAGGTGCGCAGGCTCCTGCGAGGCGAGCTTCCTGGCATGCTTCGGGAGACGTCGGACGCGATACTCGGGGTCCCCATGCCCGACGAAGGGAAGCCGGGTCGTGAAGATGGTCTGGTCGACGCCACGGGCGCGCGACGTAGGCTTCAGGCCCTGGCGGTGCAGGGGTTCTCTACCACTGTTCTGTCCGTCGAGAGTGGCGTGATGCGGCTGACAATCAGTGACATTCGGGCCGGGACCCAGAAGCGCATCCGACTGTCCACGCTGAGGGTAGTCGTCGCCCTGCACGAAAAACTCTGGGACGTGGATCCGCTCGATCTGGGAGTCAAGCTCAGTGCGGTTTCCCGGACCAAGAAGCACGCTGAACGTGAAGGATGGCTGCCAACCGAGGCGTGGTCGGACATCGACGACCCCGACTGCAAGCCCGCCCTTGGCGCCCCGCGTTATGTCGTGCTCACCGAGGACGCCCAGGAACTCATGGAGAAGCAGGGATACACCCGCAAGGCGGCTGCCGAACGCCTTGGAGTGAAGACCGACACGCTCAACGCGGCGATGGCTTACTACGCCAAGGCCAAGGCGGTGTCGTGACGGACTCTCCGGCGCATCGGCCGTTGCTGTGCACACGCTGCGGCAGCCGGTGTGCTGTCGCCGAGGATGTCGAAGGGTGCATGGACTGGGGGCTGGCCGTCGTAGACGAGGGCGGCGTGGTCCGGCCGGAAGGTGCAGAGCCGGAGGGGATTACGGCGGTGACGCAGGTTCTGCGCATCCGTGCCGTCTGCCAGAACCCGGACTGCGAGTACCAGTGGGCACTCCGGCGCCGGTTCGACCCCGTGAAGATCTGACCAAGGAGAAAGACGTGGCCACACCGACAAAGATGACCACGGCGGAGCTGAACGAGGCCCTGCACGCGCACTTCATCAAGCCCGACGACCGGATCGACCCGGCCGGAGCGGGGGCCGTCTACCTCACGGAGGTCACGGCACCGAGCTCCAGTCGCCGGGCCGACGCCGTGCACATCGGCCTGTGGTCTTCGCGTGGCGCCGGACGCATAGATGTGTGCGAGCTGAAGGTCAGCCGGGCCGACTTCCGGCGCGAGCTGGACAAGCCGGAGAAGGCCGAAGCCTGGTGGCCGTACTGCAACGCCTTCTGGATCGTGGCCCCCTCTGTCGAGGTGGCCCCGCCGGATGAGCTGCCGCCCGGCTGGGGTCTGATGGTGCCGGGCGGGCGGGGGCGCCGGTTCAAGGTGATCGCGAAGCCGGAGGAGCATGAGGCGCGCATCAGCGTGCCCCTCTTGGTCACACTGCTCAAGAACACCGAGACCACAAAGGTGAATGCCTTGCGCCAGCAGGAGCGGAAGCTGCGGCAGGAAGCGTATGAACGTGAAGAGAGGATCCTCCGGGAGCGCTTGTCCCACACTTCCACAGGCAGCCGCCTGGAGGCCCTGGGGCGCCTGGAGGAGCTTTTGGGGATGAAGCTGGACGACTACCCGTGGGAGGGTCACATCACCCCGGAGACGGCCGCCGAGGGTCTGAAGGTTTTCATGCAGGGGCAGGCCGCCGTCGACCAGGCCAAGGGCGAGGCCAGGCGTGTGATCAGAGAGCTGGAGCGAGTGGCCAAGGATGCACAGAGGCAGGCTGACGACCTGCGCAAGATGACGATGGGATTTGAGTAATGGGATACCAGGTTGGCAGCTACATTGCCTACGGGGCTCTGGTCGAGCTGACGCAGGAGCAGAAGTGGGACTGGCCTGAAACCAAGCCGCAGGACGACAGGGTTGTGACGTTCAACGCGGGCGAGTACGACAACAACGACTACTACCTGGTCGTTCAGGGGACGTGGAAGGGACTCGAACCCGGAGACTTCCGGATCATCGAGCCGTACTCGGCGACGGCCGAGCCGTACCTGTCGTGGGATGCCCTGATCGTGGCTGCGGCTGAAGAGCTGAAGGTCCCGCTGGCCAGCCAGCCCGGCTGGATCTTCGCCCCCGACATGGCCTGAACGGACGGAAGGGAGGAGGTGATGGGCGAGACTGAGAACCCTTGGTGGATGGTCGGCTGCGACGGATCAGTGCCCCACTTCTACCAGGCCCGGACGGGCAGGACCGCCGTGGCGCAGTTCCGGGCCAATCTCATCGAGATGGAGCGGGGCTCGGGCGTCAGCATCAAGGACGCCAGGGCGATCGTCAGGGGGCTGAGGCCCCACGTGACCGAAGGGCCGCTGACCGCACGACAGGCGTACGAACTCGATCTTGGATGGCTGTGGGCCATCGCCATCTGTGACGAGTGTCGCGGCGCGGAGGTGATCCCCACCGGCCCCGCCTCACGCGAGAAGGCCGTCGAGGGCATCGGCGAGGAGCGGGTGATCCGGATGGAACGCTCGGCACGGAAGCGATACAGGCTGACCAGTCGGGACGGAACGGAGAAGGTGTGAGCAGGCTGTACTTCCATACGCGGGATGAGGGAACGGCGGAGCTGATGGGCTTCGAGTATCACCACCTGTGCGAGGCGGTCCGAACGATCGCCAGGGGCACAGTGGGGCTGGACGACGGCGACCGACTGAAGGGACTGATGTCCCCCGAGGTCGCCCGGTCATCCTTCCAGGGGGTGTTCGACCTCAGGCAACTGAACTTCTACCGCACCTGCACGTCCACCAGCAGGCGCGGCCTCGCGACCTTCGACGGTAAAGACTTGGACGCTTTCCACTTGGTGCTGAACACGGCCATGGCCCTGGGGAACGACCCGATCAGGCTGGCGGTTCGGATCTTCGGACAGGGGGATATTCACGCCTGGGTGGACGGGTCGAACCGGTCCTGGGTGGCGGACATCATCGACGAGGGCCTGGACTTCGGCGTCTACCGTCAGTCCCTGAGGGGGACTTCGTGCGGCTGGGAAGACGTGACCTCCCTGTTGCGCGGCGCCGACGATGCCCCGGTCGTCATGTCGTACTCGGTCGAGCGCGCGTTCCCTGACGGCAGGCTCACGGACTACGTCTACGACGAGGACGGCATGAGCCCGTTCGACGACCTGCCCGCCGAGGAGCAGTGGGACGTGGCCATGGCGGGCCTGCGATCGGAGAAGCGGCCGGATCGGCGCGGACTGGAGATCAAGCCCGGGGACTGGAAGGGCGTCCGCTTCGGGTACGGCCTGTCGATGCTGGACCTGCTGGCCGATGACTACGAAGAGCGGATCCGCAGGGCTCTCGCCTGACGGAGCGCACGGAATGGAGGAGAGCGTGGATGAGGCAAACGACGACAGCGCGCTGGAAGAGGCCCTGCTCCGCCGGGAACGTCCGGAGCGGTCGGCCACCCTGGAGGAGGCCCGGGAGCAGATCGAAGGGCTCACCCTTCCTGCTCTCGCCGAGGCGGGGCTCAGCCCGGCCGAGGCGCGCATCGAGGCCATGAACGCCGTGGCCCGCTTCGAGCGCATGGCCGTCGAGGCGGTCCTGAACAGCATGATGAGCGACCCCCAGGACCCCTGCCGTACCACCCAGCACTGCGCCTATCACGGCTGGTGCCATCGCTGCGACCCCCGCTTCTCCGCCCTCATGAGCGAGATCAACCTGGTCATCCAGACCACAACGGATGACCAGAGCGCCTGGGGAGGGCTGTACGGGAGGATCGCGAAGGTGCTGCACGGCAGTGCGGAGGTGCGGCTGGCTGCCGAGCTGGCCGAGACGAAGCGGACCCAGGTGAGGCTGGAGAGGGAGCTGAAGGCGGTGCGCCGCCAGATGTCCCGGGAGCGGGACCGGAGCTGAGTCAGGAAATCCATTCAATGAACCGGCGCAGGCGGCGCCGTATCCTCCACCGCCACGGCAGGGCGATCTCAACGGTGGGTATGGCGTCGGAGTAGCAGACCTCGACGGTCACGTCTCCGGGTTCAGGTTCCGCCCATGAGGGCCGCTTCAAGCGACAGGCCGGGGTCCATGCGGGCCCCGGCCTGTCGTATGCGCTCATGCAAACAGTATGCCTGCACTGCTAGGCGCTCTGTTTCCCTTCGGCGGCCCGCTTCAGGCTGCGGTTGCTGCCCTTCTGGTGCACCTCGATCTGACGCCGGAGCTCCGGCAGGGCTTTGCGCTTGCGCTCCAGGAAGGCGGGGAGTGCCGGGTGGTCCGGCTCCTCCTTCAGCCAGCGCTGGTACAGGGCGATGCGCTCCTCCAGGATCCGCAGCCGCTCCCGGGCGGCGGCCACCAGGTCGTCGCCGAACTCACCGCTCTCCATGCGCACCTGAGCGGCCCTCAGGCGGCCCGCTTCACGCGGAACGAAGTCGGGGGTTTTGTTCGTCGCCCGCAGCTTCGGCAGTTCGTTCGTCTTGTTCTCGATGACGGGACCGTCGCCGAGCTGCTTCCTCGTCAGCTTCAGCCTGGGCGCGGCCTGCACGGGAGCGGGCACCTGCCCAGGCTCGCGGAAGGGTGAGCGTGCGGGCTGCCTGTGTGCGGTCTGCCCCGGCGCGGCGGGCCGGGCCGTGGCGCCCCTCGCCCCGGGGGGCAGCGTACGGGGGCTGCGTGTGTCATTGAACCGGCTGGCGCTGCGCGGCTGGAAACCGCCGAGGAAAACAGACAGCGGGAAGTCGTTGTTCATGCCGAGCACCGACACGACCTTCATGTTGGCGAGCGTCTTGGTGATGTGCTTGGCCTCTTGCAGCCCGAGGCGGTTCCCGTTGCGGTCCGGCAGTGCGGCGATCTCGGCGGAGGTGATCGGCCGATTGGTGGCGGACGCCCAGGCGAGGAGCGCCAGGACGGAAATCTCTTCCTGGTCGAGCTGTTCAAAAATCTTGGGCGTTGGAGCGATACCCGTCCACGTCGGCTTTCTGTTCACGCTCTCCCCTTTCCTTGCCTCCGTCGATGCGAAGGCTTTGAGACGCATTGTAGTCGTCCTGACCTGGACTCGTCACGCTCAGTTCAGCGTAAAGCGGGTCACAGGAAAGCCTGCCTCACGCTCGTCGCGTCTTGCCGGGGAGGGGGTGGCGTAAACGGGCCGGAGTCGGATAGACTGGCCTAGGCCGATCAAGAAACACCGTCGGCAGAACTCGGAAAAGAGGAGAACGTGAATCCCGAAAACAGTGCTGCCCAGGACGACGGGACAGCGGGCATTCCTGCGGGAAACCGAGGGAAGAGCGCGGACAGCAACAGCGGCAAGTCCATCAAGGACTGGAAGACGGGACGAGGCGCACGATGACCAACATGTTCAAGGACGGACAGCCCACCATGCCGGACACCGGGCTCGCCCCGGCGGGCCTGCCGGTCCTCGGCGAGGGCCAGTCGCTGGACGTGAGCGGCGCCATCTCCATCGGGGCCTCCTGGGATGCCTCCAGCCGGGGGCGCAGCGGCCTCCTCGGCAAGCTGTCCCGCAAGGCCGGGGCCGACCTCGACGCCGTCGCCGTCCTCTTCCAGGACAACGAGCCCGTCACGCTCTGCGCGGGCTTCGACGACAACCTCATGAACCCCCTGCACGGCCGTCCCGGCAGCGGCTCCATCCAGCACTCCGGCGACAACACGACGGGCGAGGGTGAGGGCGACGACGAGACCATCACCCTGAAGCTGGACGAGATCCCGGCCGAGTTCCACAAGATCGTGGTCATGGTCGCCGCCTTCAAGGCGTCCAACAAGGCCAAGGGGGACCAGGGCTTCCAGGGCGCCAACAACGTCCTGTTCACCGTCTACGACGGCAGCGGCACCGCCGCCCAGCCCGCCTTCTGTGTCCGGCCCTCCCTCGTCGGCAAGGAGAACTGCGTCATCGTCGCCGTCCTCAATCGGGTCGGCAACACCGTCCAGTGGACGCTGGAGAGGCGAAAGGCCCGCGTCAACGTCAAGCACGGCGACCAGATGGACCTCATCGGCAAGGCCGTCGCCGCCAACTGACTACACCGGCCGACTGAACAGAAGGGCCCGTCCTCCCGCTCACGGAGGCGGGCCCTTTGCCGTTCCCGTGGCTACGCTGTCGCCTGAAGGTGATTCAAAAACGGGAGGCCCCATGGCCAACGGATACGACACCCACAGTCTCACTGCCAGGCTGAACGAGGCGGTCTCCAGTTCCGACACGGCCCCCATGGTGGCCGTGCGGGACAAGCGCTTCACGCGCACCGGCATCGGCTTCCGCAGCCAGACCAAGGAGGCCGCCGGGCAGGACTACCCCGGCGGTGTCGCCAACCGCAGGCGCGGCCAGGTGGACGAGGCCCGGCTGCCCTGGGAGACCGCACAGGAGGCCACCTCCCCGCAGATCAGGCCACGGGACACCCTTCCCCCGTCCGGCCTGAGGGAGGCCCTGCCCCCGTGGCTGCGGGGCAAGGATGAGGAGCGTGAAGCCCTCCCGCCGTGGCTGAAGGGGGAGGATGAGGAGCGCGAAGCCCTGCCCCCGTGGCTGCGTGATGACGAGGACGAGGAGCGGGAGGCGGACGCCCCCGAGATGGAGGAGGCCCCGCTCAACGCGAAGCGGCGCAACAGCCTCGACACGAGCGACTTCGCGCTCCCCGGGAGGCGGTACCCCATCGACACCCCTGAGCGGGCCCGCAGCGCGCTGGCACGGGTGAAGCAGTTCGGATCGCCTGATGAGCAGCGCCGGGTGAAATCCGCCGTGCAGAAGAGGTACCCGAACATGAAGGTCGAGTGACCTGAAAGGGCCCCGCTGTGAAGCGCGGCGGGCAAGCCGCAACGGGGCCCTCGGGTGGGTGGTCCAGATCAAGAACGGCACCCCAGGCAACATCCATCGTCCCAGGCTTGGCATCGCTGGGGCAACCGGTTGAGGGTGGATGTGCGGTACGCGCAACGGCAGAGGCCCGCACCCAGTCACAGAGTGCGGGCCTCAGTCAGTGCGCATCCGCGAGCAAGTCCTCGGGAATGGCGATGAACTTGCAGTTCACCCAGCGGCAGACGTCCTGCGGATCCGGACCGTACTGGATGTAGTGCGCGGTGTCGGTGAACCGCTCCCCCGCGAACCGGTCCGCGTCGAACGGGATACCGGCCTTCTCGTGGGCCGCCTTCTCTTCGGCAACGGCCTGGGCCCACTGCTCGTCGGAACTGGCCCATTCCTTGCGTCCCGAGACGAGGAGAATGCCGGACGCCTGGACCAAGTCCTCGCCGCTCCGGCGGGAACCGGTCGTGATTTCGACGACGAGGTCCCCGATCTGCGGGTCGTACATGCAGTTGAACAGGGCGTCCCGGTCGGGCAGGCGGCCGTGCAGAATGTCCCGCCAGCGCTGCCAGGTCCGGTGCAGCACCTCCATGCGGCGGGCGACGGACTCATCGTCGAGACTGAGAAGGTGCCCCTCCCCTAACGGCTTGCCCTGGATCCCGCTGTGCGGCTGAAGGTGCTGCATCGAACTGGCCATCTTTTTTCCGCCTTCCCTCTCCGGTTCCTGAGGGAAATTCTATCCAAAAATCAGGAAGGCATCAGAGTTTCCACATACGAGCGACATGCCGGGGTGAGACGAAGGAGGCGGGTGGCGGCTGGATGTGACCGGGCCACCAGTTCCGGGAAGGATTGAACGGCGTCGCCCGGCCGGTCGTGCCCGTTCCCGGGATGCCTGCGGGCGGACAGGAGCAGGGGCTTGCCTTGCTGGTCACAGACATCGCGCGGCCTTTCGCTGTCGGCTGGCCAGCGCTGCCGGACGGCGCAGGTCAGCGGGGCGGTCCTGTTGGTCGGAACGGAGGGCGGTGCCGCTCACTCTCCGAATTCCTTGACCCACTGGATGAACTGGTACAGCTCGTACAGCATGACAGCCCCCTGCACAAAAAAGTACAGGGCGACGGGGGCCACGACGGCGGCCAGGGCGCACGCGAGGAAGCGCAGCGGCGACGGTATGGGCATGGAGAATCCCAGACTGGAAAGGCGGGAAGAATGCAGATGATTAGTGACATCTTAGTACTCATTGCAGGTCAAAAGCACATCGCATCGCATTCCGGAAAGGGGTGTGGCCTGAATTCGAAAAGCTCTGACTGAACCCTCGGCGGACGTGCCGGATCTTCGCCTCCGGAGGTGTCAATTCCTCGCCTCTCGGGCCGGTTAAGCGGAACCCGTCTGTCGCATTCGGCAACCAAGGGCGCCGAGTCGAATCCGGAGCGTGGCAGGCGCCTGACCTGCGGCGATGCTATCCAGCCACCTCGCAGGTATCTCACTTTCCCCACCGGGGGGATGCGTAAAATGAGATACGGAATGCACGGAAAAGAAGGAGCGGGGACGTGACGACGAGCATGGAAAGCGGTGTGATCCCGACCGGGGCGATCGAGGGGGCCTTGGCGTTCGCCGGACTGGGCGAGCACACCCTCAAGCGGGGGCCGCACCCCGACAGCGGACAGGACTGCCTCTACCTGGAGGCCGACATCCAGCAGTACAGCGCCTTCCTGGCGGCTCTCGCGGTGCAGTACCGCACGGCGGACCGGCTGGCCTTCCTCGCCGACCAGGTGCAGCTCCAGGTCAACGGCAAGGGGGACTCCCGGTTCTGGCTGCCGGGCGTGGAAGTCCCCGGCCGGTGAAGAAAGGGGCACCCCCGGGTGCCCCTTTCCCTTTCGATGCGGTCACTCGCCCCGCTTCAGGTCCTCAGCCAGCCGGTTGAGCGCGTCGTCGTCCCAGCCCGGCAGGGAGCGCTCCTCCAGGATCACGGACTCCGCGATGGCCAGCTCCGTGCGGGCCGCCATCACGACCAGCTCCTCCGGCGTCCGGCCGCGCAGCCGCCGCATGATTTCCTCGAACTCAGGCTTCGGCCCGGTCACTCGAATCCCCTCCCTCTGGCCTTGCGCACTATCCACCCGACCCCGGCCCCTATGTCGAGGGTGATGCGGACCACCACAGCCGCCGCCAGCAGGACGGCAACGAGCGCGGCGCCGGACAGGCCCAGCCGTAGCAGGAACTCCGTCCAGCCCAGAGTGTACGGATTGAGGCTCATGACTCCGGGTGCTCCGTCCAGATGGCCACATCCCAGCCGGTTCCCACGGCCACCCGCTCAGCGATCTGATTCAGACGCTCGACCTGCCGGACCGTCAGGTCACCGGTCAGCTCGAAGTCCTCCTCG
>Ga0079224_100001172_pt1 | contig 29263 bp, 25 predicted proteins | sample Stecom2015_FD_80414 | JGI IMG/M metagenome (GOLD analysis project Ga0079224, IMG submission 80414) | Agricultural soil microbial communities from Utah to study Nitrogen management - Steer compost 2015 | ecosystem: Environmental > Terrestrial > Soil > Agricultural land | place: USA: Utah... | reverse complement strand
TTTAAAAAATTTCATTTTAAAATAAGCTATAAATTCCGAAGGTACTTTACCAATTGCAAAGTACCTTCGGAATTTGTATTTATAAGTATCGAATCTCAGTCTTTCCCTCCCAAATACTCACAATTTTTTAACTCAGAAATTCCCAAAAATGGCACCGGGTCTTTTTGATAGTTGTACACCAAACTTATGTTCTGAGAAAAATTGATGTCATCCGCATTTACCTCGATATCTTCCATGGTAAATTGGCATGGATGTTCGTATCCGCAAGCATGGGTAATTTCGATGAGCTCTTTTCTAAAGGTCTTAAAATATTGAGCATTCATAGAAGATTTTAATGCTACGTTGATACCGTTCTGTAGCCATTTGCTTTGTGTAGCAACACCCGTAGGACATTTGTTGGTATGGCATTTTTGTGCCTGAATACAACCGATACTCATCATGGCTTCGCGAGCCACATTGATCACATCTGCACCCATGGCAAGTGCCATTGCTGCCATAGCCGGAAAACCTAATTTTCCACTGGCTATAAAAACAACCCGTGAGGTGAGGTTATTCTTTTGGAAAATTTTATACACATCCGAGAAGCCATATACCCAAGGCAATGAAACGTGGTCTGCAAAGCTTGGAGGTGCGGCTCCCGTTCCGCCTTCACCACCATCGATGGTAATAAAATCGGGTCCTTTACCGGTTTTTTTCATGAGTAGGGCTAATTCCTCCCACTGCTCCAGTTTCCCAACAGCCGATTTAATTCCCACAGGAAGTCCGGTAGCATCGGCTATTCTTTCAATAAAATCCACAAGTTCGGGTATGTTGTTAAAAGCAGAATGGTTTGGAGGCGAAAGCACATCCACACCCATCGGAACCCCTCTGATTTCTGATATTTCTTTAGTGATTTTAGCTCCGGGCAATACCCCGCCTTTTCCCGGTTTGGCACCCTGAGAAAGCTTAATTTCAATAGCTTTTACAAAGGGGTTCTCCTCGACTAATTTCACCATTTTTTCCATCGAAAAATTGCCGTTTTCGTCTCGGACGCCAAAATATCCGGTTCCGAAATGAAAAATGACATCTGCCCCATTTTTGTGATAGTGAGATAGCCCGCCTTCTCCGGTATTGTGGTAGGCACCGGATTTTTTACAACCCAAATTAAGCGCTTCTACCGCCTTTGCCGACAAGGAGCCAAAACTCATAGCTGAAACGTTAATTACCGAGGCCGGACGATAAGGTTTTTTACGACCGTTGTGTGCCCCCATGACTTTGGCACAGGGTAGGAAATCGGGTTCCAGAAAATTCGGGTGTTGACTATCGATTTGATACGGCAGCATCGAATTTTTTATAAAAATATGTTGATGGGCATAAATATCGGTATCGGTACCAAAACTCTCGTAGTTGTTTTCTTTGAGCGAGGATTTAGAAATCCAGTTGCGTTCAATACGGTTAAAGGGTCTTTCTTCGCGGTTGTTGGAGACCAAATATTGTCTTAACTCCGGTCCGATACTGATTAGAAAATATCGCAAGTGACCAATAACAGGGTAATTGTGGATAACAGAACGGTTTCTTTGAATAAAAACATCCCAAATAAAAACCAAACCAAAAAAGATAAGAACCCATCCCCACCAGGGAACAGACAGTAAAGTATCACCAAAATGTCTCATATTGCTGCTGTAGTAGTTTCAGCAATAAAAGTACAAAAAGATTAAGACATTTTGCGGGTAATTCAGGTAACAGTTTTTGTTGCAAAATTACCCCTTCAAATACTTGAGAACATTGTTTTTTATTCGCTCTGTAATATTGGAAACATCTGCTTTTACGAATTTTTCTCCGGTAATATTTTCGTAGAGTTCGATATAGCGTTCGGATACTGAGTTTACGTATTCGTCGGTCATTTCAGGAACGGTTTGACCTTCTTCGCCTTGAAAATTATTGGCAATCAACCATTGGCGAACAAATTCTTTGGAGAGTTGTTTTTGTGGTTCGTTGTTTTCTTGGCGTTCTTCATAACCTTCGGCGTAGAAATAACGCGAAGAATCAGGGGTGTGGATTTCGTCTATCAAGACAATGTTACCTTCTTTAGTTTTGCCGAATTCGTATTTGGTATCCACCAAAATGAGTCCGCGTTTGGCAGCGATTTCAGTACCTCTTTGAAAAAGTTTTCGGGTGTAATCCTCGAGAATCAAATAATCTTCTTCAGAAACAATACCTCTTTTTAAAATATCTTCTCTTGAAATATCTTCATCGTGGTTACCGGCTTCTGCTTTGGTAGCCGGAGTGATAATAGGTTCCGGAAAGAGGTCATTTTCTTTCATGCCTTCGGGCATGGTAACGCCGCAAAGCACTCTTTTTCCGGATTTGTATTCTCGTGCGGCATGGCCACTTAAATAACCGCGAATAACCATCTCTACCTTAAAGGGCTCACAGGCATAACCAATAGCCACATTTGGGTCGGGTGTAGCAATGAGCCAATTGGGCACCAAATCTTCGGTGTCTCGCATCATTTTGGTTGCTATTTGGTTTAAAATCTGACCTTTGTATGGAATGCCTTTGGGTAAAACTACATCAAAAGCACTGATACGGTCAGTGGCAACCATTAATAAAACATCGTGTTCCAAGGTGTACACGTCGCGTACTTTACCGTGATACACCTTTTTTTGACCAGGAAAATGGAAATCTGTCGAAGTAATAGTATTGCTCATTATTCGGAATGTTCGATGGATTTATAAGCGTGAATAATTTCTTTTACGAGACGATGGCGAATAATGTCTTTGTCATCTAAATGCACAATCCCGATACCCTTGACATTTTTGAGGACTAACAAAGCTTCTTTCAATCCCGAAATTACCCTTCGGGGTAGGTCTATCTGTCCGGGGTCACCGGTAATCATAAACTTGGCATTTTTCCCCATACGAGTCAAAAACATTTTCATCTGGGCGTGCGTGGTATTTTGAGCTTCGTCCAAAATTACGAATGCATTGTCAAGCGTGCGTCCCCGCATAAATGCCATAGGGGCGATTTGTATAATGCCTTTTTCGATATGCGAAACCAACTTTTCATGCGGAATCATATCTCTGAGTGCATCGTAAAGCGGTTGCATATAAGGGTCTAGCTTTTCTTTCATGTCACCGGGTAAGAAACCTAAATTTTCTCCGGCTTCAACCGCAGGGCGGGTGAGAATAATGCGTTTGACTTCTTTTTCTTTAAGAGCTTTAACAGCCAAAGCTACACCGGTGTAAGTTTTTCCGGTACCGGCGGGTCCTACGGCAAAAACCATGTCGTTTTTTTTCATGGCTTCTACCAAAAGACGTTGGTTTTGAGTTTGGGCTTTTATCAAATTTCCCCCTACACCATGTACCAATATTTCGTCCCCGGTGGGTTCTACAGGCTCGTATTCGACCTTGCTTTCGGATACCAAAATGCGTTCTATAGTGTTTTCATCCAACTTGTTATATTTGATAAAATGCTGCAACATCATATTGATTTTCTTATCAAACACCTGAAGCATATCTTCATCACCAAAGGCCGTCAAGCGGTTTCCTCGGGCTACAATTTTAAGCTTGGGAAAGTAAGTTTTTAGCAGGTTGATGTTCGTATTTTGATGCCCAAAAAAGTCAATTGGGTTGATCTCTGTGATGTCTAAAACGAGCTCGTTCAAATGTAATAATTTTATAAAAAATCTTTAATACTCGGTCATTAATCCAATAAAGAATGTGATAATCGGGAACGTGTTTTCAAGGTAGTTTGTTGTATATTTACACCAAAAATACCAACATTGGGTTATTGTACAAAACTAACTTAATTTTATCTTTTCATCAATATCGGTTGACCAAAAAAATATCAACAAAATTATGCTGCCTATCATTACCTTAACTTCAGACTTTGGATTAAAAGATTATACGGTAAGTGCAGTTAAAGGGAGTATTTACAGTGAGTTAAGTGAGGTCACAATTGTTGATATTTCTCATTTGGTAAGTCCGTATGACGTAGCCGAAGGGGCCTATATCATTAAAAATTCTTATAAATATTTTCCCAAAGGTACCATTCATATCATTGGTATTGATGCAGATAGTACACCCGACAAAAAACCGCTGATTGTTTTTTTAGACGGACATTATTTTATCTGTGCAGATAACGGTATTATTTCATTGATAGCTACACAAATCAGACCGGATAAAATTTTTGAAATTACCATAAACGATCGCTTGGAACCCCATTTTAATGTATTGGGTATTTTTTGTAAAGCAGCGTGTCATTTGGCTCGTGGCGGAAAACCGGAACTTATCGGGGTTGAATTTAAAAATTTGCGTATGAATAAAAATGTAGCGCCTTCGGTGGATGAAAAAGGAGCTATTATTTACGGTCATATTTTATACGTGGACAACTATGATAACGTGGTGACGAATGTATCCCGAACATTTTTTGAGAAAATAGCCAAAGGAAGAAAATTTGGTATCAGCATTAAAGGAAATAATTTTGATAAGATTTATGCGAATTATACCGATTTTCTCAATAGGGACGACTCGGTGGCAGACGGGAAAAAGTTTGCTTTGTGGAATGCCTCCGGAAATCTTGAAATTGCCATTTACCGCAGTGATAAAATTAATGTAGGAGGTGCCCAAACGCTGTTGGGAATCAAAGTACAAGACACGGTTACTATAGTTTTTCAATAAAAAAAGATGATTAAAGAGTACACAAATAAATTTGGCAGGCTGTCGGTGGTCGAGAAGATGATAGTTGTGAATGTTTTTGTTTTTTTGGTGTATTTTTTAATCAAAACCTTTGCTTTTTTATATAAGTTACCCGAAAATCAACTCCTCGAATGGTTGGCGTTTACCAATAATTGGAAAGAATTACTCTACAAGCCCTGGACGGTAATCACCTATACCTTCTTACACGACGGGTTTATACACTTGTTGTTTAACATGGTTTTGTTGTACTTCTCGGGACAGTTTTTTATTACTTATTTCACAGGAAAACAATTCCTCAATTTTTATTTTTTAGGAGCTATTGCCGGAGCCATTATGTATATGGTGAGTTTCACTGTCTTCCCGGTGTTTTCCGGAATAGAGCGTCCTATGGTGGGTGCTTCCGCGGCGGTAATGGCCATTTTGGTAGGTATAGCTACGCATATCCCTTATATGGGAGTGCGACTTTTTCTTTTTGGAACGGTTAAATTGTGGCATATTGCCCTGTTTTTTGTTGTACTCGATTTGGTATTAATCCCTGCGGGAAATGCCGGAGGCAGGTTTGCACATTTGGGAGGAGCTTTGCTGGGTTTTGTATATGCCAAACAATTAGCTAAAGGAAACGATATCGGGAAATGGTGGGAAAATATAATGGATTGGGTGACTGGTTTATTTTCTTTAAAAAAACAAAAACCATTAAAAACCGTTTATAAAAGAAAAAATCCTGAAACCAAAATTAAACCGACTGATAATAAATCCGAAAAACAACAAAAAATTGACAAAATATTAGATAAAATCAGCAAGAGCGGTTATAACAGTTTAACTAAAGAAGAAAAAGAATTTTTGTTTAAAGCCGGTAGAGAAGAATGAGATTTTTAGAAAAAATCATCTATTTTTTTAATGTGCTTTTTGCACTGGCGTTGCTTTTATCGTTGTTTGTCGCTTATATCCCGCCCAAAAATTTTCCGTATATATCCATTTTTAGTCTTATTGTTTCGCCATTACTATTAGCCAATGTTATGTTTGCGCTTTTTTGGCTGCTTCGAGTTAAAAGAAAAGTGTTTCTATCATTAATTGTATTGGCGATTTCCATCGTACAATTCAACCGGTTTTATCAATTTGATTTTTCGAAAGAAGTTCCCATACAGGAAAATCAACTCAATGTAATGAGCTTTAATGTCCGTATTTTTAATTTGTACCAATGGATTAAGGAGGAGGATCTGTCGCAAAAAATATCCGATTTTATCGCAAAAGAATCCCCTGATGTATTGAGTTTTCAGGAATATCATGCGCAGCATAATGTACGTCTTAAGCAATTTGGTTATAAATACACCAAATTTCGCGGAAAGGGACAAAACTCCGGCCAGGCGATTTATTCCAAATACCCCATCGTCAACTCAGGTTCTTTGGATTTTGAAAACACGTTCAACAATGCTATTTATACAGATATTGTCAAAGGAAAGGATACTTTGAGGATTTACAATATACATTTAGAATCGCTACAAGTAAATCCCGATGACGTAGATTTTGCTCAAGAAAATTCCGAAAAATTGATGAGGCGCATCGCTTATTCTTTTGAAAAGCAACAATCTCAAGTCGATAAAGTGCTTGAGGACATCGATAGGTCACCCTACAAAACCATAGTCACAGCCGATTTAAATAATACCGCATTTTCTTATGTGTATCGAAAGTTGAGCGCCGATAAAAATGATGCATTTACAAAGGCAGGAAAAGGTATTGGCAAAACTTTCAGTTTCAAAAAAATACCTTTGCGAATAGACTTTATTTTTGTGGATAAATCGTTGACGGTCAATAGTTTTACGACGTATACTGAAAAATTTTCAGACCATTTCCCCATTTCTTCCCTGATTTCTTGGTAGTTATTTTTTAAAAATAAAATACACCGCCAGTATCAAAAACACAAAACCGATAAGGTGGTTTGTTTTAAAGGTTTCATTTTTAAAAGCAATAAGCGTAAAGGCCGTAAAGACCATCAAGGTAATTACTTCTTGGATAACTTTTAATTGCCATAGCGAAAAAGGTCCGCCGTTGCCCTCAAATCCCAATTTATTTGCCGGAACTTGTGCTATATATTCAGGCAGGGCGATAAGCCAACTGATAAGTATAATCTTAAATAACCCAAAACCCGAAAACCAGGAATATTCTTTAAACTTGAGGTGCCCGTACCAGGCCAGCGTCATAAAAATATTGGATACAATTAATAGCAAAATCACAAATAATCCTTTCATGGCTTTGTAGTTTAGTTAAACAATTGAAATGATAGCAAATTTATAATTTGGTTACTTCTTATCAGGAGTTATTTTCAACAGGAGTTGGGTGCAAAACGCTAAAATCATCACCAATCCGCATCCTATTAAGTTTAGCCATAGATAGCTTAATAGCACTTCACCTCCGACTTGTTGCGGTTTTGCGATTGCAAAATAATACAGTCCCAAAATGGTAATTTGCGTAATGATGGCCGCAATAAAAACCGCTTTTCCCCGTACAAATTTTATAAAGAAAGCCAACAGAAAAATTCCCAATACATTCCCGTAAAATAACGAACCGATGATGTTAACCAATTGTATGAGGTTGTCAAAAAGATTGGCCACGCAAGCAAAAGTAATGGCGAGTATTCCCCAGAGTACGGTAAACCCCTTGGAAGCCCACAGGTAATGTCGCTCAGATTTTTGTGTTTTTTGATTTCGTTTATATAAATCAATCACCGTAGTAGTAGCTAATGCATTGAGTTCGGATGCTGTGGAAGACATGGCTGCCGAGAGTGCCATGGCCAGTAACAAACCGATGATTCCTTTGGGTAAATGGTGTAGTATAAAATGTATAAAAACGTAATCTTTATCGTTGGTTACTACGGTTTCGTCGGCTTTTTTTATGAGTTCACGGGCTTTGGCACGATTTTCTACATCTTGTTGGTTAAGTTTTTTTAGTTTCACTTTAATGGTTATTTGCTCATTTTTTTCTGCTTGGGAATATTTGAGCAACAGCGATTTTTTATTTTCTAAAATGAGTTGGTTACTACTTTCAAGTTGTAAATATTCATTTTGATATTTAGACTCCATAACACTTTTAGTGGCTGTAGGATTAAAATTAACCGGAGAAGAATTAAATTGATAGAAAACAAAAACCATCACCCCGGTGAGCAAAATAAAAAACTGCATGGGAACTTTCAGCAATCCGTTCATAATCATTCCCATACGACTTTGCTTTATCGAACTACCCGAGAGATAGCGTTGTACCTGACTTTGATCGGTGCCAAAATAGGAAAGTGACAAAAAAGTACCCCCGATAATTCCCGACCAAAGAGTATATCGATTGTCTAAATCAAAAGAAAAATCAAGAATCTCCATTTTACCGCTGGCGGAGGCTATCTGCAGCGCATTTTTAAAGTTGATACCATCCGGCAGGTAGTACAACAAAAATAAAAAAGCAGCCAGCAGACCTCCAAACATTACAGCCATTTGCTGTTTTTGTGTCACGTTTACAGCTTTTGTACCTCCCGAAACCGTGTAAATGATCACCAGAGTACCTATTATGATGTTGAGGTACAGCAAATTCCAGCCCAATATTGCCGAAAGTATAATCGACGGAGCAAAAATGGTTATCCCGGCAGAAAGCCCTCTTTGAACTAAGAATAAGCAGGCAGTTAGTATTCTGGTTTTTAAATCAAAACGGGATTCCAAAAATTCATAGGCCGTATAGACGTTGAGTTTGTGGTATAACGGAATAAAAACCATACAAATAATCACCATGGCGATAGGCAATCCAAAGTAAAATTGAACAAAGCCCATTCCGTCGTGAAACGCCTGTCCCGGAGTCGATAAAAACGTGATGGCACTTGCCTGTGTAGCCATTACCGAAATACCTACAGTAAACCAACCCGAATTATTGCCTTTGAGAAAATCTTGAATGTTTTTTTGACCACGTGTTTTCCAAACGCCATACAGCACAATAAAAAGCAACGAACATACCAATATAATCCAATCGACGAGCTGCATATCAGGAAAGTGAAGTCATTAAAAGATAAAACAACACAATGTAAAGTAGATTCATCAGTAGAACGAAACTGTATTGTTTTTTCCAGTTCATAGAAAAGATTTCCGTAAAAATAGCAAACTAAATCATTTTTAAAAGTATGTCGGCCTTAAAGATTTTTTGGAAATCAGGTATAAAGCAGAATTTGATTTGTTTATAAAACAATTATCTTAAAATCTTATTTATCTTTGCCCTCTCGTTTTTTTTACTATCACATGAAGATTTCTTACAACTGGCTGAAACAATTTATTAAGTTGAGTACCACACCCGAAGAAACCGGTGAGCTACTTACCGATTTGGGTTTGGAGGTAGAAAGTATAACGTCTTACGAAACCGTAAAAGGTGGCTTAAAAGGGGTTGTTGTGGGCAAAGTTCTCACTTGTGAAAAACATCCTGACGCCGACCGACTAAAAATCACCACCGTCGATATAGGAGGTGAATCACCTTTAAATATAGTATGTGGAGCTCCGAATGTGGCCGTTGGCCAAAAAGTGGCTGTGGCAACTATAGGTACGGTGTTGTACGACAGAGAAGGAAATCCTTTTGAAATTAAAAAAAGCAAAATACGAGGTCAAGAAAGTGAAGGCATGCTTTGTGCCGAAGACGAATTGGGCTTAGGCGACAGCCACGACGGAATTATGGTCTTAGATACCAAAAGTAAAGTAGGGACCGCCTTGGCCAAACTGATGGAAGTAGATAGTGATTATGTCTTCGAAATAGGCCTTACCCCAAATCGTTCGGATGCGATGAGCCACTGGGGCGTTGCACGCGATTTGAAAGCAAAATTTGATTTGCTCGGTAAGAAAATGGAAATTATTACCCCATCTAATGTCAACTTTAGAGTGGATAAACGCACGCATAAAATAGGGGTGGAGATTGAAAACAAAGTGCTCGCTCCTCGCTATTGCGGGGTAACCATCTCAGGAGTTACCGTTAAGGAATCTCCCCGATGGCTTCAAAACCGTCTCAACGCTATCGGTATCAAGCCGAAAAACAATGTGGTGGACGTAACCAATTTTGTTTTACACGAATTAGGTCAACCATTACACGCTTTTGACAGTTCGCATATTGCTGGAAATAAAATCATTGTCAAAACACTCCCGGCAGGAACTAAGTTTACCACACTGGATGAGGTAGAAAGAGAACTGCATGAAGATGATTTGATGATTTGCGATACCGAAAAACCCCTGTGTATAGCCGGGGTGTTGGGAGGTCTTAACAGCGGTGTAACCGAATATACAACAAATGTGTTTTTGGAAAGCGCCTATTTTAATCCGGTGAGTATCCGAAAAACTGCTAAAAGACACGGTATCAATACAGATGCTTCGTTCCGATTTGAAAGAGGAATTGATCCAAACATTACCGAATATGCTTTGATGCGAGCTACCCAACTCATCAAAGAAACTGCAGGAGGTGAAATCACCAGTGATGTGATTGATATTTATCCCAAAAAAATACAAGATTTTCAGGTGTTACTTTCTTTTGAAAAGACCGCGAGAGTCATAGGGGAGGAAATTCCTAAAGAAACCATCAAAAAAATACTGAGTTCATTAGATATAAAAGTAAACAGTGTAACAGATGCCGGTGTAGGAATTACCGTTCCGGCGTACCGTACCGATGTCACTCGAGATATTGATGTTATTGAAGAAATCTTGAGAGTGTACGGATATAACAATATTAAAACCACCGAAAAACTCAATGCTTCTATCAGTAAAACCAAAGAAGTAGAGGACTATAAAGTACAAAATTTGGTGGCATCCCAACTCACCGGATTGGGTTTCTATGAAATGATGGCCAATTCGCTTATTTCGGAGAAATACCATAACGAAACCAATTCCGAAAGTTTGGTGAAAATGTTGAATCCGTTGAGTAGAGATTTGTCGGTGATGCGGCCGGAAATGGTTATTTCTTCTTTGGAAGCCGTGGTGTATAACCACAATCGAAAAGGAGAAGACCTCAAGTTTTTTGAATACGGTAAAACCTATCATCGCGATGCCGAGGGCAATTATTTAGAGAAAAAACATTTGACTCTTACTCTGAGTGGAGATAAAACCCATACACAATGGAATTCACCCGCTCAACCAACGGATTTCTTTTACTTGAAGGGCGTTGTGGATGCTATTTTGAAGCGTTTGGGAATATCGGTCACTCCGTATTTTCCGGAGGAGAACGACCTTTTTTCGGAGTGTATGGGCTATAGTTCGGGGACTACATCGGTAGTTACCTACGGAAGTATCAGTAAAAAATGGCTGAAAACCTTCGATATTGACATTCCGGTTTATTATGCCAATTTTGATTGGTCTGCAGTTCTTTCTCTTTTGGAAAATAAAAAAACTACTTTTACCGAAATTCCGAAATACCCGACAGTCAAGAGAGATTTTGCTTTGCTTTTGAACGAAAATATCACTTTTAAACAAGTGTATGATGTGGCGTTTTCGGGTAATAGTAAGTTGTTGAAAGACGTGTCGCTTTTTGATGTATATCAAGGTAAAAATTTGCCGGAAGGCAAAAAATCCTACGCAGTGAGTTTTACTATTTACGATGAAAATAAAACGCTTACCGATGCGGATATTGATGCATTTATGAATAAACTTCGTAAAAGTTTTGAAAACGAACTCGGTGCGGTATTGAGATAATAAAAAATCCCTTTTAGTCACTAAAAGGGATTTTTTGTATAAAACTATACTATCTTAAAACAGACTTTTTACATCAATCTATTTAGGTAAAATCAATTCTGATACAATGTGAAAGTACCCTTTTTCATGTAAGAAATCTGCTTGGGTAATTCTGCTTTTTATCCCGTCTGAACTCACTATAACTACACCGTTGTCGTTTTGCAAGTGTATAATACTACCATCAATAGTACGTAGTGAAACGGGTTTGTCCATTGCCGTAACCAGTTCTAATGAATGTAGATCCACTCTTCCGGGTACTATGTGAAAAGACACAATTTTTTTAAGCTTGTCGATGTTTTTTGTACCAAACATATCTTCAAGTGTCTCTTTGTCAAAACGGCTAAAACCTGAGTTGGGCACCACAAAAACAGTAAACATTTCATGTCTGTCGAGTTCTGCAATTTTAGCAGTCGAATAAGCATTAACAAACTGAGAAAACTCAGCTATATCCTTCAGGTTTTCGGTTAATGACTTATCCGAAGAAGTAGTTGTACCGTTCAAATCTTTGGTTATCAATGGTACATCGGTGTTTTTATACTTGGTTTGGCCGGTTACAGCAGCAGTGGCAAACAACAAAACGACCAATACAAGAAATGATAATAATTTTTTCATATCCAAAAATTTTTGATGTAAATATAACTAAAATGTTTCTTTTTTATTGTAACTCAATTTTATAGAGCCCAATTAAACCGAATACATCTTTAGTCGTAATTCCTTAATTTTCGGGTCGTCCATATAGTCGTCAAAACTCATATAACGATCAATAATCCCCGATGGAGTTAACTCAATCACACGGTTTCCTACGGTTTGGGCAAACTCGTGGTCGTGAGTGGTAAAAATTACGGTGCCTTTAAAGTTTTTAAGCGAATTGTTAAATGCGGTAATCGATTCCAAATCCAAATGGTTAGTCGGTTCGTCGAGCATTAAAACATTGGCTCGTATCATCATCATACGGCTGAGCATGCAACGAACTTTTTCTCCTCCTGAAAGCACATTGGATTTTTTAAGAGCTTCCTCACCGCTAAAAAGCATTTTTCCGAGAAATCCTCGAATATATACTTCTTCGCGTTCTTCATCGGTTTTGGCCCATTGACGCAACCAGTCCACCAAAGACAAATCGTTGTTAAAAAACGCGCTGTTGTCTAAAGGCAAATAACTTTGGGTGGTGGTAACCCCCCATTGAAAATTGCCCGAATCAGGTTTAATATTTTCGCTGAGGATTTCATATAACGCTGTTGTAGCTCTTGAATCTCTTGAAAATAAAACCACTTTGTCGGTTTTAGTCAAATTAAAACTCACGTCTTTAAACAATAAATCGCCTTCTTGCTTAGCACTTAAATTATCCACATTTAAAATCTGGTCCCCGGCTTCGCGTTCGCGTTCAAAAATAATCGCCGGATAACGACGGCTCGAAGGTTTAATCTCTTCTATATTGAGTTTTTCAATCATTTTTTTACGCGAAGTAGCTTGTTTACTTTTAGCTACGTTGGCGCTAAAACGCTGAATAAACTCTTGGAGTTCTTTCTTTTTCTCCTCGGCTTTTTTGTTTTGTTGTGCACGTTGGCGGGCGGCTAATTGACTGGATTCGTACCAAAAAGTATAATTACCGCTGTAATGAGTAATTTTTCCAAAATCTATATCGCTCACATGAGTACACACAGCGTCAAGAAAGTGTCGGTCGTGCGAAACCACAATCACACAATTGTCATAATTTGCGATAAAATTTTCGAGCCAATTGATAGTTTCGTAATCCAAATCGTTGGTGGGCTCGTCCATGATTAATACATCAGGATTTCCGAATAATGCCTGAGCCAATAACACGCGAACTTTTTGTTTTCCGTCTAAATCTTTCATCAAATTGTAATGCAACGTTTCATTGATGCCGAGATTTGACAATAAAGCAGCGGCTTCGCTTTCGGCATTCCAACCGTTCATTTCTTCAAATTTTACTTGTAATTCGCCAATCCGGTCGGCATTTTCGTCAGAATAATTTTCGTACAAGGCATCTATCTCTTGCTTGATGGCAAAGAGATCCTTATTTCCCCGGACAACTGTTTCCAATACTTGGTATTCATCATAGGCGTTGTGATTTTGTTCCAACACCGACATACGTTTGCCGGGTTCGAGTATCACTTTACCTGAAGAAGGTTCCTCTTTTCCTGAGAGGATTTTTAAAAAGGTGGATTTACCGGCTCCATTTGCACCGATGATGCCATAACAATTGCCTTGTGTAAATACCACATTTACTTCATCAAACAAGATACGTTTACCAAATTGTACCGAAAGATTAGATACTGTTAACATTTTATATATTTTTGGGAGTGCAAAGGTAGCCATTTAAAGGGTGATTTTGAAAAAAACACCGTTTAAAATGGATTTAACTCACAATTAACAAGAGTGACTGGCAAAGTGTAATAATTTTGTACCTTTGACAATAATCAGTATGCCCAAAGTATTTTCAGTCCTGTTGGTTTCTTTTCTGTTCTTGAGTTGTGCACAAGACAAACTCAAAGACAAAGGCGTTTGGATTGGCGGACAAATCGTCAATCCACACAGTAACACATTTGTAATTACCAACGGAACCCTAATAGATACTTTGTATCTCGACGACAACAATCGGTTTTTAAAATACTATGAGAATTTTTCGGAAGGGGTCTATTCCATTATCCATGAAGAATATCAGGTGATATACATACAACCGGGAGACAGTTTGATGATTCGAATCAACACGGTGGAATTTGATGAATCAATGGGTTTTACGGGAGTAGGTGCCGAGCAAAATCGGTTTTTAATTGACATGTTCTTGTACAATGAACTTGAAAATTTAGTAATGCCTCAGTTTTATATACTTCCTCCCGAAGAGTTTGTGGTAAAAGCCGACTCCATGTATCAAAAAAGACTTGAGATATTAGATAGATTCAAGGAAAAATACAAATCCAATAAAGGTTTTCTCGAAGTGGCAAATGCCAGTATCATTTATGATTATTATTCAAAACTCGAGTTATACCCTTACGCTTATTACGGAAGAAATAATATTACATTGGCGGATTTACCCAAGGGGTATTATGATTTCAGAAAAAGTATAGATTACAACAACGAACGTCTTCAAAATCATTATACCTACTACAACTTTTTGTTTAGACATTTTGATAATCTGGCTTATGAACAGTATTGTAAACAAATGGTTTATGATGATGAAAATGCCATTCATATAGTGCATAAATTACATGAAATAAACAAGAAAATTTCGCTTGAAAAATTAAAAAACAACCTTCTCAACAGTTCTATACGAAGGTATTTGACGCGTTCCAAATATTTACAAGCCGAAAACGAACCATTACAACTTTTTATGCAATATTCTACAGATTCTGTGCATAAAGAAGAAGTTGAAGTATTGTTTAATAACTCGTTAAAATTATTACCCGGTAATATCTATCCGGATGTGAGTTTAGAGAATTACAACGGGCAAGCATTGTTGTTGAAATCGGTCTTAAAGAAACCAACAGTCATTACTTTTTGGACTTCACTGCACAGGGATCATTACAACAATAGTGTGTCTAAGTTAAACGAACTTCGGGTGAAATACCCAGAATTTGATTTCTTATCTATCAATATCAACGAAGACGGTGCGCTTTGGAAAAATATTGTTCGCAGAAATCCGGGTACTAAAGATTTTGATTTTCGTTTTCAACAACCTAACAAAGCCATGAACGATTTAGTAATACGAGCCATAAGCAAGGTAATGATCGTTGATAAAAACGGGGTGATTTTGGATAATAATACTAATATTTTTAGGATAGATTTTGAAGAAACTTTATTGGGTATTTTAAACCGCTAATAACATTTTTGAAAGGATTTAGATAAAAAAAACCGGTACCCATCGTACCGGTTTTTTTATTTATTTAGTAGAAAAATTAATTTTCTCCTGCTTCTTTTTTAGCTTCGTTAATCATTTTTTCATTCGGTACGATAGCAATATTTACCCTACGGTTTTTAGCACGACCTTCAGCAGTGGAGTTATCGTGCGTAGGTTGATCGGGACCAAACCATTCTGTAGTAAATCTTCCTGAGCTTATTCCCTTCTGAACTAAATAATTGGTTACCGCCTGAGCTCTGTTTTTAGACAAAGTCATGTTGTAATCGCGGGGTCCGGTACTGTCGGTATGACCAACTACCAAAATGTTTGTATCTGGATACTCTTTCATTACACCCGCAAGTTTATCCAAATTAGTTCTGGAAGTTTCGTTAAGGTCGTATTTATTGGTAGCAAAATACACTCCGCTACCTTCGTCAAAAGTGATAACAATGGCATCTTCTATACGCTCTACTTGAGCACCGGGAATTTCTTCCTCAATTTTTTGAGCCTGCTTGTCCATTTTGTTACCAATGAGAACCCCGGCGGTACCACCCACAACACCTCCGATAACGGCACCCAATTCGCTGTTGCCGCCTTTTCCGATGTTGTTTCCTAAAATAGCACCTAGCACAGCACCTCCGGCAGCTCCGATAACGGCACCTTTTTGTGCATTGCTAGCATTTTTGGTGGCCTCACAAGAGGATAGCATAAAAATCATTGATAATGCCAATGTAAATATCCCTGTATTTTTGAATAATCTTTTCATGGTTTAATTTTTTGTAAAGTTCATATAAATGGTAAAAGGTTTTCCTTCGACGGTTAGATGCTGTTGCCACTGCATGTTCGTGTCAGAAAGTTGTGACAGTTGCATTCTGAAACCGTGGTTGGTATCTGATTTTTTCTTTTCATTCGTTGGTTTTAAAAGAAAATCATAATACCCTGTTGCACGGTCTATTTCCTGAATGGTGAAAATAAAATGTCTGTCGCCGGGTTCACATCCTGCGCTGTCAATGGTGTATATTCCGGTGTTGTTGTTGGGGATAAATCTCCAAGAACTGCCTTCAAAGCATTCTTTGGAAGCATCACCGAGCATGGTAACGTTAAATTTCCCGGATTCGCTGTAAGATATTGAACTCAGGATCCAATTACCTTTGATAACTTTCTTGGACTCTTGAACAGTTTTTGGAGAGGCACACGAAGCAAACACCGCGGCAACAATTGTTAGAAGAAGCAATTTTTTCATAAAAATTTTGGTTTTGGTTAAAAAATAGTATTTCTGCATGTAGAGAATTCCTCTTCAATTAAGAAATATAGTTAGCCCTAAAGTTACGTATAAAGTTTTAAAAATTTTGTTAATTATTGATAAATGTGTTACGGTTTTACGGCGATAATTGACGAATTTATTTCATTGTCAGTTCTTTAGCCATTTCAATGGCCTGATTAATATGGTCTAAAACAAATTCTTTGCCAAGAGTATCGTAAAATTGGTTTTTCTCAAATTCTTTCCTCAAATCGGTTTGAATACCCGATAGTAATACCTTTATGCCTCTTTCTTTATAGATGGTGATGATTTCTTTTAAACTTTGAAAACCGGTAGCATCTATAAATGGTACATAACGCATTCGGATAATGATTACTTTGGGTTTGAGATGGAGGTTTGTAAGAGTTTGTTGAAAATTTCTTGCCGCTCCAAAAAACAGGGGTCCGTTTATTTCGTAAAGCATCACATTTTCGGGTACTTCTATTTTTTCTCCTTCAAAAAGTATATCCTCCTCGGAAGCAGATGTAGTAAGATTTTGTACCTGAATGGATTGGCTCATACGTTTCATAAACATAAAACTTGAGAGTACTACACCTATTTCGATGGCAATAATCAAGTCGAAAAATACGGTAAGCACAAAAGTGGTAATCAATATGATTACATCCATCCGATTGCTCTTTAGGATAGATACAAATTGTCTCCATTCACTCATATTATAAGCCACTACAATTAAAATACCGGCTAAGCAGGAGAGGGGGATAAATTTGGCCCATTTCCCGAAAATCAAAATAATGGCCAAAAGTATAAGAGCGTGGATGATACCGGCTATAGGGGTACGGCCTCCATTTTTTACATTAGTAGCAGTACGAGCAATAGCTCCGGTCGCAGGAATACCGCCAAAAACCGCTGAAGCTATATTGGCCGCTCCTTGAGCAACCAATTCAGCGTTGGGTCGGTGTTTACCACCTATCATCGAATCTGCGACTACGGCTGACAGCAGCGATTCTATACCTCCCAGCAAAGCGATGGCAAAGGCCGGTTGCACCAGCAATTTAATTGTCTCATAATCTATGGACGGAATACTGGGCGCCGGCAACGTATTGGGTATTTCACCAAATCTGCTTTCTATGGTTTCTACGGGTATATTTAGAAAATAAACCGCTAATGTGGCTAAAATGATAGCTACAAATGCACCCGGGATTTTTTTGGTTATTTTATGAAAATATACTCCTATTATTATGGTTATGATACTTATGGCTACAGCATACAGATTTATTTTACTTAGGTTTTGAAAAATGGTTTTCCATTTTTCGATGATGTCTGCCGGAAGTGTTTTAATTCCCAGTCCTAAAAAATCACTTACTTGCGAAGAAAAAATGATTAGAGCAATACCACTGGTAAACCCTACAATGAGAGAGTAGGGGATAAATTTCAAATAATTTCCCAGTCGGGCTAACCCCATCAAAATGATGAAAAAGCCCGCCATAAAAGTAGCGATGGTCAGTCCTTCGATACCATATTGTTGCACAATTCCAAATACAATAATGATAAAAGCCCCGGTGGGACCTCCAATCTGTACACGGCTACCGCCCAGAAAAGAGATGATTAATCCGGCAATAATCGCCGTAATTAAACCTTTTTCAGGGGATACTCCTGAAGCAATCGCAAAAACAATCGCCAACGGTAAGGCCACAATACCCACTATCACACCCGAGAGGATGTCTTTGGTAATGGTCTCTTTACTTATCCCCTGCTTTAACAAAGTAAAAAGCTTTGGGGTAAAGTCTGATTTCATTTTTAAAGGAAATTAGGTATCTATAAACAAGAAAATACTAGGCAAAGGTATCCATATTTTGTCCTGTTCAACATACTTGTCCTAAAAAATTTTTATGGGTAACTATTCCTGCAAAATGCTCTGAATTTTCGGAAGCTTTCAGATACATTTTAGCCCTAATCGAGTTTATTTATAAGGCTATTTTTTAATAGATATCAGCATTTCCGGATTTTCGCCCTTTGTAGTTTTGATAAAAACCTATTCCTTCCCGATTTTCGTTTTTATCTGAAGTAAACCAATGCTTTGCTCGGTTGTAATCCAGGAAATAAGTAATTCGTAACGAAACGCTATGCAACAGGGGTTCGTCGAAAAGTTGCTCGAAATTTCTCGAAATCGTATGCGTTTTACTATTTAAATAATTTTCAATAGCATTTCTATACAGCAGGGTGAGTTGGCTTCCCGGGGCAAACCACCAACTATAACGCAAATCTATATTCCAACTGTTGTAGGTAGCATCGTGGGTATAGTTATACTCTTTATTGGATTGTAAACTTCCGTCGGGTTGGAGGGTCAGGTAGCCCAAATAATCTACCTGAGAAAAATAATGCCTGAAGGCGAAATTCAACGACATAGTATTATTAAAAATGTATTGTGACTCCAGGGAACTGATAAAAGTGGTTCTGTCGCGGCGTCCAAACAATATCTGGTCGTCGATACGATTTACAAAACCTTCTTCATTACTCATGAGTTCTACATTATGCGAATAATATATTTTCCACTTGTCCGAAAATCTATATCGGGTAGAAAAATATAAATAGAGATTATCCCTGCCGTGTTGGTCGTATTTGTACCAATCTACTGTAATATCCAAAGCCAGTTTTTTTCGGTAATCCGTCGAAATCCAAGACCAGAAATTGTAATACGCAGGAACTTTTACGTGTCTACCAAAGGTTCGGGCTTCATAAATGTCGTTGGTTCCAAATGGCGTGGTTTCGAAACCTCCACCGAATGTGAAATATTTTTTGGTAGTAAAACTCGAATTAAAATTAAAATTAAATGAATTGTACAAATCGGGTTCCAACCTACGGTTGTAATTGAGGTTAAAATTTAAATATAAATTATTGAGTTTACCTTTAGGTTGTAAATACCGATATCCGTAATAACCATAGTAATTTATATAATTTATACTGTTAGAAATTCCCATATCATTGATGTCGTAATCTTTGGTTCTGAAAAATGTTGATGCCGTGTAGCGGTGTGCACCGCTAATTTTGGAAATCCCGGCCGAACCTTCAGCGCCAAACTTGGTAGCTCCATCTTGTAATACCCAACTCCCCTCCAAATCGGTCGTGAGTCTGTAGGTATTACTTTTATTAATCAGGTTTAGATACACCCCACTCGCATTGGCATCTCTAAAATGCCCTTGACGAAGGGTATTGGTATTAATAAAAGACACCGACGAGTTATCTCCAAAACGTTGGTCCAAAACTAATATATTGTAATTAGTCAAAGGGGCAACCATTATTTCACTTTCTTCATCGGTTTCGGTATTTCTCACAGTGGCATACGTATCTTCCGTAATGGCGTTAAAAACCCCCAATCCCAGTCCACCGGAAGTCCTTCCGGATACTTTTAAAGCATTTATCAAATCCACCGAGTGGGGAAACTTGGTGATTTCTTCATTTTCGTTCAATTCGATTCGCACGGGTGGAAATCCCCCGATTCGTCGGGAGTAGAATAAATTTCCTTTGTTAAAGAGCTCGGTACCTTCGTTAAAAAAAGACCGTTGCTCTGTAAATTCCACCTCAAAAGCCGAAAGGTTTAATATAGAGTTATCAAATTTGGCTTGACCAAAATCTGGCACCAACACCATATCGAGTGTAAAAGCATCGTTGATACCGTATTTTAAATCCATTCCACCGTTAAAAATAACTTCAGATTTTCCGTCGAAATTATTTACATAGGTAGAAATATAGGGTTGGAAAGACAATCGGGTAGGGGTTTTGATGTTGTTAATTCCATATACTTCACCGTCATAGATGGAATAATAACCTTTGGAATTATCAACGGGACTCCAACTGTAGCGTGTTCTCTCTCGTCTGAATTCGCGCTCCATATTCAACCCCCACACTTGAGGTTCTTTGTCAGAAAACCGCAACTCGGAATAAGGAATAAAAATCTCGGCTACCCAGTTGTCGTCATTAATTTTCACAGCGCTATACCACACACTATTCCACGAAGGATCTTCACCATTGGAGTAAGTCATTTTGGCGTCGTATTGTACACCGGCTGCGGTAACTATAAATTGCAAACTTTGTTGGCGGTCATTGTAGCCGTTTAGAAGGATAAAAAAGAAATCATCGTTACCTATTTGGTCTCTTTCAGTCAGTTCTTTCAAAATTTTGTGGGGTTCGGGATCTTTCATAACGGCACCAAAATAAATACCCAAATCGTCATAAATTATTTTCACGTGTGTAGCCAAACTATCGGGAATTTTTCTTCCGTTCACCGGTTCTCTTTCAACAAAATCTGTAGCTATCGCGGCATTTTCCCAAGCAACATCATCGAGTACCCCGTCTATTTTGGGGGCTTGCGAGATTTTTTCAATCGTAATTTGTTTCCGATTAATGCTGTCTGTGGTTTGTGCAGTGTTTTCTTGTATTATCCAAAAGAAAAGAAAACATATCAATAGCTTACATGAATTTCTCATAGAGGTATTTTTACAAGAAGACGTGTAAACTAAACGAATGTTACATCTATTAAGACCCGGCTGGTTTGGTTTAACATATTTTTAGGTTTTTCTCTATAAATGAGTTGCTTATTATTTCCGCAGAATTTTTATTTCTCCATTCAGATTTAATTTGATGATGGTAGAAGGGAGGTTCATGATTTTTTCTTGATGAAGCTGTACCACATAATCCACGCCGTTGACAATTTCGGGGACTATATCGGCATATTTGGTTGGCGAAGGCATTCCGCTGAGATTGGCAGAGGTAGAAACCAAAGGCCTCTTGAGTCGCTCTATAAGTTTATAACAAAAGGGTTCTTTACATATCCGTACCCCTACCGAATTATCGGGAGCAATGATTTCGTGAGCCAGATTTTTTGGTTTTTCCAAAATAAGCGTCGTAGGACGATTGGCTAATTCCCAAATTTGAATAGCGGTTTCAGGAATTTCACTGAAATGTTTATACAGCATTTGTTCGTTGTTAACCAACACTATCATACTTTTGCTTTCGGCCCTGTTTTTTAAAGCGTATACTTTCTTCACCGCATCGCTGTGGGTGGCATCACAACCGATACCCCAAATCGTGTCTGTCGGATACAGTATAATACCTCCGTTAATCAGGGTTTCATAAGCATTTTGAATTTCTTGTTGCATGACTTTATTTTCTATACAAAATTACGCATCTTACACAAACCAATACTAAGTATTTCTCTATTTGGAAGCAAAGAATGATTTTCGTAAGCAAAAAGTTTACGGTTTTCGAAAGAGATTTTTACTGTAAAAAAGCAAAGTGCAGATTTGCGTAGCATTCAACTTTAAATTTTTTCATTGTGATTTATGTATATTTACAATGAAAAAATGATGTGGGTTTTTTATAAATAAAAATCAAGTAAACCTCTTTCTACTTTATGCACAAAATATCCGCCATAATTCCCACCTCAAACGAAGCGCATAATATAAATGAGGTGTTAGAATCGGTTAAATTTGCGGATGAAATTTTGATTGTAGATTCGTTTAGTACAGACAAAACCTTAGAGATTGCTTCCACTTATAATTGTCGTATTATTCAACGAGAATACCATACCGCGGCCTCTCAAAAAAATTGGGCAATTCCTCAGGCAACTCATGAGTGGATACTGTTATTAGATGCAGATGAACGCGTGACACCACTGTTACAGAAAGAAATATTCGAGGTACTGAATCAACCTGAAACAGAACTGGCCGAAGCTTACTGGATAGGACGCATAAACCATTTTATGGGGAAACGGGTAAAATACAGTGGGTGGCAAAATGATAAGGTCATTCGCTTATTCAGGAAAAGCAAATGCCGGTATGATGAAAAAATGGTACACGAAGAAATCATTGCCGATGGCCGGGTGGGTATGCTCAAAAATAAATTGTTGCATTACACCTATCGGGATATTGACCAATATATAAGCAAAATAAATCGCTATGCGGCTTTACAGGCTGTAGATTATGATAAGAAAACAGGGATGTTAACGCCCTATCATTTTGTGGTGAAACCCCTGTGGGGATTTTTTAAGCATTTTATTTTATTCGGAGGTTTTTTGGACGGTGTAGTGGGTTTAACTATTGCTAAATTACAGAGCTACAATATTTTTATGCGCTATGTAAAATTGTGGTTGTTGCGAAAAAATAGGAAGTAACTAATAGATAACTGATGACAAAAATATCGGGGGTAATTATTACGTATAATGAAGAACGGCACATAGGCACTTGCCTTGAGTCGTTGCAAGGCGTCGTGGATGAAATCGTGGTGGTGGATTCTTTTTCTACAGATAAGACCAAAGAAATCTGCCAAGGTTACGGAGTAAAATGGATTGAAAATGCCTTTACGGGTTTTACCGATCAAAAAAACTATGCCAATGCTCAGGCTACCTACGATTATATCTTATCACTGGATGCTGATGAGGCACTTTCAGAAGAATTGAAGTCTGAAATTTTAAAAGCAAAAGAAAACTTGGAATACGACGGTTACAATTGTAACCGATTAAATAATTATTGCGGTCGCTGGATTAAGCATTCCAATTGGTATCCCGACCGGAAAATTCGTTTGTTTCACAAACAAAAAGCTCGTTGGGTAGGAGCCAACAACCTCCATGAGATTATAGTTTTGGACAACCCAAAGTCCAAGAAGTTTTTAAAAGGAGATTTGTTGCACTGGCCCTATGAAAACTATTTCGAGCACTGGATAAAAATTAATACTTACACCACTATTGCGGCTCAAAATTATCACAAGAGAAAACCGAATGGTAAAGTTGGTTTATCCAAAATACTCATTTCTCCCTTTTGGAAATTTTTTCGCAATTATATCATCAGATGCGGATTTTTAGACGGCATGCAAGGATTTGTGATTTGCAATTTTACGGCCCTGGGAACTTTTTTGAAGTATATAAAAATCAGAGAGTTACAAAATAAATCGAAACAATAACTCATGCGGATAGGATTTGATTCAAAACGGCTTTTTCACAACGCTACCGGACTCGGAAATTACAGTCGGGATTTGCTGCGTATTTTGTATCATTACTATCCCGAGAATGAATATGTATTATACAATCCCAAACCAACTGAGGCCTATGCTGATTTTCTACAAAAAATAAAATATCTAGAAAGAAATCCGAAGGGACTTTGGAGAAATTTTAAAAGTTTGTGGAGAAGTTACGGGGTTAAAAATCAAATTCGAAAAGACCAACTCGATATTTATCACGGCCTTTCGGGCGAGTTACCGTTGGGTATTTCTACCCAAGTAAAGACTGTGGTGACCATACACGATTTGATTTTTATGAGGTATCCCGAATTATACCAACCGGTAGACAGAAGGACGTATTTTTTAAAATTCAAAAGTGCTGCGAAAAGAGCAGATTTGGTTGTTGCTATCAGTGAACAAACCAAAAATGATATCGTTGATTTTTTACAAATAAACCCTGAAAAAATTCGAGTGATTTATCAAGGTTGCGCTCCGGTTTTTAAAGAAAAATTTTCTTTGGAGGAAATGCAACAGGTGAAAAAGAAATTTTCGCTCCCAGACCAATTTGTACTTAATGTCGGCACTATCGAGCCCAGGAAAAATGCGTTACTCATCGCAAAAGCAATTAAAAATATAGACATTAAGTTGGTTTTGATAGGAAAACCGACCTCTTATTTTAGGCAAATTATGGAATATGCGCGGGAAAATAAGATGGAGGAGAATATCATGCATTTACAGGGAATCACCCAACGTGAATTAGCGTTAGTGTATCGCTTGGCAACGGTTATGGTTTACCCTTCGTTTTTTGAAGGTTTCGGAATTCCGATTGTTGAAGCCTTGTTTTCTAAAACACCCGTTATTACTAGTGAAAATGGAGTTTTTCCCGAGGCCGGAGGGTTGGGAAGTATGTATATAAATCCGGAAGACGAATATCAATTAGGTCAAAAAATTGAATTTTTGCTCAACAACCCGGAAGAAATACCTCTGAGGGTGGAAAAAGGGTATCAATATGCCCAAAATTTTACCGATCAACAACTAGCAAAACAATGGGATTTGGTTTATAAAAATCTTTTAAAAATATGAAAATAGCATTTTTCAATTCGACTAAATTTTGGGGAGGTGGCGAAAAGTGGCACTATGAAACCGCTCTGAGTTTTGCAGAAATGGGGTATGAGGTGTACTTGTTCGGGAATCCGAAAGGAAAGATTTTTGAAAAAATCAAAACACATCCCGAAATTCACTTTATTCCAGTAAATCTATCGAATAGAAGCTTTCTGAATCCTTTTAAAATTTACCGACTCACCAAAATTTTTAAAAGAGAAAAAATAGATCTAGTCATTATAAATCATCCCGGAGACCTCAAAATAGCAGCGAATGCCGCTCATAAAGCCGGTGTAAAACGAGTTATTTACCGCAGAGGTTCGGCGGTGGCGGTCAAAGACCGATTTTTGAACCGATATATTTTTAAGCATTGGGTCAGTGATATTTTGGCAAATTCTCAAGCGACCAAAAAAACCATTTTAGAAAATAACCCCAAACTCTTTCCTGCAGAAAAAATTAAGGTGATTTACAATTATTTGGATATCCCTGAATTTTTGAATCGAGAAGCTAAACAAGAATTTCAAAGAGAAAATAACGAAATCATCATCGGTAATTTAGGGCGATTATCATTTCAAAAAAATCAAAAATTTTTAATTGATTTATCCAAACGTCTTTCGGAGGAAAACATTCCACATAAGATTTTTATTGGTGGAACAGGCGAATTGAAACAGGAGTTAAAGCAATACAACAAAGATCAAAAAACTGAAAAGAACGTCATTTTTACCGGTTTTGAAACTCAGGTCAAGAACTTTTTGACAAATATTGATATATTTTTCTTACCCTCCATTTGGGAAGGGTTTGGTTATGTGTTGGCGGAAGCCTCCTTAGCCCAACGGCCTATTATTGCCTTTAATATCAGCAGCAATCCCGAATTAGTGGTTCACAACGAAACCGGCTTTTTGATAGAAAAAAATGATTTGGACGATGCCGTGGCCAAAATAAAACTCTTGCGAGACGAAGAATTACGAATGAAATTAGGAAAAAACGGATTGCAATACGTACAACAAAACTTTGGTAAAAAGCAAATACAAGAACAATTAAGAAGCTATATTTCTGAAGGATAGTTTGTCACAAAATTTTCTTTTCTAAATTTCGACAGAGGTGTAACTTTTCTCACTGCTCCATACAGGATTCAATTTTTTGTATATTTCACCTCTTTATATTTTATAATCGATGCATTTACTCTATCTGATTTTTGGAAATAATTTTAATAATTACTTACAGGCCTATGCCTCAATTTTTTCTTTCAAAGCAAAAAATAGTGACTTAAAGACTGTCAATGTAATAACAGACCATCCCGAGTGGTTTGAACACATCAAAGATAGTGTGGTGGTAATCCCGCTTTCCGAAGAGCAACTGATAGCGTGGAAAGGCCCCTACAATTATTTTTGGAGAGCAAAAATTAAGGCAATAGAAACCCTCAGTAAACAATATCAAAATGAGCCGATTGTGTATTTGGATACCGATACTTTTTTGTATACTAATACAGAAAAAATGGTGGGCACTCTTCGCAATAATGTGGCATTAATGCACCTGAATGAGGGACTGATTAAAAATGACAAGACTAAAACTGTCAAAAAAATGTACAAACAGACCCAAGCGCTTCATGATTCCTCGGTTGATAACTTACATAATCACGAAATGTGGAATGCCGGAGTTGTGGCCAGTCCCAATACTAAAAACGGTGAAGAATTTGTCTTAGCCCTCGAGATTTGTGATTTTTTATGTAAAAACAAAGTCACCGACAGATTGTTGGAGCAATTTAGCTTATCAGTTGCTTTAAAAACCACTTACGGATTGGAAGAATGTCAAAACTCCATTGCTCATTATTGGTCAAATAAAGAAGAATGGAACCGGCATTGGAGTGAGTTTTTTTTGACAACACTTTTTCAGTATTGGGATATAAATTATTGTGTAGCGAAATTTAATGAACAAGATTTTTCTAAAATTCCCATTCTAAAGATTTCAAAAAATACAAAAAAGCGCTTGACATTGTGGGTTGAAAAGAATTTCCCCGACAAAAAAAGGGAGTATTTGAAAAATTCAAACCACAAATCGAATTAGTTATTTTACCGGTGATTTAAGATCCCGATCTACTATTTTGTCGAAGTAATTTTGAATAAACGATTTACAAGTCACTAACATTTCATCAAATTCCGGAAGGTTTTGATCCATTAAATTAGTTGTAAAATCTTTATCTGTTTTGTGATAAAAACCGGTGGGTTTTTGACCGTCAAACGTACAGATGTAATCCCCCTGCATAAACTGGTATTGATGATTTAAAAAGTTGATGGCAAAAGGAGGAACTTCTTCGGTGTTTAACAAACTTCGACCCCAACTCCTGAAGGGTTTGTCGTAACCCAGCAAATCTAAGATAGTGGGGTAAATGTCAATGTGTTGTGCCCAATCGGAGTTGATGCCTTTAAAATCGTTATTATCGGGTAAATAAAACAAAATAGGGATGGCAGTACGGTTTAATTTTTTCAGATATTCTTTCTCATATACCTGATTGCAGTGATCGGCAGTGATGATAAAGAGAGTATTTTTAAACCAAGGTTCTTTGGCTGCTTCTTCAAAAAATCTTTTTAAAGCATAATCAGAATATCCGATGCACTGATGTATAGGGACGGTTCCTTTGGGAAATTTTCCTTCGTATTGAGCAGGAACTTTAAAGGGCTCGTGCGAACTCACCGAAAATATGGTCGCAAAGAAAGGTTCGCTTTCAACGGTCAATTCTCTTTTTACGTATTGAAAAAATAACTCGTCCCAAATTCCCCAAGTACCGTCAAAATCTTCGGGTTTACCGTATTCTTCCAATCCCTTGTAGTAATTGTAACCTAAAATATTACTGTAGCCCAAAAATCCCATAGAACCGTTGGGAGCCCCATGGAAGAAAGTCGTTTTATAACCTTCATTTTTCAGCACCGAGACGATGGATTCCGATTCGGTGTTGGAATACGAAGACGAAGTAAAGGCATCCTTAAACGAAGGAATTCCCGCAAGTATGGCAGGCATGGCGTGAATAGACTTGACACCGTTTGTATAAGCATTGTCAAATATCAAAGAATGTCCGGCTAATGAATCCAAAAACGGTGTATAACTGTTGTAAGTATCACTTTCTAATTTACTGTTAAATGCACCGGTATATTCTCGGGAGAAGCTTTCCATTATAAAAATTACCACATTCAACTTGTTCATCTCCTTTTCTCCAAAATGATACTGTTTGATAGGTTTGATATATCGATTTATTTCTTCCTCAGAAACATAATTTACCTTCTTAAAGCTTTTTTTGGATATGGTTCGGATAATGCAAAAAGGCGTATTTAGCACCACATTGGAATGGGCAACATTTTTTACTTTGTTACTGGCATCGACGATGTTGATGGGGCGAGTACTGTGGTTAAAATCGCCACGAATTCCGGCCACACAAAAAGGGACGATTCCTAAAAAAATAATTATAGAAGAAAGGTAATAAACCAAGTTGTTACTATAGTTTTTGTGACGCACTTTTATCCGTTTATATAAGAATACCCAAAGAACAATAAATACTATAAACAGCAAGAATATATACCAATAATCCTTTAAAAAATTAAAAAACAATATCGACTTATTGCGTTCGTTAGAAATGCTTTCCGTGATATTTATCGTACTTCTTGAAAAGGTAAAACGGTAGTAAATGAAATCGATAAAATTAAGCGCCATGAAAACCCCATTCGTAATAAAATAGACAAAAAATAAAATTTTTTGATAGAGTTTTCCGGTACTTTTTTTAATGGGAAGCAAGGATAAAATTATAAAGAGGGAGTTGGTGTATATGATGGTAGTGGTGTCAAATTTTAAACCGTATAAGCACAAGGTCATTAGCTGCCCAAAATTTTCTACTTGCAGTAATTCTTTGTTAAATGCCACAAAAAGTACCCGTGCCAAAAAGTAAAACAGATATACCAATACGATTCTGTACAAAAAGACCAAATATTCATAAAGTCGGATATTTTGTATCATATACCTAACTGTTTGATAAGTTATTTTTTTTTCCTCTGTGTTTCCATCTTTTATGCGTCCACAAATAATACTGAGGGTCAGTTTTTATTTGTTCTTCCACTTTATCTAAAAACTTTCGGGTGATTTCAAAATTTTGCGTAGCAAGTACATCGGTACTGATTTCTTCAAATGTTGCTTGGTAATAACCGCGTTTTATTTTTTCTGTTTTCAAATATAAAACATTCATATTAAAACGTTTAGCCAAAATTTCTGCGCCAGTGTAGACCGGAACTTCAATGCCTATAAAGGTATCCCAATGCACTCTTTTTTTGAGTTGCGGTGACTGATCTGCCACAAAACCATAGGTGCCGGGCCGGTTTTTTTGTTCGTTTGATTTAATAATCTGTCCGGTTTCGTGTAGGTGAATCAGCGTGGTGTTAAATCGTCCCCGAATTTTTTTTACCAATCGGTCAAAATAAGGATTGTTTATTTTTTTATACACCGCATAACCGCTGTGGCGGATGTGATTATTGACCGCAATAATCCATTCGTATGTTGCATAATGCGCACAAAATACCAAAATGCTTTTGTTTTGATTTTCGATGCTTCTGTAATAGTCAATATTAGTAATTTTAAAACGCTTTTCCATTTCTTTTTTACTAATAGAAAT
>Ga0079224_100001170_pt1 | contig 29269 bp, 23 predicted proteins | sample Stecom2015_FD_80414 | JGI IMG/M metagenome (GOLD analysis project Ga0079224, IMG submission 80414) | Agricultural soil microbial communities from Utah to study Nitrogen management - Steer compost 2015 | ecosystem: Environmental > Terrestrial > Soil > Agricultural land | place: USA: Utah... | reverse complement strand
CGTCGTGGGGTCGGGTTCGACCTGTGCGGCCGGGACCTGTCGGACTTCTCCGTAGCGGAGCGCGCCTGTCCGGGGGTATCGAGGCACGGGGTAGCCCGCGGGCGTGGTGACGGGCCGCATGTCGTGGAGTGCGAAGGCGATGATTGCATCGCCTCGTTGTGTGTCGAGCTGGTAGTGTCCTCCGGCCGCGACGGCGATGTACTGGACCCCTCCGACCATGTAGGAGATGGGGCTTCCGTGGACGCCGGCTCCGGCCTGGAACTGCCAGAGCAGTCGTCCGGTCGTGGCGTCGAAGGCGTCGAACGTTCCGGTCCCCTGCCCCGTGAAGAGGAGGTCGGTGGCGGTCACGAGGATGCCTCCACTGGTGGGCGCCGGGAGCTGTCGCTGCCACTGGATCTGTCCGGTTCGCGGATCGATGGCGGAGAGGGTCCCCCACTGGAGTTCTCCGGGGACGTGCAGGAACGATCCTCCGGTCCATATCCGGCCTTCCTCGCGGGGCTGGTAGGTGCGTGTGTAGATCATCGGCTGGTGGAGCCCGGTCACGTAGACGAGTCCGGTCCTGGGCGAGTAGGCCGTGGGCGATCCGTCGTTGCCGCCGTTGGCGCCGGGGAGCATTCGGGTCCCTTCGTCGCCGGCGTGTGCGAAGAGATTCTCCTGCGGCACGAAGTTGTCGGAGCGCAGGACCGGTTGGCCGGTGATCGCGTCGGCGACGTAGAACCATCCGGTCTTCCCCGCGTGGCCGACGTAGGTGCGGCCGGCGTTCTGGAAGAGGATGGGCGGGCTCCCTCCGCTCAGGTCCCAGCGGTCGTGGGGGAGGTACTGGAGGTACCATCGGAGCTGTCCGGTCCGGCCGTCGAGTGCGACGATCGAGCCGGTGTAGAGGTTGTCCCCGGGTCGGACGCGTCCGTCGAGGCTCGGCGCGGGGCCATCCACGATCAGGAAGAGGTTCCCGCTCGCCGGGTCGTAGGCGGGGGTCGTGCTGACGGCGCCGCCGCCTCGTCTCCACGCGTCGGGGTACTGCGCCCGGTTTTGCAGCTCGAAGAGGAGGTCGCGCCCGAGGGGGGTTCCGAACGGGTCCGTCGCCTTCCCTTCCCCCCACCATCCGTTCTCTCCCTGGTCCGGCGCAGCGATCGTGTACCAGCGCCAGACCTCGTCGCCGGTCTGCGCATCGAATGCGGCCACGAAACCGCGGATCCCGTACAACCCGCCCTCGACCCCGACGACGACTTTCCCGTCGTAGGCGAGCGGCGCCATCCTCTGGCTGTATCCATCCTCGGGGTCCGCGACCTCCCTTTCCCAGAGGACCTCGCCCGTGCGGTGGTGGAGTGCGATGAGCCGTGCATCGAGCGTCGCGAGGAAGACCTTGTCGCCCCAGACGGCGACGCCGCGATTCTCGGGGCCGCAACAGAGCCGGGTCGTCCTCAGCTCGGGGATGAATTCCCAGAGCTTTTCGCCCGTCGCGGCGTTGAGCGCCACCACGTGGCTCTCCGCCGTCGTGATGTACATGACGTTGTCCACCACGACCGGCGTGGTCGTGAACGATTCGGCGATCCCGGCCTGATAGATCCAGACCGGTACCAGCGAGGTCACGTTCTCCCGCGTGATCTGCTCGAGTGAGGAGTATCGCTGGTTGTTGTACGCGCCGCCGTGGATCATCCAATTCTCGCCGGCGGCCGAGATACTGGAGAGGACCGCGTCGGTCACGACGGTGAAGGCCGGCCTCGGTGCGACGCGCGTCGTCCCGGGCTCGGGCTCCCGCCTTCGCTCCTCGGAACCGCCATCGCACGCCGCGACGGCGATGCCGAGCGCAACGCCAAAGAGTGTGAGGGTCGTCAGGGAGGAGAGCCGCATCGGACCTCTGCTGTATCGGACCCGGGCCGACTCGTCGCGCCTTGGGCGCGGCGTCGCCGTCCGGGTCGCCTTCCACGTGCGCCATCAGGAAAGTCGAGGCTCGGGGTCGCAAGTTGGGTGCCAGGGGTGGACGCCGGATGTGCCCGTACGGACACGGGTTGCGGCATGTTCGTCCCCCGATGTCTGCGGAGGCGTGGACGCGGGGGCCGGGTGCGGGCCAAGTCGCCGGGAGGCGTGGCGTATGCCTTGCAATAGCATTGCGCCCTGGTACCGCGGCGATGTCATCCATCGTTCCACCCCCGGCGAGGCGGGCGATGCGAGCGAGGAATGCGTGGGGGCCCGGCGCTCGCGTCGGGTCCTCCGTTCTTTTCCTGGTGGTGGCCGTCGGCGCGTGCGGCGTGCGTGGCGCGCCGCGCGATGGGACGGCGGCGCTTGCCCCGTACGCCGGCCGGGAGGTCGAGTCGGTCCGGTTCGTGGGCGCGGGGCCCTTCTCGGCGGACACGCTGGCCGGCGTCATCGAGACGACGCCGTCGACCTGCACCTTCCTCGGGCTCCCGATCTGCATCCCCTTCACGAGCGTAGGCGAGCGGACATACCGGCTGGATCTCGAGGTCCTCGAGCGCGATGTGCGCCGGCTGGAGCTCTTCTACCGTCGGAGTGGCTACTTCGGGACCCGTGTGGTCCCGGCGGTCGAGCCGATAGCCGACGACGACGGCGTCGAGGTGACCTTCGTCATCGCGCCCGGAGATCCGGTCTACCTCGACTCGCTCGGCCTTGCCGGGCTCGACGGCATCCTGGACACAGCCGAGGTGCGGCGGCGCTTGCCGCTCGAGGCGGGCGACATCTTCGATCTGGGCGCCTTCGCGGCCGCGTCGGACACGGTTCGCCGGCGGCTCCTGGCCCGGGGCCATGCGTATGCGGACGTCCTGCGCGCATACGATGTCGACACCCTCTTGGACCGCGCGACGGCGAGTCTGACCGCGGTGCCCGGCCCCATCGTCGTCGTCGACTCGATCCTGGTCCGCGGCGCGGACCAACTCGGTCGGAGGACGGTCCTCAGGCAGCTCACCTTCCGTACGGGCGACGTCCTGGTCGTCGAGCAGCTCGCCGAGAGTCAGCGCAACCTGTACACCCTGGACATCGTCCAGCTCGCCGCCGTCTCGATCGCGCCCGATTCGTTGCAGCTCGAGCCGCGCGACAGCGCGACGGCCACGGTCCTGGTCCAGATCGCCGAGGGCCCGGTCCACGGGGTCGAGGCCTCGGTCGGCTACGGGAGCGTGGACTGTTTCCGGAGTCAGGTCAACTGGGTGAGCCGGAGCTTTGGCGGAGGTGCACGGCGCCTTGCCCTGATCGCCGGCGTGAGCAAGATCGGGATCGGAGATCCGCTGGACGCCGGATTCGGCGGATCGATCTGTCGTGCGTTCGAGGACGACCCGTTTGGCGACGAGCTGGACTACCAGTTCAGCGCCGACCTCACGCAACCATGGTTCCTGAGCCCGCGTTTCAGCCTCGGACTGAACCTCTTCGCGGACCGGCTCTCGGAGCCGAGGGTCTTCCAGCGGGAGGCCGCGGGCGGCCGGCTGGCTGTGGTCCGGCGGTTCGGACTGCGGGATGCGTTGACGGCCTCGCTCGGCGTGGAGCGCGCACGGACGCGGGCCTCGCCCGCCGTGTTCTGCGCGGCGCTCCTCGTATGCGAGCCGGACGACATCGCCGCGCTCTCCCGGCCGCGGCGGGAGCACGCGATCGGGTTGGGGTGGGTGCGCAACCGTACGGATGTGGTCGTCGATCCGAGCCGGGGCTACGTCGTCGGGCTCGACCTCATTACGGCCGAGAGGTGGCTCGGATCGGACGTCGACTTCGTTCGTGGCACGTCGGACGGCGTCGTGTACGCAACGTCCGGGGCCGGCTGGACCTGGGCCGGAAGGCTCCGGCTCGGCAGCTTCTTCGGGACCGCGTCCTTCGAGCCGGGCGGCGACTTCATCCCGCCGGACGATCGATTCTACGCGGGCGGCTCCAACAGTGTGCGCGGCTTCGCTCGCAACGAACTCGGGCCGGGCGTCTACGTGGAGGAAGGCCCGGTCTTCGATCCCGACGCCGTCGAGTTCGTCCCGATCGGCGGGACCTCCGTGGCCGTCTCGCAGCTCGAACTCCGGACCCCCGGCTTCGCCCGGGGCAACACGTTACGACTCGCGTTCTTCGTCGATGCCGGCGCGGTGACGCGTGAGCGGCACCGGCTCCTGGCCGGCGGCGAGTGGCGCGTCACGCCCGGGGCCGGGCTCCGGATAAGGACGCCGATCGGACCCGTCCGGGTCGACGTCGCGTACAATCCCTACGCCCCGATCTCCGCACCGCTCTTCCTGACCGAGCCGGAGACCGGGACGCTCGTCCGTGTGGCCGACGACTTCGCGCCGCCGCGCCCCGGGTTCCTCAGCCGGTTCCGCGTGCACCTCGCGGTCGGCGAACCGTTCTGACGGCCGTGGGGACCCGCCGTCGCCGCACGCCTCTGCGCGCCTCGGCGCTCCCGCTCCTGGGGCTCGTCTCGGCCATCGTGCTCCTTGCCGTCCTCGCCGCCTGGCTGCTGCGCCTCCTGGGGATCGATCTCTGCCCGGCCCCCGAGCCCGATGTCCTCCCCGCCGCCTCGACCGAGGAGGCGCCGGGAGGAGCGCCGCCGGACACGATCTCCTTACCAGGCCGGGTGCCTGCGCCGGGGGTGACGCGCGTGGGGGTCGGATCCCTCGAGCGGAGCGTGGCGGCGCGCCTCGCCGCCGAGCCCGTCAGGACGTCGCCGGTGGACGGGCCGATCCGGATCTCCCTGTCCGATCTCGAGTGGGACGATCCCCGGGGGCGCCCCTTCTTCCGCGCGGACTCGGTCCGCGCCACCCTGGACGGCGGCGCCCTCGGGAGCCGCGACGTGCGCGTCGTCGAGGCCGCGCTTCATCGGCCCGAGCTCTATCTCGCTCGAGGGTCGGACGAGGTCCGGTGGAACTACGAGGATGCCCTGGCCGGGCTCACCGGACGGGAGGCGGGAGCGGCGGCCCGGCCCGCCGCCGGGGCCCGCTGGACCGTTGAACTCCTGGACGTCACGGTCGAGGGCGGGCTTGTCGAGGTTCGCCCGCCTGGCCCGGATGTCTTCCGCTTCCTGAACGTCGACGCCGAGGTGTCGCGGGCAGCGCTGGCCGTCCCCGGTGAGCCGGTCGCCGCGACCGTGGCTCGCCTGTCGACCACGGTCGTCTGGCCCGGATTCGAGGAGCGGATCCCGGTCCGCGTCCTGGCCGCCGAAGTCCGGTTCCCGCGGGAGCAGGTCGAGTTCGCGGCCGCACGGCTCGAGGCCGCCGCGTCCGTCGCCACGGCCGTCGCGGGCGCCTACAGCGCCTACGCCCCCGGGCCGGGCCTGGAGCTCGAGGCCCGGGTCGAACGACTCGCCTTTCGCGACGCGCGCCTCCTGCTCCCCGACCTCCCGGAGACGGGCGAGGCGATGTTCGATCTCGAGGTCGAGGCGCTCCCGGGAGAGCGGACCGCGGTCCGGCTCGACGCGCTGGTCGCCCGGTCGGGCACGTCCCGGGTCGAGGGCGCGGCCGCGCTGGCGCTCGGGCCCGGCGGCGGGGTCCGGCCCCTCTCCGCCGACCTCCGGCTCGACCCCGTCGCCCTCGATCTCGTCGAGCGATTCACCGGCCCGATCCCGTACGAGGGCCTGATCCGCGGCACGATCCGCGGCGAGGACCTCAGCTTCGTCTTCGACCTCACGGCACGGCTCGCCTCGCCCGCCGTGGCCGAGCCGTTCACCGCGGCGCTGTCCGGCACGATCGCCTTCGCCGAAGAGGCCTTTTCCCTTGCGAGGCTGGACGTGGCGCTCCAGAACGTGCCGCTCGCCGCCTTCCGACCCCTCGTCCCTGCCCTGCCGCTGGCGGAGGCGAGGATCAGCGGCCGGATCACGGTCCGGGGTCCGCCGGGGCGGGTCCCGCTCGAACTGGACGTCGACCTGGGCGTGGCTGGCGGAGCCGTCGCGATCGCGGGCACGCTCGACCTGACAGGCCCGGCCGTTTCGTACGACCTCCGCGGGCGCGTGATCGGGGTCCGGCTCGACGAGATCCTCGAGCCCGAGATCCCGCCGGTCGCGTTGGTCGCCGGCTTCACCCTCGTCGGCACGGGCACCGGGTTCGCGACGGCACATGTGTACTTCGCGCTGGACGGTCGGTTCACGGGGTGGGAGGCCGGACCCGCGGACAGCGTCCGGGTCCGGGGCGCACTGGCGGGCGGGACACTCACACTCGACGACGCGATGCTGCGGCTGGCGACACTCGCCTTCGGGGCCGGCGGCATCTGGCGCTTCGTCGAACCCTCACGGGGAGGGCTGGATTACCGGGTCGCGGTCCGGGATCTCGAGCCGTTCGTCCCCTACATCCCGGGGCTGGCCGGCGACACCGCCGCCGGCGCGATCCGTACGGTCGGCACGCTGGATGGCACCCTCGAGGAGCCTCGTCTCACCGGCCGCCTGGAGGGCGGCGCTCTCGCCTACGACGGGTGGAGTGCCGACACCCTCACGGCGCGCTACACGGTCCGATTCGGCGACGCGCTCCCCGTGCTGCGGGTCCGCGCCGCCGCGTCCGCGGTCCTGGCGCCGAACGGCTTGCTCTACGATACGGCGACCGCTTCGCTCACCCTCGCGGATTCCCGGTTCGACGTCGACCTCCGGGCGGAGCGCGCTTCGGGCGGCGAACTCGTCCTCGTCGCCGACGGCCGGATCCAGGAGGACGGCACGCGCGACGCGCTCCTGCGCAGACTTGAGCTGGATCTGGATGGAGACGAGTGGCGACTCGAGCGACCGGCACGGCTGCGCTGGGGCGCGGGCAACGGGATCCTCGTCCAGGGTCTCGTGATCCGGGAGACGGAGGGGATGGGTCGGGTCGCGGTCGACGGACAGCTCATGCCGGTCGGGGCCGAACCCTTGTTCGTCGAGATCGCTGCACTCCCCCTCGCCGAGATCCAGCGCTTCGTCGGACTCGAGCCGCAGATCAGCGGTCAGCTCTGGGCAGAGATCCGGGCGGTCGGCCCGCCGGACCGCCCCCGGATCGGCGCCGATTTCCGCCTGCTCGAGGGCGGCGTGCCCGAATTCACCATCGCGCGCGTCGAGGGCGCGCTCCTCTACGAGGCCTCGCGGCTGACGGCCGAGGCGACGGCGCTTCTCGACTCCGTGAACGCCGTGACCCTGGACGCGTCGCTCCCCGTGGCCGTCGAGCTCAGCGGGCTGCCGAGCGTGCGGCTCCTGGAGACAGCGCCGCTCCGGGCCACGCTCCGGGCCGACAGCCTCCCCCTCGAGGTCCTGGCCGCCGCGACGCCGGCCATCCGGGACGCCGAAGGGCTGCTCCGCGCATCGATTCGGATCACGGGCTCGCCCGACGCGCCCGCACTCGACGGGACGATTCAGGTGAGGAACGGCGAGGTCACCATCCCGGACCTGAACCGGCGCTACGAGGCGATCAGCGCCGATGTCGTCCTCGAGGACCGGCGGGCGTGGGTCCGAGAGCTCCGCGCGCGAAGCGACGGCTGGGCGACGGTGACCGGGACAGTGACGTTCCCCACGTTGACCGATCCGGTCGTCGACCTCCTCATCGAACTCGACGGGTTCCGTGCGATCGGGGCCGACGAACTCGAAGGCGCGGCCGCATGGGGCGAGCTCCGCGTCGCGGGTCCGGCGGCTGCGCCGGTCGTGACCGGCGACGTGACCCTGGACGACGGGTACGTCGTGGTGCCATCGTTCGGACAGGATGGCCTCACCGATCCCCGCGCTGGCGAGCCCTCACCGCTCGAGCCGGTCGGGACACCGGAGGCCGCACCCGCGCCCTGGCTCGAAGCTGTCGCCTTCGACGAGGTCGTGGTCGAGGCCGGAGAAGCGCTCTGGTTCGTGCTCGGCGAGTCCCGCGCACAGCTTTCCGGCGAACTGGTGCTCGTCAAGGAAGTCGGCGAATCGATCCGGATCTTCGGCAGTCTGGTCGGCGAGCGCGGGACCTTCATCCTGCGTGCCGGACCGATCGTGCGCCGGTTCGACATCATCCGGGCGGAGATCCAGTTCTTCGGGACCCCGGATCCCAACCCGGCGCTCGATATCCTGGCGAGCCGCGTCGTGCCGGGTGCATCCGGGGAGTTGATCGAGATCCAGATCCGGATCGAGGGCACGGCCGACGCACCGACGGTGGCGCTGACGACGCCTCAGGGGGCCACCGTCCCGGAGTCCGAGCTGTTGAGCCTGCTCCTCTTCGGACAGCCCGCGTTCGCGCTGGCCGAAGGCGGTCCGGCCGCGCAGCCGCTCCTCGAGGAGGCGCTCTTCGGCGTGGGGAGCCTCGCGGAGATCGCGAGCATCGAACTCGAGGAGGCCCTGGTCGCCGACCTGGGCCTCCCCCTCGATTTCTTGCAGATCCGGCCGGCGCCGGGCCCGTTCGTCGGCTTCGGCGCGCCGACCCTCGTCTTCGGGAGTCAGATCGATGACGACCTGTTCCTCACCGTCAACGCGCCGCTCGCCGGCGTCTTCGGCACGGCCGCCGCGCCGGGCGTCTGGACCGCGACACTCGAATGGCGCATCGACCCCGAGTGGAGCCTCGAACTCGGGGTCGCACCGATCCACCGGCGACGCTTCCCGTTCGGGATCGGCCCGATCATTCCGGTGACGAACCCGGAGCAGCAGTTCATCATCGAGCTGCGACGCCGCTGGACGTACTGACGGCGCGTGCCCGGCGCAGCGCCGTGTCCAGGAGCGCGAGCTGGATCCGGTCGATCGATTCCTTCGATAGATACCGCCTGGGCCGGATCCGACGGCAGTGCGGCGGGAGCACCTCCTCGACCCAGGCCGGCGTGCCCGGCCAGAGGTAGACGGCTTCCGCCAGGTGCAGCGCGGCGATCAATCCCGATCGGTCCTCGGCGGAGACCGTACGTGCACGGGGCTGATCGGGCGCACCCGCGCAGTGGTCCAGCGCCTGCTCGACCTTCCGCGCCAGGACGTCGTTCCCCGCGACGACCACGAGCCGCTCCGGAGCGGGGTAGCTACAGACGGAGTGCAGCACCTCGGGTGCGAGGGTCACGTCCAGGATCGGCCGGCCCGGGCCGAGGAGCGCCAGGTCCGCCGTGTGGTACGGCGTCGTGACCAGGATCGGCGCCTCGGCGAGGAGCGGATCGCCCGGACGGAGCTCGTCGAGAAGGTACGGCATCGCCTGGATGTCCAGCCGTTCACGGATTTCGTCCGCGATGGACGTGGCCTGGCTCCAATTGCACTCGATGACCGGGAACCGGACCTGCTCGAGTTCCGAGATCGTCGTGATCATGCGGAGGATCGAACGGGTGTCCAGCCCCAGGGCGCGCGCACCCTCGAAGGTGTGCTGGAGCCATTGCCGATGGAGCCGTTCGAGGGGGCCGGTGACCTCGAGCGGAGCGGGCGGAGAACAGAGGTATACGCCGGAACGCGCTCGAACCTGGACCAGTCCTTCCTCTTCGAGACGGTGGTACGCAGCGGCCGCGGTCTTGCGGTCCACGCCTTCCGCCTCCGCGATCTCGCGGATGCTGGGGAGGCGGTCGCCCACGCCCCAGCTCCCGACGTAGAGCCCGGAGATGATCCGCCCACGAAGGGTGTCCAGGATGATCGCACCGGCGACCTGATCTTTGGCCATGGTCGCCTCCGGTGTAGGGGGACCGTTTTGGGACGGCGCCCTCGCTGCAAGAAAGGTTCCATTACCGGGTAACGCCATGCACCTCTTCGTACTCGCGCTCGTCGTCCTCCAGGTGCCGTCGCCGCACGGGATACCCGCGGACTCCGCTGAGTCGCTCCGCAGAGCGGCAAGGAGTGCGGAGCGCAGGTATGAGAACCTGCTCCGCAGCCTCGCCCCCACCCGTTTCGGCTCCCCGGTGAGCCGGCACGACTGTGATGAGATCCTCGGGCGCTTCTGCCTGATGTATGATGGGGGCGGGCCGCCGAAACGGGTGTGGGAGGATTCCGGGCGAGTCGTCCGTGCGCGCCAGGACGCCGTCGACGCCCTGCGACTGGCCTTCGCCGCACTCCCCGGCGAGTTCACGACGGCCGGGCCGTTGCTCCGCTACCTGGTCGAGGACGAGCGGGCCGAGGAGGCCGTATCCGCGGCAAGTGCGTTCCGCTGGGCCTCGGCCGACTCCATCTGGGGGCCACTCCTCGAGGCCTTCGCCCTCCACGCCGCGGGCGACGACACCGCGGCGGAGCGCCGATTCGATACGGCGCTCGAACGATTGCCGCCCAAGGAGCGCAGACAGTGGGAACGGATCGATATCCTCCTCGACCCGGGCGAACGTTCCCACTACCTCCGACTCGACGAGGAGGAACGCGCCCGGTACGAGGCCGCCGTCTGGCGCCTGGCCGATCCGCTCTATCTGACGCCGGGCAACGAGACGCGCGCAGAACACCTCGCTCGCCACGTCTGGGCCCGACTCCTCGAGAATGCGCCGCGCGTGCGTGGGACGACATCCTGGGGCCGCGATCTCGAGGAGATCACCATCCGCTACGGCGTACCGACGAGCCGCGAACGAGTGATCGGCTGGTCGATCATGAGCGACGACCACTTCGTCGAACACTTTCACCCTGAACAGCTCGCCTACGTCCCCCAGGCGCTTCGTACCGAAGGCTTCCCCCCGGTCCCGGCGCCCGGCGAGGAGGACCCGCTCGAAAGCATCCGGGCCCGGAGCGGGTACGCGCCGAGAACGGTCCGGAAGCTCCGATCCCTCGAGCACCAGGTCACGCGCTTCCCCGCCCCGGGCGGCGCCGTGCTCCGCGTCGACGGCGACTTCGCCCCCGACTCCGTCCCGGACGCCGGCGACACGATCCGGGCCGCGCTCTTCGTCCTCGATTCGCTCTTCGAGCCGTTCCGTGAGGAGACGGCCGACTTCGCCGTTCGGAGCGACACGCTCCGCCTCACCTTCGAAATGCCTGTTCCGCCCGGGGCGTACGTGTACAGCCTCGAGGCGCTGGCGCTGCACTCGAGGTACGGCGGCCGCGCCCGATACGCCGTCGATGTGCCCGAATACCCGGCGGGCATCGCGCTTTCGGACCCGATCGTCGCCGAGCCGTTCGGCGAGGGGGCGCTGCCCGCCGGGAGGGATGATGGACGCCTGCGGCCCCGAACGAGGCTCATCTTGTCGGAGGCGGACACGATCGGCCTGTACGCCGAGGCGCATGGGCTGGCCCCGGCGCCGGACGGGACGACACGGTATCGGGTGGTCCTCTCCGTCCGGTCCGCCGAGGATGCGCCTCTCCTCGCCCGCGCGGCCCGCTGGATCGGCCGCACGCTGGGACTCGTCGGGCCGGACGTGGAGCCGCGATTGACGTGGGAGGGCGAGGGCGCGGCCGGACGCCCCGCGATCCTCGCCGTGGACTTCCCCCTGCGCGACCTGGGGGCGGGGCTCTATGAGATCCGGCTCGACGTGGGAGACCTCGTGGGCGGGGGCACGCACTCCTCGCAGCGGCTGGTGAGGATCGAGAAGCCGGAACGGCGGTGAGCCCCGCGCTGTGGCTCCGGAGGTGGGCGACTCAGCGCCCCCCCGGCTCCACGGGCGGGGGGTCCGGGGCGAGGGCGGCGATCACGGGCTCGAATTGTCTGAGCAGCCACCCTTCGAGCTGGCCGGTCGAGGCGCAGGCGCGGGTCGTCGTCGCCCGGACCTCGGACTCGATGACCACGACGCTCCCGCCGCGGCTCGGGCGGACCGAGAGCCGGGGTCGGAGCGACGCGCTTCCGATCGGGCCGGCCGCTCGGCACCGGAGGTAGAGCCGGCCATCGCCCGGGGCCGTGATCCAGTCGAACCGGATCATCCGGTCCTCGGGTCGGACCTCTGCGATCACGAGCCCTAACGCCGCCGCCCGTTCCACGAGGGGTCGCCAGAGCCGGTCGGCCGGGACCGGGACCTGCCGGGTCACGACCGGGCGCCCGTCCCAGCGTTCGAAGAGCCTCGCGCCGCACCCGCCGACCCCGGTCGTGGCGAGAGCGAGCAGGACGACTCCTTTCCCGAGCGCTCCACAGGACATCGGCTACCGTCCCGGAAGAACCGGCGCGAGCGTGGCGGCAGAGTCCGGGGAGCATCGGAGCGCGCTGCGCCCGGCCGGGTTGCCCACGGCCGCGGCCCGTGCGACACGACGCCGCGGCGCCCCCCGCGCCAGGGGTGCAAACGCCATTCCACGCTGGGCCGCCCCGATGCGATCCGCGACCGACGGTCCCCGCGGACAACCCCGCATAGACGGTCCTCCGCGCACGGCGCCCCGCGGGCGGCGCCGTGCCGGGTGTGCTCAGCGGTGCCGGACCGTCACCCGGATCCCCTCCTCCGCGAGGTGCGCGATCAGGGCGTGTCGGGGCGCCTTCGCAGCGCTGTGACGCACGTAGATCGCCCGACGCTCGGGCCGGACCAGTACACGATGCACACCCTGCCGGCTCTCCAACAACTCCTGTGCCCGGGCCCCGGTGGGCTCGGCATCGTGCGAGGCATCCAGGATCAACGTCGTCGTCTGCATAGCGCCTCCCAGGAGGATGGACCCAACCACCGGAGAAGTTGCCGGTCGCGACGCGCGCACGTCAAGGCGGGGGTGGCACGGGCGGTGCAGCAGGGCGCCGGGGCGTGCGGATCCCGATCCCGAGGCGGGCCAGGAGGAGGCCGTCGGTGCCGAGACCGGAGCAGCACGACTGCTGGCGAGGCCGGGGCGATTCGAGCCCCTACGTCCCCGGCATCCCGGAGCGGGTCCCCAGGGCGCGATCGCTGTCCACCCTCTACCGGGCCATGGCGTGCTGTACCCGCTGCGATCTGGCGCTGGAGCGGACGCAGGTCGTGTGCGGCGTGGGGCCGCCCTCGGCCAGGCTCATGTTTATCGGCGAGGCGCCCGGCGCCGAGGAGGATCGGAGGGGCGAGCCGTTCGTCGGACGGTCCGGCCGGCTCTTCGATCGACTGCTGCGGGACAACGGGATGCGCCGCGACCAGGTCGTGATCACGAACATCGTCGCGTGCCGGCCGCCGGCGAACCGTGCGCCGCGGGCGGCGGAGATCCGCGCCCACGCGCCCTGGCTCGAGGAGCAGATCCGGCTCGTCGCGCCGGATCTCATCGTGACGCTGGGCAGGGTCGCGCTGACCTATTTCCTCCCGGGCGCGAAGATCACCGCGCTCAGGGGCGAACCCCAGCGCATCGAACGAAACGGGAGGAGCATCACGCTCCTCCCGCTCCTCCACCCTTCCGCGATCCTGCGCAGGCGAGACCTGCTCCCCGCCATGGAATCGGACTTCGCCCGGATCCCCTCCCTACTGGCCCGGTCGGACCCGGACCGGTGACGGCTGGGCCGCCGGGGCCGCGACCTCGGCGGCGCTCGACGAGATCCGCTGCCAGAGGTAGGCGCCGACGCCGAGGAGGAGCAGGCTCATGAGCTGGGACGTCGAGAGCCCCAGCAGCACGCGGTCGCTCTTCGCACGCACGAACTCGATCAGGAACCGCTCGATCCCGTAGAACACGAGGAAGAGCGCGAAGAGCCGGCCCGGGCGCAGATTCATCCGCGCAACCCTCCAGAGCACCGCGAAGAGCAACAGCGCGGCCGCCGTCTCGTACAGCTGGGTCGGGTGCACCGCAAGGACGGCGGCGTCCGGGATCGAAGCCGGAACATCCACGCCGATCGAGCGCAGGTACCCGGCCGTGCTGGGCGGCGCGCCCTGCGGGAACGCGACGCCGACCCAGCTATCGGTCGGCATCCCGTAATCGTCCCCGACCAGGAAGCACCCGATCCGGCCGACCGCGTACGCGAGCATGAGCGCCGGTGCGGTCGCATCGAAGAGCGGGCCGAGCGGGAGCTTCCGCCGCTTGATCTGCCAGTAGTAGGCCAGGATCCCGCCGATCAGCCCCCCGTACCAGACCAGTCCGCCCCGGCTCAGGATCATGCCGACCGGGTTCGCGACCACGTCGCGCCAGTGCAGCGCGAGGTAGTAGAATTTCGCGCCGAGGAGCCCCCCGACCATGAGCCAGAGGAGGACATCCCAGGCAAGCTCCCGCGGGTACCCGCGGCGCTCGAGCTGGATCGAGAGGATCCAGGCGCCGGAGATGAACGAGAGGAAGATCATCAACCCGAAGGTCGTGATCGGGAAGTCGCCGATTTCGATCAAGGTCGGGTACATGCCCGCTCCGTTCGTTACGCCGTCCTCGAACGCTCCGCTACCCTAATAATACCGAAGCGAACAAGCATTGTGCCGCCGGACCGGGGCGCGATCGCCGACGCTCCCGCAGCGGCCGCCTCGGCCACGGTCACGGCTGAGGCTCCTCGTTCCCCTGGCGCACCCAGCGCCGTACCGACGCGGCGACGAGCCCGGTCCCTCCGGCCAGGGCCAGGATCGGCAAGACGTAGACGGCAAGATTGAATCCGCGCGGCTCGGGCTCGAGCAGGACCCATTCTCCGTACTTGCTGATGAAGTAGGCTTTCACCTCTTCGGGCGATCGCCCCGCCGCGAGCTGATCGCGGATCACGTTACGCATGTCGCGGGCGAGGTCGGTCGGCGAGTCCTCGATCGACACCCCCTGGCAGACGGGACACCGGAGCTGGGACGCGACTTCGCGCGTCCGCTGCTCGAGCTCCAGCTCGGCCGCGCTCGGCGTGACGACCTGCGCGCCCTGCGCCTGCGCTTCCCCGCCCTGCATCGCCGCCTCCGGCACGGCCACGATCCGCGCGCCCGCCGTGCCGGCCCTCGACTCCGCGCTCGCCGGCGCCCCGAACACGAGCAGCGCGAGCACGATGATCCCCAGCCTCATGCTGCCTCCTCCGAGCGAGCCAGCGCCGCTTCGATCTCGCGGACCAGGAGGTCCAGCGTGACGACCCCGTTCCGCTTGTAGGAGACGATCCCGTCCCGGTCGATGATGACCGTCTCGGGGACGCCGGTCAGGCCGTAGTCGATCGCGGTGCGCGAGCCCGGGTCCAGGAGCGTCGGGTACGCCTCGCCCCCCATCTCCGCGAGCCAGCGCCGCGCGTTCCGGACCTGATCCTGATAGAGGATCCCGAAGAACACGACGCCCTGATCTCGGTAGCGCTCGGCCGCCGCGACCAGCGCCGGATGCTCCTGCCGGCAGGGGATGCACCACGAGGCCCAGAAGTTCACGACGACGACGTGGCCCAGGTAGTCGTCCAGCCGTACCGACGTGGGCTCCGACGGCTCGGCCTCGGGGTCGTACGCCATCCGCTCCAGTTCGAAGGGCGGCGCGGGCTGCCCCGGGATCGCCGGCGGGATGTAGCGCGGATCCATGCCCAACCCCCGGAGGAACAGGGCGAGGAGCGGGAGTGCGACCGCGGTCGCGATCAGAACCGAACGCAACTTCATACGTCTCGACCCAACGGTGCCTGTCCGTGGACCTCTCTTCGTACCCCGGCGGGCGCGAACCGATCGGTGCGACGGCGATGCATGGACCTCATCCGGCGACCTCTCCGGCCCCGCTCGTGGCGAACCGCGCCGATGCCGGCCCGAGCGTCGCGTCCCGCCTCCGACGCCGCGGCAGCAGCGCGATCACCGCGCCGAGACCGATGATGCCGCCACCGATCCAGATCCAGATGACGAGCGGCTCGACCAGCACGAGGAAGGTGGCCGAGGACCCGTCGCGCTCGTCGAAGGCCATGAGCGTCACGTAGAGGTCCTGCTTCGGACGGCTACGGACCGCGGGCGTCGTGAGCGGCTGGTCCGTGCCCCGGTAGTAGTTGAGGCGTGGCGCCAGCTGCCCGGCCTCGCGGCCCTCCCGGAAGACCGTGACGTCCGCGCCGACCACGAAACGACGCGGTTCCTCCGCGGCCCAGAGTTCGTCGAAACGGAGCTCGAATCCACCGGGCACCGCGAGCCGCTCTCCGACACGGAGCGTCGCCTGACGCTCCTCTTTGAACGTCGACGACGCCGCGATCCCGATCGCCATCGCGATCACGCCGAGGTGCGCGGTGTAGCCGCCGTAGCGCCGCGGGTTCGACCGGACCAGCCGGGCCAGCGCCGTGAGCACGCCCTCACCGTGCGCGCGGCGCCTCGCCCGGACGCCCGTCACGAACTCGTTCACGTTCGCGACGAGCGCGAACGCGCCGAACGCGAAGGCGAGGACCGTGTAGAACGCGCGCACTCCGAACACGACCGAGAGGCCGGCGACGAGGACCGCCGCGGCCGCCGGCGGGACGAGCCCGCGGCGGAGCTGGTCCGCAGTCGCGCGCCGCCACGGGAGCGCGGGGCCGACCCCGATCAGGAAGAGGAGCGCGACGCAGAGCGGAACCGTCATCCGGTTGAAGAACGGCGCACCCACGCTGACCTTCACACCCCTCACCGCTTCGGCGACGATCGGGAAGAGCGTGCCGAGCAGCACCGTGAAGGTGAAGGCCGTGAGGAGCAGGTTGTTCACCAGGAAGACCGTCTCCCTCGAGGCGACCGCGTCCAGCGCGCCCTCGCTCCGCAGCGCCTCGCCCCGCCCGGCCAGGAGCGCGAGCGAGGCGATCAAGCCGATCGCGATGAAGCCGAGGAAGTAGTACCCGATCGTGCCCTGCGCGAAGGCGTGGACCGAGGACACGATCCCGCTCCGGGTCAGGAAGGTCCCGAGGATCGTGAGGAGGAACGTCGACACGATCAACCCGAGGTTCCAGACCTTAAGCATGTCCCGGCGCTCCTGGACCATGACCGAGTGCAGGAACGCCGTCGCCGTCAGCCACGGCATGAACGACGCGTTCTCGACCGGGTCCCACCCCCAGTACCCGCCCCACCCGAGCACCTCGTACGCCCACCACATCCCGGCCACGATCGCGAGCGAGAGGAAGCTCCACGCCGCGATCGTCCAGCGCCTCGTCATCCGGATCCACCCGTCGTCCAGCTCGCCGGAGAGAAGCGCGCCCACCGCGAACGCGAAGGGCACCGACATCCCCACGTACCCGAGGTAGAGGAGCGGCGGGTGGACGGCCATCAGGAGATGGTTCTGAAGCAGCGGGTTCGGGCCGGGCCCGTCCAGCGGGACCGGCCAGACCCGGCCGAACGGGTTCGCCGGGCCGATCAGGAGCATGTAGAAGAACGCGCCGATCACGAGGAGCGTCGCGTTCGCGCACGGCACCAGCGGGCCCGGACGATCACGGTGCAGGTACACCGCGGCCGCGGTGTACGCGGCCAGGACCCAGCCCCAGAAGAGGATGGAGCCTTCAAGCGCGCTCCAGAGCGAGATCACCGTGAAGAAGAGCGGCGTCGAACGGCTCCCGACCTGCGCGACGTAGGAGACGCTGAAGTCATGCGTCACGAGCGCGTAGACCATCGCCAGGTTCGCGAGGGTCAGGAGGCCGAAGTTCACATAAGCCACCATCTCCGCGCTGCGCACGAACTCCGGACGACGGCGCCGGAGGCCGACCGCAACGGCGATGATCCCGTAGATCGAAAGGGCGAACGCTATGGCAAGGGTTCCGAACCCCAGCGTCGAGATCACGACTCGGCCTCGCGGACCAGCGAACGGTACAGGTCCTGGGGCGCGTGGCCCTCCGGCGGCGGACGGTACTCGTTCGAATGCTTGACCATCACGTTCGTCGATTCGAACACGCCCGAACGCATCAGGCGGCCCTCGACGACGACGCCGATACCGTCACGGAACATCTGCGGAGGCGCGCCCTTCGAGTGCACCGTGAGCGTCTTCGTGCCGTCCGTCAGCTCGAAGCGCAGATCCAGCGCGTCGGCATCCCACTCGATGGTTCCCGGCGCGACCTGCCCGCCGAGCCGGACCGGCGCGTCGTACGCCCGCTCGCCACGCTCCATGAGCTCCGTCGGCGTCAGGAAGTAGACGAGGTTCTCCCCGATCCCTCCGTAGACCAGGTACGCGAAGCCGCCCAGGATGATGACCATCCCGGCGATCAGCCCGAGCTTGCGCCCTCGCCCCCGCACGCGGCTCACCGCCCCACCTCCCGTCGATCGGCCTCCGCCCACAACGCCTCCGCACGGCGGGCGCATGCACGGAGATAGAGCGTGTACCCGAGGAGCGCGATCAGCGTCACCCCGTACGCCAGACCAATGTATAGCCAATCAGACATGGATCCCTCCCGTCAGCGCGGCAGCCTCGATCCTCGTCTCCGCCGCCCGCTCGAGTTTCGACGACTCGTAGCGTCGTGCGACAAAGTACACGAAGAGGACCAGGAACGCGACCGCATTCAACCGCAGCCCCAGCACGTAGGCCGGGTCCACCGTGGCCGGCGAGGACTGGACCTGGTGGATCGTCCGCCACCAGCGCACCGAGAAGTAGACGATCGGCACGTTCAGGAACCCCAGGATCCCGACCGCTGCGCTCCACCGGGCCCGTCGTTCCGCGTCGTCCGTGAAAGATCGCAGCGCCAGGTAGCCCGCGTAGATCACGAAGAGGATCGCCGTCGTCGTCAGGCGGGGGTCCCACGTCCACCAGACCCCCCACGTCGGCTTCGCCCAGATCATGCCCAGCAGGAGCGTCAGCCCCGTCATCACGACACCGGCCTCGACCGCCGCCGCCGCGAGGAGGTCATGACGCTCATCGCGACGCCAGAGATAGAGCACGCTCGCCACGAAGACGACGAGGAACGCGACCATCGCGCACCACGCCGCGGGCACGTGCACGTACATGATCTTCTGCAGATGGCCCATGTCCCGGTCGGGCCGGGAGATCAGGAACGCGACCCCCTGCCCGCCGACGACGGCGAGGAGCGCGAGCCAGCCCAGGATCCTCACGCGGCCCCCGCCCCGGGTCGGGGCCTGTGACAAAGCACTTGAAGTCGAGGCCGTCATATCATTCTCCGATCACGTGTTCGAACGCAAGGACCGATGCGGTCACGAAGACCACGTCGAAGACGAAAAGCAGCCGCATCCACGAGCCGGCGTCGCCCATCGCGTCGCCGCTGAGCAACGCCGAGGTCGCCTCGACGGCCGCGACGATGACCGGCACCAGCATCGGGAAGAGGAGGAGCGGGAGGAGCACTTCCCGGGCCCGGATCCGGCTCGCCATCGCCGCGTAGAACGTCCCGAGCGCGACGAACCCGACGGTCCCGAGGAAGAGGACCAGCGCGAGCCCCCCGAGCGGTCCCAGGAGCGGCAGGTCGTAGAGGACCGCCGCCAGCGGGACCGTCACCAGCTCGACCATCAGGACGAAGGCCAGGTTCGCGAGCAACTTGCCCAGATACAGGCTCTTGTGGCTGCCCGGGTAGAGGAGGAGCGCTTCCAGCGCGCCGTGCTCCAGCTCGAGCTGGTACGAGCGGTTGAACGCGAGGACGCCGCTGAAGAGGATGGTCAGCCAGATCACGCCGGCGGCCGCGGCGCGGAGCGCGTTCGTATCCGGGCCGAGCGCGAACCCGAAGAGGAGAAGCGTGAGGACGGCCAGGAAGACGACGGCGTTGAAGTTCGCCTTCGTCCGCCATTCCGTCATCAGGTCCTTCCATGCGACCGCGGCGATCCGCCCGGCCTCGGTCCTCATGCTCATCCCGATCCCCGGCCCTCGACGTTGGCCGCGACGATGTCTCGCGGTCGGCCGCCGCCGACCGGCGCGGCCCCTACTTCGACTTCGGTGAGAACGCCCGCGTCGATCCGCCAGACCCGGTCCACGACCGCGGACGCCTTCGGCAGATCGTGTGTGGCCACGACCGCGGCGAACCCTTCGGCCTTCAGCCCGGCCAGGTACGCATTCACCCGTTCGACGCCGTCCGCGTCGAAGCTCGCGTACGGCTCGTCGAGCAATGCCAGGCGAGGACGGCGCAGCAGAAGGCGGGCGAGCGCGACCCGGCGCTGCATCCCGGCCGAGAAGGTGCGCACGAGCCCGTCGGCCTCTCGGGCGAGCCCGACCTGCTCGAGCGCGTCGGCCACGACCGCGTCCGTCGCCTTCCGCCCCATCATCCTCAGCGCGAAGACGAGGTTCTCCCCGGCGGTCAGGTCGCCGTAGAGGCCCGGCGAGTGGCCGAGCATGCCGACCACGCCTCGGACCGCGGCCGCGTCGCGGACGAGGTCCAGGCCGAAGACCGATCCCGAGCCCCGGGTCGGGCGGAGCGTCGTGGCCAGGATCCGGAGCAGCGTCGTCTTCCCGCTCCCGTTGTGGCCGACGAGCGCAGCGACTTCGCCCGGCTCCAGCCGGAGCGACACGCCGCGCAGCGCCCAGCGCCGGCCGTAGCGCCTCGCGACCCCGTCCAGCACGACGGCCGCATCGTCACGACCGCCGCCGGCACCCGCCGCTCCCGTACCGTGCGAATGCGATCCGGAAGGATGCCTCACGACGATCCCGCCCGTCGTGCCGGTACCGCGAACTCTCGGCTCGAACCGCGCGTCCTGCTCACCGTCAACCGTTCCCGTTCGCCGAATGGAAGCAGAAGATACCGCATCACCGACGGCCGTTCAACGGCCGGCCGTCGTCCGTCGGGTGGTACCCGGACCCGGGTGATCGGTTCTCCTGCCGTGGTTCAGGGCGGGGGCACGATGCAGCACGCGCCACCCGCAGCCGCGCGTGGGGCGTGCCGGTGGCGCGTGCTCCCGGGACGGCCGATCAGAACGAGACGCGCAGCCCCACGCTCCCGAAGAGGCGCCCTCCCTTGAGGTCGCCATCCGTGAGCTGCTTCCTCGGCAGGCCTGCCTTCTCGAGATCCTCGAGGCCGAGCGGGTCCACCGCCTTCTGGTACCCGACCTCACCCACGAGATTGAAGACCAGCAGGTTGAGCGCGACGTTGCCGAAGACGTTCCACGCCGCGGTCGTCAGCTCTCCCTGGATCTGGCCGTCCCCTTCCCAGACCTGCCCGGAATTCGCGGCCCGGCACTCGCTCGTCGCGCAGGTGATCCTCCACCCCAGGGCGACGTCGCTCGTGTACCGATCGTATCCGGCCCCGACCGCGAGGTCGAGGAGGAGGATCCCCTTACTCGCGACCGCGCGCAGGCTCAACGTCCTGAGGTCCATCTCGAAATCGCCCGGGTCGCCCGCCTCGCGGTCGCCGAATCCGAACGAGCCCATCCGGCGGTAGAGGCCGGAGAGCGAGATCCCGGGCGTGACCAGGCCTTGCTGGAGGATCCCGACGCGGAGCCCGCCGCCGTAGCTCACGATCGGATCGGCGAGGCCCAGCCGGTCGACCTTCGGCAGGAACGCGACGCTGCCGAGGAGATCGACGGCGCCGAACCCGCCGAGCGCGGGGCCGAGCGAGAGGCCGTTGAAGAGCCCGAGGGCGACATCGCCCTGGAACGCGACCATCGGGAGGCGGACCACCTCCATCGCCGCGAGGTCCGAGTCATCCGAGAAGAGCGGCGTGTAGTCTTCGAAGAGCCCCGGGACCTCCGAGACCGTGACGTTCGTCCTCGCCGTCGCGCTGAACCTGGGGACGAGCCCGAGGCGCCGCCCCAGCGTGCTCCCGGTCCCGAGGACGGGGTTGCCGCCCGAGAAGGTCATCCCGACGCCGGGCTGGACGTTCGCGAACGCGTTGACGACCTGGGCGCACATCTGATGGAACGGATCCCGGGCGCTCTCGGGGATGGTCAGCCCCGAAACGCTGCAGCTCTGCAACAGCCCGTCCTGCGCTCCCGCGGGCGCGGCCACGGCGCAGAGGAGCGCCAGGGCGATGGTGGGTCGCCTCATGAACACCTCCATCGGTGTGATCGTGTGTGCGTGGGTCCTCTCAAGGTGCGGACCGCGCGGGGGAGAGCTCCGGACATGCCGGGAAACGTGGCAAGGATGCGGGCGCGCCGGCGGCCTGTCAAGGATCCGCCTCGTTCCCGGCCTCCGGATGCGCGGCCCGCCCGGGCCCGATTTGCACGCGCCCGAAACAGGCGGCTACATTCTCCCCATGACGCTTCGCGCTCCTGTTTCCCCGAGATCCCGCTCCGGCCGGGGGTACGAATGAACCGGCTCCGAATCGGTCTCGCACAGCTCGACACGGCAGTCGGCGATCTGGTCGGGAACGTCGCAAAGATCATCGCCGCCCTCGAGGCATCTCGCGACCGGGGCGCCGATCTCGTCATCTTCCCCGAACTCGCCGTCACCGGCTCGCCACTCGGCGATCTCGCGCTCCGCCCGGACTTCATCGATGCGAACCGGAGCGCGATCCGCGAGGTGGCCGCCGCGGCGGTGGGGATCACGACCGTCGTCGGCTTCATTGACGCCGGCGCCGCGACCCACGATGCGGCCGCGGTCGTGCACGATGGCGAGATCGTGGCCGTCCACCGGAAGCACGTCCTCTCCCGCCGCGGGCGCTACGATGATGCCCGCTACTTCCGGCCCGGCACCGATGCCACGCTCATCCGGCTCCGGGGCGTAGACATCGGGATCACGATCGGCGAGGAAGTCGTGCGGCCGGAGGGAGGACCGCTGCAGCGCCTCATCCAGCACGGCGCGTCGCTCGTCCTCAACCTGGACGCGACGCCGTTCCGCCGCGGCGGGTGGGCCGAGCTTCGTGCGCGCCTCGTCGCCCACGCCGTGGAGGACCGGGTCGCCATCGCCCGCGTCGGGCAGGTCGACGGCCAGGACGGGCTCGTCTTCGACGGTGGCAGCATCGTCCTCGACGCCGCCGGCACGGTCCGGGTCGAGGCCGAGCCGTTTCGGGAAGCGCTCGTCTTCTGCGATCTCGAACTTCCCGCGGCGGAGGGGGACGACGAGGCCCCGGCACCCAGCGCGCACGGGTCCGGGCCGGGAGCGGTGCGGCGCGACTCGCCGGCGCCGGAGGTCGAGCGGATCCTGCTCCCGATGGCCGCCCGGCACGGCGACGTCCCTGCGCTCGCCCGGCCCTCGCCCGTCGAAAGGGATGACGTATCCGACACCTACGAGGCGCTCGTCGTCGGCCTGCGGGATTACGTGAGGAAGAACGGGTTCGAACAGGTCCTGCTCGGCATCTCGGGCGGGCTCGACTCCGCCCTCGTCGCCACGATCGCGGTCGACGCACTCGGCGCCGATGCGGTCCGCGGCGTGTGGCTCCCGTCCCGGTACTCCTCCGAGCTGAGCCGGACCGACGCCTTCGCACTCGCCGACGCCCTCGGGATCGAGCTCCTGACCGTCCCGATCGAGCCGCTCTTCGAAGCCGCGCTCGCCACGCTCGCGCCCGTCTTCGAGGGGCGCGAGCCGGACCTCACCGAGGAGAACCTCCAGGCCCGGATCCGCGGGATGATCCTGATGGCGCTGTCGAACAAGTTCGGCGGGCTCGTGCTCGTCACCAGCAACAAGAGCGAGCAGGCGACCGGGTACAGCACCCTCTACGGGGACATGGCCGGCGGGCTCGCCGTGCTCGGCGACGTCTGGAAACTCCGCGCCTACGAGCTCGCGCGCTGGCGCAACGGCCGCGGCGCCGCCCCCGTCATCCCCGAGAGCACGCTGACCCGCGCGCCGTCCGCCGAGCTGCGGCCCGATCAGCGCGACGTCGATTCCCTCCCGCCGTACGAGGTCCTCGACCCGATCCTCGAGCGCTACGTCGAACTCGGGTGGGGGCTGGATGAGTTCCGTGACGCCGGCTACGACCTCGAGCTCGTGCGGCGGATCACCGCGATGGTCGACCGCAACGAGTACAAGCGTCGCCAGGCCGCACCCGTGATCCGGGTCACCGGCCGGGCGTTCGGCATCGAGTGGGATCTCCCGCCGACGACGAAGCGGCGAGGACTGTAGCGGGGCCGTCGACCGACGCGGCCGCCGCCGACGGGGTCGGCACGAAGGCCGCCGTGGAGGGGCGCGGCGCGGGCGCCGCGCCCGGGACCCGAACGCTCAGCTCCGGAACTCCACCTGCGGCGCCTCCGTCGCAGTCGGCGGCGCCTGGAACGGCTCTTTCCGCTCCGCCCCGATCACCCTCGCCGTGATGACCTGGGGGAACTGTCGGATATAGGTGTTGTAGACCCGGACCGCCTCGTTGTAGTCGCGCCGGGCGACCGCGATCCGGTTCTCCGTCTCCGTCAACTCGTCCTGGAGCGCGATGAAGTTCTGGTTCGCGCGCAGCTGCGGGTACGCCTCGACCGCGACGTTCACGAAGAGGCGAAGGTTCTCGCTCAGCGCCGCGTTCGCACGGCTCAGCTCCTCCGCATCGGCGCCCTCGCGCAGCGCCTGCGCCAGCTGCTCCCTCGCCTGCGTCACGCCGGACCGAGCCCGGGCGACCTCGGTGAACGTTTCCCGTTCGAACGCGGCCGCCTGGTCCACCGTCGCGACCAGGTTCGGGATCAGATCGTTCCTGCGGACGAGCTCGGCCTCGATGTTCGCCCGCATCTCCTCCGTCTGCTCGTCCAGCGCCTGGATCCTGTTGTAGCCGCACCCCGTCAGCAACGGCAGGAGTGTCAGCAGCGGCAACCACCGCCATCTCGCGATCATGAATCCCTCGTCTCGGAGTACGTGTCCACGAAGGCGGCCGTCGATTCGGCCAGCGCGTAATACCCATCCAGGAGCGGCCCGCCGATCCTCGCACGGATCGGCCGGCCCCGGCGCCTCGCCTGCCAGGCCTCGAGGAAGGCGGTCGGGTCGCCGCCGACCAGATCGGCCGCGGCACGGACCACCGACTCGCTGTCGAGGGGGACCTCCCGGCCCGCGAGACGGAGCGCGGCCCGCATGTACGTCACGAAGGAGGGCAGCGCGACGAGGAGCAGTCGCCCGAGCGCTTCCTCGTCCTCGGCGGCGAGCAGCATCCCCTCCCGGAGCTGGAGCAGTTTCCCCCTGAGCTCGCGCTCCGCCTGGAGTCTGAGCTCGCCAGGGTCGACCTCGAGCCCCACCAGCGGGTCGGCGCCGTAGACGACCTCGTGCGCGTCGTGCATATCCGCGAGCTCGATGGCAAAGGCGTCGGCCGCACGGCGCCACTCCGTCGTCGCCATGAAGAGCGGCGCCGTGTTCCCGGTCTCCGCCCACCGGCGGGCGAGCGGCGATGCGGAACGCAGCACGTCGCCATCGATCCGGTCCAGCAGGACGAGGACGTTGATGTCGCTCGTCCCCGGCACCGCCTCGCCCCGCGCCACGGAGCCGTAGAGGAGTACGCTCTGCAGCCGCTCGCCGAGACGTGCCGCCAGCTCGCGGGCGAATGATGTCGCGTTCTGCTTCGGATCCTTCATCGAACCTCCTTACCAGCTCCGGCCGGCGCCGCCGCCGCCGAACCCGCCCCCGCCCCCGAACCCGCCGAATCCACCGCCACCGCCTCCACCGAATCCCCCGAACCCGCCGCCGAAGCCGCCCCACCCGCCCCGGTGACGGCCGCCCATCGGGAACGGGATGACGATCGGCCCGCGGTAGCGTCGGCCGCGGCCGCCCCCGCCCCTCCGGCCGCCGAACCCCGAGACGATGATGAAGATGAGCACGATGAGGATGATGAACGCGACCACCAGGTTTCCCGGCTCCTCCGCTGGCGGCGGCGGCGGGGGTGCCTCGCCCGTCAACTCGAAGCCGAAGCGGTCCGCGAAGTGCTCGGCCAGCGCGTAGACGCCCCGGTAGATCCCGGCGCCGTAGTCACCGCGCCGGAACTCCGGGACCATCGCCGTGTCCGCGATCCGCCCGGCCTCGGCAGCCGTGATGAACGTCGTCGTGCCCAGGCCCGTCTCGATCTTGAGGTGGCCGCGTCCGTCCGGCGACGTCTCCCGCGGGACGACGAGCACGACGACGCCCGTGTTCCTCGCCGGGTCGCCCGGCTCGCCGCGTCGCCCGATCCGCCATTCCCGTCCGATCTGGAGCGCGACCTCGTCACGGGTACGGCCCTCGAGCGAGGGCAGCGTGACGACCACGATCTCGCCGCCGCTCTTCGCACGGACCTCCTCGATGACCGCCCCGATGCGAGCCTCGTCCTCTGCGGAGAGGACGTTCGCGAAATCGTTCACGTACCCGACGGGCCGAGGCAGCCGGAGCTGCGCGCCCGCGGGCGGAGTCACGAACGCGACGAGGAGTACGGTGCAGAGGAGTTTCTGTAGCATGCGAACGTCCGGTTCCTTTCCTCCCTGGCGCCTCGGCCGGCGTCGGGCGCGCGGGACGAGATGGACGACCGGGATCGAGCCCGCGCCGATCAGCTCGCCCCGCGCCGGAGCACCTTCCCGGCGCGTACGCCGGTGTACTGGCCGTCCTCGACGACGACGACGCCGTTCACGATGACGGTCTCGATCCCATCCGGGTACTGGTGCGGGTGCTCGAACGTCGACCGGTCCACCACGGTCTCCGGATCGAAGACGACGACGTCCGCCCAGAGGCCCTCCTCGATCCGCCCGCGGTCGCGGAGCCCCAGCCTTGCCGCGGGCTGCCCCGTCATCTTGTAGATCGCCTCCTCCAGAGTCAGGACGCCTCGTTCACGGACGTAGCGGCCCAGGACCCGGGGGAACGTGCCGTACCACCGGGGGTGGGGGTGGCCCTCGCCGGGCCGGGTCAGACGCCCGTCGGACGCGATCATCGTTTGCGGGTGGCGCATGATCCGCTCCACATCGGCCTCGTCGAGCACGTGGTAGATCGCCGAGGCGCCGCCCCGCCGAACGGCCTCGATGACCAGCGTCGCACCGGTCTCCGGGGTCGTCGGGAGACCACGCTGCAGCGCCCAGTCGTAGAGCGTCTTGCCCTCCAGCTCGGGCTCCCAGGGCACCCTCGCGAGCTGGACCCGTCGCAGGTCACCGCCACCCCGGTCGTTCAGGATGTTGAAGACGATCCCCGCCAGGATGCTGTCCCGGACGACCGGGTCCCTGAGCCTCGCCTCGAATTCGGCCGTGCCGCCCGCCATCGCCCACGCGGGGATGAGGACCGTGATCCCCGTATACGTGGCGGTGTAGGGGTACTGATCGATCATGACGTCGATCCCGGCGGCCCGGGCCGAGTCGACCATCGCGAGCGTCCGTTCGCTCGCCCCCCACATCGGCTGGCCCACGACCTTGTGGTGCGTCAGGACGACCGGGATCCGGGCGCGGCGCCCGATCTCGATGGCTTCGGCGACGGCCTCGATCAGGCCAAGTCCTTCCTCGCGGAGGTGGGAAGTGTAGATCCCACCCGAATCGGCCGCGACTTCCGCGAGGGCGACGACCTCGTCGACATCCGAGTACGCGCCCGGCAGGTACTTCAGTCCGGTCGACAGCCCCCACGCCCCCTCGGCCATCGCGCGCGCGACCATCTCGCGCATCGTCTCCAGTTCCTCGGGCGTCGGCGCGCGGTCGTCCATCCCCATGACCTCCCGGCGGATCGTGTTATGCCCGACCAGGAACGCGACGTTGATCCCGACGCCGAGCGCCGCGGCCGAGTCGAGATACGTACCGAGCGGCCAGGGCGAGCCGCCGTCCGGGCCGCCCAGGCCGGTCGTCACGCCCTGACGGAGGTGGCTCTCGGCGTCCGGCAACCGGAGGAGCGGGTCGAGGTGCGCGTGCAGATCGATGAATCCGGGCGTGACGACCTTCCCTGCCGCATCCACGACACGGTCCGCGAGTTCGACCGGAAGCGGCTCGCGCGAGACCCGGACGATCCGTCCGTCCCGGATCGCGACGTCCGCACGAAATCGAGGGGCGCCGGTGCCGTCGACCACGAGACCGTCGCGGATGAGCAGGTCGTAACGCTCGGGAGCGCACGCGATGAAGCAGAGCGAGAACAACAGGATGAGTCGTTTCATCGTTCCCCGGTCCGATTCGGTCAGTGGGTGAGGGCCACGCTGTCTGGAGGACGTCGCCCAATCTACGACAAGCGCCGTGGCGGGGCCACCGCCGAGGGGCTGTTCGCGGTTGGACCGGGTGCCGGGGGGCTTCGGGCCCGGCCGGGCCGGCCGACGCCGTACGTGTCTTCGGCGCGATCACGGGGACGAGGGCCGGCCGCGACCGACCCGGACGCACGCCGGCGATGGTTTGGGACGTGCGGCGCCCGGCGGACCGATCACCCGCCCACCGTACCGGAGCGGCTCCACGACGCCCGATCCGGTGGACCGGCCAGGGCCGGTCCAGTCCCCGACCGCACCAGGGAGGCCACCGTGTTCTACCACACCAAGCGACTCCAGTACGACGCCAGACCAGAGCGTCCGGACCCCGTCTACGCGAAGAAGCTGCAGGAAGTCCTCGGCGGCCAGTGGGGAGAGATCAGCGTCATGATGAGCTATCTCTTCCAGGGTTGGAACTTCCGCGGGCCCGTCAAGTACCGGGACATGATCCTGGACATCGCGACCGAGGAGATCGGGCACGTCGAGATGCTCGCCACCATGATCGCGCGACTCCTCGAGAAGGGGCCCGTCGACGCGCAGGAGGAGGCGGCCAGGGACCCCATGGTCGCCGCGGTCCTCGGCGGGACGAACCCGCAGCACGTCATCGTCAACGGCCTCGGCGCCGCGCCGAACGACAGCGTCGGCTACCCCTGGAACGCGCGCTATACCATCGCGAGCGGGAACCTGCTCGCGGACTTCCGCTACAACGTGACCGCGGAGTCCCAGGGGCGTCTGCAGGTCTGCCGCCTCTACGAGATGACGACGGACCGCGGCGTGCGGGACATGCTCTCCTTCCTCATCGCCCGCGATACCATGCACCAGAACCAGTGGCTCGCCGCGATCGAAGAGCTGGTCGCCGATGGCCTCGAGGAGACGCCGGTCCCGAGCGCCTTCCCCCAGGACCTCGAGCTCTCCAAGGTGTCCTACCAGTTCTGGAACCTGTCCGAAGGGTTCGAGAGTCAGTCCGGCCGCTGGGCGCGCGGGCCATCGATCGACGGCAAGGGCGAGTTCGACTACATCGGCAAGCCCGAGCCGCTCGGTGAGGAGGTCCGTGAGCTGGGCGACGCCAACCCCCTGGCCCTCGGGACGATGAAGAAGACGATGCGCGTGACGCCTCCGGGGACCGGCGGACCGCAGCCCGCGGCCGCAGATTGAGTGCGGCCGGGCGCGGGACGAGCCTCGGAAGCCCCACGCCGGCCGGTCCACGGTCGGCGTGGGCGCGTCTAACGGGACGTTCGGATGCGCGCCGCGGCGTAGCGCGCGGCCAAGGCACCGAGACCGAGGAAGGCGACGGCGCCGAGAGTCAGGGCCCACGGGTGTTCGGACGCCCACGGGTAGAGACTCCACCGTCTCTCCCGGCCGGTGAACGAGCCGCGCACGCCGCCTTCGTGCGGGAGCGGCGCGTACAGGTTGTGCGGCGCGTCCGCGGGCTTCGGCGGCCCCGAACCAGGGTGGCGGAACGCCAGGAGCCGAAGGCCCTGGTCCACGAGCCGCGGGAAGGCGGCTTCGGCGACGGCGAGGAGCTTGGCCGCGCCACCGACGTACAGTTCCCGAACACGGTGCTCGGCCGCGTACAGGATCGCCTCGGCGGCCAGCTCCGGCGCGTAGATCGGGGGGTACGCCTCGGGCCGCGACCCCGTCTGGGTCTTGGTATGATCGTAGATCGGCGTGGTGATCGACGCAGGGTTGATCAGCGTGACCCGGACCTTCGAACTCTCCTTCTCCAGCTCGACCCGGTGTGCATCGGGCCACCCCTTGACCGCGTGCTTGGCGGCGGCGTACGCCGACTGGTAGACGACGCCGCGCTCGGACTCGATGCTCCCGAT
>Ga0079224_100001169_pt1 | contig 29270 bp, 20 predicted proteins | sample Stecom2015_FD_80414 | JGI IMG/M metagenome (GOLD analysis project Ga0079224, IMG submission 80414) | Agricultural soil microbial communities from Utah to study Nitrogen management - Steer compost 2015 | ecosystem: Environmental > Terrestrial > Soil > Agricultural land | place: USA: Utah... | reverse complement strand
TGAGTCGGCAATGATCTTGTACGCTTCAGGATTTTCTGCCGGAATTGGTTCCTCCAGCCACATCAGGTTGTAAGGTTCAAGCCGCTTGGCTACTATTTGTCCGGTAGGTGCATCATAGCGACCATGCATGTCGGCACAGATATCGATCTTCGGACCAACGGCTTCGCGGGCAGCGGCTATCTGATCTACCATGCGCTGGATTTCAGCAGGGCTGGCGGTCCAGTTGTACCGATCGTACTTGTTAGGATCATTGAATTGGTCCAGGTCGAATTTTACCGCAGTAAAGCCCATCTCCTTTGCCCGCTTAGCGTTTTCCGCAAAATCCTTGGGAGAGGGGAGGCGGGCTTGATAGAGCGCGGTGTCGCAATACACGCGTATCTTGTCGCGGAACTTACCGCCAAGCAATTGATAAACCGGGACGTTCAATGCTTTCCCCGCAAGATCCCACAGCGCAGATTCGATCGCTGACAACACTGCCACGTACATACCAGACTGCGCGCCTTCGAAGAAACCACTCCGCCGAAGGTCTTCAAACAGCCTGTGCACGTTGAGCGGGCTGCGTCCCTGGATCCTGCGACCCAGCATCTTGACAAGGTGATACGTACCGGGTGTCGCATCAACACCTTCTCCGCAACCCCATATGTCCTGGTTGGTGTAAATCTTTACGAACAAACTATGCCCATTGCGGATGTATCCGCATTTGATGTCTGTAATTTTCAGGTCGCTGGGCGCCGACATCTTCGGGGCGCGATCAATTGCTTCTTCATAGCCCTTTCCCCATGAGGCAAAGGGAGACAATGCGCCAGCGGCCAGGGCGCTTTTCATTAGAAAGGACCGCCGTGATGTTGAAGTGTGTGCTTTTTTCACGATTGGGTTGATTTAGATATTCGGATCAATTCAATTACCAGGTGCGCGTTTTTAAATACTCCTGAATTTGTTCCTTGGGAACAGGAAGTTTGTCGATGTGATCGTTGAGCCATTGCGAGAAGTCCCTCTCAATTTCTTCCGACCAGCGCGAATCGATCTGGCCCGGCGTGTACTTCTGCTCACGGAGGCGCTGATGGCCAAACATATCCCGCAACCGCACTATTTCAGACGTCTTTACAACCTGCTCAACCAGGTGAGGCGGTATAAAAATTACGCCGCCATCTCGGCCCAGCACCACGTCGCCCGGCATGACTGTTGCCTTGCCGATGCGAGTCGGTGTGTTGATGCCAATGAGCGTAGTATTCAACCGCCCATCAGGATTGTTCAGGTGATGCGAGGGGTGATAGGATCTGAAAAATGAAGTGAATCCCCCTATTTCCTTGAGGCCGTTTATGTCGCGCACAGCGCCATTGTATACAATGCCGTTTCCGGTTTTTGCATAAATGGAATTGCCGAGGTTATCGCCAATAGTAGGGCCATCCTCATGCGCACCAAACTGATCAACAACGTAAACGTCGCCTTTCACCAGCATGTCGATGGGCCAGGAGTTTTGCGACTTCACGCGTCCATCTTTTTCGTGCCCTTTCTTATCGATGACGCGATGAATGTCAGGCCGGCCAGGAACGAACGTAGCCGTCACAGCGCGTCCCACGAGCACGCTATCCGGATTGATCATGATCCATCCGTCTTCATACTGATGGTTGTAGTTGTGACCCCGCAGTACGGCCCACGCTTCTTCCAGGGTCACCAGCTTGAGTCGCGTTAGCAAGTCATCAGGAACTTTCGGACGCCCGTCAGGGAACCGTTCTCCCTTCCACTCAGGCGTGAGGAAAATGAGCTCTTCTCTCGAGATCTGCTGCGCAGTCGCAGCAAAACCCGAAAGCAGGATCAATGCGGAAAAAATCAGAGTCCTTTTCATAGGTGATGGGTTGTGTTTTGGATCAAGTTTGGAGTTCAAGCGTACTTTTGAGGTACGGCTTGTTTGGCAAAGCATATGTGCTAAGCCCATTCATTCTATCTGCAATCGTTTGAATGGAAAAAATCTTGTATGGACGGACGCTTATCATGTTCCGACGGGGCCTTCAACGAGCCACAATCTGCATCCACGTCGTAGCCATCAATTGCGCGCCAGCAATGGATGGATGCACGCCGTCAGGTGCCCAATAGTCGCCCGGAGCTTTTTCCATTGCCTTGTCGAAAACAGACTGAAAGGGAATGAATACTGCATCAAAGCGATCCGCCACCTCACGTGCCGCGGTTTGATATTCGTTAAATTCCGGGAACCATGTATTGTCGACGGCCTTGGTGCCAGGAATGGCAAAGGGCTCGCATATGATCAAAGTAACATTCGGAAGCGCCTTCTTCGTGCGTTCTATCAACGCCATGTAGTCGTTCCGGTAGGTGGCTACGGTACCATCGTAGTTACCGTTTCTTTTGTGCCAATAGTCGTTCACGCCAATCAGGATGCTAAGCACATCAGGCTTTATTTTTAAACAATCTTCCTCCCAACGTTCGGCGAGCTGATACACTTTATTACCGCTAATCCCGCGATTGTGAATGTTTAATTTCAGAGAGGCAAAGTTATGAAGGAGTTCCGCGGCAGCGAGAAATGCATATCCTCTTCCGAGCGCGCTGCTGTTATTTGGTTCCTTGATATCCCGGTTCCTTCCCGCGTCCGTGATTGAGTCGCCCTGGAACAAGATCGTCGCTTCCTGCCTGAGGCGAACTTTTGCAATGTTGTTGGGAATGGCCGCAGCCACGATATCGGGCAGGCTAAGCGCCATCGCGCTTCCAACTGCAGCATGTTTGATGAATCGTCTCCGGGAGTTCATGGGTTACTGAATAATGGTCCCGGAAAGTAGGAAAGTTGAACCGCCCCGGCAAGTCTGATATGACGGAACCACATAAGGCACAACAGAAAACAGTAGGACACATAGTTGTGCCCACTGAAAAGAATCCCCGCATCTGCAGTCCGCCCTCGCTTCCCCGGCCGGCGGACGATACACCTTGTGTGGCAGGTGCTGCAGATGCTGCGGGATCCTGAAAAATTAAACTACGACATCAAAACGCGCCGGGACTAAGAACCTTGTGTTCGCGCTTAGAAAAACAGGTGAAGTGCTGATAAGCGGAGACGAAATGTCGTTTTGGAGGGGATAACGTACTGCGTACAAGCTGAACCTGGCAAAATCTCAAATCCGGCAATGTAATTGCAGACTCAAAATTTTGAGAATGCATCCGGTAAATTGGCGGAAAAGGGACGAAATTACCCACACATCCCTCTAGCCGGATGTAACAACGTTTTGGATAAACTCATCCATGCAGGAAAAGCGCAGCGCATTCAAGAGAACCGTCCTGAAGGCAATTCGGGTTTTCGGATGGATATGGCTTGGAATCATTGCACTGATCCTTTTTCTGGTCCTCATTATTCGAATTCCGGCAGTCCAGAATAAGATCGTTCAGCGCGTGGTATTATCATTAAAAGAAACCACCGGCGCCGAAATTTCCCTGGACAGAATCCTGATATCCTTCCCAAAACGCATTGTAATGGAAAACCTGTTGGTGGCGAACCCCCAACAGGATACGCTCTTATATGCCGGCCGCATCTCCGTTGACGCGGACCTGATTGGCCTTCTTTCCCACAGAATCCAACTCAACGATGTGGGACTGACCGACATCAGGGGACAGGTGACGCGCGGCCCCGACGGAGATTTCAATTTTCAGTTCATGCTGGACTCCCTCGCTGGTGAAGAATCTCCACAAGATTCCCCATCCAAACCATGGGACTTCACCATTCGCGGTGTGACACTGGAAAAGATAGATGTGCGGTACGACGATCATTATTCCGGAATTTTCATCGACGTGATAGTCAAGAGTTTGCAGGCCCGCGCGCGCAACTTCGACCTGACCGGGGGCTTGATCTCCCTATCCAGCGTTGATATCGATGGCTTGCGAGGAGACATGGCATTGCGCCAAGGGAGCGCTCCGGATACAGCCAGCGTGGACAGTGAAGAGACCGAGCCCAATACGCCCCTCAGTCTGACAGCCAGTACCATTGATATCAAGGAAAGCCAGATCCGGTTTCGTGATGAGCAGTCGGGAAGTGAATTGAATTTTGATGTTGGGATGCTGCACATTAGCGAGCCCGACGTCGACATGGTGGGACCGCGGATTGCCGTTGACGCCTTTCACCTCGAACGGAGTTTTATTGCATACCATCAGCATGTACCAAGGGATACCGTCGAAGCCTTTGATTCCGTGGGCGAAACTCAAGCGACCGATGAAACATGGTCCTTTGAACTTGATCGCCTTACATTGGAAGACAACGCATTGCAATATCATGACTTTACATCCGAACGAACTCCAGGCCTCGATCCCAATCACCTTTGGGTTACGCGACTTGAAGCGGACATCTCCAATGTGGCGGTCTCGCCAACGCGCTATGCCGCAAACATTGATCGCCTGGGCTTTCACGAGTCCGGTGGATTTCGCCTGAATAATCTGACTGCAGTACTCACTGCCGACAGCGTGCATACTTCCGTTGACAACCTCGACCTTGAGACTCCAAACAGCCGCGTCAGGGTATCAATGGACGCTCGTTACCCTTCCTTGTCTTCTATCGCCGAGAACCTTGACCAGCTTGAGTTCTCGCTCAACGCACCAGAGTCATATGTCGGCATGCGCGATATCAATCTGCTGGTCCCAACACTGCCGCTCGCACTGCCGGATACGGGTCAGGTCCGATTCGAAGCGATCGCTACGGGCAAGACGAACAACCTGGATTTGGAAAAGTTTTCAATAAACGCCCTGAACGACACACACGTCGCGGCACGGGGAACACTTCAAAACATCTCGGATAAGAATGCGCTGAGTTTTGACGTGGAACTCCAGGAACTTCAAACCACGGCAACCGACCTCTCCACGTTGCTTCCCGATTCGCTCTTGCCAAAGTCGTTTGTGCTCCCCCAACAAATTGCTTTGAGAGGCGTGTTTTCGGGGACCCTGGGCAATCCGGCAATGCGTGCGACGCTTGAGTCAGATATGGGTTTGGTTGAAACTGATGCGGTACTTCATCTCGATGAAAAATTCCAAATACACACCTATCGCGGAAGCCTGGATATCTCACAATTTCAACTTGGTCGACTGCTTGACAACGATAAACTGGGCATCGTTGATCTCAGAGGTACCGTGGAAGGCGCGGGCTTATCCCTGGATGACATTGACGCATACGCTCGCGTTACCGTCAACGAATTTGGTTTCAACGATTACGTGTATCGCGACCTTGTTATCGACGGCTCCGTGAAGCAGTCCATTTTCAATGGTTATGCGTCAATGGACGATCCGAATCTTTCATTTGAACTCAGGGGCGACCTGGACTACAGTTACACCTCCCAGGAGAAGGCCTACCACTTCGACCTGGATCTCCGCCAGGTAGATCTGCAGGCGCTCAACCTGCTCAACCGTCCTCTGAAAGTGGCTCTGAAACTTTCCGTCGACCTGGACAATGCTGACCCGAAAAACCTTAACGGCGACCTGGCCATTCACGACGCTGCATTCAACAACGGCGAAAGGGTGTATCGCGTCGACTCGTTGCTCGTTGCCTCACTCACTGAAGAGGGCAAGGCTTCGCTTAACATCGACTCGGACTTCATTCAAGCGCGATTTGAAGGATCATTTGACCTTCTCAGCTTGCCGTCAGTGTTGCGATCCCACTTCAGCCATTACTATTCTCTTGAGGGCGATACGGCGACGACCGAATCCCAGAACTTCGAATTCTCCATCGACTTACGCAACACATATATTTTAACAGAAGTATTGATGCCCGATCTTGAGCGCATCGAGATAGGAGAGATCAAGGGATCGTTCGACAGCGAAGATCAACGGCTGGATCTTGTCGTTGATATCAACGAACTGGTGCATACCGACTTTGCTGCCCGCAACCTCAAGCTCACGGCCAACTCCGGAAGGCGAAGTCTTGAATACAAATTTTCAGCAGACGATATTCTGACGGGAAGCCTTCGCATTCCTTCGGTTCTGTTCGACGGCACGGTGGCGGGCGATTCCATCGAAACGGGAATCGCACTGTATGATTCAGCAGCAGAGGAACGGTACGTTGTTCGCGGTGTCTTCCGGAGTCTTGAGGACGCTTATGCCTTTAGCCTGGATCCGGAAAATCTTATTCTCAACTACGATGCCTGGTCAGTTCCGGATAACAATGTAATTCGCATTGGTAGGTCGGGCTTCGCCGCGCAGCATCTTGACCTGACTCACGAACAGCAACGTATTAGCATCAACGCCCCCGTCGGTGAGCAGGGGGCATTGAGTATATCGCTCGAAAAGCTGAGAGTTGAAACGCTCATCAGTGCAGCGTTCGCTGATACGGTAATGCGAGGAACGCTCGATGGTGACATTAACATATTGAACGATACCACGCGTGGTCCCCTGCAAGCCGAAATAACGCTTTCCAATCTTGCGGCAGGTAATGAAACCTTGGGCGACCTGAAGGTGACTGTTGATCAGCCCGAACCGACGTTGACAGTGCTTGATGCGTCAGGTGAAGGGCCTGGACTTTCCATGAACGTCGCCGGTCGCGTCCAGTCCGGACCTGACCAGCAACTGACGCTCGATGCCAATATCAGCGCTTTATCTCTGGCAACCGTTCAACCCTTCCTCACGGAATACGTAAGCGGACTCAAAGGAACACTCAAAGCGGATCTTTCCATCAGCGGCTCCACTTCCGAGCCATCCATCAGAGGATCACTGACATTGCAGAACGCCGAGGCGCTGCCCGCTTACACAAAAATCCCTGTAAGGCTCGACAACGAGACGATAAGATTCCGGGATCGGACAATCTCGCTGGACAACTTTACCATTCGCGATCAGCAAAACAACGTGCTGACCTTCAACGGCGGGATGACAGGAGACGCGAATGGACAATACCGCCTCAATCTCACGACCGTAGCGCGAAACTTTCAGCTGTTAAATACAAAAGAAGGCGATAACGAACTGTTCTATGGTAGCGTCTGGCTGAATACCAATGCGCGCGTAGGCGGTACGCTTGAGCGTCCGGAAATTGATATGACCATTAGCCTGGGTGATCAAAGCACCTTCACATTCATTGTGCCACAAAGCGAGGCAGGTGTGATGCAGTCGAAAGGCCTTGTCACCTTTGTCGATAGGGATAAGCCCGAACACATGGCTGAACTTGAAAAAGGTCTCGATACGCTGGTGAGCCGGGCGCCGTTCCAGGGGATCGCACTTACCGCGCGTGTTGAACTGAACGACAAAGAAACGTTTACGATCGTAATGGATCCTGTGACAGGCGATCAGCTGAGAGTCAACGGTAACGCGACCTTAACGCTCGACATCGACGAAACAGGGAATGTCAGCCTTGCCGGACGATATGAACTTACGAAGGGTTCATATGAATTTACGTTCTACAAACTTGTAAGACGAGAATTTGAAATAGAGTCGGGCAGCTCCATCGTCTGGAACGGCGAACCCATGAACGCTGAACTAAACATCACCGCGCTGAACCGGATCGACGCGGCACCAATTGATCTGTTTACCTCCCAGGCCTCAGATGGAACCAACATGGAGGCTTACCGTGCACGGCTGCCATTCCAGGTATACCTCATGATTCGCGGTGAATTATTAAGACCGGAAATTTCCTTCCGACTGGATATGCCCGAGCAACAACGCGGCGCCGCCGGGGGAAGCGTTTATGCCAGAATCCAGGATATCAACACCAGGGAACAGGACCTCAACAAACAAGTCTTTGCATTGCTTATCCTCCAGCGTTTTGTATCCGACAATCCGTTTGAAAGTCAGAGCGGGGGAACCCTCAGCGCAGCGGCACGAACGAGCGTTAACAGGATGCTGTCAGACCAGCTCAATCGCATGGCCGAACAGATCAAGGGTGTGGAACTTACGTTCGATCTGCAATCCGGTTCGGAATATAATGATGGAAGATCCTCCGAGTATACACAGCTCCAGCTCGGCGTATCCAAGCGCCTGCTGGACGACCGCCTTGTGGTGAAGCTTGCGGGCAATGTCGACATTGAAGGGGGTAGCCGACAGGGAAACGCTTCCGATTACATTGGTGACCTGGCCCTGGAATACAAGCTGACGGAAGACGGACGGTTCAGAATCAATGGATTTTACGCAAGTGATTACGACATGATCGACGGTGAGTTGAAGGAGGCAGGAGTCGGACTCATATATATTAAAGACTACAATTCTCTGCGAGAGTTATTCAAGGCGAATGACACGGGACAAAAATAGGCGAGCAAACGGGCAGTGTTTGATCCCGATTATACTCCTGATTCTTACAGGAGTCATGCTATCGTCATGTACGGCCAACAAGTTTCTCGCTGAGGGCGAAAGCTTTTATGCTGGTGCCGACATCGTATTCCATCGCAATGGCAACGTCGGCAAACGCAAAGCGTTGAAGTCCGAGCTTGAGGAAATGATAACGCCAAAGCCTAACGGGACGATACTCGGGTCGCGACCGGGCGTGTGGATTTATTACGTGACGGGAAAGAAGTCGAAAGGACTGGGAGCCTGGATACGCAAGAAATTCGGTACTGAACCTGTGTTGCTGTCCGATGCTAAACCTGAACTGACTGCCGATATTTTGCAGGGTAACCTGTTCAACCGCGGATACTTCGAGTCGCATGTTCAATCGTCTGTCGAAAGAAAACGCAAGAAGGCTTATGTGATCTATGATGTTGAGTTGTTTCCGCCATTCAGGATTCGAAACATCGAGATTCCCCACGACCGCATCTTCCGCGACAGCGCCGAGGTGATGCGGGAAACGTTCCTGAGAGTGGGACAACGATACGACCTTCAAAGACTGTCTGACGAACGTTCGCGGATAGAAATGCGCCTCGAAGATTACGGCTACTACTACTTTGACGACCGCCATCTTCTGTTCGAAGCTGATACTACGGTTGGCGGACGAAAGGTCGATCTCAGGCTCACATACGCACCGGAGGTTCCGCAAAAAGCTAAACGACCTTATAAGCTCAGAAATGTCGACGTCATTAATGACTTCTCAGTGTGGGAGACGGGATCGGATTCCGCTGCGGTTTCAGGCGATACAATACGCGTGGGAAACTACCGGTATGTAAGTACCGAGGGGGCTTTCAGGCCACATGTGCTTACCGATGTGATCAACCTCCGACAGGGCGAGTTGTATTCGCGTACCATGCATAACTTCACCATCAGTCACCTGATGGGATTGGGCACGTTCAAATTCGTGAACATCCGTTATCGGGAGGCCGGCGATTCTCTTCTGGATGCGACGATCTTTCTGACGCCCCTCCTAAAGAAATCCTTACGACTCGAAATACAGGGAGTCAGTAAGTCAAACAACTTCGTCGGTCCAGGTGTGAGCGCAACGTTTACGAATCGAAACTTCCTGGGGGGTGCGGAGCAGTTTCAATTCAAGGTAAGTGGGTCGTATGAAGTTCAGATCAATCGGCAGGCACCTGAACCGCTGACCGCCTTCGAACTCTTTACGGAAACCAGTCTTTCCGTGCCGCGCATGATTTCCCCCATCAGGATCACGTACTACTCAACGAAGTTTATTCCGCATACAAACTTCATGTTCCGCACTACCTTCCAACGACGCATCGGTTACTTTCAGTTGAACTCTTTTAACGCGGCGGCGGGATATAGCTGGCGTGAGACTACTACAAAAAATCACCAGCTGTATCCTATCGACCTTAACTATGTTCGCGTAAGCCAGAAGTCGCAGGAATTTGAAGACCTTCTCGCGGACAATCCTTACCTCAGCAACTCATTCCAGGACCAGTTTATCGCCGGAATGCGCTATTCATTCCAACTCAATACGCAGTTGCAGGATCCGGGTGCGATCCTGTATGGTTCGCGGACGCAGCGTCGTTCACATTTCTTTTTCAATGCCAATGTAAACCTGGCTGGAAATCTCGCGAACTGGATATCAAAGGGAAGCCGGGATGCAGAGGATACGGTAGGAGTGATCTTTGGGCAACCTTTCTCACAGTTTGCGCTGGGCGATGTTGATTTCCGGTACTATTGGGCTCTTGATCGCAAGAACCGCCTTGTCTTTCGTCTCGCAACCGGTGCCGGCTACCCTTATGGCAACTCGAGTCAGTTGCCCTACGTCAAACAATTTTCAACGGGCGGCACCAACAGCATCCGCGCGTTTCCGGCTCGTTCCATAGGACCCGGAACTGTGCTGCCACCAACGAACTCAGAAGAAATTCAATTCATCGACCAACGTGGTGACATCAAGGTGGAAGGTAACATCGAATACCGGTTCGACATCGTACGTTTTCTGAAGGGTGCAGTGTTCCTCGATGCGGGCAACATATGGCTATTGACGGAAGACCCCCAACGCCCCGGAGGAGAATTCCATTGGGATACATTCCTCCAGGAGTTAGCCGTCGGGACCGGTCTTGGCCTACGCCTCGATTTTCAATTCTTCATACTGCGCTTCGATGTGGGAATACCATTGCGAAAACCCTGGCTCGAAGACGGGAAGCGTTGGGTAATTCGTGACGTGAGATTGTCAGATAGCGACTGGAGACACGATAACCTGGTATTTAATATCGCTGTAGGTTATCCATTCTGAGGTTCTTAATCAATAACTCCAGATCCTATCAACTCCTCTCCGTCATACCAGGCCACAAACTGTCCGGGCGTGACGCCGCGCTGAGGTTCATCGAAAATCACATACAGACCTTCGGCTTTCCTATACAGCGTACACCATTCAAGCGGTTGACGATACCGGATGCGCGCCAGATATCTTTCACTTTCATCGACGGCAAGGGCGTGGTCTGGCCTTATCCAGTGCACATCACTGTCGCGTACGAACAATCCTCTGCGGAACAAACCGGGGTGGTCTTCTCCCATGCCTGCATACACAATGTTTTTGTCGGTGTCTGTCCCGATAATGAAAAGTGGTTCGGGAAATCCACCGATGTTAAGTCCGCGTCGTTGACCGATCGTATAGTAATGTGCGCCGTTGTGTTCGCCAACTACTTTGCCTGCCTGAGGTGTCAGCGCATAGGGACGTGATAATTCTTCCGGCGTTCCGTCATCGCTGCGTTTGAAGATGTCGCTGTCGGCGGGTATTTCCACCACATCACCCTTCTTAGGCTTGAGCCGTTGCTGGAGAAATTCGGGAAGGTGGACTTTACCGATAAAGCACAGCCCTTGCGAATCTTTCTTGCCCGCCGTAATCAGTCCGATGCGTGCAGCGATCGCCCGTACTTCGGGCTTGCTCAATTCGCCGAGTGGAAACAAGGAACGCGAGAGCTGTTCCTGCGTGAGCTGACAGAGGAAATAGCTTTGGTCCTTATTGCCGTCTTTTCCCGCGAGCAGCTGGTACACGGTCTGACCGTTCACAATAGTGGATGCCTTGCGTGCATAGTGACCGGTAGCGACAAACTGTGCGCCGAGTTTCAGTGCGGTGTTAAGAAAGATATCGAACTTGATCTCGCGGTTGCACAGGACATCCGGATTGGGTGTACGTCCACGCTGGTATTCACGGAACATGTAGTCGACAATGCGTTCCTTGTATGGCTCGCTGAGATCGATAGCCTGAAAGGGGATTCCCAGGTGTTGGGCTACGATCATGGCGTCATTGCTGTCGTCCAGCCACGGGCATTCCTTACTGATCGTAACAGAGTCGTCGTGCCAGTTTTTCATAAAAATCCCGACGACGTCGTAGCCTTGTTCCTTCAGCAGGTAGGCGGCAACACTTGAGTCGACGCCACCGGAGAGGCCTACAACCACGCGCACGCCTTTGGTATCGGGTGTGGTCTTTGCCGGCGTGGTAATCGTGTCGGTATGGTCAGTGTAAAGTTTCATTACCTACGGGAAGCGATGTCTTCGCTTAAAAGTTCATTTACATATTCATCGAATTCCTGCACAAACTCCTCGTAGTACGTGCCGGTTCCTGGTCCGGTGAAGCCGGTATGAATCTTTCTTACTTGCCCATCGCGACCAATAAATATAGTCGTCGGGAAAGCGCTGACACTGCTCAGCATCGGCAGTGCCTTCGATGCACCTTCCTTATCGCGCGTTCCGGCGATTACAAGATCGTAGGTCACGCCAAGACGTTTGGCCATACGCGATACGCGTTCGCGGGCGTATTCAAAGTCGGGACTGGTTTCAAAGGCCAGCCCAATAATGGCCACATCGCGGTGTTTGTTGCGCTCATACCACTCGACCAGGAATTTCGTCTCGTCCATGCAGTTGGGACACCAGGTTCCGAACAGTTGAAGGATGACGACCTTGTTGCGGTATTTCTCGTCGGTAGGGTTGACCGGGCGGCCTTCGAGGTCGGGAAAGCTCACGTCTATGGTCGTAAATCCTTCACGCATAACGGTCAATCCCTCCGGATCGGGGAGGGTAGCTTCGGGATCAAGTGTGGCTGTCCACTGCCTGTGAAGTGTCTTGCCTGACCAGAAGTCACCCGTCAGGGTTGAATCACTCGTCTTTGTCGCCTTGAAAAGGTAGGCGTGGTTTCCGTCAAACGTGCTGAGTATCATTTGGTTACCTTCTACACTTCCTTCGAGGAAACGATAGTCGCCGGTGGGAAGCATGAAGGTGCCCTCTATAATATTACCAGCTTTGTGCTCGAATATTCCTATGGCGGGAATGAGGCGCTCTCCGTCTTTGAAAGTCACCCGGTAGGTTCCGCTGAAGTCGCTGTGCGGTTCGTCGTTTACTGGGGCGAAACGGTAGTCCTGGTCATAGGCTGCTACAAAGGGTATCCGGTAGTTTTTCTCGTAGTTCTTGATATAGAATCCCTTCAGGCTGTCGCCGTCGACGGCAGCCTTGAGTTCGGCGTCAAAGATGTGCAGCCGCATCACGAGGGAGTCGTCGCGTAAGTAGACCTCATCGAGGTGGAGGTTTTCGCTTCCATTCTTAATAAAGGCGTCATAGGAACCCGCTGAATCCTGGCGGATGGCAAAGTTGAATGCCAATTCCTGACCCTGAAGCCGGAGCACACCCCTCCATACACCCTGTTTCACTTCGTTAGCGGATTGTTGACAACCCCAGAATAGCAGGGCGAGTCCCGCGGCAAGCAATACCCTCATTTGATCGGTTTTTACAGTAATCCCAACACAAAAATGCAACAATTGATTTGGACTTGGCCGCTCCAAGTACGCGTGCGGTTCGGTCATCGCTTGCCTGCGGGAGTGGTTCTCGTGGCCCACAAACGAATGAAACGCCACGATTGAGCCTTTTTTCCCCGCCTTTTTGAAACCAGCAATTTGCCGTTGAGCGGCCGGAAAAGACGTTCCGTGGACGGAAACGGCCCTGTCGTGCCGTGAAATGCAAAAAAGTGGAGTAAAGTGGTTGAAAGTGGAGCATTTTTGCTTAAGTTTGTTTGGAGAAAGCATGGCAACCACTACGTCACATGACCTTTTTCACCTACGAATACGAGGCGAAACTTGACTCGAAAGGCAGGCTGATACTGCCGGCGAAGATCAAGGCTCAGCTTCCGGAAGGGAGCAATGAGCTGGTGATCAGGCGCGGTTTCGAGCAGTGTTTGATCCTCTATCCGATGGTGGAATTCAAGAGGGTGTACTCCAGAATTTCGGGGCTAAGTGAGTTGGATCCGGAGAACCGGAAGCTTCAGCGGAGCTTCTTCGCTGGGACGATGCAGGTAGACATGGATGCCAACGGGCGGATTCTCATTGCGAAGAACATGATCGCGTATGCGCGCCTGGAGAAAGACGTTATCCTGGTAGGGACGGGTACGAAGGTGGAAATCTGGAATCCTGAGATCTACGAAAAGAACAAGATCACGGATCCGGAGGAGCTATCTAACCTGGCGGCAAAGCACGCGGGACCTACGACCTAAGGTTGCGGATGGCCGAGCGCCTTTACCATAGGCCCGTGATGCTCAGGGAAAGCGTTGACGCGCTGCGGGTGGATCCGGGGGGTGTTTATGTCGACGCAACATTCGGCGGTGGCGGTCACAGCATGGCGATCCTGGAACTGCTGAACAATGGGACGCTCATTGCATTCGATCAGGATGAGGAAGCCAGAGCACAAGCGGAGAAGGTAACCAGTCGTTCTTTCAAATTCTGTCACGCCAACTTCCGGTACATGAAGCAGTACCTGAAGTTGAACGGCATTACTGCTGTAAACGGCATTCTTGCTGATCTCGGCGTTTCATCGCACCAGATCGATTCGGCTGAGCGCGGATTCTCCACGCGTTTGGACGGGCCGCTCGACATGCGGATGAACCGCAGGCAAACGCTGACAGCTGCGCAAGTCCTCAACACATACAGCGTTGAAGATTTGCACCGCATACTTGGGATGTACGGAGAAATCCGAAATGCCAGGACAGCTGCCGGAGCAATTGCAAGGGCAAGAGCTAAGGGTCCCTTTGAGCGCACCAGCGACCTCACATCGGTTCTTAAACCGCTGGCGCCGCGAGGAAGGGAAAACAAATATTTCGCCCAGGTGTTTCAAGCGTTGCGAATAGAGGTAAATGAAGAAATGAAAGCGCTTGAAGATTTTTTGCACCAATGCGGCGAAGTGATGGTGAAAGGAGGACGCCTGGTGGTGATATCCTACCATTCATTGGAAGATCGAATGGTAAAAAATTATATGAACACGGGAAAAGCGTTCGGAGCGTTGGAAAAGGACATATACGGCAACCCGCTTCGGCCCTTTGAGCCCGTGACGCGAAAGGCGGTGACGCCATCTGCGGAAGAAGTCGCGGAGAACAGCCGTGCGAGAAGCGCAAAGATGAGAGTGGCAGAACGAGTGTAGTACTTATTTACTCAGTAAAGTGTGGAATGAGCGGTAACAGATTCCGTATCGGATTCGGAAAGAAAAAAAACCAGGGCAAGGGAATCTTCTCACGAATCGAGAAGGTATTTCAACTCGAAAACTATTTCGAAGAAGGTTTTCCTGTCGCACATCTCCCCAAGATCGCCTTCGTAATGGTTCTTGGCATCTTCTACATCAGCAACACCCATTATTCGGAGAAAACGATCCGGCAAATAAACCGCCTGCGGGTAGAGGTGGAGGACCTGCGCGCCGACTACACGACCCGGAAAGCTGACCTCATGTTTGCCGGCAAGCAATCCGAAGTGGCCAAAAAAGTGAAACCCCTTGGTTTAAGAGAAAGCCTGGAACCTCCTTTCAAGATCGTCGTCAGAAAAGGTGAATATTAGAACGTCCATACTGCTCCGCGTACGCATCGCCTTCATTCTAGCCGTGCTTTTCTCGTTAGCGGTGATTGGGAAGATTGCGCATATCCAGTTCGCGGAAGGCAAAAAGTGGGCAGAGATGGGAGAACGCATCTCCTTCGATTACAAAGTCGTGAAAGCCACGCGCGGAAATATCTATTCCGACAACGGCAGTTTGCTCGCCACATCCCTTCCTTTTTATCGCGTTGCCTTTGACGCGACCATTCCTTCTGAAAAGCTATTTAATAGTGGAGTGGATTCGCTCGCAGAACGGTTGTCGCGCTTCTTTGGTGACAAATCCAAAAGGGAATACGCGCGTATGCTCCGCGACGCCCGTGCGGCAAAACGGCAATACATTGTCCTTAACAAAAAGCGCATCGATTACCAGGACAAAAAGGTCATGTCGACCTGGCCGATTTTCCGGGAAGGGCGACTTGGAGGAGGCGTCATTTTTGAAAAAGTCGACGTTCGCTACAATCCTTTCAACAAACTCAGCCGTCGTACCATCGGCTTCGTCAACGAGAACGACAAAGGCGCGGGATTGGAATACAGCTTCAACGAAGAACTGTCTGGCCGCGACGGATACGCGTATTATCAAAAAATCTCTGGCGGCGTGTGGAAGCCTGTCTTTGATGCCAACAACGTTAGGGCGATAAATGGCCTCGACCTCGTCACGACCCTCGACGTCAACCTGCAGGATGTGGCAGAAACGGCATTGTACAAAGCCATGGAACGCCACAATGCCGATGATGGTCTCGTCGTGGTTATGGAAGTCAACACCGGCCACATCAAAGCGATATCCAATTTATCATCGAACGGTCGCGGTGGTTTTTACGAAAAGTTCAACTATGCGGCCGGCGGACTCTTCGAGCCTGGATCCACCTTCAAGCTCGTCACCATGATTGCATTGCTGGAAGATACGAACATCGAACTCACCGATAGCATCGACACGGGCAACGGGGAAGCTGCGTTCTACAATCACCGCGTGCGGGATCACGAAGAAGGCGGCCTGGGTAAGGTCACTATTCAGGGTGCTTTCGAGCACTCGTCGAACGTGGCCATGGCCAAGCTGGCTGACAAACACTTTGGATTACATCCCCAACGCTTCATCGATCACATCGACCGTCTCCACTTGTCGAAACCGCTGGGAATTCAAATCGACGGCGAACCAACGCCCAAGATCAAGCGCCCCGGTCAGAAAGGATGGAGTGGTATAAGCCTTCCCTGGATGGCGTATGGCTACGGATTGGAAATCACGCCGCTGCACACGCTCGCACTGTACAACGCCGTAGCAAACAACGGCAAAATGATCAAGCCAATACTGGTGAAGGCAATACGTCAGGCGGATGACACGAAGAAGACCTTCGAGACCGAAGTACTCAATGGCAAAATCTGCTCCGACAAGACGCTTGCTAAACTTAGGCTCATGCTCGAGGGTGTCGTGGAGAATGGTACAGCAAAGAATATTTCTGATTCGCACTACCGCATCGCCGGCAAGACAGGTACAGCACAGATACTGGAGAACGGACGTTACACGAGGAAGTACATCACTTCTTTTGTCGGATACTTCCCCGCGCACGATCCGAAGTACAGCGCTATTGTATTGATCCGCAATCCTCGTGGCTGGCAGCAATACGGAAGCAGCGTGGCTGCGCCCGTGTTTAAAGAAATCGCGGATAACATCTACGCTCGCGACATCAGTCTGCATCAACCAATGGATGGTCCGAAGTATGCAGAGACTGGCGTCTTTCCGGTAATTCGCGCAGGACGTCAGCAGGATCTTGTGATGCTTTGCAACACGCTGGGTGTGTCGAATCATCCGGAAACAGACAGCGAGTGGGTGCGGTCAGTAAGAAATGGAAATTCAGTAGACCTGCGCAAGCAGGAGATTAGGAAAGGTATTGTTCCCGACGTCAGTGGCATGACACTTCGCGATGCTTTGTATGTGCTGGAGCAAGTTGGTCTCCAGGTGTCGTTCCAGGGGGTAGGACGAGTTGAACGGCAATCGCTTCCGCCGGGACGGAAAATTCGGAATGGCGATAGAGTCTATCTGACTTTGGGATAACAGGCGCGCATGATGGAGTTGAAGGACATATTGTACCGCGTTTCGCTGACGTCCACGTCGGGCGACATGAGTGTTCCCGTCGCAGGGATATGCTTTGACTCGCGCGCGGTTCAGCCGGGCTACCTGTTTGTAGCCGTTAGGGGAACAACGAGCGATGGACATGCCTTCATCGACAGTGCCGTCGAAAAAGGTGCAGCGGTGATCGTGTGCGAGCGTCTGCCCAACACGCTGCATGAACGCGTTACTTATGTAACGGTGAAGAATTCAGCACGAGCGCTCGGTTTCATTGCTTCCAACTTCTATGGCAATCCGTCGGAGCGCATCGTCCTTACTGGCGTAACCGGAACCAACGGTAAGACGACAACCGCGACGCTGTTGTACGAGTTGTTTACAAGACTTGGCCATCCATCAGGATTGTTATCCACAGTTGTGAATAAAATTGTGGATAAAAATGTTCCGGCGACTCACACCACACCCGATCCGGTTCAACTCAACGCGCTGTTGCGTCAAATGGTAGAAGCGGGGTGTACACATGCGTTCATGGAAGTGAGTTCTCATGCTATTGAACAGGAACGCATCGCCGGACTCAAGTTTGCAGGAGCGATATTCACGAATATCACCCACGATCATCTCGATTACCACAAGACATTTGAGAACTACATTCTCGCCAAGAAAAAACTGTTTGACGAACTGCCCTCGGGAAGTTTCGCCCTGGTAAACATCGACGACAAGCGGGGTATGATCATGCTTCAGAACACCCGGGCGGACAAGAATACGTTCGCGTTGAGAAAGCCTGCCGACTTCAAAGCCAAGATCATCACCAATTCTATTGAAGGCCTGGAACTTGAGATCGGTGGCAAGGATGTGTGGTTTAAACTCATTGGCGATTTCAATGCATACAACCTTCTTGGTGTGTTCGGCGCTGCAGTCCTTCTCGGAAAGGATCCGGACGAAGTGCTCCAGACGATGTCGTCGCTTGGTGGTGTGTCAGGTCGATTTGAAGTAGTAAACCCGGGATCTCGCTTCACGGTGATTGTCGACTACGCCCATACGCCCGATGCATTGAAAAATGTTCTTGAAACAATCGAACAGTTTCGTGGCGATGCGAAGCAGGTCATTACGGTGGTAGGCTGTGGAGGCAATCGGGACAAGGCAAAGCGTCCGGTCATGGCGTCAATCGCGTGCAAGTACAGCGATCGCGTCGTGCTCACGTCTGACAATCCTCGCGATGAGGATCCGGTGGAGATCATTCGCGATATGCAGCAGGGCATCACGCCAGCCGATGCGAAGAAGGCCGTTGTTCAGCCTGATCGCGAGGAGGCCATCAAGATGGCCTGCATGATGGCGTCGGACAAGGATATCATACTCGTGGCGGGAAAGGGTCACGAGACGTACCAGGAAATAAAAGGTGTGAAGCATCCCTTCGACGACCGCGAGGTGGTGGCACGGATGCTAAAACTGTTTTCAAACTGAACCGGTAAATGCTGTACTATCTCTTTGATTATCTGGACCGGGAGTACGACCTGATAGGCGCGGGGGTATTTCAGTATATCTCGTTCCGTGCAGGGATGACAGCGTTTGTATCCTTGCTCATCACCATTTTCTTCGGCAAGGATCTTATCCGCTTCCTGCGTCGCAAGCAGGTGGGCGAAGAAATCCGCGACCTGGGATTACAGGGGCAGATGGAAAAGAGAGGTACGCCTACTATGGGTGGTTTGATCATCATAGCGGCCATACTGGTTCCTACACTGCTGTTTGCCAAGCTTGAGAACGTGTACGTCATCCTTCTCGTCGTTGCAACGATGTGGCTCGGCCTCATCGGATTCCTCGACGACTATATAAAGGTGTTTAAAAAGGATAAGAAAGGCCTCGCAGGAAGATTCAAAGTGTTCGGTCAGATTGGCCTCGGTCTCATCGTCGGACTCACTCTATATTTTAATGACAACGTCATCATTCGTGAGGTTGATCCCGTGGCAACCGAGCTCCATGCCCGGCTGGCGGCCGATGGAGAGGAGCCCCAGGTGCAGTTCCGCGACGTTAAGTCTACCAAGACGACCGTCCCATTCCTGAAGAACAATGAACTGGACTACGGAAAGATTCCTTTCATCCCATCGGAGTTTACGTGGATCGTGTATGTCGGGGTAGTAATCGTGGTGATTACCGCAGTCTCCAATGGCGCTAACATTACGGATGGTATTGACGGACTTGCCGCGGGTACTTCCGGCATTATCGGATTGACCCTGGCCATACTGGCTTACCTGTCAGGTCGTATCGACTTCAGTAACTATCTGAACATAATGTACATTCCCAACCTTGGCGAGCTGGTAATCTTCTGTTCCGCGTTCGTCGGGGCATGCCTGGGCTTTCTCTGGTACAATGCCTACCCTGCCCAGGTATTCATGGGTGACACCGGTAGCCTCACGTTAGGCGGAATCATCGCTGTACTCGCGCTAGCCGTGCGAAAGGAACTGCTCATACCGGTGCTATGCGGCATTTTCCTGATCGAGAATCTTTCGGTGATCATGCAGGTGTCGTATTTCAAGTACACGAAGCGGAAATATGGCGAAGGAAGGCGCATCTTCCTGATGTCGCCGCTGCACCATCACTATCAGAAGAAGAATTTGCACGAATCCAAGATCGTAACCCGGTTCTGGATCGTCGGTATACTGCTCGCAATCGTAACGTTGGCAACGCTGAAACTGAGATGAAGCAACGCGTAACCATATTGGGCGCAGGTGAAAGCGGAACAGGAGCCGCCCTTCTTGCGAAGGCGCAGGGTTACGAGGTATTTGTTTCCGATCGGGGTACCATAGCCGACAAGTATAAGGCTGAATTGAAGGCTGCCGACGTGGACTTTGAAGAAGGAACGCATACCCTTGAACGCGTTCTTGATTGCAACCTAATGGTAAAAAGTCCGGGAATACCACCGAGTGCGCCGGCTGTAGCCGCTGCAAAAAAAGCAGGCATCGAAATTATCGACGAGATTGAATTTGCCTTCCGATACACGCGCAGTAACATCATCGCGATAACCGGGACTAACGGAAAGACGACGACCACGCTGCTCACCTATCACTTGCTTCGCGAAGCGGGATACAATGTCGCACTCGCCGGCAATGTAGGTATCAGCTTCGCGCGTCAGGTTGCCTCAGGCAATTACGACTGGTACGTGCTTGAGGTGAGTAGCTTTCAGCTTGATGGAACTACGTCGTTTAATCCGCTTGTAGGCATACTGCTGAATATCACTCCGGATCACCTCGACCGGTATAAGTCAATGTCAGAGTATACGGATTCGAAATTCCAACTCATCCGAAATATGGGTTCGGACCGGTACTTCATCTATGTGGCCGATGATCCCATCATATCGGAAGAAGTCATCCGACGTGTCATTCGTCCTCAACAAATTCGCGTGTCGCTTCGCCGCGAAACTGAGTCGTATTACGACGGAAAGGAAATGGTCTTCACGGTGGGTGAAACATTTCGCGTAAAACAATCCGACACGACGCTTGTCGGTCCGCATAACCTCATCAATACCATGGCAGCTGTATCGGCAGCCCGGTTGGCGGGTGTTCGTGCGGATGAAATACGCAAGGCATTATTGACATTCCGGAATGCGCCACACCGCCTTGAACCCGTGGGTACCATTAAAGGCGTGACATTCATCAACGATTCCAAGGCGACAAACGTCGACTCGGTTGCCTATGCCCTTAGCAGCTATCCGGGTCCGCTTATCTGGATTGCGGGCGGAATAGACAAAGGCAATGACTACGGGCAGATTATGGATGAGGTGAAAAAGAAAGTGAAGGTTCTCATATGCCTTGGAAAGGACAACGAAAAACTCCGTCGGGCCTTCCGCGATGTCGTGGCGATAATTCGTGAAACGCAAGATGTCCGCGAGCTGGTCCGGATGGCATTGAAGGAAGCTGAGTCTGGCGATGTCGTGCTGCTTTCACCGGCATGCGCAAGTTTCGATTTGTTCAGAAACTACGAGGATCGCGGCGACCAGTTCAGAGCGGCGGTGAAGGAACTGGCTGAAGAAGAAGGTGTAAACGCATAACTGATACCGAATTGAAGAAGCGAATCATTCGAAAGCACGTGTACAAGATGGTGAATGCCGTAGCCCGGTTCGCCATGTACCACAAAGCTTTTGCGCTGGCTCAGCCGGCCTATGATTATGCCCTTCTGGTTGCAGATTGCACGGCTGCTGCATTTGAGGAAGGAACGTCAGACACCAAACTCCGGCGCCTCGCAACAGCCAAACGCGCCCTGGCAGAGTGCATGTACTGCCTTTGGCTTGCTGACGAGGAAGGACACGATATGCTAAAGGTGAGGATCGCGGCGGACCTTGTTCGCATCCATTTGGAATCATATATCAAGACTCTTACACGATAACAGCGGATGATCAGTGGCATTAAAACATGGGCTGACAACAATCTCAAGGGCGACAGGGTGATATGGGCTGTGGTGTTTGCCTTGTCGCTCGTGAGCATTCTCGTCGTGTACAGTTCCATCGGGACGCTGGCATACCGACGCATGGTAAGCCCTGAGCGACTGATCATCACGCATACGATGCACGTCATCATCGGACTCGTCGCGATGTGGCTTGCACATCGCGTCGACTATCGCTATTACTCCGGTCTTTCCAAGATCGGACTGTGGATCAGCGTTCCTTTGCTCATTTTCACATTCACAAATGGTGTTACGCTGAACGATGCTGCACGGTGGATCCAAATTCCGGTGATCAATACATTGTTTCAGCCTTCAGACTTTGCCGGACTGGCGTTGATCGTTAACCTGGCGAGCATGCTGGCGAAGCGGCAGCAAAATATCGGCGACATCAAGGAGTCGCTTATACCGATATTATTCTGGTGCGGAACAATCTGCGGTCTCATCGCGCTGACTAACCTTTCAACAGCAATCCTGCTGCTGCTTACGTGCATGTTGATCATGTTCATCGGCAGGGTGCCTGCACGCTATCTCGCGATGCTGATGTTCGTCGGCGTGTTGTTCGGCGCACTTGGTCTTAAATACGGCGTTCGTGCCGAAACGGCCATGCACCGCATCACCGCTTTCATTGAAGGCGATGAACTTCCGTTCCAGGCGCGTCACGCTCGCATTGCTGTTGCCTCGGGCGGAATTACGGGGAAGGGCCCAGGCAACAGCGATCAACGCAACATTCTGCCGCACCCATATTCGGATTTCATTTTTGCCATAATAATAGAGGAGTATGGGCTGATCGGTGGTGTCACCATCGTTTTGCTCTACCTCATTTTGCTTCATCGTGGAATGAAAGCGGCGTACAAAAGTGAGCGGGCTTTTGGAGGGTTGTTGTCGGCGGGCTTGAGTTTCGATCTTGTTTGTCAGGCGTTGGTTAACATGGGTGTAGTTGTAGGACTTGGGCCAATCACGGGACAACCCTTGCCGCTCATTTCCATGGGAGGTACGTCGATGGTGTTCTCCGGGCTTGCAATTGGCATAATCCTGAGCGTCAGTCGCGGGGAGCAAGAGGATTTCGTGACGCAATCGGATAGTGCGGGCAGACGTATCTCAACAAACAAGATCGCAAGCAAGGCTGCATAGCAAAGGATTTGGATAAACAGAAACCATATCGAATGATCGTAAGCGGAGGAGGAACGGGTGGTCACATTTTTCCTGCGTTGGCTATCGCCAACGAGTTTCGCGAACGGTATCCGCAAGCTGAGATTTTGTTCGTGGGCGCGAAGGGGAGAATGGAGATGACGCGTGTGCCGGAGGCGGGATACAAGATCATTGGCTTGTGGATAAGTGGTCTGCAACGCCGACTCACGCTGTCTAACCTCCTTTTCCCTGTAAAGGTCGTGGCGAGTTACTTCAAGGCAAAGTCGATCCTCAAGGCGTTTCGTCCGGATGTGGTTGTCGGTACGGGTGGATTCGCGAGTGGCCCGGTGCTGATGGCAGCGACGCGGCGCGGCATACCATCGCTTATCCAGGAGCAGAACTCGTTTGCCGGACTTGCGAATAAGCAAGTCGCGGGTAAAGTGAATCGGGTTTGCGTGGCCTATGAAGGCATGGAAAAATACTTTCCGCGCGAAAAGATTGTGCTAACAGGTAATCCTGTCCGGAAAGACTTGCTGCACATTGAAAGCAAGAGGGCGGAGGGACTGCGTCATTTTGGTTTCGATGACGACAACAAGACTTTGTTAATCCTTGGAGGAAGCCTTGGCGCGAGGACGATAAATGAAAGTGTGCTTGCCGGCATTGAGAAACTCATCGACGCGCGCGTGCAAGTGATATGGCAAACGGGTAAGAACTATTATCTCGCTTGCAAGGACAGGGTAAGCTCCTATAACACGAGCCGCATGCGTATACACGACTTTATCCGGGAGATGGATCTGGCATACGCCGCGGCAGACGTGGTTGTGTCACGCTCGGGAGCACTCGCGGTATCGGAACTGTGCATTGCGCAAAAGCCGTGTATCCTGGTGCCGTCACCAAATGTTGCGGAAGATCACCAGCGAAAAAACGCAGAGGCGCTTACGTCACGCGGCGCCGCTGTGATGGTTCCTGACAACGAAGCGGTTGACAGACTCGTAGATGAAGCGCTCAGGCTCATGTTTGACAAGCAACGCGCAGAAGAGCTGAGCAGGAATATAGCGAAGTTCGCCAGACCAAATGCTACGCGCGACATCGTGGATGAAATTGAAAAGCTGGTGAAGGGTACAACACAACAAGAGACGAACTGAACGAATGAATACCGGTCAATATAATAACGTGTACTTCCTTGGAATCGGCGGCATAGGCATGAGCGCCCTTGCCCGGTGGTTCCATCGTGGCGGAGCGCGTGTATGGGGATATGACCGGACGCGTACAACGTTAACCGATCAACTGAGCGCGGAAGGAATGGAGATCCATTATGACGACAGCGTAGATCTCATTCCTGCAGAAGTTCGCGAGGATAAAGCCGGATCGTTGGTAGTGTTTACTCCGGCGCTGCCGAAAGACCACCAGGAACTCAACTACCTCCGCAACGAAGGGTACAAGCTGATGAAGCGGTCCGAAGTGTTGGGACTGATTGCGGGTGAGTTTCCAACTGTTGCTGTTGCCGGCACGCATGGCAAGACCACGACGTCGTCGCTAATTGCGCACATCCTTCGCGTTGCCGGCAAGGATATGGTAGCATTTCTAGGCGGGGTTACGGCTAATTATGAATCGAATCTCGTCACGAGCGGTGACCGCTCGGAAGGGACTATAGTCGTGGCTGAAGCTGATGAATTTGATCGTTCCTTCCTCAGATTGTTCCCGCAGATCGCAGTAGTGACTTCTGCGGATCCGGATCATTTGGACATTTATGGGAATCATGATCAAATGGTAAGCTCATATCGCGAGTTTATCGGTCAGGTGCGCGACGGCGGCCATCTGGTGATTCATGAATCAGTGGCGGACCTCCTCGCCGCAGGGACGGCACGAATACATACACATACTTACGGTTTATCCCGGGGACAGTTTTTTGCCGGCAATATCACCGCAAAGCGCGGATTTTTTGAATTCGAGTTGCATGGTTTTGCTGCAGTAGAAAAAATTGAGCTTGGTGTCCCCGGTTTTCATAATGTCGAAAACGCCATAGCCGCGAGCGTGGCTGCGAGCCTGTGCGGCGTTGAAATAGATCGCATACGCGAAGGCCTGAAGTCGTTCAAGGGCGTGAAGCGTCGGTTCGAGTTCATCCTGCAGACCCCTCGGGTGGTTTTCATTGATGATTATGCGCATCACCCTGCGGAAATAAAGGCTTTTCTCACGTCGGTTAAGTCGATGTATCCCGAGCGGCGGCTTACGGTTGTATTTCAGCCGCACTTGTACACGCGTACGCGCGATTTTGCTGCCGGCTTTGCAGAGAGCCTCAGCCTGGCCGATGAACTTATCCTGATGGATATCTATCCTGCGCGTGAACTGCCAATTCCCGGCGTGGATTCGGATATGATTATGAAGGATGTAACGAGCAAAGTGAAGGTTCGGTGCGGCAAGGCAGACTTGCTTGAAGTACTTGAAGGGCGTGACGTCGAGTTGATCGTCACAGTCGGTGCTGGAGATATCGATACGTTTGTTCAACCCATAAAGAAACTTTTGGAACGAAAGTATGGCGTGGCTTAAGATCAATATTCGCAGAGAGGCCAGGATTATCGGAGGGTTGCTGCTCGTTGGGGCCCTGATTGCTTTCAGTGAACGCAAGCATCATGTCATTACGATCCGCGACGTGCATATCCGCATGCAAAACATTGGCGACAATCATTTCATGGACGAAAGCGATATCACGAAGCTGATGGCAACGGACATTGAGGCGCTTCGCGGAGCAGACGTGAAGAGCATCGATCTGAATGAGATCGAGAAACGTATCCGTCAGGACAGCTATGTGAAGGAGGCCGAACTGTATAACGACCTCAAGGGCAATCTCGTCGTCAACGTGCGTTTGCGCCGCCCACTTGCGAGGATCGTGAGAAACGATGGTCCGGATGGATACATCGCGGAGGACGGAACCATTATGCCGGCGTCGGACAAGTTTACATCGCGCACGACGCTGATCAGTGGAGAACGCGCTGCATCACTACTCCAGTCGGATAACATCGCAGCGTCAGAAGAAGGACGCGCACTGCTTGAGCTGTTGCAGTACATCCAGGCGGATGAATTTTGGAAAGCGCAAATTGCTCAGCTCGACATTGACAGCAAGGGGCGCATCAGCATGTATCCGCAAGTTGGTGATGAACGTATCGAGTTTGGCAGACCGGAAAATTTCGAACGCAAGTTCGCGAAACTGAGCATTTACTATAAAGAAATTTTACCCAGGACCGGATGGAATAAATACGGCCGCGTGAATCTGGAATACGAAGGTCAGATCGTGGCTGAACGCAATCCGGGTCACAACTAATTTTTTATGTAGACAAACACCAAAAACAACCACTATAACAATACGCTAACATGGAACAGGAAAAAATTGTAGTCGGCCTCGATATCGGAACTACCAAGATCTGCGCCATCGCGGGCCGAAAAAATGAATTCGGCAAACTTGAGGTGCTCGGAATGGGCAAAGCGGAGTCGGAAGGTGTCGTAAAGGGCATCGTATTCAACATTGACAAAACCGTCTACGCTATTGGCAAGGCCATCAAGGAAGCCGGCGACCAGGCGGGCATCGATATCGGGGTGGTCAACGTCGGTATCGCAGGACAACACATCCGGAGCTTCATTCAGCACGGCGTGATAACCTGTTCCTCCAAGGAAGACGAAATCACCGTTGCGGATGTTGAGCGACTTACCCAGGACATGTATCGGATGGTTGTTCCTCCGGGAAGCCAGATCATCCACGTCATGCCGCAAGACTACATGGTCGACTATGAAGACGGTATCAAGGAGCCCGTTGGTATGTCGGGCGTCCGGCTGGAAGCAGACTTCCATATCATTACTGCACAGACAAACGCTATTAACAATGTGAACAAGTGCGTGCGCCGCGCAGGATTGGAAATCGAAGACCTGATCCTCGAACCATTGGCATCAAGCCTTGCGGCGCTCAGCGATGACGAAAAGCAGGCTGGCGTTTGCCTCATTGACATTGGCGGTGGGACGACCGACATCGCGATCTTCTATGACAACATCATCCGGCATACCGCCGTGATTCCGTTTGGTGGAAATATTATCACGAACGATATCAAACAGGGATTGAACGTTCTTCCCCAACAGGCAGAAAAGTTAAAGACAAAATTCGGACGTGCCATCGCTGAAGAAGCAAGCCCGAACGAGATCGTGTCTATCCCGGGCATAAGGAATCAACGCGCCAAGGAAATTTCCGTCAAGAACCTGGCAAGCATCATTCAGGCACGGATGGAGGAAATCATCGAAATGGCTCACGCCGAGATCATCAGTTCCGGATTTGAAAACCGTCTGGCGGGAGGGATCGTGATCACCGGCGGTGGCGCGCAGCTGAACAACCTCAAACAGCTCGTGGAATACATGACCGGTATGGATACCCGCATTGGATATCCGAATGAGCATTTAGGCAAGAGTAAGATTGAAGAAGTGAAGAGTCCCATGTACTCGACGGCCGTCGGACTTGTGCTCGCCGGCTTCCGTTCGCTTGACGAACGCGAAGACAAGTACAAGGATCAGCGCGAAGCCGCCCGACCTGCGCGTCCTGCAAAGCGGTTGGCAGCATCGCGTAGCTTTTTTAACGACATACTGACGAAAACGAAAAGCTTGCTTATTGACGACCTTAACGACAAACACGAATACTGATACGCGGTCTGCTAACAGCAGTGTGAATTGAACGAGGAATTTTTTCAAACGACCAACCACTAAAAACTCTTATATGTTAGACACAGGATCCTACAAGTTCGACATCCCCAGAACGCATGGCACGCGCTCCATCATCAAGGTGATCGGCGTGGGCGGCGGGGGAAGCAACGCCGTAAACCACATGTTCAATCAGGGCATCAAGGATGTCGAATTCGTGGTTTGCAATACGGACGCCCAGGCTCTTGACTTGAGCCCGGTGCCGAGCAAGCTTCAGATCGGAGCCAACCTTACTGAAGGTCTCGGTTGTGGCGCGAACCCTGAAATCGGCAAGGCCGCCGCGCTCGAAAGCAAAGACCAGATCAGGGAATTGCTCCAGGGAACGAAGATGGTGTTCATCACCGCGGGAATGGGAGGAGGCACCGGCACAGGTGCGGCACCGGTAATCGCCAAGATTGCCAAGGACATGGACATCCTCACCGTGGGAATTGTTACCGTTCCATTCAGCTGGGAAGGAAAGAAGAAAACACTGCAGGCGCAGATCGGTATTGATGAACTTCGTCAGAACTGCGACACAGTGCTGACGATACTCAATGACAAACTCCGCGATATCTACGGTAACCTCCCGATCGGTCAGGCCTTTGCTCAGGCCGATAACGTGCTCACAACCGGCGCCAAAGGTATCGCTGAAATCATTACGCTCGCCGGTTATGTGAACGTCGACTTCCAGGACGTACGTGCCGTCATGCTGAATGCCGGTGCGGCTGTAATGGGCATGTCGGAAACCCGCGGCGAAAACCGCGCGCGTCGCGCTGCTGAGGAAGCGCTGGCGTCTCCGCTACTCGATAACCGCGATATCCATGGCGCTAAGAAGATTTTGCTCTCCATCATCTCAGGAACAGAAGCTGAACTGTCGATGGATGAACTGTCGGAGATCACGGAATACATTCAAACCGAAGCTGGCGACGAAGCTGAAATGATCTTCGGCCACGGTGTTGATGAGCAACTGGGCGACAGGATACGGGTTACCGTCATTGCGACCGGTTTTGTTTCGGAAACAATGAAGGCTTACCAGAAGGAAACACGAAAAGTCATTGAACTCGACCGCGGACAAACCTGGCTCTTTGCTCCGGACAATACAATTAATGAGGGTGCCAAGGAAATGACTGTGCGCACTGAGCCGGCAGCAACCAAACCCGCTGCACCCAAAGAGCCGGAACGTCAGGTAGAACGTGAGATTACCTTCAGCGGTCCTTTCCTGAAAGTGGAAGAAACGAAAAAGGAACAAACCCCTGAGCCTGATGAGGAAAGTTTGCTCGCGGAAGAGGAACAGGATGAGTTGACGGCGCGGTACGAAGAGCAGCTGCTGGATGAACAGCGCATGATGGAACTGACCAAAACGCGCGAACGTCTTGAAGCTGAAGCAAGAGAACGCAAAGAGCAACTCAAGAATGCCCGTCGCCATGAAATGACGAAAGAGGAATTCAACGAGAAGTGGTCACTGCCCGCTTACCTGCGTCGCGGTGTCAAGATGCAAAGCGTTCCGCATAGCTCAGAGTCGTATATATCAAAGTATAATCTCAACGACGATAACACGATCCTGGGTAATAACAAGTTCCTTCACGACAATGTGGACTGATCAGAGTCCAGGATCCTTGTGAGATTGTCGCGTTAACAAGCGACACCTTGCGGGCAGGCGGCCAGCAAGCGTTGACGCGGCAAGACATGGCATGTCGCGCGCGACGGGTACATTACCCCATTCGTAGTGGTTGTTGGTGGTACGTATTTTTTGCCGGCGCCGGCATGCCGTTTTAAGAGCAGGTTTG
>Ga0079224_100001168_pt1 | contig 29270 bp, 33 predicted proteins | sample Stecom2015_FD_80414 | JGI IMG/M metagenome (GOLD analysis project Ga0079224, IMG submission 80414) | Agricultural soil microbial communities from Utah to study Nitrogen management - Steer compost 2015 | ecosystem: Environmental > Terrestrial > Soil > Agricultural land | place: USA: Utah... | reverse complement strand
CGGCGCACTCAAGTCCGGAGGTCGTGGGGGAGTGCCAGTCGTCGCCGGCAACGAGGGCGGCGCCTCGCTCGCCCGGCAGGTGGCCGCCGAGGCCGGGGTCGAGGCCCTCGTGGATCGCCTCGGTCCGGCGGCGGACAGACGTCTGGCGGAATCGCTGTTGGGCGACGTGATCCTGGTCGAGGGCTGGTCGATGGCCAAGCGCGTCGTCTCCCGAAACCCGCAACTGCGGGCAGTGACGCCCGAAGGCGACTTGATCTCCGTTCACGGCATCCGCGTCGCCCACCCGGACGGAGCCACCCCGGCCATGGTGGAGGCAGCCGAGGTGGCGCTCGAGCGGGCCGAGATCGAACTCGCCCGTGTGGAGTCTCTCCATGCCACGGCCCGACGCGACTTCGAGAACGCCCGGACGGTGGAACGAGAGGCGCTCGAGGCGCTGGAGTCCCTCGAGGCCAAGCTCTCGGGGACGACCGAGGCGCTGGGCCGCTCGCACCGGGCCCGCGTCAACCTGGAGGGCGAGATCGCCCGCCTGGAAGACCGGCGCCGGTCGCTCGCGGAGGCCGAGATCGAACGGGCCGCGGCGCTGGAACGGCTCAACACCCGCCTGGCCGCCCTGGAGGGAGAAGAAGCAGAACGTCAGCGGGCATGGGAGGAGCTGGAGGCGAGACGCGCCGCGATAGAGGCCGAACGGGAGACGGCGCGGGCTTCCTGGCAACAGGCCGCATCGGATCTCCGCGCCGCCCGGGAGCGGCAGCAATTGCTCGAAAAGCGGCAGGCGGCGGTCGCCGAGGCCCTGGAAGCGGAGGTTTCCAGCCCCGTCAGCCAAGAAGAGCTCGACCGGCTCGAACTGGTAGCTACCACGGCGCGCCGAGCAATCGAGGTGATCGGCCGCCGTCTATCAGAGTTGCGGGAGCGTCAAGCGGAGTTACGGGAACGGGCAGGTGAGACCGGCGTCCAGCGGGATGCCGTGCGCCGCCGCCACGAAGACGCCCGGACACGTCTCGAGAACACCCGCCGTCGCCTCGGTGAGATCGAGGTCGAGGAGACCGAGATCCGAGTGCGGCGCGAGAGCACCGCCGAAGGGCTGCGCCGCGATGCTGACGCCGATGAGGAGACAGCTCTGCGGGCACCTCGTCCCGACATCGAAGGCGTGGAACCCGACGCCGACCTCGAAGCGGTCCTCGAAGAACTGGAGGCCCGTCTGCGGCGTATGGGACCGGTGAACCCGCTCGCTGCCCAGGAGTACGCCGAGTTGGAGGAGCGCTACACGTTCCTTCGGGACCAGCTGAGCGACTTGGAGAAGTCCCGCGACGAACTCGAGCGGGTCATCGCCGCCGTGGACGAGGAGATCCAGACTCGATTCGTGCAGGCCTTCGAGGAAGTCGTCGCCGCCTACGAGCAGAACTTCTCGGTGCTGTTCCCCGGCGGCGTCGGCCGGATCCGGCTCACCGACCCGAACGAGCCGCTGACCACCGGGGTAGAGATCCAAGCCCAGCCCCTCGGCAAGAAGGTGAGCCAACTCAGCCTGCTCTCCGGTGGAGAGAGGTCTCTTGCGGCGCTCGCCTTCCTCTTCGCGGTGTTCAAGGCCCGGCCCAGCCCCTTCTACATCCTCGACGAGGTCGAGGCGGCACTGGACGACGCCAACTTGAGGCGATTCCTGCGCTTGATCGACGCCTTCCGGGGTGACGCCCAGTTGATCATCGTCACTCACCAGCAGCAGACGATGGAGGCGGCCGACGTCCTCTACGGCGTCACGATGGAGCCGGGTGGCTCCTCGAAGGTCGTGCGCAAGGAACTCAACTCCGTACAGACGCCGACGAGTGAGGAATCCGTCCCGGCATAGAATCGCCCCGTGGAATCCCTCGATCTCCTCGTCATCGTCGCGATCATCGCTGTCGTCCTCGTCGTTGCCGGCGTGGGCTGGTTCGTGGCCAACCGTCGCCGCACCGAAGCGCCGGTCGCCGACGCCATCGCACCGGCCCGTCCTGTGGCCTCCGGGGGCATCACCGGCCGAATCTCCAAGGCGTCCCAGTCATTGGGGGGAGCGCTTCGGTCGGTGTTCGGGCGCGGCGCACTCGACCAGGAGTTCTGGGATTCCATGGAGGAGGTGCTCATCGGTGCCGACGTCGGCGTGGCGGCCTCCACGGACATCGTGGCGAGGATCAGGGAAAGACGTCCCGAGAGCACCGAAGATGCTCGGCGCTTTCTCCGGGAGGAGCTAGAAGCCGAGTTGTCCGGCCGAGAGCGGTCGCTCGACGTCGAGTCGAAACCTGCGGTGGTGGTGGTCGTAGGGGTCAACGGGACCGGAAAGACCACGACGATCGCCAAGCTGGCGAATCGTCTGAAAGCCGATGGCAAGGTCCCCCTGCTGGGAGCCGCCGACACGTTCCGAGCTGCGGCCGATGCCCAGCTGCGGACGTGGGGCGATCGTCTCGGTGTCGACGTGGTGGGCGGCCAGGAAGGCGCCGACCCGGCCGCGGTCGCCTTCGATGCTCTCCAGGCGGCGCGCTCGCGGGGCAGGGACGTGGTCCTGATCGACACCGCGGGACGGTTGCATTCGAAACACAACCTGATGGCCGAACTCGGCAAGATCCGCCGGGTGCTGGAGCGGGAAGGACCGGTCGACGAGGTCTTGTTGGTGCTGGACGCGACGGGCGGCCAGAACGGGATCTCCCAGGCCGAGGTCTTCGCCGAAGCGGTGGGCGTCACCGGCATCGTGCTGACGAAGCTCGACGGCACTGCCCGCGGCGGCGTGGTCATGGCCGTCGAGCGACTCCTCGGTCTGCCGGTGAAGTACGTCGGAGTGGGGGAGGGGCTGGAGGATCTGATCCCCTTCGACCCGGCCGAGTTCGTGGAAGCCTTGCTCGCCGATGCGTAGCCGCAACGACCTGGTCGATCTAGCTCGTGAGGTGGCACAGAACGCCTACGCGCCGTACTCGCGGTTTCGGGTCGGAGCCGCGGTGCTCGGTTCCGACGGTTTGACGTACACAGGCGCCAACGTGGAGAACGCGGCCTTCCCGTCGGGGAGCTGCGCAGAGGCGAACGCCATCGCTGCCGCCGTCTCTGCCGGGGTACGGAAGATCGACGCCATCGCCGTCGCCTGCATCGACGCGCCGTCGCCGGAGGAGGCGTATCCCTGTGGGCGGTGCCGCCAGATCATGTCCGAGTTCGCCGTGGATGAGATCCACGTCACTGCGGGCCCGGGAACGATGGTGAAGAGCCACACTCTCGACGAGATCCTTCCCTTCCGGTTCAGCCTGTAGACACACTGTCGAGGCCGCCGACCACGTAGGCGGCGACGGCGGCAGCCGCGCCGACGTTGAGGGAGTCGAACCCAGGACGCATCGGGATCCGAACGAGATGGTCCACTCGCCGCGTCGTCGACTCGCTGAGACCCGGGCCTTCCGCCCCGAGGACCAGAGCCACCCTCTCAGGAAGCCGAACGCTCCCGATCGACGGAGCAGAGGGATCCGGCGTGAGGCCGACGAGCAGGTAGCCATGAGCCGAGACGACGTCCAACCCGGCCGGGAACGTCGGGAGACGGGCGAAAGGAAAGCTGAAGACGGTCGCCATCGACACCCTCACCACCCGCCGGTAGAGCGGATCGCAGCTCGACGGGTCCAACAGGACGGCATCGATGCCCAATGCGGCGGCCGAGCGGATCATCACTCCGAGGTTGGTGGGGTTCGTGACGTTCTCGCCCAGCATCACCCGCCGGGCCGTGGCCAGCACATCGTCCGGAGAGCGTCGAGGAGGCCGACGAAACGCCGCCACGAAGCCTCGGTGGAATCGGAACCCGGTCACGGTTTCGACCAGCGAAGGCGCCCCGATGTAGACATCGATACCGGTCGGCAGGTCCGGCGGCAGCCGGTGGACGGTGTCGTCGGAAACGAGGATCGAAATGGGCTCGAAGCCGGCATCCAGGGCGCGGCGCGTCACCAATTCGCCCTCGCAGATGAACAGGCCGGCGAGGTCTCCGCCCGGCGCCTCGCGCCGGCGGCGGAGCTGGGCGTCGGTGAGACGCGTGAAGGGGTCGATCCGCTCGTCGCTGGGGTCCTCGATCCGGATCAGGTCCACGCCCCCAGTATGCCGACCGGAAGATCTGTGTCTGATCCGGCGAATCGTTCTGCGGACGCCGGTACGCAGAACCTCGATTTGGGTCGCATGTCCCACCGATCTTCTACGTTGCTTGGCATAAGGTTCGGATCGAACGGGCAACAGGAAGCGGGCAAAAGGAGGTGTGTCTGACGAGGATGTGAGTAACTCTTCGTCGATCCCCGCAGCCGGTCGCGGGCGGATCGGTAGTCACTGGATCATCACTGGAGGACCAGTGAGTTGGGCCGGCCGGATGCAGCCCGAAGCTGCAAGGGCAAATTGGGAGGTGTATACATGTACAAGCGACTCACGCTGTCTCTCGTACTCATGGGCCTGGCAGCGTTCGCTCTCACCGCAGGCGCTTTCGCCTGGTTCTCTGACAGCGGATCTGCTCAGGTGACGATCACCGCCGGGTCCCCGAATCTGACGTTCGAGGTCCGGAGCGGCTGCGCCGGCAACTGGGACGGGCCGTGGGAGTTCGACGAGCCGGCCGACTTCGATCGGTGGCAGAACATCGTCCCCGGCGACGAAACGGTGGATTGCTACCGGATCAACAATGTGGGCGATGGTGACCTGACGGTGTTCGTGAAGCACTCCAACTTCAGCGGCAGCCGCGCATTCATGAATGCTCTCGGCTTCCGCTACGAGAAGCGCAACTCGGATGGCTCCTACAGCCCTCTCTGCGCCAACTCGGATTCGTTCGCCGGAGCGAACGACCATCGGTTCACCAACGCCAACGGCGGCCGCGGATGCCAGATCGGAGAGATTCCCGAAGGAGGCTCCCTGATCATCCGCGCCACGGGGAAGTTCGTCGACAACAACGCCAATCAGAACAGCCTGAGGAACGCCGAGTTCGGTTTCCTCTCCACGATCACCGGCTACACCGGCTGATCCGTCCCTGATCAGAACATGACCGCCCGGGGCCGCCACCTCCGCATCGACCCGATAGGACGTCGGTTGCTGCGAACCGCAATGACCGTCGCCCAGGTCGCGGTCGTGGTGGTGGCCCTGGCGGTCATCGCCTTGCCTCTGGCCACCGATCACGAATGGCGCACCGTGGTCACCGGTTCCATGCGACCCACGATCGAACCGGGCGACGTCATCCTCACCGCCCCCTCGACCGAGCCCGTGCAGGTCGGAGACGTGGTGACGTTCGTCGACCCCATCCACGGTGATCGCGACGTCGTCCACCGAGTGGTCGGGTTCGACTCCGATGGGATGGTGCTCACCAAGGGCGACGCCAACGACGAACTCGATCCGTGGGCCCTCCATCCGGACGACGTCAGAGGTAGCGTCGTCGTCCAGGTTCCGAAGGTGGGGTTCGTGGTGGAGGCGATGAGCTCGAAGGTAGGGATAGCGCTGTCCCTCTTCGTGCCGTCGGTCCTGATCCTCGTCTCCGAGGTCCGAGTGTGGTATCGCTTCGTCCGCTACGGGAGAGAAGCCTTCGAGCCGGTATCCCGCCGGCGCCACGAGGGAGCTTTCACATGAACCGGAGCACGAGACTGGCGGTCTGGGTGCTGACGGCTCTGGCCGCTCTCTCGGTTTCGCCTTCGTTCGCATTCTTCTCGGATTCCGGGTCGTTCGCTCGGTCGTTCACGGCTGCAGGCGACTTCGCAGACACGGATCCCGACACCGACGAGAAGGTGTGGGTCTGCAAGATCGTCGGTCCGCCCGGCGGCTATTTCCTCAAGCCGGGCAAGAACCCGATCCACGTCAGCGTCAACAGCGTGGATGCCGAGGAAGGCTTCTCCGACGCCCATCCGAGCTACATCGTGGAACCGGGCGAGACTTGCACGTGGCCGCGAGAGGAGCCCGGCGCCGAACCCCGGGCCGCCGGCGACGGAACTGACGAGGAAACCATCGCGGATACCACGACGACGACTGCGCCGACGGCGACCACCGTCCCCACCGAGCGGGAATCCGATGGGACCTCCCCCACGACACTGCCGGACGACGGCGAGACGACGACGACCACCACGACAACTGTGGCGAGCGACCCGGCCCCCGATCCGGCGGCAACGACCACCACCACGGTCGCCCCGACGACGACCTCGACAGTCGCCGATCCGGAACCTCCGACAGCGCCGACGGAAGAGTCACCGCCCGACACGACTCCCTAGGTCCACCCTCCCAACGCCCCACCTCACGGGCCTCAACTGACGCGATCGGCGTACTCTGGGAGAGGTGGAACGGCGCGGCGTTCTCCTGGACGACGAGCAAAGCGACGAGCCGAGCATTTCGCCGCCACTGAGGGGAGTCTGGGCGGCCTTGGCCGGCATCGCGGTCGTAGTGGTCATCGGTCTCGTGTCGTCGTCTTCCACGGACGAACTGAGCCCTCCCTCCTCGACGCTTCCGGATCTGCCGACCGTCACGGTCCAGCCGTCGATGGCCGAAGGCCGGATCGTCGAGGCGACACTCCAGTGGGCGACACCTGTGGGTCTGGGGGACGCCCGACAGATCGGTGGCGTCGTGGAGTTTCGAGACCTGTACTGGCTCTTCGGGTCGGAGGATCGCGGCCTGACGGTGTGGACGAGCCCCGACGGCATCAGGTGGTCCGAAGAAGATCCCATCACGATCACCGGCGAGTGGCACATCGACACAGTCCACGCCTCCGATGGCGGACTCGCCGTGGCCGTCTCGGGATGGAGCACCGGGTCGTGGAAGAACTTCATCTTCTCGTCACCCGACGGATCGCGGTGGGGATTCAGAGAGGTACCGGTGGAAGACCCGAACCTGGCTGTCTCCGAGGTCACGTCGATCGATCGCGTCGGGGAGGGCTACGTCGTGCAAGGCTGGGTAGGGCCCGAGCCGGTCGCCCAATACATGCCGGAGCCGTTCGGGCGCCTCCTCCGCGACGGCCACGCCCGGGCCGAGGTGTGGCCCGACCGGGTGCGCCTTCGATTGAACCCGGGGTTGTTGGTCGCCGAGATTCCCCTCGCCGACCTTCCTCGGTACGAGCCGGTCATCGGCGTACGACACCGGGCGGTTTGGCTCGGCGCGGACTTCGATTCGTTGGAGACGGTGGAAGCGCACGACCACGTCGAGTCGATGCCGCAGCGGATCGTCCAGACCGACAACGGGCTCTACGTCGGGCTGTCGGAGGGGGTGCTCATGACCTCCATCGACGGCTCCGCTTGGGACCTGGCGCCCGTCAACACCACGGCCTTCGAGGTCGTTCCCTGGGCGGGCGGGCTCGCCGGTGCAGGGCGAAGCGCGGCACCGTTCTGGTGGCGCCCCGGTGCATCGGAGGCGGAACTCCTGATGCCTCCTGCCTTGGCCCCCCGTCCTGATCACTTCCAGTCGCTCGTCGCCGGTCGGGAAGTGGGCATCGGACTGATGGAGCGCAGGCGACCTGAGGAGCGCAGCGAACAACGGAGCCGACCGGTCCTGGTCGGCAGCAACGTCTACCGCGTCGAGACGGACGATGGACTGGAACTCATCCGGGACGGCCAGATCATCTGGAGGGAACGGGATCCCGGATCGACGGCCAAATTGTCGGATCAGAACGTGGTGTTCGAGAACGACGGTGGGTCGTACTCGATGTCGATCGAACGATGGATGAGCATGGTCTCACCGCTCTTCACGCCGCAGCCCTCGCCCGGACCCAGGATCCTCCACAGCACCGATGGCACCGAGTGGAGCGAGTCGGTGTGGGACGAGATCAGCGGTCGATCGACCGCAGGCGACGTGGACCTGTACGCCGCGGGTGGTTTCTTGATGGTCGTGGGGACCTCGCCCGATGGCGACAGCGTGGAGACCGTCGCCATCGGGCGGGCCCTCGACTGATGTCAGCGTGACTCCAACGCCTCGATCAGCTTGGGAAGGACGCTGTGGACGTCGCCGACGATGCCCAGGTCGGCGATCGAGAAGATCGGCGCGTCGGGGTCCTTGTTGATGGCGATGATCGTCTTGGAGTCCTTCATGCCGACGAGGTGCTGCATCGCTCCCGAGATTCCGGCCGCGATGTAGACGTCGGGCTTCACGGTCTTGCCCGTCTGGCCCACCTGCTTGGCGTAAGGGACCCAGCCGGCGTCGACGATGGCACGAGTGGCTCCTGTGGCGGCGTTCAACCGCTTGGCCAGCTTCTCGACCATGTCGAAGGCGTCCGCCGAGCCCAGTCCGCGTCCGCCCGCCACGATGACCGCCGCGTCCTCGAGCTGAGGGCCTTCGCGTTCCTCGACGTGGCGCTCGACCACCCGAGCGGCCGAACGGCCGACTTCGGGCAACTCCAGCTCTTCGACCTGGGGGACGCCCCCACCCACCGGCTCCGCCGGGAACGACTTGGGCCGCACGAGGACGATGTGGGGCTCCTCGCCCGCCACCTCGGCGGTAGCGATCTGGGTGCCGCCGCCGATCTCGTGGGTCGTCACGACCGCGCCTTCGCCCAGTTCCACGTCGGATGCGTTGGAGAGAACGGGTCGGTCCAATCGGGCAGCGAGGCGTCCGGCGACGTCCCTATCGGTGTACGTCTGTCCGAACAGGATGAGGTCGGGTGCTTCGGCCTCGCAGGCGGCGGCCAATGCGGCGGCCACGGGAGCGGAGGGGAGCGCATCGCCCGGATCGGCGTGGAGGACGCGGCCGGCGCCGTGCTCGCCCAGCGTGGCGAAGGCCTGCTCCGAGCCGGCTCCGGCGTAGACGACGGTCACCTCTCCGAGCGACCGAGCCTTCGTCAAGAGCTCGAGGCCGACCGTTGCCGGGGCGCCGCCTTCTTCCTCGATGAAAACCCACACGACTGCCATCTCAGATCACCTTCTTCTGCTGGAGGAGCTCCAAGACCTTGAGGTGCGCCTCGCCGTCGTCCTCGATCTTCATGCCGGCCTCGCGTTCGGGGGTGGGCTCGACGGCGGTCACGCGCTGGCGCAGGGTCCTGTCGACGCCGAGATCGGAGGCGGTCAGTTCCTCGACCTCCTTCTTCTTGGCGTCCATGATTCCCTTGAAGGTCGGGTAGCGAGGCTCGACCACCCCGGCTGTCACCGACACGACTGCAGGCAGCGACGCTTCGACCACGTCGTATCCGGCGCTGGTCTGGCGATGGATCGTCACGCTGCCGTCGCCCGCTTTCACTTCGGTGGCGTAGGTCAGAGCGGGAACGTCGAGCAACTCGGCCATCATCTGGGGGATGACACCGGCGTAGCCGTCGGTGGACTCGGTTCCGGTGATCACGAGATCGAACCCGGTCCGCTGGATCGCGGCAGCCAACACCTTGGCAGTGGTGAGGGCGTCGGAGCCCTTCAGGTCGGCGTCGTCCACGACCACGGCTCGGTCGGCCCCCATGGCGAGGGCCTGACGGATTCCCTGCATGGATCCCTTGGGGCCCATCGACACCAACGTCACGGTTCCTCCGTGCTCCTGGGCGATCTGCAACCCCATCTCGACGCCGTACCGGTCCGTGTCGTCCAGCACCTGTTCGTCTGGCCTGACCAGGAAGTGCGTTTCGGGATCGAGGGTGTAGGTGCCGGAGGGGTCGGGGATCTGCTTCACGCAGACGACCACCTGCATGCGGGCTCCTCCTTTTTGTAGCTGTGGCGATGCTAACTATGCCACAAATATTGAGTGCGCACTCAAATACTAGGCCGGCGCCTCAGGCCTCGATCCGTTCGTGGATCAGCCGCGGTGCCGTCGTCGGCTGCTCGGAGATCTCCCACGCCGAGCTGGCTCGCTCGATCGCGTCGCTGATGTCGCCCGGCCGGTGATGGAGCACCGCCAGGACGTCGCCGGGGGACACTTCGTCCCCGATCTTCGCCACCACCTCGATGCCCACTCCCGGGTCGATGGAGTCTTCCTTGCGCTCGCGGCCCGCCCCGAGACGCATCGCGGCGATGCCGATCGCACGGGCGTCGCACGCCGCGATGTAGCCGCCGGTCTGGGCCTCGATGGGAGTCCGCTCGGGAGCGGACGGGAGGACCGAGCGATCAGAGACGACCCGGGGGTCTCCTCCTTGCGCCTCGACCATCGCCTCGAATCTCTCCAATGCGGCGCCGGAGTCCAGAGCCTGTCTCACTTCGGAGCCTGGGTCGCCCTTCCCGGCGAGAGCCAACATCTCTTCGGCCAGGGCGACGGTGATCTCCACGAGGTCCTCAGGGCCTTCTCCGGTCAGGACGTCGATCGACTCGGCGATCTCGTTGGCGTTGCCCACCATGCGTCCGAGGGGCTGGTTCATGTCGGTGATCAACGCCGTCACTGCGAGGTCGTGGGACCTGCCGATCCCGATCATCGTCTCGGCGAGCTGTCGCGCCCGATCCATGTCGGGCATGAAGGCGCCCTCGCCGACCTTCACGTCCAGGACCAATCCGTCCAGATCCTCGGCGAGCTTCTTCGACATGATCGAGGAAGCGATCAGCGGGATCGAAGGGACGGTACCGCTGGCATCACGCAGGGCATAGAGCTTGCGGTCGGCCGGCACGAGGGTCTCGGACTGGCCGGCCATCACGAAACCGACCCGGGTGAGGACGTCGCGGAAGGCCTGCGGATCGAGTTGGGCGGTGAAACCCGGAATCGACTCCAGCTTGTCGAGCGTGCCACCGGTGTGCCCCAACCCGCGGCCCGACATCATCGGCACGGCCACGTCGCAGGCGGCGACGATCGGGGCGAGTGGGATCGACACCTTGTCTCCGACGCCGCCGGTCGAGTGCTTGTCGATCTTCGGCTTGTCGATATCCGACAGGTCGAGGACCTCACCCGAGTTGAGCATGGCACCGGTCCACGCAGCCAGCTCCTCGTTGTCCAGGCCATTGAAGAAGATGGCCATCGCCATGGCCGACATCTGGTAGTCGGCGACCGTGCCATCCGTGTAGGCCTCGATCAGCCAGCGGATCTCGTCGTCCGTGAGGCGTTGCCCGTCGCGTTTCCGCTCGATCAGTTCGACCGCATTCATCTCTCGCTCTTGGTGGGCAGGTGGATCCAGCCTATCCCGTCGGTTGGCGGACATGCCCGGCGGCCACGACGCGCCCCCGGCGGACCGTCACGCCTTCGCTGCGCAGCAGTTCGGTCTGCAAGCGGCGGTCGGGCGCCCGCAGATGCCCACCGGAGGCGACCACCCGCCACCAGGGAACCTGCTCGCCGGTGCGACGCAGGAAGGTGCCCACCGCCCGGGCCGCCCCCGGGAAACCTGCTTCTTCGGCCACCTCGCCGTATGTGACTACTTCACCGGGCTGCAGGCGCCGGAGCACTTCGAGGACGGCTTCGTCGAAACCCCGCTTCAACCCGTGTTCCTCATGCCGGCCGCGATCCCGTTGACGGTGAGGAGGATCGCACGCTGCAACAACGGGTCAGGAGTGCTTGTCCGGCGAGCCCGGGCGAGGAGTGACGCCTGGAGATGGTTGATCGGATCTAGGTAGGCGTCTCTCACCTGCAGTGTCCGGCGCAGGAGCGGGTTGGACGACAAGAGCTCCGTCTGGCCCGTCAGGCGGATCACCTCGTCGACCGTCCGCTCGTACTCCTCGTGGATCATCTCGAAGATGTGGCGATGCTTCGGCTCGACGAGACGGTCGACATAGCGGCGAGTCGTCTCCAGATCGGTCTTGAAGAGGGTCATCTCGACATTCGAGAGGAACGTCTGGAGGAACAGCCACTTCTCATACATGTCGTCCAGCACCGGCCCGTAGTTCGCTTCCCGTGCCGCCAGGAGGCCCGACCCGACCCCGTACCAGCCGGGAACGATCTGGCGGGACTGGGTCCAGCCGAAGACCCACGGGATGGCCCGCAGGTCGTCGAGCGTCCCGCCGCCCTCCGGCCGGCGGGAGGGGCGCGACCCGATGTTCATCTCGGCGAGCTCCTCCACCGGGGTCGAGGACAGGAAGTACGGCACGAGCGACGGGTCTTCGACCAGGCGCCGGTAGGCACGATGAGCGGCCTCCGAGAACGCCTCCATCGCCTCCGTCCAGCGATCCAATACTTCCCTGGGCTGGCGGGACTCGCGATGGAGAAGCGACGCCTCCAACACCGACGCCGTCGCCAGCTCCAGATTGCGACTGGCGAGCTCGGGGAGTCCGTACTTGTCGGACACCACCTCGCCCTGTTCCGTGAGCTTGATCGCCCCGTCGATCGTCCCGAAAGGCTGGGCCAGGATGGCCTGGTGGGTGGGTCCGCCTCCCCGGCCGACGGTACCGCCGCGGCCGTGGAACAGGCGCAACGTCACCCCGTGGCGGCTGGCGGCGTTGCGAAGCGCCTTCTGTGCCTTGTAGATCTCCCACTGTGAAGTCGTGATCCCACCGGCTTTGTTGGAGTCGGAGTAGCCCAGCATCACCTCTTGTACGTTCCCCCGCAGTTCCACCAGCCGGCGGTAGGCGCGCACCGACAAGAGCTGGTCCAGGAGCTCCCCGGCCCGGCGCAGATCGGGGATGGTCTCCACCAACGGGACGAACCCGATCCGGGCAACCTCGGCGCCGACGTCGACGAGGCCGGCCTCTCGTGCGAGCACCACGGCTTCGAGCACGTCGTCGGGACCGGCGGCCATCGAGACGATGTACGACTCGATCACCTGCTCGCCGTAGCGCTGGTGGGCCTTCCGTATGGCGTGGAAGACGTCCAAGGTGGCCTCTGCTCGCTCGTTCAGCCTGGTTGCCGGAGAGGACAGCGGACGCAGCCCTTCTATCTCACGGGAGAGGAGGCTGGTCCTCTCCTCGGCGCTCATCCCGGCGTAGTCGACTCCCAGGCGGGCATAGAGCGCCTCCACTGCCTCCTCGTGGCGGCGTGCGTGCTCGCGAACGTCCATCGTCGCCATGTGGAACCCGAAGGTGACGACGTTGCGGATGAGCCGCGCCAGCACTCCTTCGGCGATGAGCGCGCCGTTGTGAGCCATGAGGCTGTCCCGCATCAGCTCCAGCTCGGCCAGGAGTTGGTCCGGTCCGCGGTAGTCCAGGCCGGGCTCGTGCCGCGATCCCTCGAGGATCCGCTGCCGGGTGTTGATGAGGCGCTGGTGGATGTAGGCGCACTTGAGCCGGTAGGGCTCGCCGGCATTGAGACGGCTGAACCGCGCCCAAACCGAGGGCAGGAGACGTCGGTCTTCTTCGAGCGCCTGCCGCAACTCCGGGGAGATGGCTTGGATGCGCTCCGACGTCGACAGCTCTTCGGCGACATCTTCCACGGCGGCGATGAGGTTGCGCAGGCCCCGGTCGTGCTGCATCTCGAGCACACGCAGGGTGACCCCGGGCGTCACGTGCGGGTTGCCGTCCCGGTCGCCACCCACCCAGGTTCCGAAACGGATCGGGGCATGGAAGCCGGGGGAGAGGCGGTCCAGTTCGACGTCGATAGCCTCCCCCAGCGTCGGCAGCACGTCGATGAACAGCTGGTCCAGATAGAACGCCATCGAGCGGGCTTCGTCGATGGGCTCGGGACGGAACTGCCGAAGCTCGTCTGTCTGCCAGATCTGGTCGATCAGCTCGGCCACCCGTCGGTCGATCCGGGCGTGGTCGTATTCGGTGGACCGGGGATCGAGACGCTCGTCGAGCAGGTCGGCGAGGGTGCGCAGTTTCGTCAGGATCGTTCGCCGCGCCGCTTCCGTCGGGTGGGCGGTGAAGACCGGGCGCAGTTCGAGACGGGAGAGGACGTCCTCGACGAGTGCGGGGTCGATGCCGGAGGCGAGGACACGATCCACCGTCACGGGGAGGCGGTGCTGTTCCTCCTTGTCCGCCAGGTCCTCGACGCGGTGGACCTGCTCGGCGACGTTGGCCAGATAGAAGTAGGTCGTGAACGCCCGCATCAGCTGGATGGTCTCCTCGAGGTCGAGCGTCTCGAGGAGACCATCCAGCCGCTCGACCGGTTCCCGGCTGTCGGACTGGCGTCCCGCCTTGGTCAGGCTGCGCACCTCCTCCACCAGCTCGAGGAGTCGGGAGCCGTGCTGGCGCGTCAACGTCTCCCCGAGCTGGGCTCCCAACCGACGTATGTCGGCGCGGAGTGCCTGGTCCCGGTCGATCACCCGGAGGAGGTTATCCCGCTGCTGTGCGCAGACCGGTTCGATCAGACTCCGATGTCGCGCCGGTTGAAGGCGAGGACGGAGATGACGAACAAGAGGACCGCCACTCCGAGCGACAGCAGGGCGTCTCCGACCATCAGGCCTTCGCGGAGGACGGTCGTGGGGTCATACCAGTCGAAGGGCGACAGGTCCTCCATCCAGGCGATTTCCTCCACCATCGGGGCGACGGTGTCGGCCAGATAGGCCAACACCGCCACTGCGGCGGTGGCGCCGATCACCAGCCCCCGTCGGCCCCGGATCCCCCCGATGGCCACGGCCAAGGCTCCGAAGACCAAGCCCAGCAGCGCCATCTGCGCCGACGCTGCCGCCAGGCTGGCGGTCGGGATACCGAGGTCGATCGGCTCGCTGAGACCCCAGACCGCCACGAAGACGGCCGCAGCGGCCACCAACATCGAGAGGGCCAGCGACACGGCCCGTTGGGCCACCGCCCGAGTCCGGCTCACAGGATGAGCGATGAGCAACTCGATCCCTCCTGTCTCCTCGTCCCCGGCGATCATCTTCGCTCCGAGTCCCACCGCCATGATCACGGTCAGGACTTGGCCGAGAACGCCGAACACGGCCGCACCCATGTATCCCTCCGCCGAAGTGAAGTCCTCCCAACCCATCGCCTCGGTCAGGCCCGCCGGGAGAGTCTCGAGGAGATCGGCATAGGCGGGGTCGACCATGTAGGGGTAGAAGGCGCCGTAGACGACCGTGACCGCCATCAACCCGATCGCCCAGCCGAACAGGGCGCGGCGGTGGTCCCACAGCGTCTTGGTCCAGACGTCACGAAACACTTTCCGACTCCTCCGTGTAGTAGTGGAAGAACAACTCCTCGAGGTCCGGCTCCTCGGAGATGAAGTCGCGCACCCGGTAGCGGGCGACCGCCTTGACCAACGCGTCGGCCTCGCCCAGCAACCGGCAGCGGAGCACTCCGTCTTCGACGTCGAGGTCGGACACCCCATCGATGGCGGCGAACTCGGATGGATCGACCGGCTCGTCGAACGTCACCTCAACTCGGCGTACCGACTTCGCCCGCAGGGAGTCCACCTCGTCGACGGCGATGAGCCTGCCCCGGCGGATGATCGCCGCTCGGTCCGCCACCTGCTGGACCTCGCTGAGGATGTGCGACGACATGAAGACGGTCTGGCCCGCGTCGCGCGCTTGGGTCGTCATCGACAGGAACTCCCGGGCCATGAGAGGGTCGAGGCCGCTCGTGGGCTCGTCGAGGATCAGAAGCTCCGGCTCGTGCATGAATGCCTGGATCAAGCCGACTTTCTGGCGGTTTCCTTTGGACAGGTTTCGGATCTTCGTATCCAGGTCGAGCACCAGCCGCTCGGCCAGGTCTTCGATACTCCGTTTCGGCACGCCGCCTCGGAGGTTGCCGAGATAGGTGAGGAGATGTCGTGCGGTCTGATTGCCCTCGACCGTGAAATCGCCCGGCAGGTACCCGATTCGCCTTCGCGCTTCGACTCCCTGGGCGCGGGGGTCCAGCCCCAGCACGGAGAGCACGCCGGCGTCGGGACGCAGGATGTCGAGGAAGAGGCGGATCGCCGTCGTCTTTCCGGCCCCGTTGGGCCCTAGGAACCCGAAGATCTCCCCCCTCCGCACTTCGAGGTCGAGCCGGTCGAGAGCCAGCACCGGCCCATAGCTCTTCGTCAGGCCGCCGGTCAGGATCGCTTCATCCGCCATGTTCTCTCCCATCTCTCAGCAATGTCGCCGCCTCGTCGAGGGCCTGTGATGTCTCGCGCATCGACTCGGCGGTGAAGAGTCCCTCGCCGAACAGCTCCATCTGGCGCTCGGTGACACGCATCAGCCCCTCGAGCCCGAAAACGTCCGTCTTCAGAGCTCGCGAGACGTGCTCGTTGAGTACGACGAACCCGAGCTGCATCGTCAGGATCACTACCGCCCGGCCATGAGGATCGGGTGACCTGCGCACGAGCCCTTGCCGTTCGGCCACCGAGAGCAGGTGTTCCGACTCTCGGACCAAGTCGTCGAACAGCCGGGCGGCGGCGGATGCGCCTCGGGACAACGACCAACCCAGGTACCGGACGATCGGCGGGGCCATCCGGTACATGGAAGCGACGAACCCGGGGTCCGTGGCGGATCCGTCCGCCACCGCCTGAGCCTTGGTCGTGCGGACGAGGTCCACGACGTAATCGTCACAGGCGTCCAGCAGGCCCTGCTTCGAGCCGAAGTGGTGGAGGACGAGGGCGGGCGACACCGACGCCGCCGCCGCGACCGCCCTAATCGTGGTGCCATCGATGCCGTCCACGGGGAACAGTTCGATGGCGGCCTGGCGGATTCGCGCCTCCGCCGTGAGGTCGCTCGAAGGCGGATCCATTGAACGCATGTTCAGCAATCTAAACATAGGTTCAGTGGGTCGTCGATCGGTCCATCACGTTCTCGGTCAGAGGCCCCTTCCGGTAGCGTGGAGTGTCGATGTTCGACTCACTCACCCAACGATTCGAGGGCATCTTCTCCGCGCTCCGGGGCAAGGGTCGCCTGTCCGAGGCGGACGTCGACGCTGCCCTGCGCGAGGTGCGTCTCGCCCTCCTCGAGGCGGACGTCAACGTCGCGGTCGTCAAGACGTTCCTGGCTCGCGTGAGGGAGCGGGCCCTGGGAGCCGATGTCTCGAAGAGCCTCACGCCCGGCCAGCAGGTCATCAAGATCGTCCACGAGGAGCTCGTGCAGACGTTGGGGGGTGAGGCGGCCACGCTCCGTCAGTCGAGCCCTCCGCAGGTGATCCTCATGGTGGGCCTCCAGGGCTCGGGGAAGACCACGTCAGCCGGCAAGCTGGCGAGGCACCTCAAGGGGAAGGGGCGCCGACCGCTCCTGGTGGCGGCCGACTTGCAGCGACCCGCCGCCATCGACCAGCTGGAGACCCTCGGACAGCGTGTGGGCGTGCCGGTCTACGCCGAGCGCAAGTCGAAGCCGGCACGGGTGGTCAAGGCCGCTCTCAAGGAGGCGGCTCGGGCGGGACACGACGTCGTGATCGTCGACACGGCAGGACGTCTCCAGATCGACGACGCTCTGATGAGAGAGCTAGCCGACATCGCCAAGGTGGCCGAGCCCGACGAGACGCTCCTGGTAGTGGACGCCATGACCGGCCAGGACGCCGTCAACGTCGCCAAGGGGTTCGTGGATCACACGAATCTGACGGGCATCGTCCTCTCCAAGCTCGACGGTGATGCCCGAGGCGGTGCGGCGATTTCGGTGAGGGAAGTGACGGGGGCGCCGGTGAAATTCGCTGGTGTCGGCGAGGGTCTCGACGACCTCGAGCCCTTCCACCCGGATCGGATGGCTTCGCGCATCCTCGGGATGGGCGACGTGCTGACCCTGATCGAGAAGGCAGAGGCGACCTTCGACGCACAGGAAGCCGAGAAGGCAGCCGAGAAGATGATGAAGGGCGACTTCACCCTCGAGGACTTCCTCGCCCAGTTCCAGCAGATGAAGAAGATGGGCCCGCTGCAGGACCTCCTGGCCATGCTCCCCGGGGCGGCGTCGGCGCTGAAGAACGTCGAGATCGACGAAAAGGAGATCAAGCGAATCGAGGCGATCATCTACTCGATGACGCCGGACGAGCGCCGGAATCCGAAGATCATGAACGGCAGCCGCAAGCGTCGGGTGGCGGCGGGTTCGGGGACGAGCCCCCAGGACGTGAACAAGCTCTTGCGTCAGTTCGCCGACGCCCAGAAGATGATGAAGACCTTCACCGGCAAGGGCCTCGCCGGTCTGACGGGTTTCGGCGCCGGTAGACGCCGGTGAGCCCGGATAGGTTCTCGTCGATCCCGTTGCTATGCTTTGCGGGTTTCCCGGGCCCTCTCATCTTTCTCTGCGAGGCGTCCGGCAATCCGACAAGAGACGACGATGAACGGCCGCGCATTCCGGAGTCGTGGCCACGAGAGGTGAGTTGATGGCCGTCAAGATCAGGTTGATGCGGATGGGCAAGACCAAGTCGCCCTACTACCGCGTAGTGGTGATGGACGGACGCGCTCCCCGTGACGGTCGCTACATCGACCTCATCGGGCACTACGACCCGCGCCAAGAGCCGTCGCTGATCGACATCGACACCGAGAAGGCCGTGGATTGGCTGCGCAAGGGCGCCCAGCCGACCGAGGCAGCAGCCAAGATCCTGGAAGTGTCGGGGGCCCTCACGGAGTTCAAGATCAAGGCAGGCAAGATCCACACCGTCGGGGCGCGGGTGGAAGAGAAATCCGCCCCGGAAGCCGAGGCTGCCGAGGAGCCTGCCGCCGAAACCGATGGCGCAGAGGCTTCCTCGGAGGAAGCGGCTGCGGAGGCCGCCGACGAGGAAGCCGAGGCAGAGGCGTCCGACGAGGCACCCGAGTCCGAGGAGAGCTGACGTGGCGAAGGGCGAGATCGTCGAGCGGGTCGTGGAGTACGTGGTCAGGGAGATCGTCGACAATCCCGACGACGTCGAGGTCACCATCATCGAACAAGGGCCCGACGAGGTCCTCGCCGAGGTTCGCACTGCCAAGGGAGACATGGGGCGGGTGATCGGACGACGTGGCCGCGTCGCCCGGGCGATCCGGACCGTCGCCACTGCGGCCGCCGACGAAGAAGGCGTGACGGCCCAAGTCGAGTTTGTCGACTGAGCATTCCAACGATCGCGTCGTCGTGGGCCGGGTGGTCCGCCCGCACGGACTCAGAGGCTCGGTCGTCATCGAGGTGTTCACCGACCGCCCCGATGTGCGTTTCGCGACCGGGGCGGTGGTCCACCTAGAGGACGGTTCCACCCTCACCGTGGCGACATTCCAGCCGACGGATCGCCTCCCCCTCGTCACCTTCCGAGAGGTCAGCGACCGCAACGAGGCCGAAGGCCTGCGCGGCCGGGATCTCTTCATCCCTGCGGCGGTTCGGCGGCCACTCGAGGAGGGCGAGTTCTGGCCCGACGAGCTGGTGGGCATGGAAGTGGTCGGACCGGCCGGCGAGACGATCGGCCACGTCGTCGGCGTGGAGATCGGTCTCGGTCAAGACCGGCTGGTGGTGGCTGTCGGCGATCGGACGATCAGCGTCCCCTTCGTGGAGGACATCGTCCCCGAGGTGGACCTCGACAGCAGAAGGATCGTGATCGAGCCTCCGCCGGGGCTCATCGACTGAACGGAATGGCCGCCACCACCGACCCGTTCTCGTCCACCACCTGCAGGGTGTCGTAAGCATCGACTCCCACCTGGATCATCACGTTGAAAGCCGACCACACACCCGGGCTCTCGCGGGTCTCGAGTGCGGTCTCGACGAGCGGCTGGCCACCCCGGTTGATCGTGAGGTCGAACGTCGCCGAGTCACCCGTCGAGTAGCCGGTCACGTCAAGGACGGAAGAAGCTACGGCGGCCGATCCCGGCTCGACGACCACGAGCCTGCCGGTCATGAGCGGGTGGCCGATGAGCTCCGGTCCGCCTGGCTGCAACTCGATCTCCACCCGGGCCGGTGAAGTCTGCAGCCGCGCACGTGCCACCACCGGCCCACCGAGAACCAGGTCCACGAACCGGGTGCCTTCTTCGGTCACCGGGACGAAGATGCGCTCGACCGGCCCGGACTCGACGAGCTGGTCGGCTACGACGGAGTTGGTCGCCGACGTCTCGACCCTCAACACCCCGGCTGTGCGCAACAGTCGGGCGGACAACGCCGGTGGAGTCGTCGCCGGCGCGCCGTCTTCGGTGGCGAAGCTGATCGTGAACAGCTGGCAATCACCGGAGGCTCGCCAACCGATGCCGGCGATGCGAGTCGCATCCGATGACGGGGGGTCGAAATCGGCCAGCCCGCCGTCGGCCAGCATGACGTCGCCTGCCGGGCATGCGTCCTCGGCGATGGTCGTCGTCGGTGTGTTCGCGGTGTCGCGGGTGAGGGACGTCGAAGTCGACGACGTCGTCGGAGCGGAGGTGACTGGAGGAGATGCCTCATCCACGCACGCGGTGAGCAGCAAGATCGACACGATGCACGGGACCAGACGACGCACGACGACAGGGTAAGGGCTTCGCCTTAGGCTGATGGTGATGCGGATATCCGTGGCGACGATCTTCCCGCCGTATTTCACCGGTCCTCTCGACGTGGGGCTGGTCAAGCGCGCCATCGACGCAGGCATTCTCACGGTCGACATCCACGACATCCGCCGCCATGGGCTCGGTAGGCACCGTCAAGTCGACGACACGCCCTACGGCGGCGGGGCCGGGATGGTGATGCGGGTCGAGCCGCTCGTCGCCACCCTCGAACCGTTGGCCGACTCGCATCGGGTGCTGATGAGCCCGGCGGGGATCCCTCTCGATCAGACGGTCGTCGACCGGCTCGCCACATTGGAGCACCTCACGCTGGTCTGCGGGCGGTACGAAGGGGTCGACCAGCGGGTCATCGACTCCCACATCGACGAGGAGATTTCTATCGGCGACTACGTGCTCGCCGGCGGAGAGGCGGCGGCTCTCGTGGTGATCGAAGCCGTGACCCGCCTGTTGCCGGGGGTCGTCGGCAATCCGGAGTCGGTTGCACACGAGTCCTTCAGGGACGGCCTCCTCGAAGAGCCGGTCTACACGAAGCCGGCCGAGTTTCAGGGACAGAAGGTCCCTGACGTGCTTCTGTCGGGCGACCACGCCCGAATCGCCTCCTGGCGCGAGGAGCAACGTCGGCGACGAACCGAGGAGAGACGACCGGATCTGTGGGAGCGGTTCGTAGCGAGATCGGATAGCTGATACACTTTCCTCCCGTGTCCGCGTTCGCGGGCGCCGACCTTCTTCGAAATTTCCGCGGGTCGCCTGTTGCCGTCTCGTCCGGCGAGGCGCCCCGACAAGCACAGACCGACCAGGAGCCCCCATGAACGATCTGCAGCTACTCGAGAACGCCCAGCTGCGCGACGACATCCCCAGCTTTCGCGCCGGTGACAACGTGAAGGTGCACGTGCGCGTCGTCGAGGGCGGGCGCGAGCGGATCCAGGTTTTCGAGGGCGTGGTCATCGCCCGCCACGGTGGTGGCGCCACCGCCACGTTCACCGTGCGCAAGATCAGCTTCGGAGTGGGAGTCGAGCGCGTGTTCCCGCTCCACTCGCCGATCATCGACAAGATCGAGGTGGTGCGGCGGGGCGACGTCCGACGGTCGAAGCTGTACTACCTCCGAGAGCGCACCGGCAAGTCGGCGCGGATCAAGGAGCTGCGGGACTGAGCGTTCCCTTGGAGGAGCGGGCGGGACCGGAGGAGATCCCCGAGAGCGAGACCCGCAAGACTCCGATCTGGTTGGAGCTACCGGGTCTTCTGTTCACGGCGCTCGCCGTGGCAGTGGTCGTCAAGACCTTCCTCATCCAGCCGTTCTACATCCCGTCCGAGTCCATGCTGCCGACGATCGAGATCAACGATCGGGTGATCGTCAACAAACTCGCCTACCGCTTCGGGGAGCCGGAGGCGGGAGACGTGGTAGTCATCCTCAACCCCGCGCTCACCGACGAACAACTCCAGGAGACGATCCCCGAGGCCGTGATCCGCTCCGTCCTCGAGGCGGTGGGCGTGAGATCCCGGCCCGAGGTGGACCTGATCAAACGCGTCGTTGCGGTGGAAGGCCAGACGGTCGAAGTCGTCGACGGCCGGCTGCATATAGACGGGGTGCCGATGGAGGAGCCGTATCTCCTCGAATCGGAGATCCGCGGCTCGTTCGGCCCGGAAACGGTGCCCGAGGGCCACGTCTTCTTGATGGGCGACAACCGCAACTCGAGCCTCGACTCCCGATCCTTCGGGCCGGTGCCGGTCGACGAGATCATCGGGCAGGCGATCCTGCGCATCTGGCCCCTGGACCGGTTCGGCAGCCTCTGACCGATTGTCACTACCGTCTGCTAATCCTCATCGAGAGGGACCATGGAAGAAGACCTCGAACGCTACGAAACCGAATCGGAACTGGCCATCTACCGGGAGTACAAAGACGTCCTCCCGCTGTTCCGGTACGTGGTCGAGACCGAGCGCCGGTTCTACCTGGCCAACGCCGTCGAAGTGAAGCGCCACTCCGAGGGAGACGCCCTGTACTTCGAGGTGCTGATGGAAGATGCCTGGGTGTGGGACATGTTCCGACCCGCCCGCTTCCTGAACAACGTCAGGGTGCTGACGTTCAACGACATCAACATCGAAGAACTGTCTCGTCCCGAGGACGAATGAGCTACCGCCGCCACATCGGACAGCTCGGAGAGCGGGTGGCGGTCGGATTCTTGCAAAGACACGGCGTCGAGGTCGTGGCTCGCAACGTCCGCGTGGGTGCCGGCGAGATCGACGTCCTCGCCCGCGACGGCGACACCCGCGTGGCCGTGGAGGTGAGGACCGTGACCGGAAGCGAAGATCCGCTCGGGGCGTTCGACACCGACAAGCGAGCCCAGGTCGAACGTCTCGCTAGGCGCGTGGGCGCCTACCGGGTCGACTTCGTGGCGGTCCGCCTGGGCGCCGGCGCGGCCGAGGTGCGCTGGGTGAGGGGGGCCGCCTGATGGATGTCGTCGCCACCGATCTGCGCAAGCGCTACGGAGCCACGGTCGCTCTCGACGGGCTGTCGCTCGAATTCCCGTCCGGCCGATTGTCGGGATTCCTGGGGCCCAACGGCGCCGGCAAGACCACGACCTTTCGGATCCTGCTCGGTCTGAGCCGCCCCGATGCGGGAACCGCCCGTGTCGGCGACATGTCGATCGACCGAGATCTCGCCCGCATCGTCAAGCGGGTCGGCGCGATCGTCGACGAGCCGGGTCTGCTCCGTCCGCTCAGCGGTCGTCAGAATCTCGTCGTCGCCGCCCACACCCTCGGTTTCGGTCACGACCGCATCGAGACGCTGGCCGAGTTCGTGGAGCTGAGCGACGACCTCGACCGTCCGGTGAGTGGTTACTCGAAGGGAATGCGCCAACGACTCGCCCTGGCGGCTGCACTGCTCGGCGAGCCCGACGTCCTCTTCCTCGACGAGCCCCTCGACGGTCTCGATCCTGCAGGTCAGCATTCTTTCAAGGAGCGCCTCCGTCGCCTCGTCGATGAGGACGGAAAGACGGTCGTCATCTCGAGCCACAACCTGTCGGACGTCCAGGCCCTCGCCGACCACATCGTGGTGATCGCTCAGGGATCGCTCCGCTACCAGGGGCCGTTGCCTGACCTGCTGGGTGGAGCCCGTGAGATCCGGGTGGAGGTCGATCGGCCCGAGGACGCGCTCGAAGCGTTGCGGATGGCCGGACTCGAAGCCCGTCGCGACGATTCGGTGCTCCGGGTGACGGCCGAGGACGGGTCGGTGGTCTCCCGGACGCTGGCCGAGTCAGGGATCTACCCGTCTGCTCTGGTGCCGGCCAACCAGAGCCTCGAGCAGGTCTTCTTGGAGCTCACGTCACGATGACGTACCTGATCCGGGCCGAGCTGGTCAAACTGCTCCGTCGCAAGGCCTATTTCCTCATGGTGCTGATCCTCGCCGTCCTCGTCGCGATGACGGCCTTCTTCGTGGTCGTCTTTCCCCGGATCGCTCCCGAGGCGGCGGAAGGACTCGCTCCGGTCCCCAAGCCCGACGGCTACATCATCGGTGCCCAGCAGGTCATCAGCCAGACCTGGTTCCCGCTGATACTGGCGGCGATGATGCTCGGCACGGAGATGTCGAGTTCCTTCTGGGCGACGAGCCTCACCCGAGAGGCACGTCGGCTGCGCCACGTCGGTGCCCGCCTGCTGGTGCTGTCGGGGGCGTCGTGGGTGGCGATCTCTGCCGCCATCGCCGGGTTCGCTCTGGTGGTTGCCTTGGGTGCCGTGGGGGAAGGGGCGCTACCGGGCTCCGACTGGCTGAAGATCTTCGGGAGCTCGCTCTTGGTGCAAGTGGCATGGGTGTCCCTCGGGTTGGCACTCGTCGGGCTCCTGCGCAGCGTCGGCCCGGCTATCGGAGCCGCCCTCGCCTTCTCGTTCGGCGAGTCCCTGCTCGGGCTGTGGCGTCCCTACCGCAACGTCTCGCTGACGGCCAACTCGACGGCGTTGTTGGGGACCCTCGAAGGAGACGTGTTCGCCCAGATGATGCCCGGCTCAGGCATTTCGCCCGAGCGGGCGGTGATCGTGGTCGTGCTGTGGACGCTGCTCGGAGTGGTTCTCGCCTGGTGGGCGCTCGCGTACCGCGAGCCCTGAGTCACTTTTTCCGCTGCATCCGCTGTTGACGGTGCCAGCAGCCGTGATGCCAGTGGCGGCGCAGGTCCGGAGCCTCGTCCGGGACCACCACGAGATGGAAGGTGCCGGGGGCGATCGCCGATTCACATCCCGGGCAGATGTAGGTCTTGCGGGCGGCGTATGGCTGGACGGGTGTGACCGTCACCTCGAAGTGCCCCCACCTGAGCATGGTCACCCCCCGAAGAAGCCCCATGCGACCAGGGCGACGGTGACCGCCACCGCCGTCACGAGGAGGGCGACGTCGATGATCCCCCTCTTCTGCTCACGGAACGGGTTGAAACCCATGCGGACCACAGTAGACGGAGTCGCGGCCGATCCAGGCCGAGCCGGTTACCGTCACGGGCCATGAGCTGGGTGTCGAGCGAGGACGCGGGTCCGATCCGCTGGCTGACGTTGTCCAATCCCGGGCGCAAGAACGCAGTGCCCCCGGGGGGTTGGGCCGAGCTGAAGGAGGCCCTCGAGGACTTCGAGCGATCGGAAGCCCGCGTCCTCGTCGTCCGCGGCGATGGCGAGGACTTCTGTGCGGGAGCTGAGCTGGATCCCGCCATGGCAGGCGATGCGCCGCTGATCGAGCGGCACCGGCACATGAAGGAAGTGGCCGCCGCCGCAACGGCTCTCCACCGCGCGACGAAACCCACGATCGCGGCCGTCGACGGCGTGGCGGTGGGAGCCGGGATGAACCTGGCGCTCGGATGCGACGTCGTGATCGCCACCACCCGTGCCCGGTTCTCCGAGATCTTCGTGCGGCGAGGACTCACCCTGGACTTCGGAGGATCGTGGCTCCTGCCCCGGGTCGTCGGTACGCAGCGCGCCAAGGAGTTGGCGTTGTCGGGGCGCATCGTCGAAGCGGACGAGGCTCGGCGCATCGGGTTGTGCCTGGAACTCGTGGAGCCCGAGGCGCTCGAAGACAGGGCGGCGGAGATCGCTGAATCCTTTCTCGCCGGCGCTCCGGTGGCGCAGATGTTCGCCAAGCAGGTCATCGACGCGACGTGGGGCGTCTCGTTCTCCGAGGCCTTGGCCTGGGAGGGGCAGTCGCAGTCGATCTGTCTATCCACGGAGGACTTCGCCGAAGGTGTCCAGGCGTTCGTGGACAAGAGGCCGCCGGAGTTCAGCGGTCGCTAGGGTCGGGCCGGGTGGGCCCGAAAGGAGGGGACGTGGCCACCTGGGAAGACGTCAGGCGCATCGCCGGTGCTCTGCCCGAGGTCGTGGAAACGAACGGGTCCTGGCGGGTGCGAGGAAAGCCGGTGGCGTGGGAACGGCCGCTGCGCCGCTCCGATTACGAAGCTCTCGGCGAGGCGGCGCCCGAGGGCCCCGTCCTGGGCGTCCGCACCCCGGACGTGGGGGTGAAGGAGGCACTGATCGCCGACGACCCCGACGTGTTCTTCACCACCCCGCACTTCGATGGCTATCCGGCGGTGCTCGTGGACCTCGACGCGGCGTCGGTGGAGGACCTCGAAGAAGTGATCGTGGAGGCTTGGGTCGCGCAGGCGCCCAAGCGTCTCTCCAGGGAGTACCTGGCTGAGCGCGGCCTCGACTAGACGCACCCCTGTTCAGCGAGGTGACCACCACGTAGGTTCGGCGACATGTTCGCCGAGACGACTTCCGTGACGATGGTCGGAGCCGAGCCGCGTCCGGTGCGGGTGGAGGCACACGTGGGAGGAGCCAAGGATGTCTTCAAGCTGAGCGGCCTGCCGGACACGGCGGTGCGGGAGGCGAAGGAACGGGTGAGGGCGGCGGTGGCCTCGTCGTCCATGTCGTTTCCGGCGCGACGCATAACGGTGAACCTGGCGCCCGCCGACCTGCCCAAGGGGGGAGCCGACTACGACCTCCCGATCGCCCTCGGGGTGCTGGGGGCCGCCGGCACGATCCCCGCCCGTCCAGTCGTCGCCTTGGGCGAGCTGGCCCTCGACGGCTCGGTGCGCGCCGGCAGGGGCGCCTTGGGGGCGGCGATCGTCGCTTCCCGGATGGGCGTCCCCTGCCTCGTCGCCGACGAGGTGGCATCGGAGGCGGCGTCGGTGATGGGCGCCGACGTAGTGCCGGTTAGAACCTTGGCGGAAGCGGTGGCGGTGGTTTCGGGAGAGGCACGGCGACGAACGGTCGAGCCAGCCCACCGCCCCCGTCCCAGCGCTCCCGACCTCGCCGATGTGCGGGGTCAACCGCTCGCCCGGCGTGCGCTGGAGGTAGCCGCAGCAGGAGGACACCACCTCTTTCTCCACGGGCCTCCCGGCTCTGGCAAGAGCATGCTCGCGCACAGGTTGGGTGGGTTGCTCCCTCCGCTCACCGACGACGAGGCCCTGGCGGCGGCGTGCGTGTGGGCCGCTGCGGGGAGGACCCGGGGCGTCGACCGCACTCCGCCATTTCGTTCGCCTCACCACACCGCCAGCCTCGCCGCGTTGATCGGGGGTGGCACGGGCACGGTGGTTCCCGGCGAGATCTCCCTCGCCTCCCACGGCGTGTTGTTCCTCGACGAGTTGGGCGAGTTCCCTGCCCGCTCGCTCGACGCCCTGCGGCAGCCGCTCGAAGAAGGGGAGGTGACGATCGCCCGGCGGGGAATGTCGGTGAACTTGCCGGCCGCGGTGCAGCTGGTCGCGGCGACCAACCCATGCCCTTGCGGCTACGCCGGGGATCGGGTTCAGGCGTGCCAATGCTCCCCGGCGACACTCCGGCGGTACCGGCGCCGGATCTCGGGCCCGTTGCTCGACCGTTTCGACCTGCGGGTCGCTGTGCGCCGGCTGAGCGCCGACGAGCTGCAGGGACCGACAGGGGAACCGACGTCTGCGGTGGCTCCGCGGGTGGAGGCGGCGCGCAAGCGACAAGCCGAGCGGGGGGCACTCAACCGGGATCTCACCCGAGCGCAGCTCGACCGAGAGCCGATCGATGGCGAGGCGGGCCGGCTTCTGACTCGGGCGGTCGACCGGGCCGGGTTGACGGCACGCGGGTACGACCGCATTCGCCGGGTAGCCCGCACGCTGGCGGACCTCGAGGAGGTGGACGCGATCCAAGAGCGCCACATCGCCGAGGCGTTGGCCCTCCGTGGTTCGTGGTGACCGGCCTCCACGTCCTGGCTCGAGGCGACAGCGCCTATCCGGCTCGGCTCGAGGAGATCGCCGACCCGCCGGAACGCCTCTGGGTCCGAGGATCCCTCCCGGTCGCGCCGTGTGTAGCCATCGTCGGCACCCGGCGGGCCACACGATATGGGATGGGGTTGGCCCGCCAAATGGGCCGGGCCGTCGCCGGTGCCGGTTGGGTAGTCGTGAGCGGGCTCGCCCGAGGCATCGACGGATCGGCCCATCGCGGTTGTCTGGACGGGGGAGGGCCAGGCATCGCGGTGCTCGGCTGTGGGATCGACGTTTGGTACCCGCCCGAGCACCAGGCTCTGGGAGAGGACCTGGCGAAGGAAGGGGCGGTCGTGTCCGAGTATCCGCCGGGGACACGTCCCGAACCGTGGCGATTTCCCGCCCGCAACCGGATCATCTCCGGGCTCTCGGCTGCGGTAGTGGTGGTGGAGGCGGCCGAGAAGGGCGGAGCGCTGATAACCGCACGTCTCGCCGCCGAACAGGGTCGAGAGGTGTTCGCCGTGCCGGGAGATGTCGATCGAAAGACGTCGGTGGGAACGAACCTCCTGATCCGCGACGGTGCGGTTCCGGTTCTGGGCGCCGGTGACCTCGTCGAGGCGTTGAGCCTCGTCCTCGGTCCGCCGAGGGTCCGTCAGGCCATCGATTTGGCCCTCGACTTGCCCCGTGACGGGGCGACAGTCGACGAGGTCATCGAGGCCAACGGTGGCGATGCGGCAGAGGTTCTGCAATTGTTGGGCAGGATGGAAACCGAGGGCAGCGTCAGGATCGAAGCCGATCAGGTCTTCATCTGTTGATCGCTCAGCGGTCAGCGTGAGATCGGTCTGCTCGTCCTACACTCCCGGCACCAGCGAGGCGCGAGGCGAACACCACATGACCGATCGCGTGCGAAGCGATCAAACCTCTGACATCGACGATCTTTGGAGGCGGTTCAAAGAGACCGGCGACCCGGAGATCCGGGAGAGTCTCATCCTCCACTATTCGCCCCTGGTCAAGTTCGTGGCAGGAAGAGTGGCTGCCGGGCTGCCGAGGAGCGTCGACCAGAACGACCTCGCTTCCTACGGGATCTTCGGGCTGATCGACGCCATCGACAAGTTCGATCTCGAGCGCGGGTTCAAGTTCGAGACGTACGCCATCAACCGGATCAAGGGGGCCATTCTCGACGAGCTCCGCTCCCTCGACTGGGTACCTCGGTCGGTTCGGGCGAAAGCGAGGGAGATCGAACGGTCGATCGGCGAGCTCGAGCACTCGCTGCAGCGCAGCCCCACCGACGAGGAGCTCGCCGAGTACATGGAAACCGACGTCGAGAGCATCCAGAACGACCTCGCCGAGATCTCCCAGCTAGGGATCGCCGCTCTCGACCAGACCGTCGGCGCCGGTGATGCCACGGTCACCCTGAAGGACCTGGTGACCGACCCGTCGGGCGTCTCCCCGGAGGCGGCCTTCCAGGCAGAAGAGACGCGCCGGATGCTCGTCGATTCGATCAATCGACTGCCGGACCGCGAGCGCCTCGTCGTCACCCTCTACTACTACGAGGGCCTCACCTTGGCGGAGATCGGCGAGGTTCTGGGTGTGACCGAGTCCCGGGTGTGCCAGATCCACGCCAAGACGGTCATGTCGCTCCGCAACCGCTTGGCCGAGCCTCCGATTCTCTAGTCGCAGAGTCGTGCCGGTATCATCCCGCTGAATCACACACGTCCGCTCGCTCCGCCTGGTGCAGCCGCGGCTGTAGACGGGGTGTCCTCCGGGATGGCGAGTCCGCCGGCGGACGGAGGAAGCAACCAGGAAAGGAAACGCATCCATGAGCGCTGTCTCCATGAAGCAGCTCTTGGAGGCCGGCGTGCACTTCGGGCACCAGACACGGCGCTGGAACCCGAAGATGAAGCTGTACATCTACGGCGAGCGCAACGGCATCCACATCATCGACCTGCGCCAGACCCTGGAGCAGATCGAAAAGGCCACCCAGTTCGTCAAGGACATCTCCGCCAACGGCGGCACGGTGCT
>Ga0079224_100001166_pt1 | contig 29294 bp, 24 predicted proteins | sample Stecom2015_FD_80414 | JGI IMG/M metagenome (GOLD analysis project Ga0079224, IMG submission 80414) | Agricultural soil microbial communities from Utah to study Nitrogen management - Steer compost 2015 | ecosystem: Environmental > Terrestrial > Soil > Agricultural land | place: USA: Utah... | reverse complement strand
CTGTTATAAAAGCGATTGACCCAGCGGCGCTACTCAAAGCAGAACAAATGGGCTTTCGAGTTACTCCATCGGCAAAAGCAGCCGACTAAACTTTAAATCGAGCCGGCATTAGGCGTTTGGCGGCTGTAGAGTTGGGCATAGAAACCAGTGACTTTAGATTTGTTAGTGATTTTAGTGCTTTAAAGCACGCTGTGACAGAAATTGGTTACCCCTGTGTTATCAAGCCGATTATGAGTTCATCGGGAAAAGGTCAAACAATTGTTCACAATGAGGATGAATTAGATGCGGCTTGGCAAGTAAGCCAACAAGCCGGACGCACCGGGGCCGGAGAAATAATTGTTGAATCCTATATTAAATTTGATTTTGAAATAACCCAGTTAACTATACGCCATGCCAGCGGCACAACTTTTTGTGAACCTATTGGTCATTTGCAAAAGGCCGGTGATTATATAGAGTCATGGCAGCCGCAAGCGCTCACTGACACCACCACAGCTAAAGTCAGAGAGATTGCCAAAAAAATCACCGACGCCTTAGGTGGCTGGGGTATTTTTGGTGTGGAATTTTTTATTCGAGGTGAAGATGTGATTTTTTCTGAAGTCTCACCTCGGCCCCATGATACCGGTATGGTTACCATGGTCTCACAAGATTTAAGCCAGTTTGCCTTGCATTTAAGGGCGATGCTGGGTTTGCCAATTCCAGCTATTAAGTTATATGAACCAGCAGCTTCAAAGCCGATAATAGGTGAGGGTGTAGGAAATGTCATAAGCTTTAGTGGTGTCAGCGAAGCACTTAGTAAAACCGGCACTCAGGTTCGGTTTTTTAATAAACCTGAAATTAATGGCAAACGGCGTTTAGGCGTTTGCTTAGCAACAGCCCGTTCGTTGAATGCAGCCCGTAAAAAAGTTAATGACATGGAACATGCTATTAGCATTCATATCGATAAAAGCTTATGAATTTTATAGAGGCTTATGCCACCTGCCCGAAACAACTTGAACTGCTGTTAAAAGATGAAATAACGGCGCTTGGTGGTACCGAGGTCAGGGAAGGGTTGGCCGGGGTTCATTTTCAAATGACAGCACCGGATTTGCATAAATTAGTTATGTGGTCACGGCTGGCTAATCGAATTCTCATTAAGCTGGGTGAGCAGCGCTGTCGTGATAAAGAAGATTTATACGCTGTTGTACAACAATTTCAATGGAGCTCTTTTTGCCACCAGTTACCGAACACTTTATCGATTCGATTTACCGGCACTAATGCAGCCTTAAAAAACACTCATTTCTCTTCGCAGATTATTAAGGACGCTGTTTGTGATCAGCTTAATGAGCAATTTGAACAGCGACCTAAAGTCGTTAAGAATGATGGTCATTTGGGTATTTATGCTCATCTAAAGCATCAGCAACTATCAGTTTATCAAGACATTACGGGTCATAGTCTGCATCAGCGTGGTTATCGAACCGATAATACCTTAGCGCCCTTAAAAGAAAATTTAGCCGCAGCTGTACTAATACGCGCCGATTGGCCGGCAAAAGCCAAACAGTCTTATCATTTAATTGATCCTATGTGCGGTTCGGGCACATTGCTTTTAGAAGGCTGGGCCATTGCTTCTGATTTAGCACCCAATCTAAATTATAAAAGTCATTCATTGTTTTCTTGGCAGCACTTTAGTGCGCCTTACTGGGTGCAGTTATGTGATGAAGCTGAAGCACGCCATCAACTAGCGGCTGCTGAATTTAGGGGGCAGCTTATTGGCGTTGATCATCATAAGGACTCTATTGCTTTAGCCGAAGCCAATAGTCAGCGAATAAGCGGTGGCGAACGGATTGGTTTTCATTACCAAACATTGGAGCGCTTTAAAATACCGCCAAGAAATAATTTGATTGTCACCAATCCGCCTTATGGTGTGCGGTTGCAAAAAAATTATCTTCAAAGTTGGCGAAATTTGGCCACTTGGTTGCGCACTAATGTGCGTGAAGCACAGGCCGCGGTTCTTACGCCGGATGAATCATTTGGTTGGATGTTAGGTTTTAAAGAACAGGCTTCCTATGCTTTTTTCAATGGCCGAATCCCCATTCAACTGCGGCTTTTTGACGTCAATAAAAGTCAGCAATTATCGTATCCGGAAGATCAGCATTTTGCATTGCCTGCTAAAGCTCAGATGGTGGCCAATCGCTTGAAAAAAAATCAAGCACGTTTAGCTAACTGGTTACAGCAAGAAGACATTAATTGTTATCGTTTATATGATGCAGATATTCCTGAGTACGCAGTAGCCATTGATTGTTATCATGCACATGTAGTTATTCAGGAATATAAACCGCCCAAAACCATTCCCACCAAGCAAGCGGCACTGCATTTACAACAAGTGGTCCTGGCTGTGCAAGCCGTTATTCAACCACAAAAACAACTAATTCATTTGAAAACGCGACAAAAACAGCTGCAAGACAGTCAGTATGAAAAACAGGATGAGGCGGAGGTTACTGCTGTTGTAAACGAGCAGGGCAGACGTTATCTCGTCGATTTTGAAACTTATTTAGATACCGGTTTGTTTTTAGATCACCGTTGGTTAAGACGGACATTGCAAGCGACGTCTAAAAATATGAAGGTGCTCAATCTATTTTGTTACACCGGCAGTTTATCAGTGGCCGCAGCGTTAGGTGGCGCACAATTGGTGGATAGTGTTGACACTTCTAAAACTTATTTAAACTGGGCCAAGGAGAACTTTAATTTAAATCAGATTAAAGGTTCGCATTATTTTATTCGCAGTGATGTAATGACTTTTTTGAAGCAAAACAAACAAACATATGATCTTATTATTGCCGATCCACCGACGTTTTCGAACTCACATTCTCGAGATCAGGACTGGATTTTACAACAGCATCATGGAGATTTAATTACCGCCTGTATGGCGCAATTATCGACTGATGGTTTGTTGTACTTTTCAAATAATTTCAGAAAGTTTGTGTTGGATAAAGATATTGAAGAACGTTTTTTGGTTACCGACATTACCGAAAAAAGTTTAGATTTAGACTTTAAAGACAGTGGTATTCACCGTTGCTTTACTATACAACACCGTATTTCATGATAAAATTATTGCATTCAAATATGGATAGCTCATGATGAAAAAGGTATTGCTTGTAATTTTGTTGGTTTCTGCATTTTCGTTACAGGCGTCTGAGTCTTATGAAAAATGGCAAAAAGCACGCTTGGAAAATTTAATAAAACCCCATAGTTGGCTTTCTTTAGTTGCTATGGAATGGTTATATTTGGGAGAAAACAGTATTGGGTCAGCTCAAGATAACAGTATTAAATTGGCTACCGGGCCAGCTTATATTGGTCGGTTCATTTTGCATTCGGATAACACCCTGAAATTTGTTCCCACTGAAACCAATCAAATTACTGCCAATGATCACCTGGTAACTAAACCGATTGATGTTTATCCTGACACCCATCCGCAAGGCCCGACCGTATTTCAGGTGGCAACCTATGAGTTTTATGTGGTTGAGCGTAAAAAAATGGCTTTACGCATTAAAGACTCACAAGCAGAAACACGGCTTAATTTTAAAGGACTTGAGTATTTTCCTGAGCAAGAAGCATATCGCATAAAAGCTGATTTTATTCCCTATCAACCGGTTAAAATCATTCAAACGGTTAATGTGATGGGGCAACTTTATGATGAACCTTCACCTGGAAGGCTGGAATTTACATTAAATGGTCAGAAGTTAAGCTTAGATGCATTTGATGGTGGTGATTCGTATTATTTGGTATTTGGTGACAAAACCAGTGGTCGTACCACCTACGGGCCAGGTCGTTTTTTATACAGTGATGGCTTGGTTAATGAAGAGGGTCAGGTTGTGCTTGATTTTAATAAAGCTTATAACCCACCTTGTGTCTTTACCGCTTATTCAACGTGTACCTTGCCTCCACTACAAAATCGTCTCAATATAGAGATTAATGCAGGCGAAAAAAAATATGGCAACAGTAAATATTAGTTACTATCAAGGGGACCAGCATGAGAACCATAAAACATGAAATAAAATGGGCTTTAGTGTTTATGTTGGTAACATTAGCTTGGATGATGATTGAGCGGATAACAGGCCTTCATGATCGACATATTGCTCAACATGCGTTTTATACCAATTTTTTTGCAGTGCTCGCGGTGCTCGTGTATGTGTTGGCATTACTCGATAAGCGAAAAAATTATTATCAAGGTTACATGAGTTATAGCCAAGGGGTCAAATCAGGCTTGTTAATAACTTTATTTATTGTATTATTATCGCCACTAACTCAATATCTGACACATACCTTAATATCGCCTCAATATTTTAGCAACATAGCCACTTATGCGGTTAGTATTGAACAATTGACAGCTGCTGAAGCGGCTAGTTATTTTTCTTTACAGAATCATATTCTTTTATCCATGATGATGGCTTCTGTAATGGGGTTTGTTACCACCCTAATTGTGGCTTTAATTGTTCGGAGAACACCTTAAAATGATGAATGTATTTTTAAATTTGAAGTTATTGATAATTGGTTTGATTTTATTTTTAACCGGCTGTCAGTCCGAAAGTGATTCGCTAAATGATTTAAAATCAGAATCGACACCGCTTAACAGCACTACAGAAACGAAGCCGGTGGTGGCAAAAAAACCAGACAACCGACCGCTTTCTGAACGTAAAACCGGAGATTTAATTAGTAAAGTAATGATTGATTTAGCTGATTATGATTTTGAAACAAATCAAGATATTTTCGTCAATTTAAAAGGTCGCTTGATTAATACCAATAAAAATCTTAATTGGGCCATTATCCAAGATAAAAGTGTTTATTATTTTGCTTTTGGTCATGCCGGAATGCCGATGTTCTCGCAAGAAGCTTTAGGAAAAGACGTTTACGTTCGTGCGATTGTTGAACAAAAATCACTTACAGATAATGAATTAAATACAGTGAAAAACTTTGGATTAGCAGAAAATTCCGTGCCTGATGATTACCCTTTGGAATTCCAATTAAATACCACCAAGTTTGATATGGCAGAAAACGTATCGGCTGAAGAATTTATTGGTGAAATTAATTAGGATAAAAATTGCTGTGATAATTCATTCAGCAATTTTTTTTGTTCATCATCCAAAAATGGGGTAATCATTTGCAGAATATGAAAAACGCCGTGGGATAATTTTTTCTGTTCATCAAAATCATCGTCGAAGATAGCCACTGAGTAGTTCAACCAAAAGGTGGCTGTTAAAGCAATTTGGTCAGCTAGGTTCGCGGTGGTTGCAGCATCCGCTTTAAGCACTTTAAGCAACCTTAACTGTTCTAAGATTTGTAATGCGGTTTGTGACTTCAATGCCAAAATGTGGCGAAAATGGCGTTTTAAAAACTCAATGCGGTTCATCAACTGGATTAAATTACGGTAGAGAAACCGATATTCAACAATCACGTCAAATACCAAGTTAAGATATAACCACATATCCTTCATGGAGCTATGCTCTACATCCGGTATTGTCAGAACATTTTTGATTTTCTTTTCATACTGTAAAAATAGCTGCCAGATGATATCGTTTTTACTTTTGAAGTGGTAATACAAATTGCCCGGACTGATATCCATTTCATCGGCAATATGATTGGTGGTTACATTTGGTTCACCTTCCTCATTAAAGAGCACCAGAGCCGTAGTTAAGATACGGTCTTTGGTACTCATTACCGGATTGTCATTGGTCATGAAGTGAGTTTGTTAACCAAATCTATATAATTTTGTTGGGCCTGTTGCTGGCTCATGCCTTTGTTTTTTTCCCATGCTTCGTATTTAGCAGCACCCACGAAATCAAAAAAACCCGGCTTGTTACCTTGTACATCGCCCGTTGAGCCTTGTTTATAATAAGCATACAGTTTTAATAAGGTTGCATCGTCAGGTTTTTGCGACAATTTTTTTACGTCAATTTGAGCTTTCTCAAATGCATCATCTAATTCACTCATGATATGATTATCCCGTTAGAAGTTACTATTAATTAACTATCTTTATTTGACACGATTTTAATCAAGGGGTCAATGATAAATAACGGGAGAACATTTGATGTCATATTTTATTACCGGCTCATCGGGCTTTATAGGTCGATTTTTATTAGCAAAATTATTCGATCGCAAAGGTACGCTCTATTTGTTGGTACGTAGCGGATCGAAAACCAAGTTAAAAACAATGTTAAAGGATATGGATGCACCGATGGACCGTATTGAATTGGTAACAGGTGATTTAACTAAAAAAAACCTGGGTGTGAGTGCAAAACAAATCAAAGAATTACAGTCAAAAGTTAAACACTTTTTCCATCTAGCGGCTATTTACGATATGAGTGCCGGTTTGGAGGCCCAACAAGAGGCCAATGTTGCAGGGACCCAGAATGCAGTGGATTTAGCCAGCGAGTTAAACGTTGGCTGTTTTCACCATATTTCATCGATTGCTGTGGCCGGACTCTATCCGGGAGTATTCAGAGAAGATATGTTTGAAGAAGCCGAAGGTTTGGAGCATCCTTACTTTAGCACCAAACATGCTGCAGAAGCTGAGGTTAGAAAACAGCAGAAAGTACCGGTTCGAATATACCGACCGGCCCTGGTGCTGGGTCATTCGGAAACCGGTGAAATGGATAAAATTGATGGACCTTATTATTTCTTTAAGCTCTTACAGAAAATGCGCAAAGCGTTTCCTCAGTGGATGCCGATGATGGGTGTTGAGGGTGGCCGATTAAATATGGTGCCGGTAGACTATGTTGTGGCGGTAATTGATCATATTGCGCACCAGAAAGGTTTTGACGGCGGATGCTTTCATATCACTGATTCAAAACCCAAACGCATAGGAACTGTGTTAAATATTTTTGCAGAGGCTGCTAATGCGCCGCAAATGAACATGCGTATTGATGCCCGTGTTTTTAATTTTATCCCAGGAGCCGTCAAACAAGGACTGATGATGTTATCGCCGGTAAAACGTATCCGCAGCCAAATCCTTAATGATTTGGGTATTCCGCCCGGGATTCTGACCTTTATTAACTATCCCACTCGATTTGATGACCGTGAAACCCAGAAGGCCCTAAAGGGTTCTGGTATAAAGCTACCTAAGTTAAAAGATTACGCTTGGGCTTTATGGGATTATTGGGAACGGCATTTAGATCCGGATCTGTTTATAGATCGCTCTTTATCGGGGCGGGTTAAAGATAAGCGTGTAATGGTCACCGGAGCCACTTCAGGTATTGGTTTGGCGGTTGCACAGATGCTGGCTGAAGCAGGTGCTAAGCTTATTATTGTGGCACGTGGTGCTGAGAAATTAACGGAAACGGCAGAGCAGCTTAAACTAGCAGGAGCCAATGAAGTCCACGTGTATAGTGCCGATTTGTCCAATGAAAAATCTGCCAATGGCTTGGTTCAACAAGTCACTGAAGATTTGGGTGGAGTTGATATTTTGGTAAATAATGCCGGACGCTCCATTCGTCGCTCAATCGCTTTGTCCTACGATCGTTTTCATGATTTTGAACGAACCATGGACTTAAATTACTTCGGTTCTTTGCGGTTAATAATGGGTTTTTTGCCGGGCATGACTGAACGCCGTTTAGGGCATGTAATTAATATCTCATCGATTGGTGTTTTAACCAATGCCCCTCGGTTTTCTGCGTATGTCGCCTCGAAAGCGGCTTTAGATGCTTTCGCACGGTGCGCCGCGGCAGAATACAATGATGTCAATGTGGCATTTACGACGATTAATATGCCTTTGGTGAGGACGCCGATGATTGCACCCACAAAAATGTATAATTCGGTACCGACAATCTCACCGGAAGAGGCAGCACTTTTTATTAAAGATGCCATTATCCGTCGTCCGCAAAGAATTGCTACGCGTTTAGGCGTGTTTGCACAAGTCATGCATGCTTTGGCGCCTAAATCTATGGAAGTGGTGATGAACACGGCTTTTAACATGTTTCCTGATTCATCGGCTGCCTTAGGTGAAAAAGAAGGTTCTGCGAAAGAACCCTCTCCGGAACAAATGGCCTTTGCCAGTTTAATGCGTGGTGTACATTGGTAAAAAATATTAAATGCTCGCGATTAAACTGAAGTGCGGGCTACTTTTTACAGAAAACTTAAACATTAATAGGTACAATAAGACGAAATTTTTGGGAGTGAAGATTTGTGTTTGAAATAGTCAGCAGTGGCGGTGTCGTCATGATTTTTCTATTATTGCTCATGGCCTTGGCTATGATGATAGTGGCTGAACGTTTTTGGAGTTTACGTAATAAAGAAATTATTCCGAAAAACTTATCCGCTGAAGTCATTCGTTGGGCCAAGAAAAAAGATTTAGATAAGGAACATGTGGAGCAGTTGTCTGCCAATTCGCCATTAGGTTACCTTATGGCAACGGCACTTAATAAACGTAATCGAGACCGCAGTGAGATTATTGAAGCTGTTGAAGATGCTGGCCGTCATGTTTCACACCAACTAGAAAAGCCGTTAAATTGGCTACAAGTAATTGGCGAAGTTTCTCCCTTGCTTGGATTGCTTGGAACGGTTATTGGTATGATGAAAGTGTTTGCCAATATTATGGAGTTTGGTGTTGGTGATGCAGGTCAATTAGCCGGTGGTATTTCCCAAGCCTTAACCACCACCGCTGCGGGTTTAATAGTGGCGATACCGGCGGTGCTTTTCTATCGCTATTTTAAAACCCGTATAGCGGACCAAACTATTGTGATGGAACAGCAAGTGATGCAGTTAATTGATACCATTTCGAAACCCATATCTGCATGAAATTTTCAAATACAGACAATCAACCCAGTCGGCTTAATTTAACCTCATTAATTGATGTGGTTTTTTTACTGTTAATCTTCTTTATGGTTAGTACGACTTTTGAAAAACAGGCTAAATTAAAAATTGAATTGCCTGAAGCCAGCCAACAAAGTGGCCAGCCAGAAAGCCAGAATTTAACCATAACCATTAATGCCAAAGGTACTTTTTACATCAATAATAACGAGTTGGTTAATGTTAAAAGTGCGGCTCTAAAACAAAGTCTTATTAAGGTTGCCGGTGAAAACCGTGATCTTAAAGTTATTGTTAGAGCTGATGCCAACGCCGCTCATAAGCATATCGTCATGGCATTAGATGTATTGGGTCAGCTGGGTTTTTCCGCCATTTCTATCGCTACCACTGAAACAACCGAACCTTAACATTATGATTAATGCCCATGCTACGGTAACTTATCGCAGTTTATTGCGTTATGTAAAACCTTATCGATTGGTATTCTTACTGGCATTGTTGGGGGCAATTATTGATGCCGCCATGAAAGGCTTATTCATATGGATGTTATCACCCATTTTAGATCACGGTTTCACCGATCAAAATGCCCAGTGGATTTATTGGATTCCTTTTTTTGTAGTCGGTATATTTTTTGTGCGCAGTATTGGTAATTTCATGGCAGCTTATGGTTTTACTTGGGTAGGTCGCAAAATTATTAATGACTTGCGTCGTGAAATATTCAGTAAATACTTAAGGTTGCCACAGCGCTTTTATGACCAACATACCACCGGCGGCTTATTATCACGGATGATTTATGACATTGAACAAATGGCCAATGGCGTTTCAAAAAACTTTGTGCTAATTGTTCGTGAGTTTTTGTCGATCGTGTTTTATTTATTGGTCATGTTTTATTATTCGTGGAAATTGGCACTGGTGGCTTTCGTGGTGTTTCCTGTAATCGCATTGGTGGTTAATCAGATTAATAAACGCTTTCGGCGAATTGGTCATGGCATTCAAGATTCGGTAGCGGCCATTTCACAAACTGCAGAAGAAGTCATTAAAGGCCATCAGGTTGTTAAACTGTTTCACGGTGAGCAACATGAACAGGCAAAATTCAATAGTAACCTGAAAGCCAATCGTCAGTTGCAAGTAAAGATAGCAGCCAGTAAAGAAGTGCTCTCAACGATTACTCTGATGTTGGTTGCGGGTGCCTTGGCGGTAATTATGTATTTGGCGGCAAAAAAAGGTATGCCGGCAGCTGACTTTACCTCTTTTATGATTGCTATGATGGCGCTATTACCCACTGTTAAAAACTTGTCAACAGTGTTTGCCACCATTCAAACGACCATGGCAGCAGCGGAAAGTGTGCAGGATATTATTCAACAAGAACCGGAAAATGACATCGGTGAGCAACGACTTGAGGCCCAACAGATTACCCTACAATTTGAGCACATTAACTTTAGCTATGAGCCCTCTAAAAAAGCCTTAATCGACATTAATTTATCCATTAAAGCCGGTGAAAAAGTAGCCTTTGTGGGGGTTTCAGGTGGCGGTAAAAGTACCTTGGTTAATTTGGTGCCAAGATTTTATGAAGCCGATGAAGGCCGAATATTAATCAATGGCATGAATCATAAGTCATTAACCCTTCGCAGTTTGCGTGATCATATTGGTATTGTCTCCCAAGACATCATCTTATTCAATGACACAGTTCGTAATAATATAGCCTATGGCAGCTTACATACCTGTTCAGATGAAGACATTCAGCAGGCAGCTGAAAAGGCCTGTGCTTTGGATTTTATAAATCAATTACCGCAAGGTTTTGATACATTATTGGGGGAAAATGGCAGCGGTTTATCAGGTGGTCAAAAACAACGCATTGCCATAGCCAGAGCGTTATTGAAAAATGCCCCACTATTGATTCTGGATGAGGCCACTTCGGCATTAGACAGTGAGTCAGAGCAGCACATCCAAAAAGCATTGCAGGCGGTGATGCACAACAAAACCACTTTAATTATTGCTCATCGTTTATCAACTATTGAGCATGTTGATAAGGTTGTGGTATTGGCACAAGGTCAAATTGTCCAGCAGGGTAGTCATCAACAATTAAGTGCCGAATCAGGGCCGTACCGACAATTATTACAAAGTCAGCAGTTACAGGCTTGATAATATCTATGAATAAAAAACAACAAAAAATATATGATCGCTGGTATGGCAGCGCGCCGGTCAGCGGCTGGCAACGTTTTTTGGCTGGTCTGTTTTTAGTATTAACCGCTATTCGTCGTAAACTTTATCGCTATAAATTATTTAAAACCCATCAGTTTAAGGTACCGGTAATTGTTATTGGAAATATCACAGTTGGTGGTGGCGGTAAAACCCCTTTAGTAATTTGGCTGGCACAGCGACTGCAACAACAAGGTTATCAGCCTGGTATTGTATCGCGCGGGTATGGTGGTGTACGCAAAGTAGAGCCGATGCTGGTAACACCAGGTGCTGATCCCGCTGCCAGTGGCGATGAGCCCTTGTTAATGGCAAAGTCTGTTGCAGTACCGGTGATGGTTGCTAAAAAGCGTAGCCAGGCTGTGAACCAGTTGATTGCCAACCATTCGGTTGATATTATCTTGGCTGATGATGGTTTACAGCATTTGGCGATGGATCGACAAGCTGAAATTATAATGATGGATGCCGGTCGTGGTATCGGTAATGGGCAGTTATTACCGGCGGGTCCTTTACGAGAGCCAATCATTAAATTACAGCACGTCGATTTAATTATCTACAAAGGTAAAAAAGCCGATTGTCATTATTATAACCATGAAATCGAACAGATTTACCAACTTAATAAACCCCGGAAAACCCGAACCATCTCTTCATTAAGAAACCAAAAGATTATAGCTGTTGCCGGTATTGCGCACCCTGATAGTTTTTTTACGATGTTAGCCGCCAATGGTTTAGCTGTCGTTAAACAGCCGAAGCCTGATCATTATAGCTATAGCGCCGCAGATTTTCCTGACAACGAACTAATTTTAATGACAGAAAAAGATGCCATTAAGTGCGCTGATATTGAACATCCTGATGCTTGGGTCGTTAAAACTCGTATTGTTGTAAAACCAGAAACTGTTAAAGCCATTGATGAGCTTATCCAAAAGGTTATGTCATGACTGACTTTGAATTCGTTATTTGTATTCCTGCCCGCTATCAATCAACCCGCTTACCGGGTAAGCCGCTTATTGAATTAAAAGGAAAGCCGCTGATACTGTGGGCAGTAGAGTCGGCGCATCAATTAGGTGCACGTGAAGTCACGGTTGCGACCGATGATCAACGCATTTATGACTTGGTGAAAAAGGCCGGTTTTGATGTGGTAATGACGGCCGCATCACATACCACAGGTACCGACCGCATAGCTGAATGTGCAAAAATAAAAAACTGGTCAGCTGATACTTGGGTGTTAAATTATCAAGGTGACGAACCCAATATTCCGCGCGACAATGTACAACAGGTATTGAATCTATTACACCACAATCCTCAAGCTGCGATAGGAACGCTATATCAACCGATCCATGACCTGGAAACATTGTTTGATTCTAATGTCGTTAAAGTAGTAACCAACGACCAGCAACAAGCCTTGTATTTTAGCCGCGCCCCGATACCTTGGTCGCAGCGTTGTTTCAGCCAACAAGCGAAATGTCTGCCGGAAGATATAGAATATAAACGTCATATAGGTTTATACGTTTATAAAGTGGCTTTTTTAGATAAGTTTAGTCAGCTTAAACCCGCAGCCATTGAGGTTTGTGAGTCATTAGAGCAACTGCGGGCATTAGCCACTGGGGAACAAATTGTGGTGGCCGCAGCCATCCGTGAAATGCCACATGGTATTGATACCGCCGAGGATGTTATGCGGTTTGAGCAATCTAATAGCTGATTGAAAACGGTTACTCTTACCCCATATGGCTTGTATATTGAGACATAAAAACCTAAAATTTCCAATTACCCACAGCAACTAAACCACACTAAAAAATGAAACCATTGATGTTAAGTACCCGACAAATCAGAGCACGCTTTATAGATTATTTTAAAAAACGTGACCACCGGGTGGTAAAAAGCAGCTCTTTAGTTCCAGCTAATGATCCGACCTTGTTATTTGTTAATGCGGGTATGGTGCAATTTAAAGATGTTTTTCTAGGTGCTGAGAAGAAAGAGTATAGCCGTGCTGTGAGTTCGCAACGGTGCGTGCGTGCCGGTGGCAAACATAATGATTTAGATCAAGTGGGCTATACCGCCAGACACCATACTTTTTTTGAAATGTTGGGAAATTTTAGTTTTGGCGATTATTTTAAAAAAGAAGCCATCGAATACAGTTGGGACTTTTTAACCAATGATCTCAATTTACCGGAAGAAAAGTTATTAGTCACTGTTTTTGAGGATGATGACGAAGCGGAAAAAATTTGGCATGAAGTGATTGGCTTGCCGATGGAGCGGATTAAACGGATAGGGGCTAAAGACAATTTCTGGCAAATGGGTGATACCGGACCTTGTGGTCCCTGTTCAGAAATTTTTTACGACCATGGAAACGATGTTGAGGGCGGGCCGCCCGGTTCAGCTGATGAAGACGGTGACCGTTTTATTGAAATTTGGAATTTAGTGTTTATGCAATTTGACCGACAACCTGACGGTAGTCTGGTACCTTTACCAAAACCCAGTGTTGATACCGGTATGGGTTTAGAGCGAATTGCAGCTATTATGCAAGGTAAACACAATAACTACGATATTGATTTATTTCAGGCATTAATCAAGTCAGCAGCAAATCTTACCGGTTGTGACGATTGCCAAAACCCATCTTTAAAGGTGATTGCAGATCACATCAGAACCTGTGCATTTTTAATTGCTGACGGTGTATTGCCATCTAATGAAGGGCGTGGTTATGTGCTTAGACGCATTATCCGTCGAGCGGCTCGTCACGGTCATAAGCTAGGTGCTGATAATTTGTTCTTTTACCAGATGCTAACGCCCCTGATTGAACAGATGGGTGAAGATTATCCAGAATTAATTAAATACCAATCTTTGATTGAAAAACAATTACAAAAAGAAGAGCAGCAGTTTGCTGAAACTTTAGACACTGGTATGCAGGAATTTAGCAAGGTCACAGCTGATCTACCGGCTGGTGAAGTTGTTTCCGGTGAGTTGGCCTTTAAACTTTATGATACCTTTGGTTTTCCCCTTGATTTAACTGAGGATTTAGCGCGTGAACATAATAGACACGTTGATGTAAAGGGTTTTGAGCAATGCATGGAAGCGCAAAAGCAACGTTCTCGCGCAAGTAAACAGTTTACTCAACAACTTCAGATTCCTGCTGAATTAATTCAGTCCCTAAGCAGCACCCAATTTTGTGGTTATGACAGTTTTAAGGATCGTGCCAAAGTACTGCTGATAATTAACCACGCAGGAGATTCTTGTGATTATTTAGAGAGTGGTGATAAAGGTTGGATTATTTTAGATAAAACCCCTTTTTATGCTGAATCCGGTGGTCAAGTGGGTGATGTGGGCGCTATATACGGGGATACCTTCCGAGCTAACGTAAGTGACACACAAAAACTGGCAGGTCAATACCACATTCATGCAGTCGAGGTAGTGCAGGGAGCGGTTAATGTGCAACAGAGCGTGACTGCTGAAGTTGATCAAACACATCGCCAGAACGTTATTTTAAATCACTCAGCTACACATTTGTTACATAAGGTATTGCGTTCTGAGCTGGGTGAACATGTGCAGCAGAAAGGTTCACTGGTGAATGCCGAAAAATTACGTTTTGATTTTTCTCATGACGAACCCCTCAGTGCAAAACAATTAAGTCATATTGAACAACAGGTTAACCAAGCTATTCGCGATAATTTACCGGCACAAGCGCAAAACATGGCGTATGACGATGCATTAAAATACGGGGCTGTGGCTTTGTTTGGTGAAAAATATGGAGATCAAGTGCGGGTGATGGATTTTGGTGGGTTTTCCGTGGAATTATGTGGTGGCACTCATGTGAAGTCCACCGGGGACATTGGTTTGTTTCAAATTACTCATGAATCCTCTGTGGCATCGGGCATTCGCCGAATCGAAGCCGTAACCGGCGAGGTTGCTTTACAACACGTTCATCAACAGCAAGTTTTAATAAATAAGCTGCAAGCACTGTTGAAAAGTAAACCGGATCAATTGCTTGATCAGGTTAGTCATTTGATAGCACATAATAAAGAGTTGCAGCAGACACTGCAACAAGCCCAGAAAGCCCAGACCGGTGATTCCATGGGTGATATCATTAAACAAACCCAACACCTGGCCGGTATTGATGTGCTTTATCATGTTTTTGAAGATGCTGATAGTGATGCCATACGTGATGCAATTAATGGCTTTAAAAGTAAGTATGAAAAAGGTGTTGTTATTTTTGGTAATTGCCTGGAGGATAAAGCGCAGCTTATGGTCGGTGTCAGCAAATCATTGACCAGCCAATATCGTGCCGGAGATTTAGTGAAAAATATTCTCCATTATATTGGCGGTCGTGGTGGTGGTCGCCCGGATTTTGCACAAGGGGGTGGGCAGGCAGATTCAGAATCATTAAAGAAGGCTATTAAAGAAGTTATTTCAGAAACTTTTTAATTAATTTATTATTTGTTATAGATCGTTTTTATCTACTAATCGAATAATGAAATAGTGAAAATAGAACTTCAAATTGACGCCCAAATAATGTCTAATCAGTGTGCGTTTATAAACACGAAAATAAATAAATTAATAAACTATTTGGACAGACGCTTCCCGAGAGCGTCTAAATTATTAAAACGGAGAACTATATGTTAATTTTGACCAGAAGAGTTGGTGAAACTTTAATGATCGGTGACGATGTCACAGTGACTGTACTTGGTATTAAAGGCAATCAAGTTCGGATTGGTATTAATGCGCCCAAAGAAATTGCAGTCCATCGTGAAGAAATATACGAGCGTATTAAAAATGAACAACTCATTCAAGAAGACAGTCCTGTCAATGAAGAATCCGGTGGTGAAGATAATATCGGTAATCAGTAAACAGTAAAATTGCAGTTGCAATTGAATTGATTTCGGCTAAAATAGCCGCCTTTACTTTTGCTAGTAATTAGAAATTTAGAAAATATTTGGATTTCTGAAACAAAGGTTTAAACTAATCGGAGAGTTGGCCGAGCGGCTGATTAAAATGACTGGATCATTTTAGCCCCGCGCAGCGGACCCGAATGGTGAAGGGCATATGGCCATGGATGGCAGGTAGTAGAACAATGCAGGAGCAATTGTCGAGGATGCCCGGAATCAGGCGCTTCCAATTGGGAGCGCAACATTACGTATAGAAGTTTTATAATGCGTAGTAGTATTAAATAAAATACGGAGAGTTGGCCGAGCGGCTGACTAAAATGACTGGATCATTTTAGCCCCGCGCAGCGGATCCGAAGGGTGAAGGGCAGGATGCCCGGAATCAGGCGCTTCCAATTGGGAGCGCAACATTACGTATAGATGTTTTATAATGCGTAGTAGTATTAAATAAAATACGGAGAGTTGGCCGAGCGGCTGAAGGCGCTCCCCTGCTAAGGGAGTATGGGTTTTATAGCCCATCGAGGGTTCGAATCCCTCACTCTCCGCCATTTTATTGGAATCCTTATAAGTGGGTTCATTAAATTTTAAGTTCATGCGAATTCCTTTGTTTAAGGGTTGACTTCAACTCTGAAAACAAACATAATTCGCAACCTTGGGCGCCCGTAGCTCAGTTGGATAGAGTACCTGGCTACGAACCAGGTGGTCGGAGGTTCGAATCCTTCCGGGCGCGCCAATTTTTAAAAAACGTGTTAAATGAAAATTTAATACGTTAAACCTTGAAATAAAGGTGATTAATCTTATTTTATGATTGAACTTGCTGGTTCGAGGTATTAAAATTCGCCAGCTTGATGAATTGAGTGAAGTAAGACCTGTCGGGGTATAGCGCAGCCTGGTAGCGCAACTGCTTTGGGAGCAGTGGGTCGGGAGTTCGAATCTCTCTACCCCGACCATTTTAATAAAGAAGACTGCAATGCGCCCGTAGCTCAACTGGATAGAGCATCGCCCTTCTAAGGCGAGGGTTGCAGGTTCGAGTCCTGCCGGGCGCGCCAGGCAGGCAAAAAAATATGGTGACCGTAGTTCAGTTGGTAGAGCGCCAGATTGTGATTCTGGTTGTCGTGGGTTCGAGCCCCATCGGTCACCCCATTCATTTTATTCATCCTGATAAATAAATTTGCGAGAGTGGCGGAATTGGTAGACGCGCTGGTTTTAGGTACCAGTATCTTATGATGTGAGAGTTCGAGTCTCTCCTTTCGCACCAAATATTAAAGACATTAAATCTGGAGTAATGATGCAAATCTCAATAGATCAATCAGAAGGTTTGGAACGCACGGTTAATATCACTATAGCAGCAGATGATATTCAGCCTAAAGTTGATAAAAAAATCACCGAACTAGGTAAAGAAGTACGTCTGAAAGGATTCCGTCAAGGTCGTGTACCGAAAAAAATATTGGAACAACGATTTGGTGAACATGCCCGCCAAGAAGTACTTGGTGAATTGATGCAAAATTCGATTGAAAAAGCCATTACTGAAAATAATCTTGAGTTAGCAGCCGCTCCTGAAGTCACCAAAACGGATAATACCGAAGATGGCGGTTTTAGTTTTGCCGCTAAAGTTGAATTAATGCCTGAAGTACCTACTATCGATTTTGCCGCTATCGAAGTTGAGAAGTTAGAAGCTGAAATTAGTGATGAAGATATTGACGGTATGATCAAAAACTTGCAAAAACAAAAGCAAGACTGGAAACCGAGTAAAGGCAAGATTGCCAACGGCGATTTAACGACGATAGAATATAAAGCCAGCAATAAAGACATTAAATTCCCGAAGAATGGTACCGAGCATATGGGAATTTTATTGGGTGAAAGTAATATCCCTGATAGCTTGAAGAAAGCTTTAACAGGCATGAAAGAAGCAGAAGAAACTAAACTTGAGATTGATTTCCCTAAAGATTTTAATGTTGATGAATTAGCCGGTCAAAAAGTGGATTTTGAATTTACGGTTAAAGAAGTTAAGAAAGCTAAATTGCCAACGGTCGATGCTGATTTTGTTAAATCTTTTGGTATTGATAGCGGTGATGTTGAACAGTTTAAAAAGGACATTGAAAACAACCTCAAGCGTGAACTAAATCAGTCGGTTAATAATAGCTTTAAAAGAAATGCCCTAGAAAAATTAAGAGCAGAATGTAAAGATATGTTATTGCCGACATCTATGGTATTACGTGAAAGTCAATATATGGCTCAGCAAGAACAACAACGCGCTAAACAAATGGGTATGGAAAATGCACCATTAAAGGACGCATCAGAGTACGAAAAAGATGCTAAAGAGCGTATTCTAAATAGTTTAGTCCTTCAAGATATTGCTAAAAAAGAAGATATTAAAACTGATTTCACTAAAGTACGTGAACAGATTAACGAAATTGCACAAACTTTTGAGCAACCTCAAGAGGTCGTTCAGATGTATTACCAAAATCAAGATTTAATGGCCAGTATTGAGCAAAACGTTATTGAAGAGCAAGTAATGGAATGGATTGAATCAAAAGTCAAAATCAAGCCAAAGAAAAAAAGCTTTGACGACATCATGAAGCCAAAATCATAACAATGAACAATCAAAGAATAGAAGAAGCCATGCAATTGGTACCTATGGTCATCGAACGAACCGCTCGCGGTGAACGTTCCTATGATATTTATTCGCGCTTACTTAAAGAACGTATTATTTTCTTAGTAGGTCAAGTTGAAGACCATATGGCGAATTTGGTGGTTGCACAGTTGTTGTTTTTAGAAGCTGAAAACCCTGATAAAGACATTAATTTATACATTAATAGCCCCGGTGGTGTAATTACTTCAGGTATGTCAATTTATGACACCATGCAATTTATTAAACCCGATGTTAGTACCATGTGTATTGGTCAAGCAGCCAGTATGGGGGCGTTTTTATTGAATGCAGGGAGCCCCGGTAAACGATTTGCTCTACCTAATTCGCGGGTTATGATTCATCAACCTTTAGGCGGTTTTCAAGGCCAGGCTTCGGATATCGATATTCATGCCCGTGAAATGTTGAAAATTAAGAAAAAAATGAACGAGTTGATGGCTAAACATTCAGGTCAACCATTTGATAAAATAGCTAAAGACACCGACCGTGATCACTTTTTAAGTGCTGATGAAGCGAAAGACTACGGTTTAATTGATCAAGTCGTCGCAAAAAGATAATAACCAAAGACCGCAACTCATTTAATGAGAAACCTATCTCATTAAATGAGTTGCAACCCCCTTCTTACTCTCATTTACAGTCTAAATACGTATTAATTACAGCTAAATCACTGCGACAAGCCCTCAATCGCTTGAAAGCTGAATTGTGAACCCTATATAAAGCCTATATTATAAACTTAGCGAATATTGTTCCAAGCAGCCTTAAATGTCGCTATTAAAAGTAGGCAGTTCGCAGCAATTTTTGTATGATACCTAGAGATGAGAAAACAATATAAAACCCATGAGTGAAAACCAACGATTAGAAGAAGTTAAACACTGCAGTTTTTGCGGTAAAAGCCAACAAGAAGTCACTAAGCTGATTGCCGGTCCTAGTGTCTTTATTTGTGACGAATGCGTTGACCTATGTAATGAAATAATCCGTGATGAACTTGAAGATACTCTGACAGGCGGTATCGAAGATTTGCCGACGCCCAGACGTATTCATGAACTATTGGATGAATATGTCATTGGTCAAGAAGTAGCTAAAAAAGTGTTAGCTGTGGCCGTTTATAATCACTATAAACGTATCCAGTCGACTTTTGATGAGAAAGATGACATTGAGTTGGCTAAATCCAATATACTTTTAGTGGGTCCCACCGGCTCCGGTAAAACACTGCTGGCAGAAACCTTAGCGCGAATTCTTAATGTGCCGTTCACAATCGCAGACGCCACTACGTTAACAGAAGCAGGTTATGTTGGTGAAGATGTTGAAAACATCATTCAAAAACTATTACAAAATTGTGATTACGACGTTGAGAAAGCCGAATCAGGTATCATTTATATTGATGAGATTGATAAAGTTTCGCGTAAATCAGAAAACCCCTCAATTACCCGTGATGTTTCCGGTGAAGGTGTACAACAAGCGTTGCTTAAATTAATTGAAGGCACAGTTGCCTCCATTCCACCACAAGGTGGACGTAAACACCCGCAACAGGAATTTCTACAGGTTAATACCAAAAACATACTCTTTATTTGTGGTGGTGCTTTTTCGGGTCTGGAAAAAATCATTCAAGAGCGTTCGGTTAAAACCGGTATTGGTTTCTCTGCCCACGTAGCTTCTGTTAAAGACCAAGAAAAAGAACTGGCCATGTTTAAGGATCTAGAAGCTGATGATTTGGTTAAATTTGGTTTGATTCCAGAGTTTGTTGGCCGTTTACCGGTGTTAGCGACTTTAGAGTTATTGGATGAAGCGGCTTTGATGCGAATTCTGAAAGAACCTAAAAACGCCATATCAAAACAATTTATGCGTTTATTTGACATGGACAATGTTGAGCTTGAAATACGTGAAGATGCTCTAGAAGCCATTGCCAGGTTGGCAATGAAACGTAAAACCGGCGCTCGTGGCTTACGAACAATCATGGAAAGTGCTTTATTGGACACCATGTACGAATTACCAGACTTGGATAATGTCGAAAAAGTAGTTATTGACCGAGCCGTAATCGAAGAAGGTAAAGACCCTTATATCGTTTACGGACCCATTTCAAATAAAATGACAGAACATTAAACCCATAATATGACAGAAATTAATAACAAATATTCCGTATTGCCACTTCGAGATGTGGTGGTTTTTCCAGGCATGGTTGTGCCTTTATTTGTCGGTCGTGAAAAATCGATTGATGCCCTAAAGCATGCGATGGATTCTAGTCAACCAGTTATTTTGGTGACTCAAAAAGATTCCGAAATTGATAGTCCGACAGTTGACGAAATATATCAAATCGGCACCTTGTCGACCATCTTACAAATGGTTAAGTTACAAGATGGTACTTACAAGGTACTTATAGAAGGACAAAAGAAAGTTAAGCTAGTTAATGTTATCGATGATGGCTTTTTTCAAGCCGAATATACTGAGGTAAAAACACAGGCTATTAAGAATGTTGATGAAGCCGTGGTTTTACTGAAGTCCCTCAGAGAGCGATTTCGCTCCTACCAAGGTAAACATAAGAAAATTTCATCGGAAGTATTACGTAATGTACTGGCCATTGATGATTTAGCTGTGTTGGCAGACACCATTGCCGCACATTTGATAATCGAGCATCAACAAAAACAGAAATTGTTAGAAATTGTTGATCTAGAAGAATTAACAACGACATTACTAACCATAATCGATGCAGAGCTGGATCTGTTGGTAATGGAACGAAAAATTCGTGGTCGGGTGAAAGGACAAATAGAAAAAAATCAGCGTGAGTATTACCTTAATGAACAAATTAAGGCGATCAAAAAGGAATTGACCGATATCGATGAGTCTCATTCGGAATATGCTGATCTAGAACAAAAAATTAAAGAAACAAAACTCAGCGAAGCCGCAGCTAAAAAGGTTGAATCTGAGTTTAAAAAGTTACAGATGATGCCTGCGATGTCGGCAGAAGCTACGGTGGTGAGAAATTACCTGGAAACTCTATTGGGTTTACCGTGGGAACAGCGCAGTGATCTTAAACTTGATTTAGCGTATGCTGAAAAAATATTAAACAAAGACCATTACGGTTTAGATGAAATAAAAGAGCGTATTTTAGAGTATTTGGCTGTGCAACAAAGGACACCTAAAATGAAAGGTGCGATTTTATGTTTAGTGGGGCCACCTGGTGTTGGTAAAACATCGCTAGGTAAATCGATTGCCGAAGCCACTAATCGGAAGTTTACACGTTTTTCATTGGGTGGCGTTTCTGATGAGTCAGAAATTCGTGGTCATCGCAGGACCTACATTGGTTCAATGCCTGGCCGAGTTATTCAGAATATTACTAAAGCAGGCACCTGTAATCCGGTGATGGTTCTTGATGAACTGGATAAAATGTCACGCGATTACCGTGGTGACCCGGCTTCGGCCTTGCTGGAAGTACTTGATCCGGAACAAAACAGCCATTTTACAGATCATTACTTAGAAGTTGACTTCGATTTATCGGAAGTTATGTTTATTGCTACGGCAAACTCCTTAAATATTCCTGCTCCGTTACGTGACCGTATGGAAATTATACGTATTCCGGGTTATATGGAAGAGGAGAAAATTGTTATTGCGCAAAAGTACTTACTGCCAAAGCAACTTAAAGCACATGGTTTGAAAAAGTCTGAAGTGACAGTCTCGAAAACAGCGATAAGACATTTGGTGCGATATTATACGAGAGAAGCCGGGGTGCGTAACTTAGAACGTGAGTTGGCAAAGATTGCACGTAAATCAGTGAAGCAATTATTAACCGACAAGAGCCTTAAACAAATTAAAGTGACAGTTAATAATTTGGATAAATACTTAGGTATTCGTAAGTTTAATTACGGCGTCGCTGAAAAAGAGAACGAAATAGGCACAGTCACCGGACTGGCATGGACGGAAGCAGGTGGTGATTTATTACAAATTGAAGCCGCGGTTTATCCGGGGCGAGGTAAGCTTTCACATACAGGCCATCTGGGCGATGTTATGAAAGAATCGATTCAAGCCGCATTGTCAGTAGTGAAGTCAAGAGCGTCATTATTTGGCATTTCTCCTGAAATCTTTAAAAACAAAGACATTCACATTCATGTACCAGAAGGCGCCACTCCTAAAGACGGACCTAGTGCCGGTATCGGCATGTGTACAGCTTTGGTGTCTGCGTTGAGTCAAAATCCGGTTAAAGCAGCAGTTGCCATGACCGGCGAAATTACTTTACGTGGACGAGTGTTAGCCATTGGTGGTTTGAAAGAGAAGTTATTAGCCGCACTTCGAGGTGGTGTAAAAACTGTAATCATTCCTAAAGAAAATGAGAAAGATCTGATTGAAATGCCTGAAGCATTACTGTCCCAATTGGATATTATTCCAGTTAAATGGATTGATGAAGTATTAACTTTGGCTTTGGTGCAAAAAATAAAACACATCAAAACAAAACCAAATGATAATGAGCCAGACAAGTCCTTAAGTGTTCCATCGAGACAACAGGGCATTAGTGAGGAAAATCATCATTAAAAAGCATGACAATGTAGTTGGTTATGATATGATGTTATCCACTCATAAGAGGGTCGCTTAAGTTGTCTTTTCGTAGATAAATACGAAACAAGTGTTATCAAGCATTATTATTAAAAATAGTAATGGCAATACAGCTAATACATGGTATAAAATGCGCGCTTGTTGACGGTTAAGTCATAGTTTAAATAATGAAATTCGAAGGAGATATTTAATGAAGAAACAAGATTTTATTAAAGCAGTTGCTGAACAGGCTGATGTTTCACAAGCAACCGCTGGTGATTGTTTTGATGCAGTAATTGATACCATCACTAAAGCATTAAAAAAAGGCGATAAATTGACTTTTGTTGGTTTCGGAACATTTTCTGTTAAAGAGCGTGCAGCTCGTCAAGGACGCAATCCACGTACTGGCGAAACCATTCAAATTAAAGCGGCAAAAATACCATCATTTAAGGCTGGTAAAGCTTTAAAAGATGCAGTAAACTAACGCTCCCTGAATCGGGTGCTTAGCTCAGCTGGGAGAGCATCGCCCTTACAAGGCGAGGGTCGGGGGTTCGAACCCCTCAGCACCCACCAGATTCGGAGCGGTAGTTCAGTTGGTTAGAATACCGGCCTGTCACGCCGGGGGTCGCGGGTTCGAGTCCCGTCCGCTCCGCCAAACGAAAGAAGGGTGTCAATTGACACCCTTTTTTTTTAAGTACAGTATTTTGGTGAATGATCGATGTTAACTTGGATAAGAGATAAATCAACCGGATTATTCATGACCATAGTCATGGGTATCTTAATTTTAGCTTTTGCTATGTGGGGCGTTGGGGATTACTTTAGTCAATCCAGCAACGAATCCTTAGCTAATGTAAATGGCGAAACCATAACCTATAGTGATTTTAGCAATCAATTTGCGACCTATCGGCAGAATATGTTAAGCCAATATGGCGATCAGATAACCCCTGATTTTTTTGATTCACCGATGATGCGTCGGAACTTTTTAGAATCAATGATTAATAGTGAATTACGTCGTCAAGTAGCCTACCGTAATGGTTACACCGTAACAGCCGGAGAAATCCGATCTATTTTATCTGAAATCGAAATTTTTCAAGATGCCAACGGTCAATTCGATCGTAACCTGTATGCAGGTTATTTAGCTCAAACAAACCAATCAGCACAATCACTGCAAGCCCGCATTATAAATGAAGAAGCCGGGCAAGCCGTTAATACATTATTTGATGAAACCGCTTTTATTACCCCTAATGAAGCTGAACAAATTGCTATTCTGAAAAACCAAACCCGTGATTTTAACTATCTTGTGGTCCCCGGTGACCGTTTTAAAGAATCGGTTGAAGTTTCTGCTGATGAGATTCAAAGCTTTTACGATGCCAATAGTGATCAATTTATGACTGAGGAAATGGTCAAAGTTGATTATATTGAATTAGATGCCGAACAGGTGGCAGCAGACATCGCCATCACCGATGAAGATGCGGTAACTTATTATGAAGAAAATAAAGAGCGTTTTAAGAAACCGGCGCAACGTCAAGCCGCTCATATTTTAATCAATGATGATGACCAAGCTAAAGAAACCCTAGCCACTATACAGTCGCGTCTGGATGCCGGTGATTCCTTTGCCGATTTAGCCAAAGAATTTTCTCAAGATCCTGGCTCCGCAGACCAAGGCGGTGATCTTGGTTTAGTTTCACCGGGTGATATGGTTGAAGCCTTTGATGAGGCTTTATTCAGCATGCAAGCAGGTACAGTATCTGAGCCTGTAAAATCTGAGTTTGGTTATCATATTATTAAATTAGAAGCCATTAATGAGGCGCAAATACCTGATTTTGAATCAGTTAAATCTGACATTATCCAAGATTTGCAAGCCAAACAAGCGCAAACTCTGTTTTTGGATCGTGCCAATGAATTATCCGGATTAGTGCTGGATTCCCAAAGTGGCTTACAACAAGCCGCTGAAGCCACTGATTTAACGGTTAAAACTACGGATTTCTTCGCACGTTCCGGTGGTGTCGATATTGCTGCTAATCCGGAATTTGTAAAAATGGCTTATTCTTCTTTGGTTAAAGACGATTTGTTAAATTCTGACGTGGTTAATTTGTCTGATACACACATCGCCTTTATACATATGAATGAAATTAAGCCTGCTGCCTTAAAACCCCTTTCAGAAGTCAGTGAAGGCATTAAAAACCAGCTGGCCACTGAAAAATCAGCACAACAAGCAAAACAATTGGCTGAATCCATATTGGAGCAAGCGAAACAAACCGACTGGTCTGAATTAGCTGATGAAAACGACTTAACTGTGGTGGAAGCTCGAGATGTTAAGCGTACCGGCTCTAATCACCCCTTTACAGTGGTAAAAGAAGTATTTTCATTGTTAGCACCGAGCGCAGATAAGTCTGATTTTTATCTGGTTAAAGGTAACAATAATGACCACGCTGTGGTTGAATTATTGGCTGTTAATAACCCTGACCCAGCCAGTATTACTAATTTACAGCAAGAATCAGCACAATTAGAACGCAGTATTAAAGACAATGAATTACAACTATTGCTACAAGCAATTCGACAATCTGCTGATATAAAAATAAACGAAGAATTGCTAAATAGTCAAAACCAATTCTAACTAATCTATATAGCACATAATAAAAGGGCCGTTATGGCCCTTTTTTTGTGCCTAAACATGTCTGATGTTAAAAAAGTGCAGCCAGTAAATCTTCATTACTCATGTCATGAAAATAATCATCCACTTGGAATTTACTTAAACATTGTTTAACAGCAGATTTTTCATGTTCGGCACCAATCAAGGCATTTTCAATGTCTGAGATATCTTGAGTGGTAAAGAAATCACCAAATATTTTACATTTTTGAATAATTCCTTTATGGACATCTAAGTGCATTTCTAAAGTTCCGCCTCGAGTACGGACCCCTTGACTAAAGTTATAATCCGGTGATTTACCGAAGTTCCATGCCCAGGTGGCATATTTTTCATCACGAATTTTATTAATCCGGCTAATATCATCAGCGGTTAACTCATAAGGACGACAGTCTTCATGGGTGTTGATGATATGTTGCATAACGCGATTTGTGAAATCTTCTAATGAAATGGGTTCAGGTAAGTGATCGGTGACATTGGTAACCCGCTTAGGAATCGATTTAACGGCTTTGTCTTTAAACTTTAGTGGATTGGCTTTTAAAGCTCCGCTGATATCCGGCATATGCGATGAAAACAAAATAGTACCGTGGTGTAAGACCTTATTTTTTAATACATACTCGGCATTGCCGGAAAACTTTTTACCATCAATTAATAAGTCGTTTCTACCTTCAAATTGGGCGTTAACACCCAACTCATTCAAAACCTCTAAGATGGGAGCTGTGTAGTACTTAAAATCGACCAAACCACGTTCTTTGCCGGTTTTGGTGAAAGTGAAGTTGAGATTACCCAAGTCATGATAAACCGCACCACCACCAGACATTCTCCTGACTACTTTAATGTTCTTTTCCTGAACATAGTCTAAATTAATTTCAGCCAGGGTGTTTTGATGTTTGCCGACAATAATGGCATTGTCATTACGCCATAGCATGAAACAATCTTCATCAAAATGCTTAAAAATATATTCATCAACCGCTAAGTTAAAATAAGGGTCGGTGTAAGGATGTGAAATGCATAACATAATTTACTCGCCCAATTGGTACTTTTGTTGAAACCGATCATACAGTTTTTGTTGTTTACCCTGTAGGTCGATGTTTCTGCCATCAATAACAGCTTGTCGAATATTTTGGCTGGCCATATCTAAGGCATCACCTTGGGAGATAAAGAAGGTTGCACTTTTACCGGCAACTAAAGAACCGTATTGCTTATCTATACCTAAAATTTTGGCGGGATTTAAGGTGATTAACTGTAATGCTGTCTCTTTATCAAGACCATGAGCAACCGTAGTGCCAGCTGTGAACGGTAGATTACGTGAGCTCATGGAGTCAGGGTAGGTAATGGCTGTTAAGATACCTGCTTGACTCAATTTGACTGCTAATTGATAGGGCGCTTCAATCGGGCTGTCATTAAGTTGTGGCAGATCATGTACGCTGCTGACGATGACCGGTACCTTAGCTTGGCGAATAAAGTCAATAACCGGTATGGCCGCACCATCAGTAATCAATACCGGTTTATCTATACCAATTGACTGAAAGTAATGAATACTTTCCATAATCGCACGTGGTGTTTTGGCATGAATAAATAGCTTCTTAGAACCGTCAAAAACTGCTGCTGTGGCTTTTAATTTAAGGTTTCTGTCATCAGTTGTTGCTTTAGCGTCATTAAATAACGATTTGATTTCATTTACTTTATCTAGGTAATCTTTGTCCTGTTCTAACTTCATACTAAAGGTGGCAAAGTCGAATTTATTTTGCCATTGACCTGGCCAATTAACATGTAAGCCATCGTCCTCTTTAATTAGCGCATCATCCCAGTTCCAGGCATCTAATTGCATCACAGAGGAGCTGCCACTAACTAAACCGCCTGTTGGGGTTACTTGGGCCAATAAAATACCATTAAATCGCATTGCCGGAATACGCATTGAATCGGCGTTATAAGCAATCGCTGATCGAACATTGGGATTAAGTGTGCCGGTTTCTTTATAATCCACAGAAGCACTGACAGAATCGACTTCAGTTAAACCTAAATTGGTATTGCTGAGAATAAAGCCCGGATAAATATGCGCACCTTGTAGATCAAGTACATCGCCCATGATTCGGGTGTCATCCTGTGGACCGACGTACTGAATAACCCCATCTGCATACACCAACATCGCGCTCGTTAAAACCTCACCGGTTCCGGTATGAATGGTGGCATGGGTCAAGGTTTGGGCTTGCGTTTGGGGGGCAGCGGGCTGTGGTCGAATGGCGGTGGCGAGACTAGCCGTTAACAGCAAACCAAATAGTATAAAAGTTCTCATGGTTTCTCTCCTTTAATTTAGTTGAAAACCAAGGTTTTCGGTTAATAGGGTGTCGCAGTGCATTTCCGGCATTGGTGCGGAAGGGCTTGAGTTTTTGGGATCCCCTGAGGCTTGACTTTGCTTTATTAACAACTGTTTTTCAGCCGCAATGCGTTGCTCTAAATCAGCTTGTTTATCACGGTCAAAATAAATGATGCCATCAACCATGGTTTTATCCGCTTTGGCATAAATCGATAACGGCTTGTCCGACCACAGCACCAGGTCGGCATCTTTACCTACCTTAATACTGCCCATACGACTGTCTAGGTGTAATAATTTTGCTGGATTAAGGGTGACAGTCTTCCAAGCTTCTTCAGCGCTTAGGCCGCCATATTTAATGGCCTTAGCCGCTTCTTGATTTAACCGTCTGGACATTTCCGCAGAATCCGAATTAATGGCGGTAACCAAACCGACTTTGTCTAAAATTGCCGCATTATAGGGAATGGCTTCATTAACTTCCCATTTGTAAGCCCACCAATCGGCAAAGGTTGAAGCACCGGCACCATGAGCAAGCATTTTATCGGCCACCTTATAGCCTTCGAGAATATGGGTAAAGGTGTTGACTTTAAAATCATAATCATCAGCCACATCCATCAGCATTGATATTTCTGACTGGACATAGGAGTGACAGCTGATATAACGATTTTCGTTAACCACTTCCGCAGTGGCTTCCATGGCTAAATCACGGCGTGGAGGGTTGGTTTTTTTCTTTTCAGAACGGCTTAATTGGTTATACTCTTGCCACTGCTGTTGGTAGGCAAGTGCTTCACTAAAGGCATCGCGGTAAACCTGCTCAACACCCATCCGGGTTAATGGATAACGAATGGATTGGGTGTTGCGGGAACGCTTCACATTTTCGCCTAATGCAAATTTAATAAAACCATCGGCACCGGCAATCAGCATTTCTTCCGGACTGACGCCCCAACGCATTTTAATTAAAGCCGATTGGCCGCCAATCGGGTTAGCGGAACCGTGCAATAATTGTGCCGCTGTCACGCCACCGGCTAAATTACGGTAAATATTGACATCTTGCGGGTTGATAACATCAGCCATCCGGACCATTGAAGAATTTACAGCCACGTCATTAACAGATAACAGTGCGATATGAGTGTGTTCATCAATAATACCTGAGGTTAAATGCTTGCCAGTGGCATCAATGACTAAATCAGCTCGACTTTCGGCAATGTTTTTAGCAACCGCTGCAATTCGGCCGTTTACCACCAAGACATCTGTTTGTTCTAAAATTCCGGCTTCTTCATTGGTCCAGACACTGGCATTTTGAAACAAAACTTTATCGGGAGT
>Ga0079224_100001165_pt1 | contig 29299 bp, 26 predicted proteins | sample Stecom2015_FD_80414 | JGI IMG/M metagenome (GOLD analysis project Ga0079224, IMG submission 80414) | Agricultural soil microbial communities from Utah to study Nitrogen management - Steer compost 2015 | ecosystem: Environmental > Terrestrial > Soil > Agricultural land | place: USA: Utah... | reverse complement strand
TCATAACTCTCCGTGATGGCATCAATGGCCGCCTCAAGATCACCCGAAAGGTCGCTAATTCTAGTCATGATCGATTCGCGCCTCAGCGCGCCTTTTCAGGTGGAGATGCCTCATCCGACGGAGCCTGATCCGAGAGGGATCGCAACTTCGCTTCCAATTTCTTCTGCAAAGACGGCTGAGTCAAAGGTTGAGCGATCTGCCGACGAAGCTCCTTTTGACCTGCCGCGTCAAGATGCTCGTCCAGGAAGACGGCAGCCATCACCAAGGCCTCCACCAAAGCCTCCTCACCCCCAGTGTTCTTGTAACTGGCAAAGAACGCGCTCACTTCCGGTATCTGCTCCGGACCACCTAGACTCTGCATCGCGACCATGAGCGAAAGCGCGTTCTCGGGGCTCAGATCCGGCTCCAAGAGAAAGGGCGCCAGTGCTTCAATCGCTCCAGGCGGCTTCAATCGAGTCAACGCCGTCGCCAATGCACCGACGGGTGGGGGACGCCGATTCGGTCGACGAGCGCTGAGTGGTCGGTTTTCCCCTTGATCCAAAGAGTCAACCGGGGGCTCTTCCTGCGCACTCTCACCTGCCGTTTGAGGTGCACCAGCGACAAGGGCCGCCACCATCTGCGCCCCCCCCTCCGTTCGCTCGGAAAGAAACGTTGCCGCCTTTCGAGCCAGATCAACCGAGACAAGAGGATCTTGGGCTACGTTCAAGAGCGCTTCGGTCGTTTCGGGACCACTTCTTGAGGCAAGCTCTGTCAGCAAAAGCCTTTGCATGGCAAGCATATCGGGACCGGTTTCGACGATCGTTTCGACAATTTGCTGGAGAAGCGGTGGACGCTCCCCCAAAGGCGCCTCGCCTTGCACTCCGTTGACCACGCAGGCTCGCAACCTCGTCTCCAAAGATCCGTAAGGCGAAGTGGCACCCTGCTTCATGCTGACCCGCACGATACTGCCGTTTTCCAAGCACAGGGTGGCACCCTTGGGGCCCATCATTCCGCCTGCCACCGGTCGAGGCAGGTGAGCGGCAAATCGCACTTGATTGGTTCCGTGGTCCACGCCCACCAAGATCTCAAAATAGGTGGCTAGATAGGCACCTTCGGAGAACCTGAGTCGTCCCTCCTGTTTCACCGGGAGCGCGTAGAGACCGACAGGTGTCGCCCGGGGTGGGCGAGGTTTCGACCCGTCCACCGGCCAGACAGGTTCACCAGGAAACTCGAGGGGCTTCAGTTTGAGCGAGTGACTGTCTGGCGAGCTCGTCACCTGGGTATCAAGGAGTGTCGCCCCCGCACCGTAAACAAGGGCTTGCCCGCCTTCAGTCTTGACCGTGTGCACACCATCACGCAGCAGTACTCGCCCGATGTGTTGCCGAGTCGCAATGTCGATCGCCCCCACGTATTGGCCGCTGTAAGGAACCAGGCCAACTCCCTGAACGACTGCGGGGGTTCCCAACCGGGCGGTGGCCATCGCTGAAGTCACCCGCTCACCTCGGGGACCAACGATCAAAATCTGATCTTGCCGAGCGTCGTCAGTATCGACGAGCAAGAGCGCAGCGTGTTCACCATCGTATCCGGCACCTTCGAGACGCCTCCCGCTCACGTCAATTGAAAAGCGCGGGTTGCCGGTCTTGAGGTCCAACATCGTGACCTTTCCGTCCCCTGAGAAGAGGACGACGTCGGCCACCAGGGTCGGCAAGACATCGACGGTGCCCTCGTACTTCCACAAGGCTCCATCGGGCAGCGTGCGCCCCACAAGTCCTCGACCCGTGACGCCGACCGCGGCCGGAACGGTCGGCGGGTATTTTGCCGATGCGATTGAAGTGAGAACAGCGCTAGCCTCGGCTCCTCCGTCCCACTGCCACATCTCATCGAGGCTCTTCTCAAATGCACGAGATCCCGAGCATCCCCCAAGCAGAGCGAGCCCACCCAAGAAAGAAAGGCGCAAGGCGGGGCTGCTCAAAAGAGAAAACTTCTTCACCTGAGATCTAAGTGCTCGTGGCCTGACTGACGGATGCCTGTTCATCGGGGCCGGAGCATATCCCATAACCCCGACGGGCCCCACTGCTGCTCACCGCGGTGATGAGATGCGCTCGATCTTCCTTCCTCAAGACGACCAGTGCCGGGACTTACTGGTTCCTACTTGAGAACGCATCCCTCACTTTGATGTTGAGATGCGTTCTAGCCATTTCTCCTGACAATAGGCAACATGCCCTGGCCCACAGTATGCGTTGTTCGTCTCAACTCCCTCCGCCTCCTCATTTCGATATCGATGTCGTTGCTGAACGAAGGGCGCCCGGCGGTGCGTTTCTTGAACCGCTCTTTCGCACCTGCCGCACCCGTTCCAAAGAAGGAACGCTGAGTGCCGAGTTCGTGTATGAGGAAGTCGATAGAAAGGCTCTGGATGCCGTGGTGGTCGTCGCCCACTTTCTGCACTCAGACAAGAAGGGCAACACCACGCGCTACGTCATCCTGCGAAGCGCCGTCCGCCCACCAGTCGTCTTGAGAAGGCAAGAACGTTCACCCATCCCAGAGCCAGGCAATCGCGCTCTTTGGGAATTAGTCGCAGGTCTGGTCGAAGCACATGCATCGGGTGCCGAAGCTCCCTCACAGGCAGCCGCTCGTGAACTTTTTGAGGAGGCGGGTTTTCAGGTCGACGCGCAGGAGCTAAAGAGCCTAGGACCTTCGTCCTTTCCTTCTCCGGGGGTCATCGCTGAACGACACTTCTTTTTTCAGGTGGAAGTCGATCCTCGTAAACAATCGCGCCCCACACTGGATGGCTCACCATTGGAGGAAGCCGGCGAACTCATTGCCGTACCGCTTCATGTGGCCCTCGATGCCGCCCGGAGAGGACTCCTGGCTGACGCCAAAACGGAGTTAGGTCTTCGTCGATTCTCAGAATACTTGGAGCACGGTCAATGAGCAGATCCCGTGTGATCGTCGTGGCAAAAAAGTCCGCCTTTGCTCGTATGAGCAGCGGCGAAGGGGACTCACGAGCGCGACATCTCCTCGAAAGCGGGCACGAAACCGTCAGAAAGTGGAAACCCGCACATGAACAGCATGTTCGAGCCGTGGACGATGTTGTCACAACCCTGGAGCAGCTAGGGGTGCAAACCATCCTTCTTCACGGAGCTCAGGCGGAGTTCGATCCACGCGATGCCTCTTTGATCGTGACAGTTGGCGGCGACGGGACTCTCCTTGCCGCATCACACAACATCTCTGATGTCCCGATCCTTGGCGTGAATAGCGCGCCTCGCTACAGCGTCGGATTCTTTTGTGCCGCCCGTGGACAAAAGACAAAAACACTCTTGCGCCGTGCACTGGAAGGAAAGGCCGGGACGGTTCGCCTCAGTCGCATGGCTGTTTGGGTCAATGGCCAGCTGCGCTCCGAAAGAGTTCTCAATGAAGCTCTCTTTTGCCACGCCGACCCAGCGGCAACCTCCAAATACATTGTTGAGGCCGGCGGAAAGAGGGAAGAACAACGCTCCAGCGGGATCTGGGTGGGCCCCGCCGCAGGTTCGACCGCCGCGATGCGTTCCGCCGGTGGGCGCATCCTGCCCCTCACTTCACGAAGATTGCAGATGGTCGTCCGTGAACCATTTTTGGCCCGAGGCAAGCCAACCAAATTGGCGCGTTGCGTGGTGAACGAGGGCGCCCAGATCACCGTTCTCAACGAAATGGAACGAGCACGAATTTTTCTTGACGGACCGTATCGACTGGTCCGAGTTCGCTTGGGCGACGAGATCCATTTTGAGACAAGCCAGCAGCCGCTGACCGTCGTGGGCCTCGATCGACAGCGTGCCCGTTAGTCCGCTCTGCGGGTCCACCGCACCATGCCCGCGGCCCCTCGCTGCCACTGTGCCAAAGACCGGATACGCGACAGCGCTGTCATAGACGCTTCTGGCCTCCAATGGGTTTTGGGGCCGAACTGGGGAAGGTTTCGTTTTGGCTTGCACTTTGCAATGATGCTCGCGTGCGCTTTCTTCGATTCCGGGATGATCGACAGAGGGATGGTCTGAATCGCCCTGGGCGGAGGGCCTCTCTCATCGCTCTTGTGTTGGGCGCGTCTGTCGCCGTGTTCTTCTTCGCTTGCAGCGAGCAGCCCATGGCAGCGGATGGGTACTACTACGGCGACGCGGACGTTTCCGACGGCGACCACAACGTCGGAAACACCTCATCGGGCGGCGGCGCGGCAATCCCGCCCCCTGAGCAGGAGCTGGAAGAGACCTTCGTGGCGCCCGTCGTATCAGGCGAGACCTTGTGGAGCGCCAACCCAGACACCAACAAGATCGCACGCATCTTCGCCTCAACCCTGGAGATTGAAGTTCTCCAAGGCGGTCACGCGCCCACCTATCTAGCTCCCCTACCCAGCGGTGTCACCAAAGGCGGCGCTCTGGTGCTCAATGCTCGCAGCCACGACGCTTCGATCTTCATCGAAGACGAGGACGGCTCCACTTTTGAGCACCGCGTTGCAGTACAGGAAGGGGCAAGCGCCTGGACCGTTGGCTCAAAGGGAGCTTTCGCCATCGCCTGGTCGCGAGCAGCCGACGCCTTACTTGATCCCTTGGATGGATATCAGGATTTGGTCGTGCTTTCGATCAATGATTCCTCTGTGCAAACCACCGCACTGAGCGTTGGGTTTCGACCGAGTCGCGCTTTCATCAATGAGGACGAATCTCGCGCCTACATCGTTTCAGGCCCTGGCATTTCGGTCATTTCGCTTGGCGCAAATGTTGAGATCCTGCGCGAAATCTTTCTTCCTGAAGAACTCCCCGGTCAGTCGCGGGACGTGGTCTTCACTCTGGATGGCTCCCTGGCACTTGTGCGAGTCAATCAGTCCAACGAAATCCTCCTGATTGAGACGGAGAGTGGTCAGCAAAAAAGTCTTCTCCTCCCCGGGGCCGCCACCGATTTGGACATCAGTGGGGATGGCAGCACGGCGGTCGCAGTGGTTCGGGGTGTCGCAAGTCAGGCAGAGAACGGCCAAGGCGGCATGGGAGGCCAAGAGTCCACCAGCGATCAGGAAAGCCTCATCGCCCTCTTGCCGACCAGTACCATCTTTGAGCATCCTGACGAGTTTCTGACCGTCACGACAGCTGAAGTCGTTGGTAGCGCAGTGGTCGCAAGCGATGCCTCCCGGGTACTGCTCTTCACGAATGCCGAACCCAACGCGCGACTCTCGATTCTGGATACCGAAAGCCTGCAAATGCGCGTCGTCGATATGAAGGCGCCTGTGCAGGCTGCCTTCATCAGCCAGGACGCCAACTATGCCGCCACGATCATGTCGGCAGCGGTGGGTAGCGACAAGGTGGGGGCCTTCGGCCTCATCCCTCTTGCCGAAGCCCTCACGCCCCGCATCGAGGGGACAGAAACAAGACCGAACTTCGTGAGCTGGGCCGACGATCCAGCACGCGCGATCATCACCACAGAAGCCTCCCCTACAAAAAACGCCTCGACCTATTTCGCTCGCTTGCCCCACCTCACCGTCGACAGGATCGAACTACCCAGCGCGCCTCTTTCTGCTGGCGTGGTGAATGACGCGGGGCGGGCCTTTGTCTCGCAAGCGCACCCCGAGGGGCGGATCACTTTCATCGATCTAGACGACGGAAGCGAACAGACGCTCACGGGTTTTGAGCTGAACAGCAAGGTCGTGGATTGATGAACCTATTCAACACAACGAGGGCGGCATCCATCCTCTCCTTCCTGGCTCTCGCCGTTTCGTGCGGGGGCGCTGACGCTGGCAGCGAAAGCGATGGCGCCTTCGACGGAGACGGACCGTCTCACGCAGTCGGTGGCGGTGGCTTGCACGCTGGCCAGAACGGCGATGGAGACCTTTCAATCAACGGTTCTGGTGGGTCTATCACGTCCCTACCTGAAGAGATCGAAGATGAACCTAGCTACAACGCGCCTGTCGCCACCGGTCAGTACTTGTGGTCTGCCAATCCAGAAAGCGGTCGTGTTGCGCTGGTCGATGTCATCGATCTCACCGTGGAGGTGATGTCCGCGGGACTCACGCCCACGCACCTGGCCGCCATCCCGAAAAACGGCGACCAAGCTCAGGCTATCGTACTCAACACCGGAAGCTCCAACGCCACGCGCTTCATTGTCGAAGCGGGTGAGGTTCTGCAGGACACGGTGGCAACGCACGTCGGCGCCAATCGCTGGAGCATAGCGGACTCAGGCAATTGGGGCGTGGCGTGGAGCGCAGCAGAGCGCAACCAAGTTCTTGACCCCACGGAGGGGCTCCAGGAGATCACTGTCATCCACCTCGCTGACAACAAGATGGAGGCCACCCGTCTGACCGTTGGCTACCGCCCCAGCCAAGCCCTTGTGGCGGAGGATGATGAGCGCCTGATCGTCGTCTCCGAGGAAGGCATCACCCTCATCGATCTGCGGGGGGAACCCTCGCAGGTGCGCTGGATCAATCTTGGATTTGAAGAAGAAAATCGCGACGTCTCACTCTCAAAGGACGGAAACTACGCCCTTGTCAGAAGAAGCGGTCAAAGCAGCGTCGACCTGATTGACCTGAAAAACCCTGATGATGTGAGCACGCTCAACTTTTCAGGTCCGGTCACCGACGTCGATCTTTCACGCACCGGACGCGCCGTAGCGATTGTTCGCCAGCACTACGAGCTGGCGACCTTCGAACTTCAAGAAGTCATCGAAGATCCCAGCAAAGTTGAGACGACGACGATCGAAGGAGAGATCTTCGGCAGCGCCGCTTTGACCGAAGATGGTAGCAGCGTCGTTCTGTACACCAACGCCACCTCGAATGATCGCGTCACTATCGTGGATCTTCGGGCCGAAACCTTCCTCACCCACCGGAGCGTCTCCACTCAATCGCCGGTCTACAGCGTGGCGACGACCCCTGACGGCGAGCATGCGGGGATCCTGGGTGCCAACCCCGAGGGACAACCCTCGGACGCTTTTTCCCTCTTAGCTCTTCGCTCCGAACGCTTTCCTCGGATCATTGGCACGGGCGCGCCGGTGGACGAAATCGCTCTGGGCAACGACTTTGGCATCATCACGGCCACCGACGCGACAACGAACACCTTCGAAGCCCATCTTGTGTCCTTCCCAGGCCTCAGCGCTAGCTCGATCCAACTTTCTGCTCGCCCGCTTTCCGTGGGCATTCTACCGGAACTGAATGCCGCCTACGCCGCCCAAGAGCACCCCGAAGGGCGCATCACATTTTTTGACTTTGAGGCCAACGAGGCCCGAACCCTTACCGGGTTTGAACTCTCAGCTGAGGTTGTGGACGAATGAAGAACAAGACTCAAACAGAAGCTGCCCTCCAGCGGCCAAGGAGTGCAATTGGAGCCTTCACGCTCGCCTCCTTCGCCCTTGCGGCAACAGGCACCGCACTGAGCCTGGGAGGCTGCGAATCACGCGACGAGCAATGGGACACTGGGACGCAGTCCACAGCACCCGTGGCGCTCGCGGGTTCAGTGGCGCTTTTGGACGAAAGCCTGCACAGGATTGGCTTTCTTCATTCTGAAGAAAGCCAATCGCTTTCAACCCAATGGTTCACGCTTGGAAGCAACGTCACCACGGCGCAGGCGTCAAAGGATGCTCAGAAACTCTTCGTTCTTTCCAGTGGAGTGTTTCCTCGCACAAAAGAGGATGACGAACGACCCCGGCTGCAAGTGTTCGACGGCGGAACGAGACCAAAGATCGAACGGACCTTCATCTTGGATGATCCGATGAAGCGTCTGGCCCTCGATCCAAAGAACGAGTGGGTGGCCGCCTATTTGGGTGAAGCCACCGTGACCAATCCCAATGAATTGGTGCTCTTGTCCCTCACCGATCAATCAGACGACCCACTTTCCCGCACGATTCGCAGCTTTGGTGGAGCACCGGAGGAACTTCTCTTCACCGACGAGCTCACTGTTCCTCGCGGAGACGCGCGCAGGTTTCTTGTTGTGCGCACCGACCGCGATCTCACCCTCGTCGACCTGAAGAACCTAGACGAAAGTGAGATCACTGTGCGTCTTCCCCAGAGCGAGAGTGGCGTCGCTTACGCACCTCTTCAGATCATCTACAGCGAGGGCGATCCCGACGACAGAAACGACTCGCGTTTCGCCGTGCGAATGGCAGGCAGTTCAGATGTTGTGTTGCTTTCCCTTGGACCTTCAGAAGACAGCGCCAAAGATTTCACAGTGACGGTGAACATCGTGGATGTGGGAGGTCCCCCCTCCACCATCGATTTCGTCCAAACCGACGGGGGGCTACGCCTCGCCGCGCTTGTTCCCAGCGCTCAAATCGCCACCTTGGTGAATCCAACCACCACCTTGGCTGAACAGGTCGAGCTGCCCCATCGTTTTGAAAACATGACGCGCATCACCGAACTGGTAGACGAAACACCTGACGGGGGGGATGTTGCACTTTTGTGGGGCAACTCTTCACAGATCGCCTTTTGGTCCTTGGGCTCCACTAGCTCCACCCCTTATCGCAGTGTTGATTCGACCGAACTCGACATGGTGGTGGATGAAGTGCTCGATGTTCCACCTCCCAACGAGCATCTCAAGGTTCTGGCCGGCTACGGTGGAAGTGGCTTCTTTGTCCTCGATCTCAAAAAACGCCAAAGCTTTCCTTTGAATACCGCTGGTGGTGAATTTGACGTGCAGGTGTCCCTCGACGGACGCAGGCTCTGGGTCAGCCGCCCCTACTTTTCTGAGTTCTCGTCAATCAACCTCAGCGACCTTCATCCCCAAGCTCTCTTCGTTTCGCCCGCGCCCAGTCATATCTTTGATATCGAGAGAAAGGACGGCGAACGTTCGGCCATCGCCCTCGTGCAAGACTCTGGTTGGTCCGCCACAGTTCTCGACGGAACCAATCCCGACTCGTCCAAGACAAGTTTTTATCCCGCCCTGCACCTCGGAGGGCTCCAATGAAACTCCTCAAGAGAAGCGCTCTTCTTTCAGTCTGCTCGCTGGTCAGCTGGGAGGCCTCGGCTCAAACTCGCGCGCCTGAGCCCACAAGCAAGCAGGCCCCTGCCCCAGCGGCAGCCCCAGCAAGCGATGTCACCGCAGCGCCCTCGACTCCAGAAAAAGAGGGAGAGGCAAGGGTCAGCACAGAATCCCCAAAAAGTGCGCAACCAAATGAAAGGGCCGCTCCACAAAAAAAGACTGACGCGGAGATCGAGCCTCCCGGGGACCATCCCCCCAGTGACTCCCAGCAAGTTCAGCCCCTGGCCGAAAAGGATGCACCTCCTAGCGAAAGACCCAATCCGTATGAGGATATCCCCCATCCCTATCAGATTGAGTCCGCTGCCCCTATCCACGTCATCGACACCTCGAAAGGCGTGAAAACGCCTGCGCCCAAAAAAGAAAAGATCAATCCCTCGACGCTCCCCTTCACCTACCACCAGCGACACTTTGATCTAGGCCTCGGTTTCAAGGTCCAAAGCGCGCGTGACAACTCTCTGCAACCATTTGTGGAGAACGAAGTTCTCGGAGCCTTCTCTGTTCGGGGCGGCGGAGTTGTGTGGACCACTGGCTCCCTCGCGCTGGCCGTCAATGCGGAGTTCGACACGACAACGGTCAACTCCAACGTGCGGTACGAGTCCTCGCGACTCAATCTGACGGGGTTGAATCTAGGGGTCGAAGCACGCCATCACTTCCACCACCGCTTGTATGTCTCACTGAGACTCGCGCCAGTGGCCGAATACGCAGTGATGCGCATTGGTGACGAGCACGACTCCGCTCATTTGAAGGACAACAACTGGGCCTTCGGGGCCGATGCGCGTGGCGGCATCGCCTTTCGCTTTGCTGGATCATCGGACGGCCGAAAGAGGCTCCCTCGAGCCTGGGTGCTTCTTGAGGCAGGTGGGCAGTTGATGAGCAAACACGATGTTTCGCTCCTCCCTGAAGACGACGGTCCTCAAAGGCCAGAGCCGGTGGAACTCGACTCCTTCACAAGCTCGGGCGCTCTTTTCGCCCTCAGTGTGATGGCAAGCTACTGAGTACTGAGCGCGCCCCCTCACTTCAGTCACAAAAAAGCCCCGAGCGTGAGCCCGGGGCTTTTGACGGTCACTGCCCTTCGAGTGCCGAGCCTGCAATCAAACGATCTTCTGATTGAAGGCCTGGGTGCCAGCGTATTCAGCAGCGTCACCCAACTGATCGGCGATGCGCAGAAGCTGATTGTACTTGGCGATGCGGTCCGTACGAGAAAGACTGCCCGTCTTGATCTGACCTGCGTTGGTGGCAACAGCCAGGTCGGCAATGAAGGTATCGGCAGTCTCACCTGAGCGATGCGAGATGACACAGGTGAAGCCGTTCTTGTGTGCAAGACGAATGGTGTCGAGGGTCTCGGTGACCGAACCAATCTGGTTCAGCTTGATGAGGATCGAATTGCCCACTCCCTCTTTGATGCCGCGACCCAGTCGCTCAATGTTGGTCACAAAAAGATCGTCGCCAACCAGCTGCACCTTGTCGCCCAGTTTCTCGGTCAGAAGGGCCCAGCCCTCCCAGTCGTTTTCATCAAGGCCATCCTCGATGCTCACGATGGGGTACTTGCTTGCCATCTGAACGTACTCTTCGACCAGCTGCGCGCTGTCGATCTGCTTGCCGTCAAAGGTGTACTTCTTGGTCTCGCGATTATAAAATTCGCTGATTGCGCAATCGAGGGCCAATGAGACCTGCTCGCCGGGCTTGTAGCCAGCAGCCTTGATCGCCTCCAGAATCTTGCCGAGCGCGTCCTCATTCTTGGAAAGCTTGGGGGCAAAACCACCCTCATCTCCAACGGCCGTTGTGTAGCCTTCTTTGGCCACGATCTTCTTGAGGGTGTGAAAGACCTCAGCGCCACAACGCAACGCGTCGGCGAATTTGTCGAAGCCATGAGGCACCAACATGAACTCTTGAATTTCCATGCCGCTGTCAGCGTGCTTGCCTCCGTTGATGACATTCATCATCGGGGTGGGCAGTGTGCGCGCCTGAATGCCACCGAGGTAACGCCACAAGGGTAGCTCCACTGAGTCAGCGGCTGCACGAGCAACAGCCATCGAAACGCCGAGAATAGCGTTGGCGCCCATCTTGGCCTTGTTCGGAGTTCCGTCGAGCTCAAGCAGTCGAGCATCGACGGCGGGTTGATCAAGAGCGTCAAGCCCAATGATAGCAGGTCCCAACTTGTCGTTGACGTTCTCCACTGCTTGAAGAACCCCTTTACCCAAGTAGCGAGTCTTGTCTCCATCGCGGAGTTCGACAGCTTCGTACTCACCCGTCGAAGCGCCGCTGGGCACAGCAGCTCGGCCAAAACCAAGTTCCGTCGTGACCTCGACCTCTAGGGTCGGGTTTCCGCGGGAATCCAAAATCTCTCGTGCGTTGACCTCAATGATCTGTGACATGGCCGGCTCGCTATCACGAAATGACCCCTGCGGACCAGCTGCCAAAGAAGACCCTTTGGTCCCTCCTTCATTTTACTGGTCTCACTTCTGGAAACGAGCGTTCACCCGACGCCCGTCCGCCCCAGAAGCACCGTGACTGCTCGTATGCACAGGGGAGAAGACGCCTGGCCCCTCCCCCTGAGGAGATCCACCGCGAAGAAGGCTCAGCCTCCGCCTACCAAATCCGGCACCGGAGGGTTCGCCGCGCTGCCTGGCTCCCCGATCAAGTCCACCTCCGCCTCCTCTTCGGGTCGGTCAAAACGTCGTTGCTCACGCAGCACAAGCTGCTCCTCGTCATACTTTTCGTAGTCCAGCACGATCTTTTGCACCAAGGGGTGGCGCACTACGTCCACATCCGAAAACTCACAGAAGGCTATCCCCTCAACCTTGCTCAAGATCTGCCTGGCTTGGGAAAGACCGCTCCGCGCCCCTCGCGGTAAATCCGTCTGAGTGACGTCTCCCGTCACCACGGCCGTCGAGCCATGACCCAGACGAGTGAGGAACATCTTCATCTGATCCACCGTGGCGTTCTGGGCCTCATCCAAGACGACAAAGGCATCGCTTAGCGTCCGTCCGCGCATGAAAGCAAGAGGCGCCACCTCGATCTGATTTTGCGAACGCAACTGCGACAGCTTGTCGTAATCGATCATCTCATTGAGCGCGTCGTAGAGGGGTCGCAAGTAGGGGTTGACCTTTTCGGCCAAATCCCCAGGTAAAAAACCCAATCGCTCCCCCGCTTCCACCGCAGGACGGGTCAAGATGATTCGTTTGACCCGACGCTGCATCAACGCAGAGGCCGCCATAGCCATCGCCAAATAGGTCTTGCCCGTACCAGCAGGACCAATACCAAATGTCAAAGTGTGCTTGCGGATCGCAGCCACGTACTGTCGTTGAGCTGTGGTCTTGGGCGCAATCGGCCGTCGGCGCGGTGTCACCAAGATCGCTTGGTCCAAGAAATCCACCAGACTGCACTCGGGGTCCTTGCGCAGTCCACGCACCGAGTGAGACACATCTGCCACGCGGATCTCGTACCCTTCTTCCAATAGCCGGGTGGAATCCTTCACAAAGCGAAAGGCCACATCCACGGCCGTCGCGCTCCCCAAGAAGTGAACATCCGAGCCACGCAAATTGACCTCAGCCCCTGAGTGCAACGCCAGCTCACGCAAGAGGACTGAGTGCGGCCCGGCCAATCGCCGCAACAGCTCATCGTCCTCAAAGGTCAGGCTCTTCTTGACCAACTCCAGCGCCTCATCGGGCACATCTTCGCTTGTCGCTGTCAACTCTCTTGGCTCCTCGGCATCTCTGCCCAAAAACGCGCTCCGGTCGCGCCGCCCGAGAGTATGGACCACTTTACTCGCCCCGCCAGATGCCTAAAAAACGAGTTTCTTGGCCCATTTGTCAGGGTTTTCTAGAGCTATCCTATGAAATTCACTCGCTGGCTCGCTCTCGGCGCAACCTGCGGGCTCCTTTTCGCCGCCTACCCACCTTTGAAGGTGGGCCCCGGATCGACAGTTGCCCTTTCAAAATCAGGTGAGCATGGGCGACGTGGCCCTCCCCCCGAAGCGGATCTCAAGGGATTGGATCTGCTGCGCCTTGACGTTCGCCCTCAGCAAGTCACCTCACCTCTTCCTGGTGGTCGCACGGCCGAGCTCACTCTCGACCCGGTTGTGCAGCGCGCGGCTCTCCGGGTCATGCAGAAGTATCGCGTCCCTGAGGCGGGGGTCGTCGCCCTCAATCCAAAAAACGGCGAAGTCATCGCCTACGCGAGCTACGTCTCAGAAGGTCCCAAGTTTGACGTCAACGCGCGAGCAGAAGCACCGGCTGCCAGCGTCTTCAAGGTGGTGACAGGAGCGGCTCTTGTTGAAAAGGGCGGACTCAATCACAAGACCGAGCAGTGTTACCGGGGTGGACACAGCTCAATCCAAGCGGCTGAACTTCGTGATGACCCCAGTCGCGACAAGTGGTGCGCCACTTTGGGGATCGCGATGGGACGCAGTCTCAATGTCGTCTTTGGGCGTTTGGCGCAGAAGCACCTCACCCCAGAAGATCTCACCGAAGTCGGCGGCGCCTTTGGCTTTGGAGCGAGCGTTCCCTTCGCCATCAAGAACGAGGCCCCCCAAATCAACATCCCGGACGAACCCGTCGAATTTGCCCGGACAGCGGCCGGATTTTGGAACACCTCACTTTCACCTTTGGCAGCTGCCTCTCTAGCGCAAACCGTCGCCAACGGCGGGGTCACCTTGAGGCCCCGCATTGTCCGTTCAATCAAGAACGGAAACGAGACCATCTGGAAGTCCTCGGATGAATCCGTCGTGGTGCGACGTGCCATGAAACCCGAGACAGCCGAAGAGGTCACCGCCATGATGAAGAACACCATCAGCAACGGCTCGGGTTACAAGACCTTCCACGATCGCAAGGGCAACGCCTTCTTGCCCGGCATCGCAGTTGCCGGAAAAACCGGCACACTCACTCGCCACAAAGAAGACCGTCACTACACTTGGCTTGTCGCCTTTGCTCCCGCCGATGATCCCGAGATCGCAGTGGCGGCTCTCGTGGTCAACACCCCTCGCTGGCGGATCAAGGGTCCAGATCTAGCGCGGGATGTTCTGCGCGCGTACTTTGCTGAAAAGGGCCGCCCAGGCATCAGCGCTCCCTAGAGCGACCTTGTCGACCCTCTTTTTGGTAGTGAGACCACCCACCGAAAACCACTGCACAGGTGTGGTGAGAACCCACATCCGAAAAGTGACGAGAAGTTTGCGCAGGGACGAACGGCGAAGGCTCCGACTGCGTTCGGCTGGCCGTAAATAGCCATTTCCTCGCAAAAGAGCGCTTCTCTCCTTGTTGAGGCTCGGACCTTCTTCGCCACCCCGGCCGTCGAAAATGCCACTACTTTCGGAATTGAACAGCAGGGTTCAAAGGCTGGACCTCACCGGAGGCCTTGCTAAACTCAACGTCGTGCAGGTTGTTCTTAGAAAACTCGGACGAGGTTCTCGGGCTGTCTCAGGACGTCTCGTTCGAGCCCCGCGAAAGGGTTCGGTCGTTGTCATCGAGTTTTCCGACGGAATGCATGAGTACGTCACCACAGCGGTCAAACGTGTACTGCGCATGGCCCAAAAGGACATCTTCTACATCGAGACCGTCAACAGCCGTTATCGTCTTGAGGTGCGCGAGCGCGACACCGAGCTAGATGACGCTTCAAGCGGTTGATGCACGCGCGCTACCCGGATAGCTCTCGATTGTGATGACAAGCTCCATGCACGCCGCGTGATCGCGCGCACGGTTCCCAGACGCTCAACGCGCACGGACGACCGGCTGCGAACAAAGCATCAGAGCGCGTCAAAAAAAGCCAGTACAATCTCGCTGGCCAGCCCATAGCGCCCTTCATCAAATTGATCGGCGTTTTGTGAGGGCTCCAAGTTGAGTTCAACGGTGCGCGCTCCATGCGCCTTGGCGATCTGAAAGAAACCAGCCGCGGGGTAGACGTTGCCCGAAGTGCCAATCGACACAAAGAGGTCGCAGGCCGAGAGTGCCAATTCGATCTTGCCGAGATGAAAGGGCATCTCACCAAACCAAACGATGTGTGGACGCAGGCGGCCTGGCCCACCACAGCAATCGCACACACTTTGAACGAACGAATCCCCCGTCCACGCCACAGCTTCTCCTGTGGCCATGCAGCGCATCTTCAAGAGCTCACCGTGCATGTGGAGTACCCGCTCGCTGCCTGCTCTTTCGTGAAGGGAGTCCACATTCTGAGTGACGAGCAAGAAGCTCCCTGGAAAGCCTGCCTCAAATTTCGCCAAGGCTACGTGAGCGCTATTGGGTTGGATCGCCACTGTTCCGGGACGCGTCCCTTCGTGTTGGGCGCGCCGCTCACTGTAGAAACGGTGCACCAGCTCCGGATTTCGGTCAAAGGCCTCGGGCGTAGCAACGTCTTCGACGCGGTGGTTCTCCCAAAGTCCATCCTTGGCGCGAAAGGTCGCAATGCCCGATTCAGAAGAAATCCCCGCTCCTGTAAGAACAACCACCCGTCCTACTCCCAAAGATGTCACCGCTTCAATGGTAAGCACGAGGACAAGTCACCCCACAAGTCCGTCAACGTCCCAAAATGGTCACCGCCTCAGCCCTCTCTTGATGGACTTCTGTCAAGTAGTCATCTCTGCGTTGGCCTGAGGCGCTAGCGGCCAACGATTGCACATAAAGTCGCGAGCGTTCGATGACGCGCGTCAGCATCATATTCAACAATGACTATTTGCCGGCTCTGGCTTCGGATGCGTTGAGCCCATCTCGGATGGGCGGGGCAGGGTCCCCTTGAATTCATGATAGTCTTCATTTATTCAATATAGCTTCAGAATCTCTAATTGATGACTGCTCGCGTCCCATTCCAGTCCGAAAAGCGCAAGATTCGCTCCATCTTCTGGCCTTTTGGCTGAAGTCGAGCTACTCCAGCGCTCCGCTTTGCCCCCCGGCAAGGCATGGTGGCTCCTCGCTTGCAGCGGGCAGCCCCCCCGACCGAGAGTTTCAGGAGAATCCCCATGGGAATGTTTGATAGCCGCAAGAGCAAGAAGATGCGTCGTCGTCAGTCACAGGCCAAGTTGAAGGCCCGTCTCGCACGCCGTGCCGAAGCGGCACGCGCCGAGCGCGCCAAGAAGTAAGTCGGCTAGGCCGATAGATTGCGGGCCGCCCCAGTGAGCAACTGGAGGCGGCTTTTGTCGTGGAGAAAATGAGCAAGTGCCGGGTCACACCCCCGAGGAGCGAGCGCCGCCTGAAAACGGGTTGCGGGGCGCCAACAAACAAACAGCTCACGGACGCTGAACTTCACACGGAAGTGCAGCTGGTGCTCGGCCACCCAGCAACTTGAGGCGAAATGTCAGTGAATGACGCGGGCAGGAAAGTGCTTGTCGCGCTTCTTTTCCACTTTATCGACGTCTTCACCAAAAAGACCGGGATCACCGCCCAGATGCTTTTCGCTGACCATGACCCATTTGCCTTTGGCGTCGCTCCACTCTTGGCTCAAGCGCGTCAAACGCAAAGTCGGATCGTCGTGGAACATCCACGACACGTCCACCTGCACAACGGCGTGCGTCGCGTCCTTCATGTTCAGTCCCGCAAGTTCTGTCTCCACAATGCGTAACTTTCCGTGCCACTGCTCATGATCTTTTGAGAACTTGCTGTGGTTCTCGGGATCAGTGCGGCTCAAGGCCTCATCCATCTTGCCCCAGCGTGCAGCCATGTTCATCTCACGGGCAGCCTCAGACGCCTTTTGCGCCGGGGTGGGCGGTACACACGCAACCGCACTCAAACTTGCCAGGACCACTCCGGTGATCCCCAACATGCGACCCAGGGGGCTGGCGTGACGAGGTTTGAAATCAACAGGAGGTGCTGAAGGGCGCATATGCTCCGGTATCAGGTGGCGAAAATGCGGCAAAGTTTTTTGCTGTCGTGGCCAACAACGCCAAAGCCCCCCTGGTAGCCGGATGACGACCGACAACAGGAGGGCCTGGACGAAGGGCAGCGCAGGACTTTGAGCGCTACCCCCTCAAGGACACTGCACTCGCCCGCAGTTCACTCCACTAAGAAGAGGTGCAGGCCAGTGGCATTCGAAAGCTGGGTGAAGTCGGGGTTCGCCGTCAGTTCAAAGCCTTCGGTGCCCGAGTCAGCGACACATTCGGTCGCATCGCACATGCACACGTTCGCGGACTTCGTAAGAAGCACCCAGTCACAGCCGACGTACACCTTTTCATTGCTCTCCTGCGATTCGTGGATGAAACAACCTTCCTCGTCGCGTCCACTGTCGAAATTGGGGCTGACTCCGTATCGTTTCGTTCCATCAGGATCTTCTTGCTGAACTTGAGGCGTCTGCAGTGCGCACCAATCGGCCCAGGGATCATGGACCGGCACCTTGAACTCGACACGTCGCCCCTGCACTTCCGCGTCGATGAGCGGATAAGGCCAACCCTCGTTCAACTGATACGGGGAGCAAGGGCCTCCGAGGAATGCGTCCTCCCCCACACAGAAATAGCCCGCGTCGGGGTCGGTGGGCGGATCCAGCTGTTGGTCTTCGCCGTAGAGAAGGACGCCGGTCCCATCGCTGCCCAAGATCAAGGTCACGTCCGCGCCCTCCCAGCGGGTGCCTGCGAGATCCCCAAAATCATTGTTGCTCGTGACGTCTCCATCGCCGTCGCCGTCACCGTCTCCATCACCGTCGCCGCCGTCAACGGAATCGTTTTCCTCGCCAACCACTGCCGTTCCCTCACAGGCGTTCATGAAAAGTGCCAACGCACTCACGGAAAGGAAACTCAGCTTGGCGCTCTTATGGATCAATGAATTCATCTCGTTCGTCCTCGTTTTCAAAGCCCCAACTGGCTTCCTTGGTTCATGTCGACGAGGGCCGCGATCCGTCTCCTCGTGTTCACTTTTTCTCAAAATCCTCTGCTGTGTCAGGTGATCCAGCGCAAGACTCACTCAAACGCCGGGCATAAACGGAATCTGATTGAGCGCGCAGCAAGGGCTCCGCCATCGCCTTTGCTTCAGAGGTCCGCTCAAGAGCACACAGTGCAAGGGTCTTGGTCACGCGACGTTCCAAGCCCAAGGCACCTCCTTTTTGAAGCTCGTCCAAGGACTGCATCAATCCCCAAGCCAAAGCGGGCTGCCCCGATCGCAGGGCAGCCTGAGCCCGACGAAGGTAGGCAAGCTCTTCGTGAAAGCTGGGTTCAGGTGCTTCCTCAGACAAGGGAGTGGTGGGTCGATCGCTTTTGAGCGCCCTATCTGGCGCTTCCGTCGGCGCGAGAGCAGGGTCTTCCTCAAAGGGGATCTCACTGGGGGCCACCTCCAGACGATCGTCTTCTTTTTTGATCTGCTGGGTGTCTTCAACTGTTGTGGGCGCTGGCGACTGGGCGACGCTTTTTGCAGAGTCCACTGCGGGCGCGGTCGGCGCAGACTTCAGACCCAAGAAGAATCCCAGCGCGCCCCCCAAAACAAGACTCGCTCCCACAAGTCGCAACGGATTCACCCCCCAAAGCCACTCCATCGCAGAAGGGCCAGAACCAAGGGCAGCTGGGCCAGAACTTGGCCTTCCCGCAAAATCAAAAGGGTTGGCCGCTAGATCCTCCTCGATCGAAGGGAGCGTCCCTGCGGAAATGCCCGCTCGTAAGGCGACAAAACGGGCTTCCCGCTTTTGCTCGCTGAGCCCCATCCCAGCGCGCGCCTCGGCGAGTATCGATTCCTCCAATGGTTGTTTCGTACTCATCGTTGCCGCTCCATCTCTTTCGTTTTCAGCGCCGCACGAAATGCATTCCGCGCGAGGCGCAAACGCGAATACACTGTGTCCAATTTAACGCCCAAGGTACTCGCCACTTCTGGCGCGCTACGCTCTTCCAAAACGCACAAGACAAAGACGTCGCGCTTCTTTTCGCTCAGCGCGTCGCAAAATGACCGAACGAATTGCGCCGCTTGGGCTCGCGCCACGCGCGATTCAGGATCCTGACCTGGGCAGAGCTCGGCCTCGGAGAGCTGCGCATGAGTCGTCCGCACGGTGCGCCGCCGATAGTTCTGAGCCACTCGATAGGTGATCGCGTAAATCCATGTACTGAGCTGCGCTTCAGGAACGAAAGAAGGCAATTTACGAAACACAATCAAGAAGACATCTTGAAGGGCATCATCGAGGCACGCCTCGTGCACTCCCAGGGCGCGCAAGGTCCGGTAAACGCGACTGGACTGAGCTTCAAAAACCGGTCTGAATTCTGCGTCCGTGACGCACTCATCCAGCGAGCTTTCAGTCGAGTCCACTTCTTCGGGGAGCATCTCGATAGCTCTTCGTTTTGCCAGAAATTCCACGTCTAGGGGTTCATGTTGGGAGAGGGGTCAATCCGTCACAAGAAGATCGAAATTCCTAACCTTCCTTGAAAACCTGCCACAGACTGATGCACGGGGGTCCCGCCCTGCAACTCAAAGTCGGGCCGGGTGAAGGGGATCTGCGCCCCCAGCTCCAAAAAGGTCGCCCCCCAATTCCAGCCAAGCTCCGCTGTGCCGTAAAGCTCAGCGGCTGCCCAGAAAAGCGCGCTGGTTTCGGCACCCTTCTCCCTTGCAGTAAGCGCCCCCAGCTCCACACCCACACAGGGACCTGTGGCAAAGACGCCAAAAACAAGGGTGCGACACGCCTGCAGCTGACTGGTCAAAAAGGAAAAAACGGCGGGGCTTTGGGCTCCGTCCGGGGTGAACTGCACGCGTGGCGCCAGAGCTACACCCGCCCCCAGGCGCCAGGGTCCCGGTCTCCACGCCAAACGGACAAAGGCGATCCCGGCCGGTCGCGGCAGGGGCCCCACGCTCACCCCGCCACCCAGATCGAGAGAAAGGGGCAAGGATGACGCCGCAGTCGCAGGCGTTTCCTTGACGGGCGCCGGCCCAGGTTCAGCCTGAGCGACCTCACTTTCCGTCGCCGGCCTAGATTCTTGCAAGTCCGGGTTTTTTTCTGGATTGTCTGTCTTCTCACCCTCAGAGACTGCCGATAGCTCCGGATTTTCCAAGAGCGCAACGCTCAGCGCCACAAAGTCAGCAGCTTCTGTGCAGGTCGCAACAATGACCCGACGGGTGCTGGCATCGCTCCCGCGCACGAGGCGAAGCTCCACCGTCCACTTCTCTTCGATCCACTCGACCGAAGCCTCCGCCTGCAACTTTGAATCTTCCGGACGAAACGCTTCGCCCAGCCAGCGCTGCAATTGCGTCTCAATATGATCGCTGGGGGGACACTCGGGTGGAGCGCTCCATTTGAGCCATTCGTCCGCAGCTTCCTCGGCTTGCGCCTTTGACTCGCCGCAAACAAGAATCCAAGTCGCCACGGCGGCGGCAATCAAGAAGGGCGAGCGCATCTTCAAGCTAGGTACCCTACAGCGCTTTTGAACTCAACAGAAAGCCAACTTGATCGGCCCGACTCTAGTATGAGCGATTCGTGAGCAGGTACCGCTTTCCGCAAAATCGCGTCACACTCACAAAAGCCGCCCGTAACCGATCTCGATCCCGAGCATAAACAAAAAGATGTCGGAACCCGCCGTCATGCCCAAGTTGCCACCCAGAGCAAGACCACCCAGCGAGGCTCCTCCATGAAAGCCCAGAACCATGGCTGGCGAGCGGGCCGCTGGAAAGTTGTCCATGCCGATCTCAGCTAAGAAGTAGCTGAATTGATCGTCGCGTCTCTTTCCGACCGTGGATCCTAAGAGACCAGAAAGTCCGAAATGTCCGTAGCTATTACGCTCGGAAACAATGACGCCTCCAAATCCCCGGGCGCCCATCGTAAATCCAGAGGTCTCCCCCGGCATGCCCGCGACAATCACAGAGCCAGCAAAATGACCGACGTCGGCGCTGTTGTTTTCAAAGGAGTAGCCGCCATCAAAGGCCAGGGTGGCGCTGCCATACTGGGCCACCCCGGTCACCAACAAGATCCCCCGCTTTTTGAGAAGATCTTCCTCCCGCTGCCGTCGCCGTGCCAACTCCTCCTCGCTCGCCGCCTTGTCCGCCTGATCCGATGGGGGCGCCGTCGAGGCAAGCGGCACAGTCGATGCGACAGGGGCTGCTTTCGCCTGGCCTGTCTTTGCCTCATTGTAGGCGGCGAGTACCTCAGCCGTTCGATATTCGGGCAAGAGGACAATCTGAGGATCGAGGCTCAACGCCTTTCGAAAGGCGACCACACCCTTTTCATGCGCTCCGCTTCCACCAGCCTGCACGATACCAACGCATGCGTAGAGCGTACCTTCTTGCTCACTTGAGCAGGCGTCATCCTCAGCCGCACAACGATGGACCTCAGCCTTGAGTAGCTCCAAGGCGAGTTCTGATTCACCCAGTTCGTAGTGAGTGAGAGCCTGCCTCCATACCGGCGGAGCCTCGGCCTGGGGTTGTGGCTCAGACTCGATCTTGTCCGGCGCCGCCGGCGGTTGTTCCTGGGCAAGAGCTCCCAAAGAGGGCAAAAGTAGGCCGACAATGACGCCCGAAGAGCAAGCAAAGATCTTCATTCTTTAATCAATCCTTTTGCAAGTCCGCTGAAGACTCACTCCGAGGAAGCGAAAAAAACGCAACGCCCCCATTTTGAATCAGAAGCACCTAGAGATCGTCGTGAAAGAGGGGCTCTCGATTGCGTGCGTATCGATAAACAAGCTGCCGCGCATCGTTGCTCAACGAACGAAAAACACAGCCAAATCCTGGGGGCGCATCACCCACCCCGGTCGCGCGACTCCATTTCACCAGAGCAAGGGCTTCAAACTCATAGCCCCCTGGCATGTGCACCGTCAGCCAAAGAGATGACCCCGTCGCCGGGAGGTCATAGGTCGCAACAAAGAGCCCACCGTCATCCACAACGTCATTGCCGCTCAATCCCTTATAGAAATTGCTCTGGCTGTACGCGCCAAGACTGACCACCAATGGGATCGCTCCCACGGGCACACCGCCGGGTGGTGGTGGTGGCTTCTTTGATGAGTGGAGCGGCGCGAAGTTGCCCGCGCTCTGCAGCCCTTGGGGGTGCGGGGCGGCGTCCTCAGAGGAAGAATACCGGGGGCTTGCCTGCGTCCCCGTTGGCCCAGGCCCAGGATGAAGTACCTCGACGGACACTTGGGTGTCGCCGATCCCTCTCGGCTGAGACGCACGCGCATGAGGCGGCGCAGCCGCCGGTGGCTGCTGCGAAGATTGCGTACGGAGATCGCTCTTGGCGGAAGCCTGCGTGCGTTCATAACGCCTCCCCTGAACGGAATCGCTGGAGGCTCCCTGGATTGGGAGCGTCGCATCCAAGCCGCTCATGGGCGCCGCCCGAGGAGAAGGTGCAATCGAAACGTTGATCTTTGGTTGACGGAGATTGGAGGGTGGCGTGACCGAGGGGTGGGTGCTGCTGAGGGCAACAGAAGTGGCTGCCCCCGGATCCGCCCCCGCCTTGGCAAGCAGTCGGGCCGCAGCCTCTGCGTCTTGCGCCAGTCCGTGGACCAGTCCGAGAGATCCTGCGATGGCTGCGGTGGCCTCTTCAATCACGCCGGTGAGCGGGTTGGCCTGCAAGGCTTCAAGAGCCTCCCGCACGAACCTGAGCGCGATGGGACCCTGGGCGGCTAAGTCCCGTCCCCTTGAATACTCAATGGTGTGTAGCGCGCCCATGGCCCGAGCCACAGGGATGATCACGGCGACGAAGACCCCACGATTCTCAGACTCGTCAAGCAGCCCCAGCGCGTGACCGAGCTTCTGCCGAGCTTCGCATGACCGATCTGCAACCTGACTCATCTGGATTCCGACGGAAAGTAGGCCTTCCCCCACTGGCTCGTAGCCAAGGGCTCAAACGGGCCTCCGCGACTCGCATCTTGGCAGGGGCGCTCTGCTAGGGGCAAGTCGCCACCCCAAAAACTTGGTCCAGGGCGGGGAGGACTGGTAGCCCATGAACCATGCAGCAGATTTCCGCCGATCACCTTCAGGGTCGTCTTGACGGCCCAGGCGAGGAGCAGCAGGCACCAGACGAGCTGGACGAACTTCCAACCAAGGCTTTTCGACCTGCTCTCCGAGGTGACCAACGCTTCGATAGGAGCGCAGCGCATCGCGATATCCTGGTTTTCGAGGACGTCCACAAAGCCTACCGCGCTGATGTCCCGGTATTGAAGGGGCTCACCACCAGCGTAGCTCGAGGCGAGTTTCTTTTTGTAACGGGACCCTCCGGGGCCGGAAAGAGCACTCTTTTGCGGATGATCTACGCGGCTGAGAATGCCGATAGCGGGCGCATCCTTTTTTTGGGTCGCGACGTGTGCCGGCTGACAGGTAGCTCAATTCCCTACCTGAGGCGCAACATCGGTGTCGTGTTTCAGGACTTCAAGCTGGTCCAAAACTGGACGGTTTCTCAGAACGTAGCGGTGTCACTGGAGGTACTCGGCGTCCCTGACAAGATTGTCCGGCGCCGGGTCGGTGAGGCGCTTGAGCGAGTGGGCCTAGGGGGCCGAGGCCAAGATCGAGCCGCCGCTCTCTCCGGTGGTGAACAGCAGCGAGCGGCCATCGCCCGCGCCATTGTTCCAGAACCCGCCCTCATTCTGGCCGACGAACCCACAGGCAACCTCGACCCGCAGCTGGCAGTCGATATCTTGGGACTGTTTGAGGACATCCACGAGACAGGAGTCACCGTGCTTTTCGCTACCCACGATCGTTCGCTCTTGGACATTCGCCCCCGTCGAGTTGTGGTGTTGGATGAAGGTCGAACGACCGACGTGCGCGCGGGGCTCAGCAGCGACGCCGCCCTCGCCCAGATGAGGGCAGCATCATGATGGAGCGAGTTTTCCGAGCGATTCGTGCGGACATTCGCTTGCACATGCTCAGTGTGTTCAGCGTCGCCGTGGCCTTCGTTTGCCTGTCGGCCACGCTACTTGTGGCCGTGAACATCGACGCGGTTCGAGCCAAGTGGTCCGAAACGGGTCGCGCGTCCGTGTATCTGGATCCCGAGGTCGAACCCCAGACAGTCCACACGGTGCGTCAAGCCTTACTCGCCGCCGAGGGCGTGACCGAAGTGCGCTTCGTCTCGTCGGAGCAGGCGCGCGAAGAAATCATGGGCAACACAAAGGACGAAGCCCTCGCCAGCCTTCCCAGTGAAGCCTTTCCTGCTTCGCTGGAGGTCACGCTCAAAGACGGCGCCGCGGCGGAGCGAATCGAACGACTCGCCTCCCAACTGAAATCACTGCCCTCGGTCGAAGCCGTGGAGACCTACGAAGCCTGGGGCGAACGCCTCGACAAATTGCTCCGCGGAGGCACGCAGGCGGCCTTGGTGCTGCTCGCCGTGGTGCTCGCCGCTGTAGTGAGCGTCGTGGGTTCGACCATGCGCATGGCGCTGGCCCGACGTCGCACCGAGGTCGAGGTTCTCCGCATGGTCGGAGCGACGGACAGTTACGTCCGAGGGCCCTTTGTCATCGAAGGCGCGGCTCAAGGCGGGCTGGGAGCCTTTCTAGCGGTCACCCTCATCGGAGTGCTCTTTCTGATCGTCCGGGACTCGTTTTCAGGTCCCCTTGGCACCCTCTTAGGAACAAGCCCCCAGTTTCTACCGGTAACCTTCTGCATCGCTTTGGTCGCCTTCGGTGCCTCCGTCGGCGCGCTCAGCGCCTTCGCAAGTCTACGACGGCTCATCGAAAATCCGGCAACATGATCCCCTTGCTCAAGCACATGCCACGGTGGCGCGGATCGCTGGTCCTCATCTCGCTTCTTGCGTGCGCTCAATCAGGGCAAGCCCGCGCAGAAACGGAGCCCTCTGTGGGCTTCGACCTGAACGCCCTGGAAGCACGACTTGAGCTCTTCGACCGTAAAGAGCACTCCCTCCGACGTACGCTGGAGCGCGGAAAAGGTGAGGCCGAACAGCTTCGTCATCGAATCATTGCCCGAGGCCGGGCCTACTACCGCATCTCTCGAGCACTACCCGGCAGCGACTTCATCGAGTTCGCTGTGCGCGTCGAACGCATCCGCCAGGGACTTCTGAGCGATATGGGTCGTCTTTCTGCGCTCGAAACACAAAAACGCAAGACCGACCGCGACCTGATGTTGCTTCAGGAACGACGCACCCCCTTGGACATTGAAGCCCAAGCAGCCGGACAGGCGCGAGACGCTCTCCTCTCACGTCAGGAACGGGAACGGGCCTTTGAGATGGCCTTCTCTTCGTCAACCAACCGATCAGATCACACGGCGGTTTACAGCGCTGGCAGCGATCTGAGTTACGCAGAAGGAAGCTTCACTGCAATGCGCGGACGGCTCCCCTTCCCTCTCCTCGGGCGGGCCGAAATCGAACAGGTGCGACTTGACCATGCACAAGGCCCAGGGCTCATCCTCAAAGCGGCCATCGGCACCCCGGCACGCACTGTGTTCGCGGGGCGCGTGGCCTACGCGGATAACTATGCAGAGGACGGACGTACAGTGATCCTTGATCACGGCGACGACTACTTCACCGTGACCGCTGGCCTTGAACAAATCGACGTAAAGGTTGGCGAGGACCTGCCACAAAATGCTCGCCTGGGTCTTGCCGAATCTGTGGGGGCAAGCGCGCAGATCTACTTCGAAATCCGGCGCAGAAACGTGAACCTGCCCCCGGGCGAATGGCTAGGTATATAATACTCAAGCGCTTTGTCGCAGGTTGAAGTTTCGGCGAGAGCAGCTACCACCAAGGTGGATGCTTTCGTCGTTAGCCCTTCCTTTTCTTTCGGGTGACTCCACTCGACAACACTCGGCTCCATGACGCAGGCATCAACTGGTGTCGGGCTGCTCGCCCTCGTCCTCGCCTTCACATCGGTCGCGGAGACTCGCGCCCAAGACGCACCTGCGCCGTCCCCTGCGCCCCGACTGACTCCACGATTGAGACCACGACCAGTTGCCCCGCAGGCGCCTGCTCCCGCCGCGCCAGCCACGCCCACTCAAGCGGCGCCTAGGCCAACATCACCAGCTCAAGAGGTGCAGCCCCCCGCACGCGCAAGCGCGCCGACCTCTGCCGCGCCGCAAAACCAAGCGACCTCAACGACGCTCTTGCCTTCCAACTTCTACCCGCCGGTGCTGCCTGTTTATAAGAACTTGGACCCCCCGCCCGGTTACGTCGAGGTGCGCTCGTTCAATCGCTCATTGCTCTGGAGCGGCGGAGTCGTCCTTGTGCTCAGCTATGGGGTCAGCGTCGGTTACGCAGCGGCACACAGTGAAGACAAGGGGATGGGCGCCATGGCGGTCCCCATCCTGGGACCTTGGCTTGCTTTAGGTCAGCGCAAGTTTTCCTGCGACATCGACACGGGGATCCCCACGGGTGTGGATGGAATCGACAATATCGAGCAGAGCGCCGAAGACGCTCAGGCTTGCTGGGCCAATCAGGTCAAGGTCGGCGCGATCATGACGGGACTCGGTGTCGGACAGCTCGTGGGCACTCTCATGGTCACAGCTGGTCTCCTCGACCAAAAACGCACTTGGGTGCGAGCTGACCTGGGACCAGTCTCCCTCAGAATTGACCCCTTGGCTGGGCCTGGAATGTCGGGGCTAGTGACTTCGGGATCCTTTTAGCCCCAAAAATGGGGCTTTGACGACTTGCCGGCCAGAATCACGCGCCTTCTCGATCCTCGCTCTGCCATGAGCTAAGCTCGTGTCTGTGAACAAGCCACGTGAAGGCTCCTTGCGTCTCGTCGAAAATGACGACAATGCACCCGTCGAGGGCATTGACTCGTCTGGATTCGTTGCGTCCGGACAAAGTGAGCAAGCCCTGCTCGCTGCAGGAAAGATTTCCGTCGACGAGTTCATGGACATGAGTGTGGATCGGGCTCTCTCGCATTTGGAGGGTCAAGTTTCGGAGGACCGTCTCAGCCTGATGCGTGAGGTTCTGCGAACACAATTGGAGCAGGACCCCCACCTCTCCGCCCTTCGAAACCGCGTCGCCCAGGGCGACTGAAGATCCCCGCGCTCCGTGTCCATTTCCATGAAGCGCTTCATGAAGGCTTTGTCGTGCGCCAATCCATTGCGCCCTGGTCACTGGCGCAGTCGATGCGCGACGGCCGTCTCATTGGCTCTCGTTGTTCTTCTCTTGCTGGGCTGCAATCGTCAAAGGCCCGATTTTGGCACTCTACCACGCGTCGAAGTGCCCTTCGGTGAGTCCCCCAACCCTGCGGCAAAACCGATCCCGCCGCCCAAAGCCAAAGCCAAGGTCCAAAAGCCCCCATCGGATCCACCAGACCCGCCCCCCCTGATCCAAAAAGAGCAAATCGATTTCGTACTGCTCTTTGACAAAGGGGAGATCTCGGTCCGTTCCCACAAGGATGTCGTCTTGAAGCTCGACACACCCAGCGATCGTCGCGTAGGTCGCTTTGCCTTTGAATTCTTTGTCGGACCCACACTGATCGAGCGTGTGCGCTTTGACTTTCCGCTCTTGGGGGCAGGAGCCCCTGAGGACAACGACCTGCTGGAAGGCGGCCTCACCACCGAGACAAAGGTGCGCGTCCCCAATGCGGCGCGCGCGACCCACGCGCGCATCCTGGACCGGAAGACTCGCAAGATCGTCCCCATCGACTGGCCCCCCGCCAGCGATGGAGCTGCCCCCCCGGGTCAAGGAAGCCCGGCTGCCGAAGCTCAGGGTACAGAAGCGCAGACCGAGTCCCCTGCGGACGAACCGGAGACTCCCTGAAGGCGAGCCCAGGCTAAGAAAGCCCCAAAAAGACAAATCCCCGCTTCCGGCAGAAACGCGCCATTGCGAGCCCTCCCCGTCCGGGCGAGACTCCTGGGCGAAATGAATTGCGAAAGTTGCGGTCACGAGAACCTTGAGGAAGCCCGCTTCTGCGCCAAATGCGGGGTGCAGCTTTCATCTCACAGCGAGGAAAACGGCTGGATCGGACGTCTTGTCGGTGGTCGCTTCTTGGTCAAGAGCGTCTTGGGTGAAGGCGGGATGGGCATCGTCTACGAGGGCGAACAGCACATGGGGTCCAAGACCCGAAAGGTGGCCATCAAGACCTTGCATGCGCATCTCTCCAGCGATGCGTCTGTCTTAGCCCGCTTTCATCGCGAGTGCGGCACTGTCTCCGGTCTGGAACACCCCAATACAATCAAGTTTTACGACTTTGGCAGTGAGGCAGACGGCACCCTCTACATCGCGATGGAGTTCATCGATGGAAAGGCTCTCGATGAGGTTGTCAGTGAAGCGGGTCGTCTCCCTCCGGAAAGAGCGATCAAGATCCTTTCGCAAATCTGTGGGGCCTTGGATGAGGCGCACGATCAAGGGATCATTCATCGCGACCTGAAACCTGAGAACATCGTCCTCACCGAACGACTAGGAAAGAAGGACTTCGTCAAAGTCCTCGATTTCGGCATTGCAGCACGGACTGAGTCCGCAAGCGCCGAACAAGAAGCGAAGCTCACGCAACAGGGGATGGTTCTGGGAACCCCGCCCTACATGAGCCCCGAGCAGTTCACGGGCGTTGAACTCGATCGACGCAGCGACGTCTACTCGCTGGGTTGTATGGCCTACGAGATGTTGACGGGACAGCTGCCCTTTTCGGCCAACACACCTTGGCAATGGGCGACCGAGCACATGACCGCCCAGCCCTTTCCGATGGAGCAGGTTCCCAACGGCGCGGCGATCCCCGTGCAGATGCGCGAAGCCGTCATGAAGGCTCTGGAAAAGGATCCCGATGATCGTCCGCGGACAGCGGGTGAGTTCCTGCGCGCTTTGGAGAAAGGTGCGGCCAGTGCCGCTCAGATGAGTGCTGCGCCGACGGAGGCGATGCAGGCGATGCCGGCCGCCTTCACTTCACAGACCAATCTCCGCCCTCCGGTTGACACAGAAACTCAATCGGAGATGTCAGCGACCCAGGGCTTCGAGACCCTGCCCAAGAAAAGTTCCGCTCCCCTCATGATCGGAGGGCTTGTGCTCCTGCTGGCCCTCGGTGGTGGTGCTGTGGCGATGATGGGAGGCGGCGGCTCCCAGGCTGAGGCCGATGCTGTGGATGCTGACGCGACGCCTGAAGACGCTGCTTCACCGAGCGAGCCAACGACGGCCGTTGCTCAACAACCAGAAGAGCCCTCCTCGCAAGAGAAGCTCTCCCCCGATCAAAAAACCCCTGAGGTAACGGCCCCCGCGACCAGTCCAGCGCCCCGCCCCAGTCCGACTCCAACGCCCACGCCGAGTCCGACGCCATCGCCCACGCCCAGCCCGACCCCGGCGCCCAGCCCCGCTCCAAAGCCCGTTCCTGATCCAACTCCTTCCGTCAATTGTTCCCAATGTGTGTCCTTGGCCAGGGCAGGAAAGTTCTCTGCCGCGGCGGCGATTTTTTCCCAATGTCCCAGCGTTCAAAAAGCGTGTGGTGATGCGGCTCGCACGACGGCCACCGGCCAAATCGACTCAGCAGTTGAAAAGGGACAGTGCTCCAAAGCGCAGAGCATCATCAACGATGCTGCAAAGCTCAAAGCTGCCTCCGCGCGATTGCGGGC
>Ga0079224_100001164_pt1 | contig 29310 bp, 35 predicted proteins | sample Stecom2015_FD_80414 | JGI IMG/M metagenome (GOLD analysis project Ga0079224, IMG submission 80414) | Agricultural soil microbial communities from Utah to study Nitrogen management - Steer compost 2015 | ecosystem: Environmental > Terrestrial > Soil > Agricultural land | place: USA: Utah... | reverse complement strand
CACCAAGTCAATTGAGGTCTATCAAAAAATTCGCTCTTGGTATCAAGGTAATATTATAGGAAACCAGAACTATAGTTTTGATACGGCCTCCATGGAGCTTGAGAGTGGACTAGTAGATGCTGTAAGCTTTGGTCGATGGTTTATTTCTAATCCTGACTTAGTGGATAAATTCAAAGAAGGGCGACCTTTGACACCTTGGAATGAACAGACTTTTTATATCGGAGGGGCAGTAGGCTATACCGACTATTAATTAAAACGATAGTATTGATTCGTATATTCCGAAAAGCTTTTTTTTTAGAACAACACATCCGGATAATCAGAACTCAGATGTTTCTTGAGTGCATCGATAAATGTGCTGACATTAATATTCTTGTTGGCCCGATAGGGCGTTACTGCCCAAATATCACTTTTACCTTCGCTATAGTTTTCTAATAGAGGAACTAAGTCTCCGGAGGTGATATGTTCAAAAACATAACTTCCTGGAAGTTTGACAATTCCCATTCCATTCAGTGCGGCCTGCAGAAGCACTCTGGGGTTGTTTGTTTTGATATTCCCATTGGTGGGCCATTCTTTTATTTTTTTATCGATTCTAAATTTCCACTTACTTCCCAAGCAATTGTGATGTTTTAAATCTTGTGGATGTTTAGGAGTACCATGCTTTTTTAAGTATTCTTTTGAAGCGCAAACAAACTCTCTCCTGGTTGCAATCTTTTGAGCATACATAGAAGAAGGTTTAAGATTTCCTATTCTAATCCCCACATCAAATTTCTCTTCAATAAGATCAATTATTTTCCCGTCAAAATAAATTTCAATTTGAAGCTCAGGATACTTGCGGGCCATCTCGAGGAGTACGGGAGCAATAAAATTCTCCCCAAAGATCCCAGCAGTAGTCACTCGTAAAGTTCCTCGCGGAGAGCGACCTTGTTCTTTGATTTGGGTTTTTACTTGTTGAAGCTTTTCAAGAGAGGTGCGACATTCGGTTAGGAATTCCTCCCCAAAGCTAGTGAGTCGGATACTGCGAGTAGAGCGTAAAAAGAGAACTTCGCCAATTTCTTCTTCCAGTGCTTTAATTGTTTTTGAGACTTGAGACTTTGAAACACCTAGGTTTCGGGCGGCAACGGAGAAACTCTCGCTTTCCGCAACCTGGACAAAGTGCACTATTGATTCAATCCATTTTATTGTTTCCATATGGAAACAGTGTTTCTCTCTTGGAGTAGATAGTCAAGATTTAGGATAAGATTTAATATAGAATGAAAATTAAATATAAGGAGTGTCGTATGAAAGTTAAAGCAGCCGTTGCATGGGGACCGAATCAGCCACTTAGTATTGAAGAAGTAGATTTAGAGGGCCCAAAGAAAGGTGAGGTACTAGTTCGTATAGTTGCTACCGGTGTATGTCATACTGATGCTTATACGCTCTCGGGAGTTGATCCCGAAGGAATTTTTCCTGTCATTTTAGGCCATGAGGGAGCCGGTATCGTTGAAGAAGTGGGCGAAGGTGTTACGTCTCTTAAAAAAGGTGATCACGTGATTCCTCTTTACACTCCGGAGTGCCGTGAGTGTAAATTTTGTAAGTCAGGAAAAACAAACCTATGCCAAAAGATTCGTGAGACTCAAGGTAAAGGACTGATGCCTGATGGAACAACTAGATTTTCAAAAGATGGAAAGCCGATCTATCACTATATGGGAACTTCTACCTTTGCTGAATACACAGTGGTTGCAGAGATTTCTCTCGCTAAAATTGATCCTAAAGCTCCTCTTGATAAAGTATGTCTTCTAGGTTGTGGTGTAACGACAGGGATTGGTGCTGTTCTCAATACGGCGAAGGTTGAGAAAGGTTCAAATATCGCTGTTTTTGGAATGGGAGGAATTGGTCTTTCTGTTATCCAAGGGGCGAAGATGGCCGGGGCCGAAAAAATTATTGCAATTGATATTAATGATGCAAAATTTGAAATGGCCAAGAAGTTTGGGGCCACAGATTTCATTAATCCTAAAAAGATAGAGGGAAGTGTAACTGATGAAGTGATTAAGCTCACTGATGGTGGAGCTGATTATTCTTTCGAATGTGTTGGAAATGTTAACCTCATGAGACAAGCTCTTGAGTGTTGTCATAAGGGTTGGGGAGAGTCCATCATTATTGGAGTTGCCGGTGCTGGAGAGGAGATTTCAACTCGTCCATTCCAACTTGTCACTGGGCGAGTTTGGAAAGGATCTGCCTTTGGCGGCGTCAAAGGAAGAACAGAGCTTCCTGGTTACGTTGATAAGTACATGAAAGGCGAAATTAATATTGATGATCTCGTAACATTTACGATGCCAATTGAAGAAATCAATAAGGCCTTCGATTATATGCACGAAGGGAAAGCTATTCGTAGTGTTGTAACATTTTAAGGAGTGGCCATGAATTTAATAAAAGGTCATAAAACTTTTAATGGTGTGACTCAGTTTTGGTCTCATCAATCAAAAATAACGAAAACCGAAATGAAGTTTTCAACTTTTATTCCAGAGAATCCACAGGGGGCCATAATTTGGCTCTCTGGGCTTACTTGTAATGAAGAGAACTTCATCACTAAGGCAGGAGCACAGAAGTATTTATCTGAGCATAACTTAATGGTTATTTGCCCTGATACATCGCCTCGAGGACTTAATCTTCCTGGAGAACATGACTCTTACGACTTCGGATCTGGAGCTGGTTTCTATGTTAATGCCACCACAGATGATTATAAAAATAATTATCTAATGGATGATTACATTATGAAAGAAATTGTCCCTATGTTGAAAAACGATTTCAAGATGGAACGTATTTCTATCACTGGTCATTCAATGGGAGGTCACGGAGCTTTAGTTTTAGGACTAAGGAATCCAGAGGTATTTAGCTCTATTTCTGCGTTTTCTCCAATTGTTCATCCTAGTCAGTGTCCCTGGGGTGAAAAGGCCTTCACAGGCTATTTAGGGAGTAACAAGGCCGACTGGGCCAAGTATGATGCGACTGAGTTAGTAAAGGCGGGTCATAAACATCCGAAGAATATCTTGATTCATCAAGGGACCCACGATGAGTTCTTAACTCGAGAGCTCTTAACTACTGACTTTATCGATGCTTGTGTCGAGATGGAACAGGAACAAGAAGTTGTTTTCTGTGATGAATACGATCATAGTTACTACTTCATCTCAACCTTTATTGAGAGTCATATCCTCCATCATAAAAAGTTTCTTTAACTCTATTACAGGAGCACTTTAGTAAAGTGTTCCTGTCTCTTTTTCTCCATTTTAATCTCGATAGAATATTGCTCAATGAAGATTTCTTGAGCTGATTAATATCAGGCTTTATACCTTAAGGTTTATTAAGTTTTACTCCGATAAAATAGCTAAGAACGGTTCAAAGGAAATGAACCTAACTTGGGAGTTTTATACTCTCTAGACTCTTATCACTTATAGTTCTCTAATTAAAGAGTAGGCTATCAAGGACGGAACAAGTGAACTTAATGGATTTTTACTTAAATTCAAATGCTGTACGTGAATTTGTGCTCTCACTTTGCAAGCTCTCGAATCAGGTTTTTGAAATCTCTTTGAACTCTTCACTCGTGACAGATGAGTTATCTAGTTTAGGAAATGACTTTAAAAGTTATGCTATTTACTCGGAAAAAATGAATCTGATTTCTAACTCATTAGGTAATACAGCGAAAAGTATGTTGCGCTATTCAACTCGTATCATGGAATTGTCATTAGAGAAAACCACTCTTGAGGCTAATATTGTGAAGCTCGAGGAAGGACAAGCTCTCATTAGTAATGAAAAAAATACGAGTATTATTACTCAATCAATAAAGCGAATTAATAATAAGATTGGTCCTCTTGAAGTCGATGCTAAAGACATCATGACTACCATGGAACATGAACTAAAATCTTTTGCTCTTGAGATTAATAAACTTTGGTTGCTTTCAACAAATTTAAAAACACAAGTCGAATATGATGAGATTCATTATCTTTCAAATATAAGCTCGAAGATAGAGTCAACCTTGGCAAAGATTGATGAGACAATGAATAAGCTTCAAGCACAACTGTTAAAACTGGAAAATAAAGTATGAATACAAAAGTTCTCTTTGATAATGGTGAAGTAAAATGGATTGTCTTTGGACGTGATAATTCTCGTCCTGATGCGGTTATTGATACCAATGAATACGCTATTGTGAGTGATGAAGAGGCCATTTTACTTGACCCAGGTGGTACAGAAATTTTTCCTTATGTTTTGTCAGCTGTTTCAGAACATATTGACCTATCAAAACTTACTAAGTTCTTAGCCTCTCACCAAGATCCGGATATTTTCTCGTCTTTGCCTTTATGGATGGCCATATGTCCTGATGCTGAAATTTATATGCCTTGGGTTTGGAGTGATTTTATAGCTCACTTTGGTAAAGAATCAGTCAAAAACTTTGTCAAAGTTCCCGATAGAGGAATGAATATTAAAGTAGGACAAGCTGATCTTCAAATTGTGCCCGCTCATTACCTACATTCATCTGGAAACTTAAATGTGTACTGTCCTGTTTCTGGAATTCTTTTCTCCGGAGATATCGGTTCGGCCCTAATTCCAGAAGAGTACCCATTTTGGGTTGAAAATTTTGAAGAACATACGAAATACATGCAAAAGTTTCACGAAAGATGGATGCCATCAAACAGTGCAAAAGATGCGTGGATTAGAAGAATTCGAGCATTAAACCCTTCGATGATTTGCCCCCAGCATGGTGCAATTTTTAGAGGGGAGAATGTTGGTAAATTTTTAGATTGGTTAGAAAACTTAGAAGTTGGTCGTTTAGACCCGTAAAGGAGATAGTCATATGAGTGCTGTAATGAAACTAGCGCCAGAGGCAAAGAACACAGAAAAAGAAGCCATTGAAGCATCTTTAAAGAAATCAGAAGAAACACTCGTTGAAATTATTCAACAGCTAAAAGTAATTGAAGATATTGCTTCAAAAACAGATCTCTTGGCCCTCAATGCTTCTATTGAAGCAGCTCGTGTAGGTAAGAGCGGTAAAGGCTTTACCGTAGTAGCAGATGAAGTAAGTAAACTCTCAGAGAAAACGCAGCGAGCTCTAACTTCAATCTCTGTAACAATTGAAAAGTTAGATAGAGAACTTAAAAATGTAAGTTCAAGTATCCGTAAGCAGAAATAGTTGGAAGGAAATTATTATGCATGATGAACTCTTAAACGATTTTCTTGAAGAAAGTATCGATCTTATAGAGAAGGTGAAGAGCAATTTAGCAAATTGGCAGCACCTGGATAATAAGGTTGAAGCTATCGATAATATTTATCGTTGGGTTCATACTATCAAAGGCGGCTGTGCCATCTTTGAATATAAAGAAACCACTAGAATTGCCCATGAACTAGAAACATTTCTTGGATCACTTAAAGAGCGAGTCGATAGTATTAGCTTAAGTGATTTGAAAAAAATTGATGAAGGTATTATGGCGATCGAATCAACATTTAATGAAAATTCTGGGATTGAAAACTCTGTAGGTATCAGCACCATTGAAGAAATGTCTTCTCAAAGTGGGACATCTTTTTACTTTGAAACTCATTTTTTTCAAGACTGGATGGCAGGATCTGAGTCCATTGCTAAAGACCTTCATAACGATGGCTTTCGTTTTTTTGAAATCAAGCTTCCTACACCAATTTGTGAAAAAATTTTAGCAAAGCTTGGAGAGTATGAGGTCTTTACTTTAGATACTTATGAGAAAGATGGAAACTCGTTTTGTCTTTGTTCTATAAATTTAAAGTCAAATCCTCTGTTTGAAGAGAAGGCGAATCTTATAATTAAACACTATGAAGGTCATTGGTGTAATCTGATTGAAGAGAAGGAAACAGCTACTGAAGTCACTCCTATTGCTAAATCGGTACCGAACACTGTTCAAAATCAAGAGGTCCTACGAGTACCCTTGGCCACAGTTAATTCTATTCTTGATCATATATGGGAGCTTTTTTTAGTACGAAATCAAATGGCCCATCTCTTCAAAGAAAATAAAAATATTTTTAAAGACCACCTAAGTTTTATTCAGCAATTTGAATCTATTGATAATGTTATTGAACGAAATATTCACGAACTTGAATCCAAAACAATGAGTCTGCGATTGAATCCAATCAAGAGGATTTTCGATCGCATGGGGAAGGTTGTTAAAGAATATTGTAACCAAAGTAATAAAGAGATTGAGTTTGTCACTAGTGGTGAGGGGATCGATCTTGATAAGAAAGTTCTCGATCAACTCAATGAACCTCTTATTCACCTCATCAGAAATGCTATTGATCATGGAGTTGAAAAAAGTGATGAACGCATCAGGGCAGGGAAACCTGCTCAAGGTCGAGTCGAACTTTCTGCTCAGTTGCAAGGGAATGAAGTAAGTATTGTTATTAGTGATGATGGTAAAGGTATTGATGGGAATAAAATACTTGAAAGTGCTCGTAAGAAAACTCTCGATGTCTCCCATATTTCAACTGAGAAGGATGCACTTGATCTCATATTTGCTCCAGGATTTTCTACTGCTGAACAGGTAACAGATGTTTCTGGTCGTGGCGTTGGGATGGATGCTGTGAGAAAAAGTATTCAGGAACTTGGAGGCAGTATCAGTATTGACACGGCCATAGGGAAAGGAACAAAGTTTAAAATTAACCTCCCTCTGACTATGTCCGTATCGAAATGCTTAATCGTCGATATTCGAGGTCTCGAGTATGCTTTCTCTACAAAGTCCATTGTTGCGGTAGAAAAAATAAGTATGAATCAACTCAAAAAGAATGGAGCTGATTTGTTCTATGAATTTAACGGAGAAATGATTCCTTGTTTTAACGTAGGGGAAATCCTTCCTGATTATCGTCAAGAACCAGATCTTCCTACTACATACACTCATGTATGCGTGACATCCGTAAATGGACAGACTGTTTCGTTCTGTGTGGATGAAATACTTCAGACGATGAATGTAGTTATGAAGCCGCTTCCAAAAATTATTGAGCGACATAAATACATTGCGGGAGTTTCAATACTACCGGGCGGGAACCCAATATTCTTACTTAATATTCAAGAATGTTTAACGGGGACTATTAATCAGAAAAGAGGAGAATTCCATGGCAAGCGCATCGCTTAAGGAACTATTCACTCCATCTATTGCTTCAGAAGACTTTGAAGAAACTGAAGAGAGTATTATTGGCTTATCTTTTAAGTATGGTGACAAGCACTATTGTACTTCAATTACCAATGTTAAAGAAATTATTGATTTTCCCCATATCATTCCACTTCCCGTTGCTTCAGACAAAACGCTAGGAGTGTTTAATCTTAGAGGAAATATCATTCCTGTCTTGGACCCTGAAGAACATCTAATAAAAATACAAAAACTTCATCGTCACAAAGCATCTGCGGTTTTTTCTCGCATGAAGCTTAGACTGATTGTTTTTGAAGTGGCTCCTGATGCAGCGGTGGCCTTTCCTGTTTATGAAGTCGGTAAGTGTGAAGTGACTCAAGAGGAAGCAACTTCGGAACAGGGATTCATTCGCATTAATGGTATTCCTCATGAGAAGTTTGATATAAATGTTTTCGTGGGAGGAAACTTATGAGTTCTGCTCAGGCTTTAAAAGCTCCTCATTTATTTAGTGATGGCTCTTCAGTAAGAGTTCTAACCTTTGATGTAAGAGTTAATAGCGATGTGACTCTCGAGATGGCCATCAATATTCAGAAGATTAAAGAGATCGTTGAAACTGATGATTTTAAAATCCAGGGATTAACAAATAAATTCTATCCTATTGTGGGCCTGATAAATCTTAGATCATCTTCAATTCCTGTTCTAGATTTAAATCACTTTTTGACAGGGGCGAGTGCTGATTCATTTGATTATTCTAAAAACTATCGAATCATTGTTTGTGAATTTCAAAAACTGCAGTTGGGTATCATTGTAGACCGTACTCATAAAATCAAACAATTTTCAAACTCTTTAGTCCATAAAGTTCCGGATGTCGTCGCGGGAATGAATAACAACATCTTCAATGGAATTCTTGAAGTAGAAGGTCGTTTTGTAAAACTTCTTGATATCGAATACATCCTTACAATGTTGAATGTTGATGTTGCTCCTGAACCACAAAACTCTATGAGTTTAGGTTTAAGTAATAAAAAAGTCCTTATTGTAGAAGATTCACGTCTGTTCCAAAAGAAGCTAGTCAACTTCTTCACTGGTAAAGGTGCCGAAGTTATGGTCGCTGAGGATGGGATTGAAGGGCTAGAGATTCTAGAGGGACGATCGTTCAACCCTGATCTTGTTTTTTCAGACATCGAAATGCCGCGCCTGAATGGGATTGGAATGGTAAGGAAATTAAAAGAAAATGATTCCCTTAAGAATATTCCGATCATTTTTAATACGAGTATTTCTAATCAGGGGCTGATTGAGGACATTGTTTCAGAAGGACTTGGTGAGTACATTGTTAAATTCGACGAATTTGAAATCGCCAAAGCGATAAAAAAACTTCTCAAACTATCCAGTCTTTAGAATCTATAGAATTTATACTAGGGAACCAATGTTCCCTAGTTTTCCTTACAATAATTTGTTAGATTCCGCAGTATGAAAATAATCGTTTTACTTCTTGGCCTTCTTTCCGCCTTTGGTCCTCTTTCAATTGATATGTATCTTCCGGCATTCCCCTTGATCGCCGAAGAGTTTAATACTGATCTTTCAAATATTCAGCTTTCACTTTCTTCTTTTTTAGTAGGAATTGCCTTAGGTCAGATTTTTTATGGTCCTCTCACTGATCGTTTTGGTCGAAAGAAACCTCTCTATGCTGGACTCATCATCTATTGTCTCGCGAGTATTTTTTGTGCTCTTTCAATTAATGCAGAACAATTGATATATCTTCGATTGTTTCAAGCCCTAGGATCTTGCGCAGGGATGGTTATATCAAGAGCAGTTGTTCGTGATCTCTATCGTCCACAGGATGCTGCGAAGGTATTTTCTCTTTTAATGTTGATCATGGGAGTTGCTCCCATCCTTGCTCCTGTTGCAGGTGGAGTCGTAAGTAGCTTGTTTGGGTGGCGTGCTATCTTTTGGATTTTAAGTATTATCAGTGGTCTCTCGTTTATTCTTATGTTCTTTTTTTTAAAAGAGACCCATGAAGAAGTGGTGCCCTTAAATACTCAAACAATATTTAAAAACTACGGGCTGATTATTAGGGATCGATCATTTATTGCCAATGCTTTAGGGTTAGCATTTACCAATGCGGGGATGTTTAGCTATATTACAGGTTCATCCTTTGTTTTTGTAGAGCACTTCGGAGTTGGACCTACGACTTTTGCTTGGATTTTCGGTCTTAATGCCGCTGGCATTATTGGTGCCTCTCAACTTAATGGTCTTCTTCTTTCACGGTTTAAAGCAAATAGCATTTTACAAAGTGTTCTTATCTATGGAGCCTTTGCGGGCCTTCTTCTTTTCACTGCGGGCAATGTAAATCCTCCAATGATAGTCATTTGCCTAGGACTATTTCTTTACTTACCTACTATGGGAATCGTAGGACCAAATGCATCTGCACTTGCTTTAAGTAATCAAAAGAAGCTTGCGGGTTCAGCATCTGCTTTATTGGGGACAGTTCAGTTTACAATCTCCGGAATGATGTCTGCTCTTGTAAGTACATTTCATGATGGAACAATTCGGCCAATGTGTACGATGATATTTATTTGCGCTACCTTAGCGTTTTTAAGTCATTATTTCTTCCGTACAAGGTCAACAAGAACTGAAGAAATAGCATTGTCCCATTCATAAGAAGCATTTCAGTTTATTTTTTTTCAAACTCTAGAGGGGTACTCTTTGAATTTACTTCAAAGGAGGATTCCTATGAGTCTATTTAATAAAAATTCATCATTAACACCCATACGAGAACAACATCCGTGGTCCTTGTGGCAGAGAGAAATGAGTAATCTTTTCGATCGTTTCAACCGCGATTTCGGTTCAATGGATGAAGAGTTTGGAAGCTTTTATCCAAAGATTGAAATGAAAGAAGAGGATAAAAAGCTCATTGTTTGTGCAGAGGTTCCGGGGATGAATGAGAAGGACGTAAACGTTACTCTTAAAGACAATCATCTCATCTTACAAGGTGAGAGGAAGTCTGAGAGTAAGAGTGAAGAGGGTGGAACCCATCGTTCAGAGTTTCGTTATGGAAGCTTCTATCGTTCAATCCCCCTATCTCAAGAAGTTAAAGAAGATTCAGCAAAGGCTTCATATAAAGATGGCCTTTTAACGATTGAGTTTGAAAAATCCGCTGACTCTATCTCTCAAACTAAAAAAATTCCGATTACTCGTTCATAATTCCAAGCTAAAATTTCTTAATAAAACTGATCTAATTTTACTTTAAAAATTAGATCAGTTTTATTACCATTGGTCTATCCCCTATAATGGGAATTATGCGAGAGAACACTGCGTATAAAAATTTAAAGCGGCCAGGTCGTCAGATGAGTCATCAAAAAGTTCTATCAAAACTACTTAGTAAGAAAGAAAGGCTTCCTTTGGGCACAGAAAAGTCTGACCCATCTCTTAAGGTCGAAGCATTCCTCAGGTCTGAGATAACTTTTCAAAAAACTAAAAAGAAAGTAGGAAGACCCGAAGTTGCACCGAAACTCAAGGCACGAAATATTACTGTCTGCTTGGCGGTAACCTATATTAATTTTTTAGATTCCTTCAATCCTCCCATCAAAAAAATTCAAGGAAGAGGTAGAAAACTTCGCTTCATCATCGATGAATTCATACGGATGAGTAAAAGGCAAAGGGGGCAACTTAAGTTTTTACAAGAGGGACTTCATTCTCTTCAAGATGTTCTTGAGAGCTTCTCGGGCCTTGTAAAGAAAGGAGAAAAACTTAAACTTACTCCCAAAGAGAAGCAGCTTATTACATCTCATGTAAATAGAGTCAGACTTCTTGCACAACTTCTATGTTTTACTCCCCAGGAGCTAAAAAAAATTCTTCCACGAGATGATTGGAATCTGTATTCGTTTTGCTTACACTGGAATAGTAAATAGGGTGAATATGGAAGTTTCTAAAATTAAAGTTTATTCGATCAGTAAGTATCAAAAAGTTGATAAAAATAAACTTTATTATGGATTTATTTATAACTTTCCTTCTATTAATACTCAGGAAGCTTACCAAAGAGATCTTTCGAAGTTTCTGCGCTTCATTCAAATGGCCTTTAAGAATTTAGATGAAGTTTATTGTGAACATGCCCATGTGGTGGCCTTTAAAGACTTCCTGATAAAAAAAGGAGAATCAACGAGGACTATTAACCGCATGCTCTCCTGTCTCTATTCCTTTTATGAGTACTTAATAGACCTAGATCTCATTGATAAAAATCCTGTTGCAAGGGTGAAACGCTTTCAAATTGAGAAGATCGTCAAGACTAATGACCTCACTGATGAACAGGTTGAAAATTTATTAGGAGTGATTCCTTCTACACCAGCAGGTCTTCTTCATAGGGCCATTCTTACTCTTTATTTTACTACTGGTATGAGACATCGTGAGGTAAGTCATTTAAAATTTTCTAATTTAAGTGAAGAATTAGGAATGACTGTTATTAAATATAAGGCCAAGGGTGGTAAGGAAATGGTCATGCCTCTTAATGAGAAGGCTTTTGAATCACTTTCTGATTATTTATGCTGGTGTAATGAAAACGACTATCCAATGACAGGGGAGCATTTCATCTTTAGGGCCACAAAAAATATGATGGGTAGACTTCATAATAAACCGCTTGATCCTAAATCGATTAATTACATTATAAGAAAATATGCCAAACGAGTAGGAGTCGACTCCAAGGTAACCATCCACTCCGCTCGTTCCACTGTCATCGGTAAGCTTCTTGATCAGGGACACGCCATTGAGCGCGTTGCAGACTTTGTGGGACACAAGGATATTTCAATGACCAAGGCCTACAGTAAAAGAAAGCAAAAGCTCAAAGATAGTCTAAGCTTTTCCCTTTAGTCTTCCCAACTTCTCACATCTTCTGGTGTAACGAAGTTTTCTTCGCTTTCTTGCTCTTCCTCAAAGTAGATATCTTCTTGAGCATCTAAGTGGTGAGGTTCACTTTCTCGTTGATCCTCCAAATACTCTGTCTCTGTAGCTCCATTTACCGAGGGTTCAATAGATCTGTCTTCCTGAGCTTCAGGAACGATACCATCAATCACATTATCAGGTAGGTTCTCCTGCTCTTTCTCTTGAGATTGTTCTTCTTTCTGTATTCGACTTTCTTCTATTACTGGAGAAGCACTTGGGCTTACCGAATAGTTTTGATCCTTAATACTTTTGGCTCGTTCACCTCTGGACATAAAGAAATTATTATAGCTCGCTGCCTCTTCCTCCTGTCGTGGCTCTGAACAAGCGGTAAGGGTAGCAAATATAAAAAGCGAAAGGATTGTGTACTTCATAGGACCTCCTTGTCTTAAAAATATTTGAACAAAGATTAAATGAAGTTATAAGTTAAGAATGACTTAAAGGTGCTTGATTAAATGGCCTTGCATCTCCACTCATCTTGAACACGCAGGCATCTTCTTTTGAGCTCGTAGTTGAAAATTATCTCGAAGTGGTCTTTCTTAAAAACCATTCTCTTATTATCCCAAGCAAAATGGTTTTTAAACTCTTCAATATTTCTGAAGAAGTGGCTCCACTCAAATTGCTGAAAAGTGCTCTGAAGATCATTGTTAATCTCGCCCTGATAGTAAACTTTCCAGAGAGGAAGTGCAGATTCCATATGCGTGTAAGTTGAACCATCAAAGTCGGTAGTAGTGATACTTGTTTTTGAAATATAACTTGAGAATAATAGTTTATCTTTTATCTGATAGTAATTCTTGATAGGGAAGTTAGTGTGAATAATTCGGGCAGTATTATTACGGGTATTATAGTGAACTAAAACCAGTAGATCGGGATAAGGCCTGTGATCCTGAGCATAGAAGAGAGTTATCTCTTCTTTATTGAGAGGGATTGCCAAAGTTTTAGAGCACTCCTCTTCTTTAGCATAAATCATTCGATACCTTCCAATATCTCCCTTGAAATTCATTTTATAACTGATCCCTTTTTGGACGATAAAAGGATACTCCCCGTAATCTCTATCATTAGGTTGAGAGTAGCGATCGAGAGATCGGATCTGCAATTCAAAGCGAGAGTTGTTATATTGGCAGAAGGAATTGTCACGAGAGTAGGTTGAGTCGTAGAGATCTCGGAGTTCATCAAGAGATGAGCTAAAGCTAATCGAAGGTAAAAAAAGAATAAAAAGAAAAAGTAAGAAATTAGCCTTCATGTTGGATTGGTCCAACGGCCATAGGTTTGACGGCCGTTGTAGCCTTCTTTAGCCTAGAATGCCACTTCTTCCCATGATTTTGAATCTGCTCTAAATCTTGAAGAACAAGCTTCTCTTGATTGGCCTGCTCTACTAACGAGGGATTACTGGCCATAGCGCAAGAGCTACTAAAAATAATAAAGGAGATTAAAAATTTCATTGATGCTATATGTAGCGAATTAATTTCTCTTTTTCAATCATTTGTTTGAATTAAAGCACCAATTGTTTAAATTAAGTATTTTTTCCAGGTCATCGGTTGTAAAATAGGTTTATATGCTAGACACAAAAAGCCACATTATTGAAATTGCTAGGGATTTATTTGCTGAACACGGTTTTGATGGCGTAAGCGTTAGGGCCATCTGCAGCAAAGCAAATTGCAATGTCAGCGCTATTTCTTACTATTTTGGGAGTAAGGAAGAACTTTTCCACGCCACAGTCATGGCCGGTGCCGAGGCCAGGATTAAGGCCACTGAAAGTATATTGACTGCTCCTGAAAGCGTTGAAGACTTCAAAGTGAAGTTAAAGATATTTTTAAATCAGTTCTACGACAGCTCAATTGAAAATACTTCTATCATTCGCATCATTTCACGGGATATGAAAATCATTAAGGAAAATGCCAACGTTCAGGCCTACTTCAAAAAAATCCCTGAGACAGTTGCTAACTTTTTTGCTCTTGCGCAGGAGAGAAGCATTATTAAAAAGGATCTTAATCCTAGGGCCTTAGTAGATTTTATTATCTCACCTTATTTTATGCACGTACTCTTCTCTGATGTGAGTACAGACTTTGATTTAAAAGACCCTGAATTCAGACAGAGTCTGGTGGACCAACATCTTGAGTTACTCTGTAAAGGATTCTTGGTCTAATTTCTGCATAACTACTACGTATGATTAAGGTAGTCGTTTTCCTTCTATTTATTTTTTCCATATCATTTGTTCAAGAAGATGAAAGGCATTGGGTCATTCGAAAAGATTACGAATGCGAAATTTTCGAGAAGGATTTCTTTATAAAAGATTGTTATCGAAATGCTGATCTGAACTTTGATGATAAGAAAATGATTGCTGATATTCACTAGAATATCAGCATAGGTAAAAGCTAATTAATCAGGACGTATTTCTTGATCCACAGAGGATTTAGATCGATATCCTGGTGGGTCTGAAGCAGGGAACGACTCATCAATTGCTTCATCAATTAATTCATCATCTGACTGCAGCGGTTCAGAAGCTCTTTGCTCCTCAATCTTTTCCTTCTCATTTTCTTGTTTCTTATTTTTTTTATTAGGGTTGGGCGTTGAAAATCTGCTCATAATTCCTCCTTATGAAGGTTTAAGTATGAGCGAGATGATTTAAAGATCAATTCAAGATGGGCTAAAACTTACTTGAGGAAAAAATCCCAGTTCACCTTCCACCACTTGTGGCCTTTTACCATTTGCTATTATCCAATCTAGAAAGGTTGGGGCCGGCATACAAGTCTTTTCCCATTTGAGTCTTTGACCAATATATTTTTGAGTAAGTTCTCCTAAAGAAGTTGGTTCGCCAATGTGCAAATTGAGTATTTTGATCATGTCTTGATCCTGTACATAGAGCTTGATTCTTCTCCCATCAATCATTTGAGGTTTTATGACAAAACTATGTCCCTGCGCAAATTCATCATTCGCTTCATGTCGAGGTGCAAGTGGAGAAGAGAGAATCGGGTTGATAGTAAAGTCGTTGTACTTCCAAATGATGGAGAGATGATGTTTATTAAGCCAGCTATAAAAGGCCCGTCCAGGACTTCTTCTCTCTTGAGCAATAGGAGAGTTTCTCCAACCTCTAAAGGCCCGCTCATAGGAGACTTGCTTATCAGTGACTCTTTGAAGGATTAATAAGGCGGATAGATCGTCAGGATTGAAACTATGGAATTTGCCCTCATGCCACACATCCTTAAATTGAATTAAGGAGTTAAGAAGATCGTCGGAATCAATGTGAGATATTTTGAGAGCGCTCATTTTTCTTATCTCGACACAAAACAAATTTAAAATTAATTATACTTAAAAAATCAGTGATTATAGTAGTTTACTCGATTACCACTGCTCCAATACTTTCTGAGCAAAGAAGGTAAGATAGGGCCATGAATGTTTGCGTTCCGAATAAAAATGTGTGGTGTATCGATAAAGTGAACCATCTGGGCTTTCTATTAGATGCTGATAAATATTACACCGTGTTTTTTGAAGCTTTACCTCAGGCCCGGAAGAATATTTTTATTACTGCATGGGAGATGGAGAGTAAATTAAACCTCGGAAAAATATCAAGTAGGTTTCCATCTGATTTACGTAAGTATTTTTCTTTTCTTGTTAGTCAAAATGAAAATTTGAAGATTAAAATATTATGTTGGAAGCCTGGACTGTATTTGAAGTTTTCAAGAGAACGTCTTACCGAATGGAAGTGGAGGGAACTTGGACATCCACGAGTGAACTTTAGAAATGATCGATCTCCTTTTGCCTTCGGTTCGTTTCATGAAAAATTAGTTCTTATCGACAATTCATGTGGTTTTTTAGGTGGAATGGATGTTTCAGTGAATCGCTGGGATACTTCGGATCATTTACTAAGCTCTGACCTTCGAGGAAAAGATAACCCTTCTTATTTACCGATTCATGATGCTCAATTTGTCTTCAAAGGTTCTTTACTTGAGAAGATGAGAATCATGATGCAAGCAAGACTTAACCCTGATTATGTGAATATAGAGCAGTTTCCAGAACGACAAATAAAGATTGAAACATCGTATCCTCATATTGAAGATACGATTGCTTCTCTTTCCCGGACTGATCCTGCCTTGAAGGCCTTTGAAATAGAATCACTCTATATTGATGCTATAATGTCTGCCAAGAAGTTCATCTATATTGAGAATCAGTATTTTACTTGTAAGTCAGTTGCTAATGCCCTTGCAAAACAATTAGAAAAAGAAGATGGACCCGAAGTTATTATAGTTTTACCTTTAAATTATTTGGGTAGCTTTGAAAGGGCCATCTATATACAGGGAAGAAATAAGATAAAAAGAATTCTTGAAAGGGCCAATAAGTATAATCGACTCGGATTTTATTACCCGTCAATTCCGGAAGAGTCAGAAAGAAAATTTTTAAAAGTTCATTCGAAAATTATGATTGTTGATGGGAGATTTATTACTTTAGGTTCGGCAAATCTAAATTATAGATCTATGAGAGTCGATCGGGAAATGAATATGAACCTAGAGGCCATTAATGAGAAGAATGAAAAATTTATTAGTCATATATTTAAAACATTAGTTTGCGAACATTTAGGCATTCAGCTTGAGGATTACGATGACTCAGTTTCGGTTCTTGCAAACATTAATAGATATCAGAATTATTATCCTCGTACCATGAAGAATTTAGAATATGGTGTTCTTTCGTTAAAGGAAAGACCTATGCTTCTTATTTCTACTTTTGTAGACATGAAAAAGGCTGTTCCGAAGACTCTTTTTTGGTCTATGATAATTTTGATAATGATTTTCTTACTCTTTTCCATGAAGACAGCTTATGACATTCTCTAAATTCAAGAAGATCATCCCTTTCATTACTGGTCTCTTTATTATTTATTTTCTTTTTGCTTTATATAAAGGACTCACTGAAATTAATTGGCGTGAGGTTAAAAACTCACTAGCTCTTTTAGATGAAGCAATTATTTTTCAAGTAGGAATACTTGCTTTTCTTAACCTTATGACTCTCATGTGCTTTGATCAACTTGCCATAACTTACATAGGTGCAAAGGTCTCTCGACTGAGAGTCGCTGCCGTAGCTCTCATTAGTTATATTTTGAATTTGAATTTTGGGGCAATTTTAGGAAGTGTAGGGGTGCGCTATAGACTCTATTCTAGAATAGGAGTTCAACCTCTTAAAATACACTTGATAGTAATCTTCTCATCACTTTCCAATTGGGTAGCATACTTATTTATTTTTGGTCTCATTATCCTGATTTCGCCGCCAATATTCTTGTCGATGTTAACGCCATCCTTAGTTAAGTTAATTGCGTTGGTTGGTCTCACAATAAGCTTTCTGTATTTAATGGCCTGTTTTAAAGGATTGTCTTTTAACATAAATAATTCTCTCTTCAAATTACCCTCAATCAAGTTGGGGATTGCTCAAGTTTTACTTGGTTGCCTCCAATGGTCACTTCAAGGTCTAATGATTTATCAGCTTTTTAATTTTTTTAATATTCCCTTTGGCTACTATGAAGTCCTTGCTACTTTTCTGGTTGCGGCCATTGCAGGAGTATTGACTCATATACCTTCAGGACTCGGAGTATTAGAAGCTGTTTTCTTGAGCTTAACTCCTCAAAATTTTCATCCACAAGTACTTGCAAGCTTGGTTTGCTTCCGTGCCATTTTCTATTTATTTCCGTTAACTCTGGCATTACCAAGTTACTTGTATCTAGAAACAAAGCGCATGTTTCAATCTACAAACCAGCACTGAGGTCTAGCATTCTCTTTTCCTAGACACGGATAATCTGCTGGTGAACAAAAGTTCCCTGCAATGAGAGTTTCAACTCTACATTGTGGATTAGGATAAGAATTAACTATTGTTGCTTTGGCCTTGCCACTTTTTCTATTGAAATCTAATTTAGTTTTTTTAGAGTCTAAGTGATAAAGGAGATGGGAGAATCCTTCGATACCTTCCATGATATTCAAACAAATGAGAAAATCTTTTGTTTCATCATACTTTGTTAAGCAGCGAGTATAAAGTTTTTGATCGACTTGTGGCTCTTCTAGTTTTCCCATCTTGTCTAGAAGATCGAAATAGTTTTTTAAACAAATAGAAGTCGCATAATAATCGGATTGTCCCTCGGAAGTTGCCCATAATAAGGAAGGTATTGTTATTCGTGGTTCTCCTCCTAAAAGGTGACCAATTTCATGACAAACAGTGAGGGCGTGGGCATTGTCATTCATACCAGGGATACGTGCTATTCCACCCCAGAAATTTAGAGAATATTTTTTCGGAGCTTCATCCTTAACCCATGCTGAGAAATAGGGCACATCCCACATAAGGTTTAGAGAAACACTGATCTTCTCTTTATGATAATTTACGTGATTTAAAGAGTGTATAATTGTAGGAATTGATTTGAAACTTTCTTCAGTAACTGTTGAAGTTGTAGGATCTGTTACCAGAATTTGGTAGCGTGAATGCTCAGGCATCTCATGGGCAAATGCGATTCCTGTGAGCAGGCTCAACAGGATGAAAAAAGTTGTTTTCATGAGGTTGAGTATAGTGAATTTAGTCTAAAATTGTGACTTCTTGTAATTATTATAAACATGAAGCAAAAACTGAATATATGGGACGTGTGAGTGGGCCCCATAACCTCCTCCCATCACGTAAAGGGCAGGAATTCGGTGATCTTTTAGAAAATGGTAAACCAAAAGATCTCTCTTGAGCATCTCTTGAAGAGTTAAGTTAAGTTTTGAAGCACTCGGAAGTTCATCTTTTTCGTATGGATCTGCGCCTAAAACAACAATGGCCATATCAGGAGGCAACGTTTTCTCAGAGAGTTCCTTAAGACCTTGTTTGAGTTTAAGGTGATATGTACTCTCTTCACCACTTTCAATTTCAATATCTATGGTACTAGGTATATTCCATGGTCCAGGTGCTAAATCCAAGGGCCACCCAGACTTCATATGAATACTTAGGGTGGAGATTTCTGGAATGTTCTGAGTGAGTTCTGCGCATCCATCACCTTTATGAGCATCCACATCAATAATCCAGGCCGTCTTTATTTTTTTATCTGAGCGTAGTTTCTCTAGAGTGATGACAATGTCGTTTAAGAGACAAAAGCCCCTTCCTCCAAAACTCATGGCGTGGTGAAAACCTCCTCCGAGAAGAAAAGCATCTTCACCTTGAAGACAGTATTGAGCAGCATAGTGTGCGGTTTCGACCTTTTGAAGAACGCAGTGATAAAGCTCTTCGATTTTTGCTGTTGCTTTCTGTGGACTGTAACGATTGTAGGTACCATCGCTATGAATGAGTTCAAAACAATTCATGATTTCATGAATCAAAGTGTCCTGCTGAGTTAGCCTGTCGATGAATTCTTTTTTATGAACGCGAAGGATATCCTCTGTAGAGAGTTCTTCAAGCTGTGTGTTGATTGTTTCAACAGGAATATTATGTTCTTTCATTGCACTAGCAATTAACTCATCTCGAAAATCAGTAACGGGAATTTCAATCCCGTATTGTAAAAGTTTTAAGTTAGAACTCGGATTAAAAACAATTTTCATAGAGAAAATTATAGTTTAAATGATCGAATAAATCTTGATGAAAAATTAATAAGGCCGTGTTTATTCCCTCATTTTGAGTCGCTAAGTAACAAATTTCTTTGAAGTGTCACTTTAGGCCAATGCTTTGAGCATGTTCATCTTTTGCTAAGCCGTGTCTTTTACAGCGCACTAGTGATGGATTAAAAAGCAATCCATGACATTAACCCTGTAAAAGGATCTGGAAAATGAGCAAAAAAACTTCTTTGTCCCTCTTAAGTCTCTCGGTACTTCTTTTGACGGTCGCTTGTGGAAGTGACTCATCTTCTTCGTCTAAGGAGAAGAAAGGAGTTGAACTTAACACTGTTTGTGATCGCTTAGATTGCCTTACCAGCGTTGATTGGAAACTTGTTTTACAAGGACAGAACTTCCCTGAAAAAACAAAACTCATAATCGATAATGAAACTGTCCTTGATGAGTGTCTTGGAAAACAGCAGTATTCTGTTAATAGATCTACTGCGCCAATGAGCATTTCTCTTGAATATTTCAAGGTTCCTCAAGGCCCAATTAATATTAAAATTGTTGATCAAGGTTGGGACTGTCGTAGCCATACGACATTCTTAGACAAGAGGGGTGTCTCTTACGAGTTAGAAAAGTCAAATTTCGGCGGCCAACAGTTAGTCATCGACCTTTAGACTTCTATTCGTAAAGTAGTCTTCCCACTTCTGATAGAAGGCCTGCATACCGAGCAGGCCTTCTTTTTTGCCAAATAAAGTCCGGTCGATCTTTACTAATCCATTGCCCACCAATGATATTATTATCAACATCAATATCCAGATAGTATTCGTAATGATTAGTTTTATATTGTTGGAAATTTGTTCCTAAGGTGACCTGCCATTGAGGCCTACTCGACTCAACGTAGGTTACTTGGGTCCTCACTCTGATCACTCTGTAAGTCCCTGGTGCGGAATCCCTTAAAGGGCTTAAAGAAGCCACTTCTTGGCTTTTATAAGAATGAACAGGATTATTCCATACTTCTCTCAAACGCTGGGTATCGATTACAAAACTCTGATTCAGTATTCCTACTTTGTTTGTAAGAGTAATATGGAAGGCCCCTGCATTGAGGTCTTCATGACAGTCACGTTCTTGTGTCCTATTACTGCCAGATTCACATCTTCTTCCCATCTGATGGGTGTTATCGACCTCAAAGCCAAAAGCGTAATAAAAGCTAAGTAAGGCCTTTATATCGGCTGATGAGAATGGGATCTCGATACCATCAGGATTTTTAAGAACTCTAGGTCGGGGTTCATTATGATTGATGGAAGCAGGGGACCAACCGTGACAAATGCCCTCCCATATTTGGGCATTTTGGGGAATAAGGGATCTTACCCATTTTTTTACTGGGTAATCATACCTTCCTATTAAAAGATCATATTTTTCTGCTGGAGATAAAGTCGTAAGAGAATGAAGTGTACTTTTGAGAGCTTCTGCTCTAGTAGGGGGGAGTTCATTTTTTTGCTTCCGATTTTTAGCAAACCATCTGTCATCTATGCTTCCTTTATAAAAAGGCCAATAGTCTCCAGACCATAGTCGGTAAGGTTTTGTGTATTGTCCTTGCAATGGAAGCTGATCTAGGTTGCGAAGGAAGTTAGCATCCATAATTTCAGGAGCTGAAATGCTCTCCTCCCAAGGCAAATACTGATGACTTTGGGCACTTATGGAATAAAAAGAGAGAAATAAGACTGACCAGAATTTCATTCTAAAGCTCCTCGACATCCACTCGAGCTATTTGTTCAGCATTAAACTCTGCACTCACATCGTCGGTTATCTCAATTATTCCTTCCATATAAGTGAATTCTCTCCCGTTAACTCTCGCAGTCCCTATATTCTGTTCAACGATGTTAAAATAATTGGCGTTGGCATCGAGTGCTTCCTGAGCAGCTTCTTGTAGCCAGAGTAAATCAATAATTCTTTCTTCATGACGACTATTTGCCTGGTAGAAGACATTGATCAAAGCTACAGCAACTTCTTCTTGCTTTTGCATTTCCATTTGTGGTGGAGCTTTTAGGGTTTGATAGGCAATACCACTTAAGAGTAGAAGTGCAAGAACAGCAAAAACTTTTGTCTGCATAGGCCCTCCTTTAAGAGTGCCCTGCTTGTGTCATAGGGATATCTGTATTTCAACTTAACCGATACCTAATTTTCTCAATCATTGAAAGTATAGAAAGGCTTAATTTATCGCATTGAACTCGAAGTGTTACGATTATTAATCAAGGAGGAGGTCTATATGAGATTCCTTATAATATTCAGTATCCTTTCTGCGTTAGTCGGTGGGTGTAGCTCGTTTGAGCGTGATTCATCACGACAGGAACAGCAGGCAGTTGATACATTTGATAGCCCAGTAGGTGACGGTGTTTATGCAGATCCTTATGGCCATCAACCTCGATAGAGGAGATACATGCCATCGCGCACTGGCAGTAATACTTTGGTAAAGCCTTCTAGGGTTTTTGCCAAAGTATTATGTTCTTGAATAAAAGGTGTCTGTGCGTCTTCTGGAGTATTAAGCACCTTTCCCTTCCAAAGAGTATTATCACTCACAATAATTCCACCATTTGATAGATGAGAGACGGCCCACTTTAAATACTCTGGGTAGCTTCTTTTATCAGCATCAATAAAGATTAAATCGTAAGTTTCAGTTAAATCATTTAATGCTTCAAGCCCCGGTTTTAGAATCTGTTCTATTTTGTGACTTAGATTAGCTTTCTCCCAATAGGATCGCGCAAGTTTAGTTGTTTCAGGGTTTATATCGACAGTATAGATTTTACCTTCATCCGGTAGTGCTTCGGCCATAATAAGAGCGGAGTAACCAGTGAAAGTCCCAAACTCTACAATTTTTTTTGCATGACTCATTTTGATGAGAAGTTTTAAAATAGCACCTTCCATTTCTCCTATGAGCATCTGAGAGCCATGAACTTCTTTGCGAGTATAGGCCTCGAGTTCTTTGGCCACTGCGCCTGGTTGAGTTGAATGTTCAATGCAATATTTTTCTAACTCTGGTGAAATGAATGTCATATTGGACTCCTTTAATAGGTGAATCTAAGATAGCAAAAAACTTGGAATAAGCAAAACTAGACGCGTGAATATAAGAGTGGTTTAATAACTAAAAGAAGGTCCTATGCTATATATCGATATTCACTCTCATGGTCAGTTCAGCTATGAAGCCGACCAGAACATCGTCACTATCAAATCTCTATCTGAAAAAGATCTCTTGGGTTCTGTACAGGAGGGAACTTTTTCGGCCGGAATCCATCCTTGGTGGACTTTAGACTATACACAAGAAGAAATAGACACTTTCAAACAGAAGATTTTAGATCTTTGTGCTTCCAAAAAATTATTTGCGATCGGGGAAACCGGATTGGATCGTGTTTATAAAGAGACCTTTGAATTACAAAAAGAACTCTTTAAGTGGCATATCGATTTGTCAGAAAATGAAAAGCTTCCTCTTATTATTCATAGTGTTCGGAGCGGTTCGGATATTCTAGAAATCCTAAAGGACCGCAGACCCGAGATGCCTTGGGTTTTTCATGATTTCAGAGGAAATCTAGAATTAGTTCAGTCTATTATCAAGCTTCATCCCCATGTTTATTTTTCCTTTGGTATCTCTCTTGATAATTCTCAGTCCATAAGAGAGCTGGTTCGAGAGTTGGATATCAAGATGCTCCTTTTAGAAACAGATGCTCAAAAGCATTTAGATATCTATGATGTCTATTTGCGTGCTAGTGAGCAAATCGGGATGGATTTAGCCTTATTAAAGGCCCTTCTTTTTCAAAACTATAAACGTTTATGCAATCTGAATTAAACGCTCTCTTCCGTAGATATCAAGAAGGTGATGAAGTCGCTTTTTGCGCTCTTTATGAAATGACTTCGGGAAGTATTTGGTCCTTTATTAGAAAAAGAGTCCCGCATACAAGACACGAGGACTGCTTTCAGCAGTTTTGGCTACATCTGCATACAAAGAAACATCTCTATCAAGGACAGCCTGTTCTTCCTTGGATGTTTGTTATTCTCCGTCATCTTATTATTGATGATTACCGATCCCAAAAAAACGTTACTCTACAAGAAGAAGCTGATGATACTGAGGAGCTTCGCGCCCTTCTCGATGATGCTTTATCTGAGCTGCCCGCTCAGGACAAAGTTCTTATTGAGCGAATCTACTTTCAAGGATTTAACTACCAGGATTTAGAAAAAGAGTGGGGCCTGTCACAAACGGGCCTTCGGAAACGTTTATCTAGAGGAATTGGCTCATTGGCCAAGAAGTTTAAGGATTCAAAATGAAAGAAAAGGAACTTATTCCAGCTGATATTAAGAGCACAACTCTTGCTATCGCACGTTGCGAGTTTCATCAGAAAAGTATCTACTCTAGGGCCTTTAGTGCTCTCTTAGTGGGTTTTGCTCTTTCACTTATCGTGTGCCCTCAATTTGGATTCGGTCTTCCCTCTGGTCATGGTATCTCACATCTCTTTTGGGTCATTGGCCCTTGGGCCTGTGCTCTTTTTTGTGGGCTCTTTCTCTTCCTCTGTGGAATTCTATCTTTATCGTTAGTTCTCAATCGCTTTGAGCGTTTTTGGTTTATGCAAAAAACTGCAGGAACTTTCGCTCTTCTTCCTGCTATCCTTTGGATGGCCTTTATGATTCTACCTGAAACAGATTACGTCTCAATTGGTTACACTGCTTCTTGGGTACTGGGGTTTGTTGGTATGTGGTTAATCTCAAAAGGTATTTCAAAGGCCCAGGTTCGAGTTAGTCCTTAAAAACTTGCAAGTACACAAACTTTAAATACCGCATCTCTTGGAGTGCTAGCGGATAGGGGTGATCTTCAGGCTGCCCTTTTATGAGGAGAACCTTCCCACGTCTTCTGGCACGACTTAAGGCTTCGCTGACAATATCGATAAAGGCTTCAAGTCCAATGTGACCTGAACAAGAGGAAGCGATAAAGTGCCCCTCATCTTTTACGAGTTTAATAGAATCAGAGAAAATTTTTATATAGGCCTCTTTGGCATTTTCTACGGCCTTCTGATTAGGGGCAAAACTTGGGGGATCGGTGATGACGATGTCAAAAAGTTGTTTCTTTTCCAGGGCCGTCTTTACCCAACTAAAAGCATCTTCACAAATGGCCTCATGTAACTCTGGTTTTAATCCATTGAGTTCCCAGTTCTTCTGGGCGGCCAGGATAGCATGGGGCGCGATATCTACTGTTGTTACTTTGTGTGCTCCTCCAAGACCGGCAAATACTGAAAAACCACCGGTATAACCAAAAAGATTAAGAAGGCTTTTGCCCTTAGAGATATCTTGGATGAAACGACGATTCTCTCTTTGGTCTAGAAAGAAGCCGGTTTTGGCAGCATCGATGATGTTTGTTTCAAAGATCGCTCCATGTTCCATAAAGCGCACAGCGCTTAGGTCGGGGTGTTCCCCTTTGAGAATTTCTCCCTTATCTTCGTATTTGTTCTTTCTTTTGTAATAAACGCAATTAACTTTTAGGAGCTGTTGATTGTAGAAATACTCGGCCAGGGCCTCTTTATTCCAAAAGGCTTCACAGGCCTCTCCATCAAGTTTTAAAACAAGAACACCATCGTAGTAGTCTGCAACAACTCCAGGAAGATCATCTCCCTCGCCATTGAGAACACGAAAGCATTTGTTGCTCTCACTTAAAAGATGAATTTTATTCTTAATGGCCATATCAATTCTTGATTCAACGTCTTGATCCGTAAAACGCTTTTCACCGATAGAGAGAACTCTAAAAGTGAGATTGATATTCGAGGCAAAAATGCCGTGGGCAACAATTTCTTTCTTATGATTAGTAAGAATGGCCAGATGTCCGTTCGGGCCCTTTACCTTCTCAATAGCATCTGAAAAGATCCAAGGATTCCCACGTTTAATATGTTTAGTTACATCACGAATAAGTTTTAAGCGGACAGGAGTTTCTCGTTTAAAATAATTCATGATTTATCTTCCTTTAAAAACCAAGTCACTTCATGCTTATTGTGATGAAGATGAACAATCTGTGAGCCAGGAATTTCTAAGAACTTCAAAGTATTTTCCCAATCAGTTTCTGATTGATATTTAATAGTACAAACAAAGTTTCGAACTTTTCCTGAGTCTCTAAAACGTTTCACAAGATTTAAGAGTCTCTCTGGATAACAAATGATATCCGAACAGAACCATTGGATCTCAGGGAACTCATCGGGATTAAGTCCAAATGCCGATTCTTGGCGGAACTCAATATTACCTAAGTCAAAGATTCTTTTTTCAATAGGGGCCTTATCAACAGAGATAATCTTATCAAAACCCATGGTTCGTAAAACCCAAGTCCACCCACCTGGGCAAGACCCAACGTCTATGGCCACTCCCGAAACATCAGTTTGAGGAGAATAAACGGTGAAGAACTCCCATAGTTTCAGGTAAGCACGAGAAGGTGGCATGACCTTGTCTTCATCAAAATCCATTTCCCCTAATGCAAATGGAGAGGAGGTATGGGGAGAGAAGAGAATTTTATTCTGTTCCCAAAGTGTCCAAAAACCCATTGGGAGAGTAGGTAATTCGTCTTGGAATTTTAAAACTCTTTTTTTTATTTTTGGTAGATTATCCTGAATGAGTTGAGCACGACGATGAAAATCTACAGTGAAGAGTCCCCAGTTTCTACCATGTTCTTTTAATTTCTTGGCCCCATCATTGATGGAGTTAATCTCCATAAATTGTGCCTTAAAGGCCGTCATTTGGGCCCAGATCATGGGAGGAGTGTCGCCTTCAACTAAGATGAGACGATCTTTCTTGTCTGCGATTTTTATGCCTTTGAGGCCTAGTTCTTTAATCAGCTCATGCTCAAATTGATGAATGGCAAGATAAACCGTGTAAGTTGTCATAACCAGTCTATACACTAAAAGAGTGACATGTTAAAAGGCGATTATGAAACATAAGAAAAAAAACCAGGAAACCAAGCTTTATGGACGTCACGCTTGTTTATCTTTCTTTAAACATCGTCCAGATGATCTTATTCGTCTTTATATCACCCAAGAAGGCGTTTTTGATTTTCGTCCCTTAGTTCGCCATTGTGTGGATAATAAACTTGCCTACCATATTGTAAGTGCAGAAGAGTTAGAGACTATTGCTAAAACGACACATCATGAAGGCATTGCTCTTGTTTGTAAAAAGAGAGTTCAACCGGCCCTAAGTGAAGTATTAAAAGAAAATGGTCTTATTGTTGCTTTAGAGGGAGTTGAGAATCCCCATAATTTAGGCGCCATAATGAGAAGCTGTGCTCATTTTGGAGTTAAAGCCATTGTATATGAGGCCAAAGTTCCTGTGGCACTCTCAGCGGCAGCACAAAGAACTGCTGAAGGTGGAGCAGAGGGGCCTTACACTTATCACGTAGATAATTGGAACGAGTTTTTTGAGTTAGTTCAAAACAATAAGTTCGATGTTTTTGCTACTTCATCTCATGAGGGTAGAAGCCTCTATGAAACTCATTTTAAAGATAGAGCCGTTCTCTTCTTTGGTGCTGAAGGTGAAGGATTAAGTCAAAGAATGCTTAAAAAGATCAGTAACTTTATTCAAATTCCTGGAACCGGCATGGTGGAGAGTCTTAATGTCTCAAATGCTACTGCCGTGATTTTAGGAGAATGGTTTCGCCAATCTAGCGGGAATAACTCTTAGCTGCAGCAAAAATTCCCGCTGGAAGAATACGAGGATCATTCTGGTGCTTAACACCTAGTTCTCCTCCTTCAATTGTTTTCCAGCGACGATCGTAGATGATATTTCTTAAGGCCTCAACTTGGACACCATGGGTGTGACTTGAGAGGAAGAGAAATGAATTCTCTTTATTAAGAACAGAAAGAAGCATGTCCGCGAGAAGGTGAATATGCTTATCAAATTCCCAAACTTCTTTTTTTACACCATGACCCCAGCTTGGAGGATCTGCTAGGATTCCATCATAAGTGAAACCTTTATTGAAAGAATGTTTCAAAAAGTTTTGAGCATCTTCGTGAATCCAACGGATACTTTGCTGAGGAATTTTTGAGAGTTCTTGAGATTCTTTTCCCCAGTTAAGAACACCCTTAGCAGAATCAACATGAAAGACTTCAGCACCTGCAGCGGCCATCACAAGAGAGGCACAGCCGGTATAGCCAAATAGATTAATAACTTTAGGAGCACGACCTAGTTTTTGCTTAAGGAATTTAACTTCTTCGTAGAGCCACTGCCAGACAGGGATCTGTTCGAAAAAGATTCCGCAATGACCAAATGAGGTGAATTTAAGCTTAAACTTTAATTCCTTTCCATCAATTTGGAAGGGGAGATAGAGGTTACTTATTGGCTCTTCTTTGTGAACCCACTTTCCACCTCCGTCCTTTGTTCTCACGCACTCGCTATTGAAATCCTTCCACTTACTTTCGTTAAGAAGAGGTTTCCAGATGGCCTGAGGGGAAGGACGAATGACTTTAACTCCGGCGATGATCTCAATCTTTCGACCAAGGCCAGAGTCAAGTAATTCATAATGATTTAAATTTTGCGTGATCAATTATTCAATTCCAAGTTTTGCAAGATCTGATTTTTCAACAGGAGCATTCTTGTTATCAATTTCAATGAAATAAAGAATACCTTTAATCTTTGTTTCATTAGCGTAAATAGGCCTATTACCCTGTGCAATCATGATGCGATCTAAAAGCTTTCTTTGATCTTTCCAATCGTGCCCATCATGTACATTTTCTCTCTGAGAAATACATCCCGAAGTTTGGCGGAAAGGATAAAAAGTAGACTTCGGATCAGGGTTTGTTTTTCCAGTACCATGAATTCTAAATAGGTTTCTCCCTACATCACGAGCAACAACAGTTTGTTTCCACCAATCTTGATCATGTGAACTTGAAGGAAGAAGTGACTTTAGTCGTGTTTCATTATTTGATTTAGGTATAAATGACATGATCATTCGACGGAAACGCCCGAAAGAGATGGTCTGATCCGCGTGAGGCATAACTCCATCGATAGTCCATACTCCTGAAGGAGTGGCGCCATTTCTTACATTGTAAGGAAGCTTTCTAGCGGACTGAGCGAGGGATCTTTGAGTCCAGATACTCCCATCATCGTTTCTAACGATATCATCGTTAACATCACGAAGAGCAAACATACATGGATAGTTTCTATTTTTACGGCAGAACATGAAAAGCTTTACACCGCCCTCGTATTTACCATTTTGGTAATCTCTAATATTTGGGGAGTTGTAAAAGAGATCAAACGCAACCTTAGCAGTGTCTATTTCATTTCTAATGACCTGAGTATTCACATTATAGAACTCTTCGTGTTGAGACGCGAGGCCCACAAGATTTTCTAGACCTGAGTTATGGAGAAGCTCTTCATATGAAGCAATAAGATAGATGATTTTAGACTCTGGTTCTGGAAGAAGAAGATGATTAGAAAGTTCATCAATGAGTTGTTCAGAGAGAGTATTCTTGACCTTTGCTTGAATTTGTAAAATACCAATTCTTAGTCTTTGGGCCAACTCGTAATGAACCATATCAAGGTTACCGAGTACGGAAAGGGCCTTTGGCTCTTCTTCTTCTTCCACTAAATCCCATAATGCATCTACATAGAGTGATTGTTCAAAAGGAGCGAAAGCCGCGTGAGGAGCACTTTTATTAGAAGAAAGAATTCTTTCTTGGTATTGGTAATATAATGTTTCTTCGAATTCAGTTTGTGTGATT
>Ga0079224_100001163_pt1 | contig 29313 bp, 24 predicted proteins | sample Stecom2015_FD_80414 | JGI IMG/M metagenome (GOLD analysis project Ga0079224, IMG submission 80414) | Agricultural soil microbial communities from Utah to study Nitrogen management - Steer compost 2015 | ecosystem: Environmental > Terrestrial > Soil > Agricultural land | place: USA: Utah... | reverse complement strand
GCGTCGATCATGACCCGCAGTTCATGATCGGCCGAAGAAATGGTCCAAGGAAATGGAGGGGCGTGCACGCCGAGGAAGGGCCGGATCGGCCGGGGATCGGCTTGGACCGCTCGCCTGGGCGGCGGCCCCGGCGATAGCCTTTCGTTATGAGTGAGACGCTGGCGAACCTGCTGACCGAGACGCGCACCTTTCCTCCACCGCCCGAGATGGTGAAAGACGCCAACGTGACCGCCAACGCGTTTGCAGCGGCGGCGGCCGACCGGCTCGCGTTCTGGGAACGGCAGGCGGATCGCCTGCATTGGCACCGTCGTTGGGACCAAGCACTCGACTGGTCCAACCCACCGTTCGCGAAATGGTTCGTGGGTGGACAAATCAACGCTGCATATAACTGCCTAGATCGGCATATCGAAGCGGGCCTAGGGGATCGGGTCGCCCTGTACTGGGAGGGCGAGCCGGGGGACACCCGGACGATTACCTACGCTGACCTGCACCGGTCGGTCTGCCAGGCGGCAAACGCGCTGCTCTCACTCGGCGTACGAGCTCGGGACCGGGTCACGATCTACTTGCCGATGATTCCCGAGGCGGTTGTCGCCATGCTCGCCTGTGCGCGCATCGGCGCCACGCACTCCGTGGTCTTCGGCGGGTTCTCCGTCGAGGCCCTCAAGGGACGCATCCAAGACCAGGACGCCGTCCTCGTCATCACGGCCGACGGCGGCTACCGCCGGGGTTCCGCGTCGGCGCTCAAGCCGACGGTCGACGAGGCGCTCAAGGAATGCCCGACGGTTCGCAACGTGCTGGTGGTGCGCCGTACCGGCCAGGACATCAACTGGACGGAGGGGCGCGACCTGTGGTGGCACGACGTCGTCGAGAAGGCCAGCCCGGAGCACGAGGCTCAACCGTTCGACTCCGAGCACCCGCTGTACATCCTGTACACCTCGGGCACCACGGCCAAGCCAAAGGGAATCCTGCACACCACCGGTGGCTACCTGACCCAGGTGGCGTGGACGCATCACGCCGTCTTCGACCTCAAGCCCGACAAGGACGTCTTCTGGTGCACCGCGGACATCGGCTGGGTCACCGGGCACAGCTACATCGTCTACGGCCCGCTCGCCAACGGCGCCACCCAGGTGATGTACGAGGGCACGCCAGACACGCCGCACCGTGGCCGGTTCTGGGAGCTGGTGCAGAAGTACCGCATCACGATCCTCTACACGGCACCCACTGCGATCCGGACGTTCGCCAAGTGGGGCGAGGACATTCCGGCGAAGTTCGACTTGAGCTCGCTGCGGTTGATCGGCTCCGTCGGTGAACCGATCAACCCCGAGGCGTGGATGTGGTACCGCAAGCACATCGGCGGGGACCGCTGCCCGGTGGTCGACACATGGTGGCAGACCGAGACCGGAGCGATCATGATCTCGCCGCTCCCAGGGATAACGGTATGCAAGCCCGGCTCGGCGATGACGCCGCTGCCCGGCATCACGGCGGACGTGGTGGATGACACGGGAGCCTCCGTGCCCAACGGTGGCGGCGGCTACCTCGTGATCCGCGATCCCTGGCCCGCCATGCTCCGCACGATCTGGGGCGACGACCAGCGATACATCGACACGTACTGGTCGCGGTTCCCCGGCGTGTACTTCCCAGGGGACGGCGCGAAGCGGGACGAGGACGGCGACATCTGGCTCCTGGGCCGGGTCGACGACGTCATGCTGATCTCCGGCCACAACATCTCCACCACTGAAGTGGAGTCGGCTCTGGTCTCCCATCCGGACGTGGCCGAGGCCGCGGTCGTCGGCGCCACCGACCCCACGACCGGGCAGGCGATCGTCGCGTTCGTCATCCTACGCGGCGGCATCGACGGCAGTGACGCGCTCGCGCAGGACCTTCGCGACCACGTCGCTAAGACGCTTGGTCCGATCGCGAAGCCGCGCCAGATCCTCGTCGTCCCGGAGCTGCCGAAGACTCGCTCCGGCAAGATCATGCGTCGGTTGCTTCGCGACGTCGCGGAAAACCGCTCGCTCGGCGATGTCACCACGCTGCAGGACTCCTCGGTCATGGACCTGATCTCGGCTGGCCTGCGGGCGAGGGCGACCACCAGCACCGAGGACTGATTCCGCTCGATCCTGCGGCCCGGCCAGCTGGCCGGGCCGCATGTTTTTGCGCGCTCTCTCGGTGGCGGATGCCGGCACCCGCCCAAACGCCGCTCCATCGTTACAGGGAAACCCCTTGTCCCCTGGAAAGGTGGGCCTCTTCCCCGTGACAACCTGCTCACCGTCTGCCAATGTGCACTCGCTAGGTCATTCGACCGAGGTCAGGTGACGGGTCGGCCAAGGCCCGGTGTCCCGTTCGAGTGCCGTTCGTCTCCGATCGTCACCTGACTAGGTCCACTCGGAATGGGAGGACCAACCAAACGAACGAGGGGCATCGGCACGATTCGGCGCGAGTTCCCCCCGCCGTACGGCCGGCGCCTGCACGTCCAGCGAACCCGCTGGATGAATCCCAGCCGTCCTCGCCCACCCCACGAGGGCGGCGCATTGACCCCGGAGGTTCAACGTGCGCAAACAGACGCTGCGCAGAGCCGTGGCGGGGCTTGTCGGTGTGACGCTGGTAGGTACCGGCGTCGCGATTGGCCAGTCCGCGCTGGCCAAGACGCCGGCCAGCCTCGCACCGGTGCCGTCCGACGTTGAGGTTGTCCCGTCGGACGACCTGCCCAACCCGTTGGAGGCCAAGCGCCGCGAGCTACGCGAAGAGGCGCTGACCGGCGTGCTAAGCGGCCAGTATCACGCCGAGCAGCGCGGGGCGAGCACCGTCGTGAAGATCAGGGACCGCAAGCCGGACCGCCGTGGGCGGCTTGGCGGCCTCTTCAAGGATCGCTATGTCGAACTTGCTCGCCAGAAGACGGACAAGATCTTCGTTGTGCTGGCCGAGTTCGGCGACGAACGCCATCCCGACTTTCCGGACCAGGACACCGACCCCGCGACACCCGGCCCCATCCGGTTTGACGGGCCGCGGGTGAACGAGATCCCTGAGCCCGATCGCTCCGTCGACAACTCAACGGTGTGGCGGCCCAACTTCAGCCGGGAGTACTTCGAGGAGCTGTACTTCGGCGAGGGAGAGTCGGTCAAGAACTACTTCGAGACGCAGTCCTCCGGTCGCTACAGCGTCACCGGCAAGGTCACCGACTGGGTCAGGGTCCGGTACAACCAGGCCCGGTATGGCCGGTCCAATGGGGACCCATGCGGAGGCATTGTCTGCAGCAATAACTGGGAGCTCATCAACGACGCAGCCAACCAGTGGTACGCCGACCAGCTCGCCGCCGGCCGGAGCAAGGCCGACATCGACGCCGAGTTGAGGTCCTTCGATGAGTGGGACCGTTACGACTACGACGGCGACGGCAACTTCAACGAGCCGGATGGCTATATCGACCACTTCCAAATCGTGCACGCGGGCGGCGACCAGGCCGACGGCGACCCGATCTACGGTGAGGACGCCATCTGGAGCCACCGGTGGTACGTCAACCAGATCTTCGACGGCACCGTGGGTCCGGACTTCAACCCGTTCGGTGGCTACCAGATCGGCGATAGCGGCATCTGGATCGGCGACTACACGATCCAGCCGGAGAACGGTGGCCGGAGCGTCTTCTACCACGAGTTCGCCCACGACCTCGGCCTGCCGGACGACTACAACGTGCTCTCCGGCGGCGACAACAACAACGAGCACTGGACGCTGATGGCACAGAGCCGGCTCGGCGCCAAGAAGGACCAAGGCATCGGCGAGCGCGGTGGTGATCTCGGCGCCTGGAACAAGCTCCAGTTGGGCTGGCTCAACTACGAGCTCGTTCAAGCGGGGCAGAAGAAGCTCGTCGTGCTCGGACCACAGGAATACAACAGCAAGAAGCCGCAGGCGATCGTCGTCGACCTCGGGCTCAAGGACGTGCACCACGATCTCGGGGCTCCGGCCGCCGGGGCGTTCCAGTGGTACAGCGGGACCGGCAACGGCCGCGAGAACACTCTCACCCGGACGGTGACCAACGTTCCGCCCAACGCCGAACTCACCTTCGACGCCCGGTGGAACATCGAAGAGTGTGGCGACGATCCATGCGACTACGCCTTCGTGGAGGTATCCACCGGCGGCGGGCCGTATCAGGCGATCCCGGGCAGCATTACCGAGGAGTTCAACGGGATCGACGGAGTAAGTGACTGGACCACGGCGACGTTCAGCTTGGCGGCGTTCGCCGGCCAGGACATCAGCCTCCGGTTCACGTACTCGATGGACCCCGCGGTGGAGGGTGAGGACCCGTCGTTGCCACCGGGCATCTTCATCGACAACATCGCGATCACCGGTGGCTTCACCGACGACGCGGAGACCGACGTCGGTGGCTGGACCGCCGACGGTTGGGCGCGGGTCGGGTCGACCATCACGACCCAGCATCCGCACTACTACATCGCCGGGTACCGGTCGTACGTGTCGTACGACAAGTACCTCGAGACGGGGCCGTACTACTTCGGCTACCCCAACACCAAGCCGGACTTCGTGGACCACTACGCGTACCAGGAAGGCCTGCTCATCTCGTACTGGGATACGTCCCACAGCAACAACGACACGTTCGCCCACCCCGGCGAGGGTCGAAACCTGTACATCGATGCCCACCCGAAGCCGCTGGCTCGCTCTGACGGCAGCCTGTGGCGAGCCCGGGTGCAGGTCTACGACGCTCCGTTCGGGCTCCAGCGGACCGATCGAGTGCGGCTGCACCACAACGACGTGCTGGAGACCATCAACAGCCAGCCGGGCCAGCCGCTCTTCGACGACACCAAGCAGTACTGGTACCCGGAGCTGCCCAACCACGGCGTGAAGCTGCCCGCGGTCGGGGTCAAGATCCGAGTACTTCTGTCGCTCGGCACCTCGATGCTGGTCTACGTCTCGTAGCTCCACCACGGCTGGTGGCGCCCGGCTTGCTGGGCGCCACCGGCGCCGGGCAGCGAGACCACGACACCAGTTGCGGACGCCGGCGAATCGGGAACCATAACGAGCGAGGCGACATCCAATCGAGGTGCCAGCGTTGTCACACCGATCGCGTAAAACGGGCGCACGAGCGCGGGCCGCCGCGCTTGGCTGCGCCGTGATGCTGCTCTTCGCCGGCTGCGCCCAGGCGGGGACGGGCGAGGAACGAGCCGGCGACACCACGACCCCAGCGGCGACCGCCGGCGGTACGGCGTCACCGGGTGTGGCCGGGTCGGAACCGCCGACGGGGCCACAATCCACGACCGGAGGCGGCGGGACCGGCGGTGGGGACACCGGGGGCGGCGGCACCGGGGGCGGCGGCACCGGCGGGTCAACGCTCAAGCCGCCGAAAGACCCGACCGACACCCTGCCGACGGACGTCCTCGTCGGACGCATCAAGGCCGTCGGCACCGGCTGCTACACCCTCGAGACCGACGAAGGCATGACGTACGCGCTGTACGGAGCCAGCGGCCAGACGCTCAAGGCGGGCGACACTGTCCGTGTCACCTTCGAGCCGCTGCGTACCGAAGTGGAGCGGTGCCCGGGCAACCCCGTGCAGATTGTGAAGATTACGAAGGTAGGGTGAGCAGCCCAGGGGACGATGGCGGGCGCACGGCCGTACGCTGGCGCCATGGGTGAGAAGCCGACCCGCACCCCGGTCGACGAGACCCAGGTGTTGCTCGAGGGAGAGTGGACACACCGCTTCGTCCTCGCCAATGGGAGCCGCTTTCACATCGCTGAGGCCGGTGCCGGACCGCTGGTGCTGCTCCTGCATGGCTTTCCGGAGTTCTGGGCAGCCTGGCGGCATCAGCTCACGACGCTCGCCGATGCTGGTTTCCGCGCCGTAGCGGTCGACCTGCGTGGCTACGGTGCGAGCGACAAGCCGCCCCGCGGGTACGACGGGTACACAATGGCCGCCGACGTCACTGGGCTCATCCGTGCCCTGGGCGAGCGCGACGCAGTCGTCGTGGGGACGGGTTTCGGCGGCTTGCTGGCGTGGACGGTCGCCGCGTTTCACCCCCGGTTGGTGCGGCGCCTCGTTGTGCTGGCGGCCGCCCATCCGCTGCGGTTGCGGGCGTCGGCGCTCTCCGAGCCACGAGCCCAGCTCGCCGCGGTCGGTCCCTTGTTGAAGTTCCAGCTGCCGCGCTACGAGCATGTGCTGACCCGCCACGACGGCGCGCTCGTCGGCGAGTACCTGCGCCGCTGGTCTGGTCCTCGGTGGACCGAGACCGCGGACTTCAGAGAGTACGAGCGGGCGTGCCGTACGGCGATGCAGGTACCGCAGGCGGCGTTCTGCGCCATGGAGGCCTTCCGGTGGGGGGTGCGCAGCCTGCTCCGGTTACACGGCCACCGGTTCCGCCGCCAGATCCGCGCCCCCATCGTCGCGCCGACACTGCACCTGCACGGGGCGCTCGACCCGGTCGTGCTGCCGGCGACGGCGCAAGGCTCCGGCCGCTACGTCCTCGCCGAGTACGAGTGGCGCCTGCTGCCCGATGTCGGCCACTTCCCGCATCGGGAGGCACCGGATCTCGTCGCCGGCGAGATCCTCCGCTGGGCAAAGAGCTAGATGGGATCGTCCGAGTCTTGGCACCATCGACCCAGGCACGCACCAAGGTCGTGGACACCTTCTCATGCTCTGAGGGCCTTCCAACGCGCATAAGTGTCCACGAACGGCCGACCCACGCGCCTGACGCTGCACGGCGAGCACGCCTACACGCGGATCTCGGCGATGTCGGTCACTTCGCTGACCGGCGCCCACCCCTGGTACACGCCGTAGTCGAACTCCTCAAGCCCTAGCGTGCGCGCCACCGGCGCCTTGCCGCCGGTGTACTCGACCCGCAGCCAACCATCCGCCTCGCCCAGAACGATGAACGGCTCACCCTGCCAGGTGCACGTCGTCCGTACGTACGCGAAGTTCGCAACCTGGTCGGCCGGCAGCACGCGGACGTACCGGCCCGGCCGTACCTCGGTGAAGCCCTCCTCCGGCTCGGTCGAGTACAGCCGCATGTTCGTTCCGTCTGGACTGACCTCGTACTCCTTGCCACGCCAGTCCGCGTAGTAGCCGTCACGCATCGCCGCCACCCGGGTTGCTCGACTGCTGGGCATCGCGCGGCCGCACCCACCGGCCCGTATCGGCGTCGAACGTCGCGACCAGCGTCTCGGTTCCGTCGTTGGTCAGCTTCAGCATCTGCGCTCCGTGGGGAAGGCGAACGCTGTCGACCTTGAACTCCGCGATGACATCGAGGTCCCCGGGCGCGAACCCGTTGCCCCTAAACGGCGGTCGCTCGATCACCCAGCCCTGCATCGCCCGCATCGCGGCCTCGTGCTGACCGCCGTACGGCAATCGGTACAGGTCGGCCCGGTGGGCCACCCAGCGCAGGATATGGACCTCCGCGTCGTTCTCGCTGAACGGAGAACCGGGATACAGCAGGCCGAGACCCTTGTACAGCAGGCGCGGATACGTGAGATGGGCGACCTCGCTGGCGCGGTTGACAAAGCCGGCCACCCGGTCGTAGCCGCGCTCGAGGTAGAACGGCACCTGCGCGTGCGGCACCGTCCGCTGCATGACGATGGCCTGCTCGGCGCCGGCGGCCGGCGCGCCGGCGACGCCCGGGGCCGGTGGTGACTCCAGCTTCTTGGCCGCGACCGCCTCGGCCGGAGGCTCCTCCCGCAAGCCGACGTCGGCCGCCCACGTCGCGAGCGCGACGATCTCGGAGCCGGGCAGGGTTGCCCCGACCGGAGTACCCGGATTCACCGCAAACGAGATGCCCTCGTCTGGCCACGCACCAATGAGCTGCACGAACCGCAGGCCCACCGTCGCGCGCTCCGGGCCCGACCGAGGGCGGGGATCCTCAGCCATCCGCTCCGAGGATGTGTACACCGAGATGTACCGCTGCCCGTCGATCTGGTCGATCTGCCACGGGAAATCAGGATCCCGGGGCCGCGCCGTGGTCGGAGTGCCCGGCGGGACCGGCACGAGGATCTCCGCCAGCAGCAGCGTCGACAGGAACGCGTCGGTGTTGTTCTCGTTGACGGCGGCGTAGAGGTTCGCCTCGGTCTCGTTCGCCGGCGTGAACCGCGCGGGTGCCTCGTCGGGCACGATCTCGGCGTCGTACGTCTCCCGCACCCGGGTTCGACTCGACGGTTGGGTGCGGTTCGACGCTTGGGTGCTCGCCGCCGACGGTGGGGCTCCGGCCGCTGCAGCCGCCCGCCCGGCAGAGAAAGCCACAGCGGCGGACACGGTGCGTGACGGCCCATTGGGCGGCGACGGTGGGTAGTCGATGATCTCGGCCTCGATCGTCTCCGTGATCGGCTCCGATCCACGGCGGACCTCCGCCGGAGCGGCCGAAGCGCTCAGCGCCAACCGCTCTCCGTAGCCCGGCGGCGCCGGGTAACCGACGGTCGCGTCTGCCCTCATCGGCGCGGTCGAACCAGGCACGGTCGAACCGGGCACCGTCGAACCGGGCGCCGTCGAACCCGGCGCCGTCAAACCTGGCCGCGGCTCAGTTGTCCCGGCCGCGTGCGCCGGTCCGGGCCGCACCGACGCCATGGCCGCCGCCCGGGCCACGGGTCGCACCGGGCCGGTCGAGGCCGAGGGTGCTGCGGCGGCCATTGGCCCCCCGACCGGAACGGTTGGCCGGGGCGCCGCTGACGCAGCGTTTGCCACGCCAGAGCCCGCGGCCCCACGGGACGGGCCCATGGCCCGGATGCGCCCGTTGATGGCGGCGGCGAGATCGCTCTGCGCCATCCGGATGCGCTGGCTGCCGAGGGCCGTACGGCCGGGCAGCCGGACATCGCCCCGAGTGAGCTGGCTGATAAACCAGGCCGGCAGGTACGCCTCGATCGGGAGGCCCGGATTGATGGCGAGCCACCACTCCTCGTTCGGCCATTCCGCCGCAAGGGTGTGGAACGGCACCGAGCGGTAGGTTCCGGTTGGGTCGTTCAGGCAGAGGCTCATCGCCGTCGGGGACGTGAACGCGAGGATGTGAGTTCGGTTACCCGTGGTCCACGTCGCCCACCCCATGGGCACCCGACCCGCGATCGCGTCGACAGAGACCGGCAGCAGCAGTTCCATCCGGGCGAGGATGCGGAAGTACTGGTCCTGGTCAGAGGCGAGCAGGGCATCGCGCATCGCCGCCTCAACCTCGGTGGCCGGATCCCAGTCGCTCAACGGCCACCCCCTTCCTCAACGCCCGCCGCCGTGGTGCTGCCCCCAGCACGCGCACCACTGCGGGGCCGCCGCCACGGCCGCCCGCCTGCACAACCTACAAGGCGGCAGCGGCCGGCCACCATACTGCCTCCGTCCGGTCTAGCATCCCCTCGTTATGGTCGCATCGACGTCTGTTAAGCCGTTCGCGCGCACGGTCGCGGCCGGCGCCGTCCTGCTGGTCGCCGCGCTGGCGCCCGCGCCGGCCAGCTCGGCGCGCGCGTTCCCACCAGCCATTTTGGCAACGTCGGCGTCGGTTGCCGCGTTCGCGTGTCCGGCCGAGCCCATCCCACCGATCGCCGAGACCCCGTGGCCGCAGCGTCGGTACGACCTAGCGGCCGTGCGCGAGCTTAGCGACGGCGCCGGAGTCACCGTGGCCGTTATCGACTCCGGCGTGGACGCCTCGCACCCGCAACTCGCAGGCGCGGTCGTCGCCGGCATCGACCGCCTCGGCCGAGGCGACGACGGGCGGGCGGACTGCGTGGGCCACGGCACCGCCGTCGCGAGCATCATCGCGGGACGGCCCATGCCCGGTGTGTCGTTCCACGGCCTCGCGCCAGCCGCCACCATCCTCCCGGTGCGGGTCAGCGAGCGCGTCGAGACTGACGGCACGATCAGCGGGGAAGGGAACATCTCCGACCTTGCGGCCGGAATCCGGGCCGCCGTGGCGAGCAGACCACGCCCCGCGGTCATGAACCTTTCCATCTCCACCACCGCTGACCATCCGGAGCTTCGCGCCGCGATCCGGGAAGCGCTCGCGGCCGACATCGTCGTCGTGGCCGCGGTGGGCAACCAGCACGAGCGCGGCGACCCGGCGCCGTACCCGGCGAGCTACGACGGGGTTGTTGGCGTGGGGGCGATCGACGAGACCGGACAGCGACTCGCCCAGTCACAGGTCGGGTCCTATGTAGACATAGTGGCGCCCGGAGGGCAGGTGCTCGCCGCTGCGCCGGGCGACGGCCATCTCCCGGTCACCGGCACCAGCTTCGCCGTGCCCTACGTCGCGGCAACGGCCGCGCTGATCAGGTCCCGTTACCCGAGCCTGAGCCGCACTGAGGTCGTGGCACGCCTGCTGGCCACCGCCGATCCCGCCCCGGGGCCGCGGCCCTCGCCACAGTACGGGTACGGCGTGCTCAACCCGCTGCGGGCTCTGGCCGAGGTGGTGCCCGGCCCGGGCGCAGGCGTCGCGCCCGCGGAGGAACCGGTGATCCTGGGCCCAGATCCCGCTCCGATCACCCCGGCGCCCTCGACCGCGGTGACCCTGGGCGCCGCGTCGATGCTCGTACTGGCCGCGGCGGCAGTGGCGGCCGTGGCGGCCGCCGTGCCACTCGGAAGGCGGCGCCGGTGGCGGCCCGATGGCCGTGACTTCAGCGTCCACTCAAGACAGTGAACCGGCGGTGGGTGTCCCACCGCCGGTTCCAGACGGAAGACCCGAGCTGGTCAGCCCGTGAAGAGCCGCACGTTCTGCCGCTCGGTCGCGTCGTAGTCGGCTAAGGACTCGTCCAGAGCCCGCTTGATGGCGGAGAGCATGGTAATGAGCTCGGACGAGGCCTGGCGCCACGTCCGCTGCCGTTCGTCGTAGGCGGCCCGCGCCTCACCGCTCCAGGTGGCCACGAGCGGAGCGGCGTGCCGCTCGAGCTCGTCGAGCTGCTTGGTCATCGCCTCGATGGTGGTGCTGATATGGCTGCTGGTCTCCGCCAACCGGACGAAGTTGACGCTCAGCGGTTGATCTTCAGACATGAAGCCCTCCCATTAGAGCGGAAGCTGATACGTGGCGGTCATACGCGAGCCGGCGGCCTCGTCCGCAGCGGAGTAGCTACGACCGGCAGTGAGAATGGCGTTCGCCGTCTCCGAGAGCGCCAGAAGCATGCGCTCCTGGTCGTTCTTCCACTCCTGGGCGACGAGCTGGAACGAGGCGCCACCCCGGCCTTGCCACTCGCTTCGAACCGACTCGACCTCGAGCATCAGTCGGTCCAGCGTGGTCTTCAGGTTGTCGTGCACGGAACTGAACATCGCCGAGGTGCGCGCCATCACGTCGGCTTGTGCTTGCGTCTGTTTGGACACCTCCCGTGGCCCCCTTCTGTCCTCGCGCGCGGCCTCTCCGGCGTGCGGCGGGTCGATATTGACGTCGCTGACCGTAGCGGGTGAGCCGGCTGGCTGCCATACCGCATTTCAACCTGTGGATAACCTCGCGGCGACGCCCGTGCGCCGGTCCGGCGCCTGTGGACAGACGAGCGGCAAACCTGCTGCATCGGCCCTACGGCTCGTTGGGGGCCGCGGCGGCTGCGGGGTCGAGCGCGGGCCCGGCGGGCAGGAGCGACACCACGGCGGCCGGCAGACGGACCGGGGCGACCTCGCCATATCCCAAAGCGGTCATGACCTGCGGATCGGCGAGCGGGTACCGCTGACCCAGGTCCGAGACGAAGGAGACGGCGCCGCCCGGCGCGTCCGGCCCCGGCAGCGCGGTCACCACCACGCCGCGGCCCGGCGGCACCACCACCCGGTCCGCCGTGACGCCTTCGTTCGTCGCCGCGCCGGCGGGTGTCGCCCCACCCTCCGGCAGGGCGGCCGTCGCGAGAACGAGCTCCGGCGTGGCCGCCCCGTCGCGGAAGACGGCACACACGGCGTCGCGCCGGGCCGGCCGCACCAGCTCCGGCGTGGTCGCCGGCGGAGCGGATGGAGACGTAGGCACGAGCGACTCGGCGCGAGGCGCCGACGCATACAGGGCCTGGCCGATCTCAATCGGCCCCCCGTTGAGCCCGTTGGCCCCGTCGGCGATAAGCAGATCCGCCTGCACCTGCGTGATGTCCGCGATCCCCTCCGGGCGTACCAGCCCGAATCGCTTCTCGCCCGCCGAGCTGACCACGACGATGACCTGGCCGACACGCAGTCCGGGGATGGGTCCCGGCTCATCCTTTCGCTCGTTCGGGATGCGGTCGAGGTCCCCGCCGGGCGGAACGGCGTTGAGCACCGCGGTCGCGACGGGCACGGCCTGGTCGGGCGACCAGGTCAGGGCCGGCAACACCAGGTTCGGCGTCCGGATCACGTGCCGCCGGCCGCCGACCAGCAGATGCAGACCGCCCATCTCGTCCCGGGCGAGCAGCCCGCGCGCGCCAAACGCCAGCACGTCGTCGGAGCCGCCGCCCGTTTCCTGGCCATCGAGGGCGGTCCCCACCAGCAGCAACGACTCGACTCTGGTTGACTCCGCCGAGCCCGAGTCACCGGCTGGTGCCCGCGAGCAGACCGTCCAGGGGTCGCCGAGCAGCTGGTCGGGAGCCGGCAGGAGATCTGGTGCGCCGGGGATGCCGAGCGGAGCGCCGCGCGGAACACCCACCAGGGCGTCCCGGGGCACGGTGGTGCTGGGCGGATTGGCCGTGCCAAGGATCAGTAGCGCTGAGGAGTAGTTCGCCACGGGGTGCAGCAGCCCGTTCCGGTAGACAAAACGCGCTCCGGTCTCGCGCTCGATGATGACCGAGCCGCCATCTCGCCAGGCGTCACCGCTGCTCGGCCGGAGCAGCCCGTAGACCCCGGCCGCCGCGAGGCCCAGCGCGGCGAGCATCACGCCGGCGAAGAGGGCCGCGCTCACCCGACGCAGCGGGGAGGTGGGCGCCTCCGGATCGCGCAACACGACCGCCGCGACGACGCGGTGCAGCGCGAACTGATGTGAATGAAGTTGGTCTGACCGTGTCGCCATCGATCCATTCCCATCGTCGCCACGACCGGATCACACCCTAGTGGGATGGGCGTATGGCGGTGGCGCGGGCACCTGTCCACGCCTGCCGATCGAGCATCGCGGAATGCCACCGATCTCTCGCGGAGCGTAGTGACCGGCAATTCGACCGGCGATCAGGGCATTGACGCCCTCGCGTCCGCCCATCGACTATGCGATCATCCACGCCATGTTGGGCATCCTTCTCCGGTTGGTCTGCTCCGCTGCGGCCGTCTGGATATCCACCCTCATCATTCCGGGCATCAACACCTTCGCCGAGACCATATGGGGCACCATCGGCACTCTGCTGCTCGTCGCGCTGCTCTTCGGCGTGGTGAACGCGGTGCTCAAGCCCATCATCAAGTTCGTCGGCTGCGGGTTGTACGTGCTCACCCTTGGCCTGATCGCGCTGGTCGTCAACGGACTGCTGTTCTGGCTGGTCAGCTGGATCTCCGGCCTGCTCGGAATCCCGTTCCATGTGGACAACTTCTGGCCGTCGGCGGTGCTCGGTGCCCTGCTGGTCAGCGTGGTGTCCTGGGCCCTCGGGCTGGTCATCAAGGAGCGCGGAGACTGAGTCATCCGGTGGCGGTGAGCTGGTCGGCGGAGACTGAGTTGCCGGCGTGAGGCTTGCCACAAGCGGCACGCAGTCACGATCAATAAGGAGTACGTGCCCCAGCCGGGCCTTACAGTTGAGCGATGACTCCGGCCCGGCAGGGATACCTCTTCGCGGTCGGCGCCTACCTCAGTTGGGGCCTGTTTCCCATCTACTGGAAGCTCCTGCGACCCGCGTCGGCCATTGAGCTGCTTGCCCACCGGGTCGTGTGGTCGGCCGTCTTCGTGGCCGTCCTGGTTACCGTGCTGCGTGACTGGCGACGCATCGCCGAGCTGACGCGACGGCCGAACAAGATCGCACTGGTGGGCCTCGCCGCCGCGCTCATCGCGGTGAACTGGGGCACGTACATCTATGGCGTCAACGCCGACCGGGTCGTCGAGACCTCACTCGGCTACTTCATCAACCCGCTGGTGACGGTCCTCCTCGGTGTGCTCGTCCTCCACGAGCGGCTCCGTAGCGCGCAATGGGCGGCGCTTGGGGTGGCCACCGTCGCGGTCGGCGTCCTCACCTTCGACTACGGCCACCCGCCGTACATTGCCCTCGTTCTCGCGGGCACCTTCGCCCTGTATGGGCTGGTCAAGAAGCGTCTCGCCGTGCCCGCTACCGACGGCCTCCTGCTCGAGTCCGCCGCGCTCGCCCTTCCCGCCGCGCTCTACCTGGTCGTCCTCTCCGCGTCCGGCACCGCAATGGTGGGTGGCGTCTCCGCCGGTCACACGCTCCTCACGGTCGCCTCGGGTGTCATCACCGCCATCCCGCTGCTGCTCTTTGCCGGCGCCGCCAACCGCATCCCGTTGTCGGCAATCGGACTGCTCCAGTACCTCGCCCCGGTGCTCCAGCTCGGCACCGGCGTGCTGATCTTCCACGAGCCGATGCCACCGGTCCGCCTCGTCGGATTCGCCCTGGTTTGGCTGGCGCTTGCAATCTTCGCTGCGGACGGCATCCGGCAGGCGCGCTCGGCACGCCGCGCGGCGGAGCGGCAGCCGGCACCCGCGGCGGTGACGGCCTGACCAAACTGGGCGCCGTTCGCGATCGTTCATTCACGAACGGATCATTGACGGCTGAGTGCCCCTAAGGTTGAGTGGCTCCAGAACACAGCTCCAACACAATGAGGGAGCGTTGGCGTGGCGGTCCGGCATCCTCACGGCGAGCCCTCTGACCTCATTCGTAGCGTCTCGCGAGCGCTGCGCGTGCTGGAGGCCGTCGGGCAGACCCCTCGAGGCCTCACCGTGAAGCAGATCGCCCGTCGCTGCCAACTGACGACGGCGACGACGTACCACCTGATCCGCACGCTCGCGTACGAGGGGTACGTCACCCGGCGCGAGGATGGCACCTACGTGGTGGGACTGGAGATCGCAGACCGGTTCCGCGAGCTCGTCGCCGCGTTCCGGGGACCCACGAGCGTCACCCAAGCGCTACGCCAGGCCGCGGGGGAGACCGGCTACAGCCACTTCCTCGGCTCATTCGTCGGTGGCCAGGTCGTCCTGACGAGCGTGGTCGAGGGCGCGCGTTCGCCGTACCTGGAGGACCTCGTACCCGGCTTTGATGAGGCGGCCCACGCCACCGCCATGGGCAAGGCGCTCCTCGCCACGTTGACCCACGACCAACGCCTCCGCTATCTCAAGGAAACCGGCATGCGGGCGTACACGAACTCGACGCTCACCCAGCCGGAGGCGCTCGAGGCCGACCTCATGGCCGGTGAGCGCCGCGGCATGCAGGTGGAGGTGAGCCAGTACCGGCCCGGTGTCGGGTGTGCGGCTGTCGTGGTCCGCGCCGACAAGGATCCGGAACGCCGCGTCGTGCTCGCCTGCTGCCTCCCCGCGGAGCGACTCGTCGAATCGGCGAACGACGTCCGCACCCACCTGGTCGCAACCGCTCGCGTCATCGGCTCGGCTCTGGACGAAGGTGACGCCGGTTCGTGAACCGGGCATCGCCGCCTCGCGTGACACTAGGAGGAAGCCGGGGAGCAACGATGCCCGGCGGACCTAAGAGGCAGGGGCGGTGTCCGACGACGAGGACCTGATCCGAGCACTGACGGCCGAGCACGGTGACGCGCTGTTCGCGCACGCACTTCGGCTCTGCGACGGGGATCGGCAGCGAGCCGAGGACCTCGTGCAGGAGACGCTGGTTCGGGCCTGGCGGCACCCAGAGGCGCTCAACCCAGAGCGTGGGTCGGCACGCGCATGGCTGTTCACTACGGCGCGGCACCTCGCCATCGATGCGTGGCGACGCCGCGAGGCGCGGGTCGGTGAGGTCGTGACCGACGCTCCGCCCGAACCACGCGCCGAGTATGACGAGGCCGACCGCGCCGTCGAGGCATGGACGATCGCGGAGGCGTTGGAACGGCTCTCTCAGGCTCACCGCGAGGTACTGGTCGAGTGCTTCTACCGCGGGCGATCGGTGGCGGAGGCCTCCGCCGTACTCGGGGTTCCGGCCGGCACGGTGAAGTCGCGCACTCACTACGCGGTACGCGCGCTTCGCCTGATCCTGGATGAAATGGGGGTGACCCAGTGACGGCCTGTCGATTCGCCATCGACGACGGGGCGTACGTCTTGGGCGCCCTGTCGCCAACCGAGCGCGCCGAGTTCGAACGCCACCTGCCGGGCTGCGCGACGTGCCGAAAGTCGGTGGCACGGCTCGCCGTACTGCCGGGGCTGCTCAGCCGGCTCGACGCCGAGACCGTCATCGCGCAGCCCGCGCCGCCGACGCTGCTTCCCCGCACCCTGCAGGCCATCGCCGCCCGCCGTCGTGCCGAGCGGCGGCGCCGCCGGTGGTACGCCGTGGCCGGTGCCCTCGCCGCGGTCGTGCTCGTGGCGCTCGCCGGCATCGGCGGCCGACTCACCGGACCCGCCGCGCCGACGCCGCCGGACAACGTCGCGCTGTCCGCCATGCGCCCGGTCGTCGAGCGGGTTCCCGTGGCTGGGGAGATCGGGCTGGTCAGTGTGCAAGGCGGCACCCGTATCGACATGCGGTGCTGGTATGACGACGGGTACGAGGGCAAGTGGGCCGTGCGGCTGGTCGTCTTCCCAGCCGACGGTGGCCCCGGTGAGCCGGTGGGCAGCTGGATGGCGAGCGCCGGCCAGGAGATCAGCCTGTCGGCCATGACGCATCTCTCGCCAGCCGAGATCGGCCGGATCGAGCTTCAGCGGGGCGACGACACGGCCCTGCTCGAGTGGAGCCGCCCTTAGGCGTGCGGCCACACCCTGGGCAGGAGTTCAACACTTGCCCCCGAAACGGCCCATTCCCCGGGGCAACTGTTCAACTCTCGCCGCCCTAGCGCATCACGCCGTGCGGTCGGAGATGAAGTCGGCGAGCGACAGGAGCGCTTCCCGGGCCGGCACCTCGGGCAGACCGGCGAGCTCGCCCCGCGCCCGCTCCGCGTACCCGCGCACCGTCTCGCGAGCCCGCTTGAGCGCGCGCGATTCCGTGAGCAACTCGATCGCTTCCGCGACGCGGACGTCATCGGTGATCGGGCCATTGCCGAGCAGCTCCTTGAGCCGGGCGGTGGCCGGGTCGGTCGAGTCGTCGGCGAGCGCGTACAACACTGGCAGCGTCGGCACGCCCTCACGCAAGTCAGTGCCGGGTGTCTTGCCGGACTCCGCCGGTGTGGCGGCGATGTCGAGCAGATCGTCGGAGAGCTGGAAGGCGACGCCAATCGTGTCCCCGTACCGCGCCAAAGCCTCCACTGTGGAGTCCGAGACTCCGCTGAACATGGCACCAAAGCGAGCCGCAGTGCCGATGAGCGAGCCCGTCTTGTCGGCAATGACCCGCAGGTGGTGCTCGATGGGGTCGGCGTCGCGGGGACCGACGGTCTCGGCGATCTGGCCTCGCACCAGGCGGCCAAATGTCCGGGACTGGATCCGGACCGCTTCCGGACCGAGGTCAGCGGCGAGGTCGGCGGCGCGCGCGAAGAGGTAGTCACCGGTGAGGATCGCGATCGTGTTACCCCACTTGGCGTTCACGGACGAGGCACCCCGACGCACCGGCGCTTCGTCCATGACGTCGTCGTGATACAGGGTCGCGAGGTGAGTCAGCTCCACCACGATGGCGGCCCGGACGACGTTGGGCGCCCGAAAGTCACCGAACTGCGCGGCCAGCGCCACCAGCAGCGGACGGAACCGCTTGCCGCCCGCGTCCATCAGGTGCCGCGCCGCATCACTGAGCACGGGATCAGCGGTCTCGACCGCGTGCCGAAGACCCGACTCGACCTTGTCCAGGCAGTCACGGACCGCATCGCTGAGGGCGGGGTCAGTGAACGTGATGCCGACGACCGAGCCGGCGGCGTCCACCTTCCGGGATGCGGCGCGGGGTGGCGCGGCCGTCCCCGGACCACGATTCGGCGAGCTAGACGGCGCTGGCGCCAATGGGGTTGGCCCCGATCCGGATGGCGCCGAAGACGCTGGCCCCGACGGCGATGACTCCGACGGAGTTGTGCGCGCGGCGGCCCCGCTGCCGGCTCGAGGGTCGCTGGTCACCACGCCCCAACCATGCCACATAGGGCCTACATACCCCGGTGCGCCCCGCCGGATCGCACTTTCGGTGCGACATCGGTCACCGAGCCTAAGCAAGTCCCAACCGCGCTCCGGTCACCGGATGAACTGGGCCGCCGTATCCGCCAGATCGAGCACCGGCGTGGGGAAGACGCCGAGAACCAGCGTGGCGAGCACACCGACCATGAGGGCCGCCGAGGTGAGCGCGCCGGGAACGGCGACGGTCGGCGTTTGCTCGCCGGGCTGGGACAGCCACATCAGCACGACCACGCGCAAATACGGGAAGGCGAGGACGATGCTTGTCACCACACCGGCGATGACGAGCGCGACCTGCCAGGCGCCGCCCACCCCGAGGGCCGCGCCGAAGACCCAAAACTTGCTCATGAAGCCGCTCGTCAGCGGGATGCCCGCGAAGGCGAGGAGAAGAAGGGTGAAGGCGCTCGCGATGACCGGTGAGCGCCGGCCGAGGCCGGCCCAGCGCGACAGGTGGGTCGCCTCGCCGTCATCGTCGCGGACCAACGTCACGATGCCGAATGCGGCGATGACCGCGAAGCCGTACGCCACGAGGTAGAACATCGCCGCGGAGAGCCCTTCGGCGGTGAAGGCGAGCACGCCGACCAGCACGTAGCCCGCGTTGGCGATCGAGGAGTAAGCCAGCAGGCGCTTGATGTCGGTCTGCGTGACCGCGAGGACCGCGCCGACCAGCATGGTGAGGATCGCGACCGTGCCGATCACGGGCTCGACGTCCAACCGGACCCGGTCGAAACCGACGAAGAGTACCCGCAGCAGCGCCCCGAACGCCGCTACCTTCGTGCACGCGGCCATGAAGGCGGTCACCGCCGTCGGCGCACCCTGGTAGACGTCTGGTGTCCAGATGTGGAAGGGCACCGCGGCAATCTTGAACAGCAGCCCGACCGCCACCATCGCCACGCCGGTGTAGAGCAACAGCTCGCTGGTGTTGGCGCCGAGCGTCGCCTGGTGGATGCCGGCGAAGGTCACGCTGCCCGCGAAGCCGTACATCAGCGCCATCCCGAACAGGAAGAACGCCGCCGCGAACGAGCCCAGCAGGAAGTACTTCAGCGCCGCCTCCTGGCTGATCAGGCGGCGCCGCCGAGCCAGCGCGCAGAGCAGGTACAGGGGCAACGAGAAGACCTCGAGCGCGACAAACATCGTCAACAGGTCGTTCGCCGCAACGAAGAGCAGCATGCCCGTGAGCGCGAAGATGGTGAGCGGGAAGACCTCGGTCGCTCCGGCCTGGCGGACCTGCCGGCGATCCGCCTCGCTCCCGACCGGGATCGCGGCCTGAGCCACGAACGGCCCGCCGGCCTCGATGGTCCGATCTGCCATGAGCAGCACGGCGACGATGCCAAGCACGATCAGCGTGCCCTGCAGGAACAGAGCTGGCCCGTCGATCGCGAGGGCCACGTCTGCGGTCAGTTCACGCCGGCCGCTCGCCGCGAAGCGCAGCAGGGTGGCGAACGCGGCCACGAGCGCCACCAGTGCGACAAACACCTGGGCGAAGTGGCGGGTCCGCCGCGACGCGAACGCCTCGATGAGCATGCCGAGGCAGGCGGCGCCGAAGAGGATCAGCACCGGCGCCAGGGCCGCGTAGTCCAGCTTCGGAGCCTGCACGTCGACGGCCAGGACTGCGGTTACGTCACTCACGGACTGGCCTCCTGCGGTACGGACGGCTGCGGGTCGGAGACGCCCATGTCCTCTTGCAGCGTCGCCGTCACGGCCGGGTTGATGACATCAAGGAGTGGCTTGGGGTAGAAGCCGAAGATGATCAGCAGGGCAACCAGCGGACCGACCACAAGCGACTCGCGCCAGGAGAGGTCGCGGCGCATCTCGCTGATCTGCTCAAGGGCGGGATTTGGCGTGCCCTGCGTGGTGCGCTGCACCATCCAGAGCACATAAGCGGCGGCGAGGATGATGCCGAGCGTCGCCACCACCGCCACCGGCCGGTTGACCGTGAAGGTCCCGATGAGCACTAGGAACTCGGAGACGAACGGCGCGGTGCCGGGCAGTGCCAAGGACGCGAGCCCCGCGATGAGGAAGACTCCGGCGAGGAGCGGCAGCGTGCGGCCCGCGCCGCCAAAGTCTCCGATGAGCGCCGACCCGCGCCGGCTGACGAACATGCCGACCGTGAGGAAGAGCAGACCGGTCGCCAGCCCATGGTTGACCATGTACAGCACGGCGCCCGACCCGGCCTGGGTGGTCAGCGCGAAGATGCCGACACCGATGAATCCAAAATGGGCCACCGAGGTATACGCGACCAGCCGTTTCAGGTCGTTCTGGCCGACCGCGAGCAACGCCGCGTAGATGATCCCGATCAGCGCGAGCGCCAAGGCGACCGGTGCGAAGTACCGGGTGGCATCCGGGAACAGCGGCAGGCAGTAGCGCAGGATGCCGAAGGTCCCGACCTTGTCCATGACGCCAACCAGCAGGGCCGCGGCCCCCGCCGGCGCCGTGCCACCGGCGTCCGGAAGCCAGGTGTGGAACGGGAAGAACGGCGCCTTGATCGCGAAGGCCAGGAAGAAGCCCAGGAACAGCCACCGCTGCGGACCCTCGGCGAACTCCACACTGCGCAACGTCTCCCAGTCGAAGGTGCGCCCGCCGAGCACCCACACGCCAATCACCGCGGCAAGCATGAACAGGCCGCCAACCAGCGAGTAGATGAAGAACTTCACCGCGGCGTACTGGCGCCGAGCGCCCCCGAAGGACCCGATGAGGAAGTACATCGGGACGAGCATGACCTCGAAGAAGACGTAGAAGAGAAATACGTCGGCGGCCGCGAAGACGCCGATCATCGTGCTCTCGAGCGCTAGCAGGAGGGCGAAGTAGGCGTTCTCCGACCGCTTTGCGGGGGTGGGACTGTCCGTTGTGGACCGCCACGAGTAGAGGACGGCGAGCGGCACGAGCACCGCTATCAGCATGATCATGACCACGGCGATGCCGTCCACCGCGAAGGTGAACCGGGCGTCCCACACGGGTATCCACGGGTAGGACTCGCGCAGCTGGAATCGCGCGCCCCCCGGTTCGAAGGCGATCCACATGGCAACGCCGAGGCTCAGCGTGGCGAGCGACCACAGCAGGGTCACGATGCGGGCAGCACCGGCCCGGCTGCGCGGCAGCAGTGCGACCACGAGCGCTCCCAAGGCCGGCAGCGCGGTCAGCACGCTCAGGTACGGAAACGAGGCGTCACTCACCGGGTCGCTCCTCCGCTCAAGCTCGTTCGGCTCGACGCACGCCGGCCCAACACGCCCGGCACTGGATTACTCGCGCTCACCCGAGCCTCACCACCACGAACGCGACGGCGATCAGCAGCGCGCCGCCAAGCATTGACAGGGCATACGAACGGACAAAGCCGGTCTGCGCGCGGCGCAACCGCCCTGACCCGCCGCCGACCGCCGCCGCCAGCCCATTGACGAGCCCGTCGATTCCCTTGTTGTCGAAGTACACCAGCGCCCGGGTGAGGTACTTGCCCGGCTTCTCGAAGAGAATCTCGTTGAGGGCGTCGCCGTACAGGTTCTTCCGCGCCGCCGTGACGACCGGGCCGGCCGGCTGCTCGACGGGCGCCGTGCCACCGCGGAAGAGCACGTACGCGAGCATCGCGCCGAGGATCGTGACCGCTAGGGAGAGGACCGTCACGGTCGCGTGGCTCAGCACGCCGTGGGCTTCTCCCTCGGCCGCCGGGAGCGTCGGCGTGAGCCAGTCGGGCACCGTCGTCGCCATGAGCCCACCGGCGGCGACCGAGCCCACCGCGAGCAGCACCAGCGGCACCGTCATCACCGGCGGCGACTCATGTGGATGCCTGACCTCACCGGGAGCCGCGCTTGGATCGGCGGTCCAGCGCTTAGGACCGTGGAAGGTGAGGACAAACAGCCGAGTCATGTAGAAGGCCGTCAACGCAGCTCCGAGCAGGGCCGCGCCGCCGTACAGCCACGCGGTCCAGCCCTCACGCTCGAACGCCGCGGCGATGATCGGCTCCTTGGAGAAGAAGCCCGAGAACGGGAACATGCCGATGATGGCGAGCCAGGCGACACCGAACGTGACCCACGTGACCTTCATGTACCGCCACAGCCCGCCGAAGCGGCGGATGTCGACGTCGTCATTCATGGCGTGCATGACCGACCCGGCACCGAGGAAGAGCCCGGCCTTGAAGAAGCCGTGCGCGAGCAGGTGCACGATCGCGAGCGCGTACGCCGCGCCGCCGAGCCCGACGCCGAGGAACATGTAGCCGATCTGCGACACGGTGGACCAAGCCAGCACGCGTTTGATGTCGTCCTTCGCGCAGCCGATGATCGCGCCGAGCAGCAGCGTGAGCGCACCGACCGCGACCACGACGCCCTGTGCCGTCGGGTTGGCATCGAAGATCGGGTTGGCGCGAGCGATGAGGTACACCCCGGCGGTCACCATCGTCGCGGCGTGAATCAGCGCCGAGACCGGCGTGGGGCCCTCCATCGCGTCGGGCAACCACGCCTGTAGGGGGAACTGACCGGACTTGCCGCACGCACCGAGCAGCAACAGCAGGCCCAGCGCGAGCGTCACCCCGCTCGAGAGCCGGCTGACACCCGCGAAGACCTCGTCGTAATCGACCGAGCCGAGCATCGCGAACATCGTGAAGATCGCGATGACGAGCGCGGCGTCACCGACGCGGTTCATGAGGAACGCCTTCTTGCCTGCCGTGGCGGCGCTCGGGCGGTTGTACCAGAACGCGATGAGCAGGTACGAGGTGAGGCCGACGCCCTCCCAGCCGAGGTAGAGCATCACGAAGTTGTTGCCCAGCACCAGCAGGAGCATCGCGGCGATGAAGAGGTTGAAGTAGCCGAAGAAGGTCCGCCGCCGCGGGTCCTCGGCCATGTAGCCCACCGCGTACACGTGGATGAGGAAGCCGACGCCGGTGATCAGCAGGACGAAGACGGCCGACAGCGGATCAAGGAGCAGACCGAAGTCGACCCTGAGATCCCCAGCCTCGAAGAACCGGTAGACCGTCACCTCGACCGCGCGCTCGGCCGCGGGCATCGCACCGATCCGCAGGAAGTAGAGCAGCCCGAGCACGAACGCCGCCAGCACGCTGGCGCAGCCGAGCAGGTGACCCCAGCGGTCGGCCCGGCGGCCGAGCACCAGCAGGATGCCGGCGCTCGCCAGCGGGATCAGGATGAGCAGCCAGAACGTGGAGAGGAATCCGGTAGCCGCCACCGCCGCCGCTGCGTGCGGGGCTGCTTCGACGGACGCATGAGCGAGCATCTGTCCCTCAGTACTTCAACAGGTTCGCGTCATCGACACTCGCCGAGCGCCGAGTCCGGAAGATCGACATGATGATGGCGAGGCCAACCACGACCTCGGCCGCGGCGACCACCATGACGAAGAACGCCATGATCTGGCCGTCCAGGGTCCCGTTGATGCGGCTGAACGACACCAGCGCCAGGTTCGCCGCATTCAGCATCAACTCGATGCACATGAAGAGCACGATGGCGTTGCGACGGATCAGCACACCGACGGCACCGATGGTGAACAGCACCGCGGCGAGGACGATGTAGTAGCCGGGTTGCATCGGGCCTTACCTCCCGTCCGTTCCCTTGGGCGCCACCTCGGACTCGGTGAGCTCGCGTGGCGGCAGGATGGGCGAGATGGACCGCTCGGCGAGCCTGCCGTCGGGCAGGCGGCCGGGGGTGGCGACCGAGGTGGAGGTCGCGTAGACGCCCGGGTTGGGCTTTGGACCCGGGTAGTTGCCGGGCAGGAAGCGCGCCCGCATCCGCTCCGGCTGGGTGACCTTCTGGTCCTTCGGGCGCTGGATGTGCGCCAGGATCATGGCACCGACCGCGGCGGTGATGAGCAGCGCCGAGGTGAGCTCGAACGCGAAGAAGTACCGGGTGAAGAGCAGGCCAGCGACCGAGATCACATTGGAGTCGGCGTTCGCCTCCGTCAGCCCGACCGCCTCTCGCGACTGGAGTCCACGGTAGAACGCGGTGCCGACGAGGCCGGGGAAGCCCAGCCCCCGGGCGACCGCGGCCAGCCGCTGACCGCGAAGCACCTCAATCAGCGAGTCCGACGAGTCCCGCCCGACGAGCATCAGGACGAACAAGAAGATCATCATGATGGCGCCGGTGTACACGATGATCTGCGCTAGGCCGATGAACGGTCCCGCCAGCACCACGTAGAACACGCCGAGGCAGAGCATCACCAGCGCGAGCCACAGGGCGGAGTGCACCGCGTTGCGCGCCACGACCATGCCGAGCGCCGCGATGACGGCGAGTGGGCCGAGGATCCAGAACGTCACCGCCTCTCCGGTGCCGATCGCCTCCGCGGCCAGGCTTGCGGTCATCACCGCTCCTCTCCGGATTCAGGACCATGCGCCGTGTCCGCCGTGGCCGGACCGACACCCTGCTCGGCGCCGCCGGCCTCGCCGGCCGTGCCGGCGGTCGACCGCTCCGCGCCGGCGGAGGTGCCCGGGTTGGTGAGCGCTCCGACGTAGTAGTCCCGCTCCGAGTCGCCGAGCCACATCGCGTGTGGCGGTGCCTCCATGCCGGGCAGCAGCGGCGCCAACAGCTGTTCCTTCGTGAAGATGAGATCCTTCCGGTTGTCCCGGGCCAGCTCGTACTCGTTGCTCATGGTGAGCGAGCGGGTGGGGCAAGCCTCGATGCACAGCCCGCAGAAGATGCACCGGGCATAGTTGATCTGGTACACCTTGGCGTACCGCTCACCCGGCGAGAAGCGCTTCTCCTCCGTGTTCTCGGCACCCTCCACATAGATCGCATCGGCCGGGCAGGCCCAGGCGCAGAGCTCACACCCGATGCACTTCTCCAACCCGTCCGGGTGCCGGTTGAGGATGTGCCGACCGTGGTACCGCGGCGCCGAAGGCGCGGGCTCGAACGGGTACTTGGTCGTCACCACCTTCCGGAACAAGTGGGCGAAGGTGACGCCGAAGCCCTTCACCGAGTCGGTGATAGCGCCCACGTGTCACACCTCCTTCGCGTCCGAATCGGAGTCGATGGTGCCCACATTGGCCGGTCGCCGCTGTGCTTCGTCGGCCGCGTTCTGCTCGGCCTCGTTGGCGGCGCGCCGTTCTGCGACCACCCGGCGCGCCCGCGGGCTGGGCGGCACCTGCAGGTCGATCGGGGGCAGCGGGAAGCTGCCCGACGGCCGGGCCGCAACTTGCTCGGCGAGGCTTCGGGTCCGCTGCGGCTGGCGGCTCGGCCACAACAGCGCGACTAGCAGTATGCCGAGGGCAAGCCCCGCGATCACGAGCCACCGGGTGTTTCCGGTGATCGCCTCGCGCTGCATCACGCGAAGGACGGCCAGCAGCACGATCCACACGAGATTGAGCGGCAGCAGCACCTTCCAGCCCAGGCGCATGAACTGGTCGTAGCGCAGGCGCGGCACGCTCGTCCGCACCCAGATGAAGATGAACAGCATCAGAACGATCTTGGCGATGAACCAGAGGAGCGGCCACCAACCCTCGTTCGCCCCAGACCAGAGGCTGATCGGCCAGGGTGCCCGCCAGCCACCGAAGAAGAGCGTCACGATGACGGCCGACATGGCCACCATCGCCACGTACTCGGAGAGCATGTAGAGCAGGAACTTGATCGAGCTGTACTCGGTCATGTAGCCCGCGACGAGCTCGCTCTCTGCCTCGGGCAGGTCAAACGGGGCGCGGTTCGTCTCGCCGAACGCCGCGATGAAGAACATCAGGAAGCTGGGGATGAGCAGGAAGGCGTACCAGCCCGCGTACGGGATCTGCCAGCTTCCGATGGTGAAGGACACGCCGTTGGCCTGCGCGGCGACGATGCCTGAGGTGGACATGGTGCCGGCGGTGATGAACACGGCCACGATGGACAGACCCATGGTGATCTCGTACGAGATGACCTGAGCGGTCGAGCGCAACCCGCCGAGCAGCGGATACGTCGAACCAGACGCCCAGCCACCCAGCACGATCCCGTACACCCCGACCGACGAGCAGGCGAGAACCACGAGCACCGCGACCGGTACGTCGGTGACCTGCAGGGGCGTCTGGTGACCGAAGATGCTCACCATAGGTCCGAACGGGATCACCGAGAGCGTGGTCAACGCGAGAACCGCCGAGATGGTGGGCGCGAAGAAGAAGACCACCTTGTCCGCGGCCCGGGGTAGCAGGTCCTCCTTGAGCATGCCCTTGATGCCGTCGGCGAGCGTCTGCAGCAACCCGAACGGGCCGACCTGGTTGAGGCCCGGCCGTACGGCCATCCGGGCAATGACGCGCCGCTCGAACCAGACACCGATCAGGATCATGCTCATGCCGAAGGCGAACGCGACCACGACCTTGATGGCGATCAGCCACCACGGGTCGCGCCCGAAGTCGGCCAGGGTTGGGTCCTGCGCGAGCAGCATGACCGGGTCGTTCATGCGCTACCACCTCCGTCGTGGGTGGAGTGACCGCGCGGTGCGCGGCCGGCGTACGCCGACTGGCCAGCGGCGACGGTGACGACCGCCCCCGACGTGACGCCGAGCGTGGGGCGCACCGCCGAACCGGGCGAGTTGGTCGGCAACCACACGACACCGTCCGGCATATCGGTCAGCTGCGCCGGCAGCCGGATCTCGCCGCGTTGCGTGGAGATGATGACCTCCGTGCCGTCGTCCACGCCGAGCCGGCTCGCCAAGTCCTTGCTCAGCCGGGCCACGACCGGTCGAGCGGTGCCAGCCAGGTACTTATCACCCTCGATGAGACGGCCGGCGTCGATCAGCTGGTGCCAGGTGGCGAGGATCGCCTGTGTCGGGCCGGGTGTGGGCACCCGCGCCGGTTCCATCCTGGGCGTGGCGGACCGCACCGCGGTGCTGACCGGTAGCGACGCCAGCTCCCGGCGGATGGAGACGATGTCCGCGCAGCCCAACTCGACACCCATCGCCCGGGCCAGCGAGTCGAGGACGCGGGAGTCGGGGACCGCTTGCGTCTCCAGGACCACCTCGAAGCTGCGCAGCCGGCCCTCCCAGTTGAGGAAGGTGCCGGCCTTCTCGACGGCGGGCGCGACCGGAAACACGACGTCAGCGCGGTCGGTGACCTCCGACCGACGGATCTCCAGCGACACCAGGAAGGACACCTCGTCGAGCGCCCGACGCGCGAGCGCGGGGTCGGCGAGGTCATTCGGGTCGACGCCGCCAACCACGAGCGCGCCGATGCGCCCGCCGGCGGCGGCCGCGATGATCGCGTCGGTGTCCCGGCCCACGGATCCCGGGATCGTGCCGGCCCGCAGCCGCCAGGCGTCGCCGATCTCGGCCCGGGCGGCCGGGTCGATGACGGGGCGCCCGCCCGGGAGCAGGTTTGGCAGGCAGCCGGCCTCGACGGCCCCGCGGTCACCGGCCCGGCGTGGCACCCAGGCGAGCTTGGCGCCGGTCTCGGCAGCGATGGCCGCGGCCGCGGACAGTCCGCCTTGGACGGTGGCGAGTCGCTCGCCGACAAAGAGGACGGCGCCCGGCTTGCTGAGTGCCTCTCGAACCTCCGGGGCGCCGGTAAGGGCTCCCGGCTCCGCGCCGGGGACGGTCGGGACGAGCGTCGCGCCGAGCTTCTCGTACCCGGGGGAGAGGAACGGAGCGACGGCCACCACTGCGGTACCCCGCTTGCGGGTGGCCTTGCGGATGCGCAGGAAGAGGATCGGGCACTCCTCCTCCGGCTCCAGTCCCGCCAGGACGACTGCGGCGGCGCTGTCCACATCCGCGTAGGTCACCCTGGTCTCGCCGGCGACGACGGCGGCGAGGAAGTCCGCCTCCTCGGTCGAGACCGGCCGAGCCCGGAAGTCGATGTCGTTGGTCTGCAGCACCGCACGGGTGAACTTGGAGTAGGCGTACGCGTCCTCCACCGTCAACCGGCCGCCCGGGAGGACACCGATCCCGTACGCCCCGTCCCGCGCCCGCGTGAGCCCCTCGGCCGCCACGGCGAGGGCCTCCGGCCAGCTCGCCGGGCGCAGCTCGCCGGTCTGGGCGTCTCGAACCAGCGGTGTGGTGATGCGGTCGGCCGCGGTCTCGTACGGGAATCCCCACCGGCCCTTGTCGCAGTTCCACTCCTCGTTCACCGCCGGGTCGTCACCGGCGAGGCGGCGCAGCACCTTGCCGCGCCGGTGGTCGGTGCGCTGGGCGCAGCCGGCCGAGCAGTGCTCGCAGATGCTCGGCGAGGAGACGAGATCGAACGGGCGGGCCCGGAACCGGTACTGGGCGCCGGTGAGGGCACCGACCGGACAGATCTGGACGGTGTTTCCGGAGAAGTAGGAGTTGAACGGCTGTTCCGGGTCGATGCCGATCTGCTCGGCGGCCGAGCGCTCCATCAGGTCGATGAACCGGTCGCCGGCGATCTCGTCAGAGAAACGAGTGCACCGCTGGCACAGGATGCACCGCTCCCGGTCCAGCAGCACCTGGCTGGAGATGTTGATGGGCTTCGGGTACTGGCGCTTCTGCTCGTGGAACCGCGTGTCCGACCGGCCAGTCGACATCGCCTGGTTCTGCAGCGGGCACTCGCCGCCCTTGTCACACATGGGACAGTCGAGCGGGTGGTTGATCAGTAGGAACTCCATCTGGCCGGCCTGCGCCTTCTTGGCGACCGGCGACGTGAGCTGAGTCCGGACCACCATCCCGTTGGCGACCGGTTGGGTGCAGGAGGCGACCGGCTTGCGCTGGCCCTCCACCTCGACCAAGCACTGGCGGCACGCGCCCGCCGGTTCGAGCAACGGATGGTCGCAAAACCGCGGGATCTCGATGCCCAGCTGTTCGCAGACGCGGATGAGCAGGGCCCCCTTCGGCGCGGTCACCTCGATCCCGTCGATGGTGAGCGTGACGGTGTCGGTCGTGGTGACACCAGGCACCTTGACCACGACCGGCTCGGCACCCGTCGCCTTGACCACGTCTGAGCTCATGCGTGCGCTCCTGCCAACTGCTTGGTCGAAAGCCGCGGTGGCGTCCGGCCCTCGATGTAGTCCAGGTAGTCCTGCTTGAAGTACGCGAGCGACGAGGTCACCGGGCTGGTCGCGCCGTCACCCAGGCCGCAGAACGCCCGGCCGAGAATGTTGTCACACGTGTCGAGCAGGGTGTCCAAGTCCTCGTACGTGCCCTCGCCGGAGAGGATGCGCCGGTAGATGCGCACCATCCAGTAGTTGCCCTCGCGGCACGGCGTGCATTTGCCGCACGACTCGTGGTAGTAGAACTCCAGCCAGCGGTACGTGGCGTAGACCGGACAGTCCTGATCGGAGAAGATCTGGGTCGCCGTCGTGCTGAGGATGGACCCGGCCGCCGCGACCGAACCGAAGTCCAGCGGCACATCCAGGTGCTCGGCGGT
>Ga0079224_100001162_pt1 | contig 29317 bp, 28 predicted proteins | sample Stecom2015_FD_80414 | JGI IMG/M metagenome (GOLD analysis project Ga0079224, IMG submission 80414) | Agricultural soil microbial communities from Utah to study Nitrogen management - Steer compost 2015 | ecosystem: Environmental > Terrestrial > Soil > Agricultural land | place: USA: Utah... | reverse complement strand
TTACGCTTAATGAGATTCTCTTACCAATATATTTCTTCCGACATGAAAGTGTAAGGTTTTCTAAAATATCATCAATGCTTCCCGACTTTGGAACATTGAGGGCAACAGTATCTTCGATCTCAGTTTGGAGAGAATCTCTTTTATTTTCTACATTACGAATCTTATTTCGTGAGAAAACACCAAAACGGTTCTCAATATTTAGGATAATCTGATTATCTTTTGTTTCGAGTATAGAACGAACGTTATCCCGTAACTGAACAGCAAAACGCACATCATTCTGGGTTCCTGGTTTTTTATAACCTGAAATATAAACCGCCGACCCTGGAAACTCAGAAGTATCAATCCCTCGTAAAAGCTTAGGAGAAATTTTTGCATTTTTTAGATCTAGAATAATTTGCTTATCTTCCTGGACATGGAAGCGATCTGCCTCTAATGGCTTATCAGATTCAATGATAAGTTTAGATATCTCACCTTCCTGAACAAAGTTTACAGTCTTAATTTCTTGCGACCATAAAAATTGTGGAATCATTAAGGCAATTAGAAAAAATCCTTTCTTCATACTTTCTTCCTTAAAAGTTGCGCCTAATCTTATTGTAGTATTTTATTTGGAAATTGGTATAACTGTTTCTAAGTATTCTTCTTGTCCGTAAACATTTACCATTTTTTCCACTAAGATAACTCCCCCAGGGAGAATTGCCTTAACTTCTACACGATCAGGCCCTATACGATAACCTTCCTTGATTATCACAGGTGCTATTTTATCATTTGTTGTAATACGCACTATTGCTCGGCGTTCCTTACCAATCAAAACTCCTTGCACCCTAATGTCACTCACATTTACTGTTTGTAAAACCTCTTCAGGATCTAGAGTGACTTGGTCAGCTGTTTTTTCCCGAACAGTTTTGAATACTGGTGCTCGAAATGGATCACGCAAATCTAGCGGGTTTTCGATCTTTGTTTTGTCATTAAAAAACTGCTCAACCTCTTGCTGGGCGTAGGACGAAACCGAAAATAGTATCATTAAAACTACTAATTTCATTGTCCTCCTTCTTCTGTTGTAAATCCTCTATCAACTTTAAAGCTAGGATTATAACGATAGGCCTGAATGCTAGATGAGCCCTCAATCATTTGGAATCGTCCTTTTTTTCCACCGGACATTACCTTTAAAGAGAGTTCGGAAACGTTATAAATCCTTGAAGCATTTCCTATACGTTCAAAGAAAACGAGGAACTGAAGAAATGTTCCCTTGGCCGTCATCTGATAATCTTTGGAGATAAAATACATTGATTGATTCTCCGATCCAGGCCGCATATTTGATTCTTTAATATTTAATGTTGTTAACTCTTTATTCAAGAAAGAGATAATTTCTGAATCATTAGTCGTAGGGGGAAGTTGCTTTTGAACAGCTTCAATATTCTTTGCGACTTCTTCAACTCTTAGTTGATACTCATCCCTTTTTTTAATGAATTCTTGAATTTCACCAAGTCTTTTTTGGTTGAAAGCGATGTTAGTTACAGCAGTTTCAAGCTGCCCATTCATTTCTTCTACAGCGATTGAATGTTCATCCCATACAACCCAAACATTATAGAGCATATATAGAAAAATAAATATATGAAGATTTGCCGCTAACTTAGCTGATAAGTCTTTCATTGCTCAAACCTCGCAATAATAAACTTCACCTCAAACTCTTCTACTCTTCTTTTATCTTCATCTCTCGTTTTATTGGCCGTTCTTACAATATTGGAACTGCTTATAAAAACAGAAGATGAAATATTAGAAACAAACTCACCTACGTGAGGATAGCTTAAAGCTTCACCTTTAATAGATAGCTCATTTCCTTTGATTGTTAACTCTGTTAGCCAGAGATCATCGGGAGTATTTTTTGAAATATATAAAAGTAGTGCTGCAGGATTTTTCTTTTCAGAGATAGCTTCTTTAACCGCTACCAGTTTTTGACTTAAGTTTTCTTCCTGGGCTTGAAGATCTTTAATTTGCTGTTCATAGGTTTGAGCTTCTTGAACTTTTTCTAACAATTCTCCTAGCTCTTGATTCCTCTGAGAGATCTGTGCTTGCAAGTTTGCTCTCTCACCTTCCCACATTGGGATTATGGTGAAATCAGGAATGTATAAAAGAACGATGGCCAAGGCAACAGCCTTAACCTTCATCGTCGAAAGATCTAGTCCACCTAAGTTAGAGAGATCAAGTTGGCCTTTAGTCTGAGTGAGGTTTACCCGAATCATTAAAACTTCCTCATTGCTAATCCAATCACTGTAGGTGCGATGGCATTGAACTCATCTTGGCTTAAATCGAATTGCGATTCATCAATCTTGATACTAGAAAACAAGTCTAATCTTTCTACTTCCAAACCTGTAGCATTGATTAAGGCTTCATGCATACCTGGGGTTAGCGAGTTTCCTCCTGTGATAAAACAGTAATCTACTTTCTCTGCAGAGCCTTGAGTAATATAGAAGTTGATATTTCTTTTGATTTCAGCGACCTGCAGTTCAACTAGTGATTGAACAATGTTTAAAATTTCTTCCGGAAGATTTCCATTACTATCGTAAGAGGTTTTTAAATCTTCAGCTTCCTCATAACTAACCGACATTTGTCGTTGAATTTCTTCTGTTATTAATCCACCACCAATAGGTAACTCTTTAGTGAAAAGTGGAGCACCTCTTTTGAAAACAATAATTTTAGTGCTCTGGGCCCCAAGATCTAATAAAAGAGTTCCTTCAGAGTAAGCCTCGTAATCACCTTGGGCAACTTCTTCAAAAACATTTGAAAGGGCCAGAACGTTAAGGTCGATGCACTTAACATTGAGCTTGGCGTCTTTAAGTGGCTCCGAGAAATTTTCAATAAGGTCATTGTGAGCGGCGGCTACGATTACATCTTTTCCTCCGCCTTCGTTCTCACCAACAATAGAAAAATCAATTTTTGAATCGTCTGCTCCAAAAGAAATGTACTGCTCTGACTCCCAAAGAATATGATCTTCGACCTCTTCCTTGGACCCGTCTGGTACGTTCATTCTCTTGGTCATAGTATTGGGTCCAAAAAGACCAATGCAGAAGTTTTTAGATTTGATTCCAGTTTTTTGAATTAACTCATTAATGGTATCCACTACTTCTTGATGACGTTGAATCTCGTCCTCAATAATAGCGGCTTCAGACAAAGGAAGAACGGCAAACTTGTCGACCTTGAGCTTTCCTAAGCTTCCACCAAGTTCGCAAATTTTAATACTGTGAGAACCAATATCGAGTCCAACGACTCCGCTGGAGCTGAAACTACTAAATAAAGATTCAAGTTGTTCTTTAAGTGAGGCTGCCAAAGTCTTCCTTGTCTTTGATAGATTGATGAACTTAGTTAATTATAGACAGGGCGTAAATGGGTTATCAAGGATTTAGTGCTTCATATCACAGAAACCATGACAATAATCTACCGTACTGGTCAGGAAAATAGATTTGAAAGACGGCCACTAAAATAATGGCAGGCCCAAAAGCTAATGGTTTATCCTTTGTCATCTTCCCAAGCGCGATGAAAAAAAGACCAACAGTGGCCCCTAAAAAACAGCTCAAAAAAATATTCATCATTATACCCGTAGGACCCAAGTACATTCCTAAAATACCAAATAACTTAATATCTCCTCCACCTAAACCAATTTGTCCGCGGATTTTATAAAAAAGCCAAGTAACAGAGAGAGTTCCTAAAAAACCCAGAAGTCCTCCGATTAACCAATAACTCCAATGAAACTGAAGAATCACGAAGCTAAAAATTGAAACTCCCAGATATAAATTGAGAGAATCAAGGAGCAAGTGATGATCAAGGTCTATGAAGAAGTGACAAATCAGAAGACAAGCAATGAAGAAATAAAAGGAAAACATCCCTAAACTTTGAAGGGTAATCACTGAAGGGAAAAGCCAGAAAGCAACAAGACCAGTCAGAAGCTCCACTAAGGGATAGCGCCAAGAAATTCGGGTCCCACAGAAGGCACATTTCCCGCGTAAGAAGAGAAAGCTAACAACAGGAATATTATGATACCATTTTAGTTGGTTACTGCATTGAGGGCAATGAGAGCGCTCAAACACCATATCTTTCTTCAAGGGCAGTCTTAAGATGACCACATTAAGAAAGCTTCCAATCAGCAACCCAAAAATAAATATAAAAATGCTATAAAACTGTTCCATTAATCTAAATTCTTTTTATTAAAGATAAAAATAATCATCACAAGGAGGAAGAGTGAATAAAAAACACCATAAGCAGCAGATCCTAGCAGATAACTTGTTTCGATGCTTTTGTGATAAATGACGAAGTCCTTTAAATTCAATTTATAGAAACCAGGAAGAACCATATGGTAAAACTCAAGCATTGTGTTTAAGTAGCCTCGTTCTTTAACAAAAGACGTTGTCTGAGTTTCCTTGATGGCATGACCTAAAATGAGAATAAACAATGAGACAACACTTGATAATGTCGTGTTCAAAAAAAGTGATAAGAAAACTACCAAAAGAAGTAGGAGTAACGACTCAAGACAGTTAAAAATGATGGCCCAAAGAGTAACACTACTTACCTCTCCTCCGAGAAGAGCAGAACAAACAAGAGTCATCACCGACAAGATTAAAACGTTTACAAAAAGAATTCCGCAAAGACCCAGTACTTTTCCTAAGATAAATACCCAACGGGGTACCGGACGCGAGATAACCATATAAACTGTCCTGGAGTTGATCTCATTAGGAAGTAAGGTAGCGCCCAGGAAAAGAGCTATTCCAAGGGATGAAAAAGAGAGCATACCCAATCCAAAGTCGAGTGCAACTTTCTCTGGGGTTCCATAAGTAAACTCTGTGGCAACATAGGTGATAACCATTAAGGCAAAACCTATAAACAAAGTAATAAGTAAAACCTTGCTTTTAAGGATTTCTTTGAAAGTATAAAAAGAAATAATATATAGCTTATTCAACATACTAATTAGACCTAACTCTATAAAAAATCTCTTCTAAACTCGGCTTAATAAATTCAAGGCCTATTAATTCAACGTTCTTTTCCAATACCTCTTTTAAAAGGTTTTCTCTCTCATCGCTATGAATGATAAACGTAGTGATATTGCCAGCGAGCTTTAATAAGCTGTGGTGCTTAGTTTGTGGAATAAAGTCATGTCCGTTAATCTTAACAAGATAATCTCTTTTCTCGTGAGAGCTTAATAGACTTTGGACGCCACCATCATAGACAAGCTTTCCTTGTTGAAGAAAAATAACTCGATCACAGATCTCTTCAATGTCTGAGACAATATGAGAACTAAAGAAAACAGTCTTACCTGCTCGATGCACTTCAACAATCACGTCTTTTAATTCTTTTCTACCAATGGGATCGAGTCCTGAAAGTGGCTCATCTAAAATAATAAACTCCGGATCATGAAGTATTGTCGATAGAAAGCCAATTCTTTGAAGCATTCCTTTGGAGTAAGTTTTAAGCTGACGATTAAGAGCATGATCAATTCGAAAACGAGGGGCCCAGCATTTTATACTTTGATCCACTTCATGACGTTTTAACTCAGAGAGCCCTCCTAAGAATTGAAGAAAATCCTCTCCCGTAAGATTGGGATAGAAATACGGTCTTTCTGGTAGAAATCCAATCTTTTTTAAAACTTCGTTTCGATTACTTCCTAGTTTAGAGGAAAACTCCATGGAGCCAGAGTCCGCTCGAATGAAGTCCATAATGATTTTAATAGAAGTCGTCTTTCCAGCACCATTGGCCCCGAGAAAACCGACCATAGACCCTTGGGGAATTTCAAAACTTACCTGGTCAAGGGCCACGAATGGTTGAGAGGTTAAATCTGTTTTAAATACCTTGGTGATCTCTTTAAATTTTAACATAATAAAATCATTATGATTAACTCCAAGCTTGGCAATAACAATTTCCTTATTTTCGTTGCTGCAATTTTTTTTGTAGCTGCCGTCACTGTTCATCTCAAGTTTTCTCGTCCTGTTTTTGATATTGAAATGCAAGATCGCGCTCTCAATATTGATCAAGATTTATTAAAAGCACTCTCGATTGGTAATAAGAGAACAATTTCCAATGTATTGTGGGTCCAAACATTAATGGAGTCTGATGCTGAACACTATACTGCTCAGGATCGCAAGAACTGGATGTTCCTTCGATTTGCCACCATCGCAGAACTTGATCCCTTGTTCTATCATAACTATCTCTGGGGCGGGATGTACTTATCTATTATTAAAAATGATATGCTAGCAGCCTCTGAAATCTTTGATCGAGGCCTTGTTCAATATCCTGATGATTATGAACTCAACTATCGTCAAGGATTTAATTACTATTTTGAACTCGGTGAATTTGAGAAGGGATTAGTTTATCTGAATAAGATTGCTGAACACCCTAAAACACCTCTCTCTATAAAACTCATCATCAACAAGCTTCGCTTCGAAACGACCGCCAACTATGATTTTGCTCTTAACTACTTATGGAGTAATATTCAAAAGGAAAAAGACGAAATACTACTCACTAAACTTATCGCCGACTTCTATGCACTCAAAGCAGAACGAGACCTCAATTGCCTCAATAATAATATGGCAAATTGTGATTATCGAGATGCTGATGGGAACTCGTATTTAAGAACAGAAGATGGGTGGAAGGCACCAAAAGAATTTAAGCCTTATCGCATTTACCTACCTAAGAGAACTCAAGAAAGCTAGTGAGTAAGATAAACTCACTCACTAGCTATTGATAAAATCTTTATTAGTAACCGTTAACAGCTGATTTAAGAACTTTGGCTTGGTTAATATTTAAGCCAGAAGCTTGTGGAGGGGTCACGTGAGAAGCAGAGATATAGCCTACTGCTGCCGCCTGGAAAGTCATATTTAGCTGGTTTGCTTGGTTACCAATACATGAACCAAACACACTGGCGTTATTCAGGTTAGTTACAGTACAGGTTCCCTGACCTCCTCCTGCGGCATTACCAGTCATTACTGCTATAGTAGATGCTGTCGTCGATCCAATACCTTTTCCAGCTGGAAACCAACTAGCAGCGGTATTCATTGCGACAGGATCAGTATCTACTAATGTTGCATCACCACCAGTAACCACACTACTTGCCTGTGGACAACCTGCTGCATTCAGACCAGAGTTTACAGCTGCCGTATGAGCACCACCATCTCTTGCAACTGTTCCTGCAGAAATACCTACTGCATAGTAACGGTTATTAGATTCAGATCTTGGGTCATACCCCATATAACGAAGACAAGCACCATACATATTAAAGTCAGAGAAAAATGCAGATTGAGCTGTGTAGATGGCAGCTAATTGTAATTTTGCCTCCGAGATTTTCGCCCTAGCTTGATACTTTTTAAAGTTCGGGACCGCCACTGCAGAGAGTAGTCCAATAATGGCCACCACCACCATGAGCTCAACGAGAGTAAATCCGTCTTGCCTTTTTGTTTTCATTAAATCAATCATACGTACCACTCCTTGTTAGTCTTTAAGAGACTTGAAAAGCTTCTTACTGAAATTAAGATTCAGTAAGAGATATCTCATTATATTTATTAACTATTAACCAACCTAATTTTACCACTTTCTGACTATTTAAAAAGAGGCAGAAATGCACTGTTGTTGTGAAACTACCTCTTTTTTATGGCAGTTACTCTACCCCTCCGGCCGACATAAAGATTGGAAGATACATGGCAATCAATACAAAGCCGATAATTCCACCGAGAACAACGAGAATGATGGGCTCGATTAATTTTGTCAGGTTTTGCACAAGTTCTTCAACTTCGTCCTCAAAAACATCTGCGACCTTTAAAAGCATCTGATCAAGGTTACCTGTAGATTCACCCACCTTAATCATCTGAGTTACTAATGGTGGGAAGTATTTAATTCTCCCTAATGGCTCTGTAATAGACTTACCCTCGATCACTGCCTTTCGAACTTTCTCAAGATCCTTAGCTATCTGTGTATTATCTAAAGTCTCGATACAAATTTCTAAGGAATCAATAATCGGAACACCTGCTGCGAGCATGGTGGCGAGAGTCCTCGTAAAAGAGCCTAAGTTACCTTTGATAACGAGCATACCAAATAGAGGAGCTTTCATTGTGAAAATATCCCACTGTTTTTTCCCGGTGGTGGTCTTAATGTAGTTAATAAAAATCATCGAAGCACAAATAAGTCCCACTATCAGAAGTAGAGTGTATTCTTGAAAGAAGTCGGACACATCAATAACAGTTTGAGTGACCCAAGGAATTTGTTGGTTACCCTCTTCGAGAATAGAGACGAACTGAGGTACTACAAAAGTCATCAACCCAAAAACAACAGCTATCCCCACGATGACAACAATCACTGGATAAGTCAGTGCACTCTTAACTTGTTTTTTTAATTTCTCTGCTCTTTCTAAAAACTCAGCAAGCTTTATTAAAATGGAATCCAGGATACCGGCAGCTTCACCGGCCTTAACAAGAGAGCAATAAAGCTTACTGAAGCCGGCTTGGCCAATCATCGAATCGTAAAGAGATTTACCCTCTTCTACGTTCATAGAGATATTACGTACTACTTTCTTTAAACTAGCGTTGGCTTCTTGTTTGGTTAAAATCTCTAGACTCTCTAGAATAGGCACACCGGCATTGATGAGAATAGAAAGCTGACGTGTAAAACGCATGAGTTCAGCTTGCCCAAAGGGTTTTGAAAGACCCTTGTCCGCTAAGTATTCACCCAGATCGAGTTCAAATATCGAAGGCGCTGTGACCTTAGTGGCCCGTACATTTTGTCGTCGAAGAATCTTCTTGGCATCTTTAATGGTATCAGCGTCGATAGTCCCCTCGACCCTCTTACCATCTCCAGTGAATCCTTGATAACGAAACTTAGGCATAAAATATTACTTCTTCTGAATCCCTAACATACGAGCTAATTCTTCAGGGTTATTTGAAAATGTCATCGCTGTTTCTGTTGTTATAACTCCAGCATCTAATTGCTTTTTAATATGTTGATTCATTGTATTCATCCCAGTCTCCTCTTGCCCAATCTGCATCTGAGAGTAAATCTGGTGAATTTTATCTTCACGAATGAGGTTTCGAATGGCCGGTGTAATACGAAGAATTTCTTGCACCATACAGCGACCTTTAGGAACTTTAGGTAGTAGTTGCTGAGCAATCACTCCTTGAAGAACAAAGGATAATAACGTCCTGATTTGTTCCTGTTGATCTGCTGGAAAAACGTTAATAATACGGTTAATTGTTTGCACCGTTGAGTTTGTGTGAAGAGTTCCAAAAACAACGTGTCCTGTTTCAGCAATAGTGAGAGCTGCCTCAATCGTCTCAGGGTCACGAAGCTCACCAATTAAAACGATATCTGGATCTTGTCTTAGTAGCGACTTAATACCTTTACCGAAACTAAAAGTATCTACCCCAACTTCTCGTTGATTAATGAGTGACATTTTATGTTGATGAACAAACTCAATTGGATCCTCAAGAGTAATAATATGGCTTGAAGTATTTGCATTGAGTTTATCAATAATAGAAGCAAGTGTAGTGGACTTACCGGAACCTGTTGGACCGGTCACTAAAAACAGTCCAGAAGAAACGTTCACCATCTCAAGTAGAACTGGCGGCAAGCTAAGTGCTTCATAGTCTGGGATAAGACTTGGAATCAATCTAAAAACTGCTGCTACCGAACTCTTCGAGTAGAAAACGTTGGCACGAAAACGAGCAAGACCTTTAATACCAAACGAAAAATCTAGCTCTAAATTTTTCTCAAGCTCTGCTTTCTGCTTCTCTGTTAAAATTTGATAGATAAGCCGTTTTGTATCATCAGGAGTCAGTGCTCCAACTTTCACCCTTACAATATCTCCACTAACTCTCATGGCAGGAGCAGAACCTACTGTTAAGTGTAGATCAGAAGCTCCGCTATCTACCATTACCTTAAAAAGCTGCTGGATTTGTAAGTTAGAAACTCCTTCATAAGCTGTTTTAGTCTGAGTTTGTGTTTGTGTTTGCGTATTATCTTTAGTCATACAATCCTCGAAGCCTTACAGGTGATCAGATGCGGAGTTATTAACCGCTTCTTCTAGAGTCGTTAAACCCTGTGCAACCTTTGTAAGAGCACTCATCCTTAGTGTTTTCATCCCATCTCTGATGGCCTGTTTTTTAATATCATCTGTTGAAGCATTTCGAAGAATTAGCTCTCTCACCTTTGGCGTTACTTGCAATACTTCGTAAATAGCCAGTCTTCCCTTATAGCCAGTGTTGTTACAAACCTCACAACCTCTTCCATGAAAGACTTTAATCTTAGAAGCAGAAGCAGGAGCAAATCCGCATGCCACTAATTCATCAATACTAACTTTTTTTTCTTCTCTACAATTCAAGCAGATTCTTCTACATAATCTCTGAGCTACGATAACGTTGAGAGCCGCTACCACTAGAAAAGGTTCAATCCCCATATTAAGAAGTCGTGTTACTGTTGCAGGAGCATCATTCGTATGAAGTGTTGATAAAACAAGGTGTCCTGTGAGAGCAGCTTCTACTGCTATTTCTCCCACTTCTAAATCCCTAATCTCTCCCACCATGATAATATCTGGATCCTGTCGTAAGAAAGCCTTTAGAGCAGTAGCAAAAGTTAGTCCCACTTCTTTTCTTACGTTAACCTGATTAATCCCTTCTAAGTTGAACTCAACAGGATCCTCAGCAGTTGAAATATTTGTGTCGGAAGTATTTAATTCGGCAATGGCCGAATAGAGTGTCGTCGTTTTACCAGAACCGGTTGGACCTGTTACCAAGCACATTCCGTAAGGGCGATGAATCCCTTCTAAAAAGACTTCTAATTGTTTTTGTTCAAAACCCAGCTTTGTCATATCCAGCTGAAGGTTTGAAGAATCGAGAAGTCGTAGAACAATCTTCTCTCCAAAAAGAGTTGGGAGTGAGGAGACCCGATAGTCGATTGGCCGACCACCAATAAGGAGCTTAATACGACCATCTTGTGGTTTTCTTTTTTCGGAAATATCCATTTGTGACATAATTTTCACACGGGATATAACTGGAGCAAGCATACTCTTAGGAGGCTGGGCAATTTCAACCAAATTACCATCCATTCGAAACCTTATTCTAAAAACTCTTTCATAAGGTTCAATGTGAATATCAGACGCTTTCTTCACAAATGCTTCTGCAAGCATTCTGTTCACAAACGTTACAACGTCATCTGAAATATCTTCCGCTTTAATATTTTCTTCGAGAGCACTATTACCAGTGATCTCTTGAATATTATTAAGAAGATCATCAACTGATTCTCGTACGCCGGTATAGAGTTTTCTCCAGGCAGAGATATTTGTGAGAATGAAGTCTACTTGCTTTTTAAAAATACTTGATAACTCTTTTGTTCCTTGCTCCACAACTGATGGATCAAAAGTGGCAATAGTAACTTTATTAGCAGTTCTTTGAATTGGAAGAGCTCTGTATTTTAAAATATATCTTTTCTTCAAAGAAGAAATTGTATCAGTTGGAACTTTGGCATTTTTTAAATCAATGAAAGGTATATCAAATTTTTCAGAACAAAGTTTGGCGAATTTATTTTCATCGAAGTGAGGCATCCCAAGCAGATCAAACTCTGCGATCTCATCTTCCTTACCTAATGACAGGCGTTTCAACTCTTTGAGAGTGGCCATCCCTGTATTGGTAACTAAATCAATAAACTCCTGCCGTATCATTACTGTAAACCTCTATTTTTATAGTAACTCTTTCGGAATTTTAATAATTTAGTTTAGCCTTTTGCCGCCAAAAATTTGCTGCACTTATTGCCTGTTGAAGAAGAAGTTCCTGACCATCTTGATAGGATTTTACGACGGAATGGAGGTAATTATGAGGAGAAAAGGAATAATTATAATCCCAAAAATGACATTCGGAAGAAATGGGCCCTTGATAAACAAAACTACGAGAACAAGAGTTAATAACGAGATCATTTGAATCAAGATTAGAAAGATCTAAATTACTAAGATCCCCATTTAGTTGACGAGTATACTCGAATAGCCTTAGCCCTAATTGAGAAGAAATAATTTTAGTCATTCGGGCCATGACACCGGCCCCTAAAAGATGAATTCGAAGTTGAGGTATTTTTAGTAAGTATTCTTTTAAAATTTTCTCCACAGCAATAGCATCAGTGTTTACAGCACTCATATCTGCTAATGAAATGGTGTTAATGGCCCCAATGAGTCTTGCTACCTCTGACTCTACTGTGACCTCTTCAATATAAGCTTCTTTGTATGGCGTGGTTACATTAATTCCGATGTATTTCTTAGAAAGTTCTGGAAGTGAAGGAAGATCACTCACTTGGTCCACATCGATTAAATCATACCCTGTTAGAAGTTCACCCCAGATTTCTTTATGAAGGTGTGGTGATTGGGAATGACTGATACCTCTACCAATTAAAGCAAGCCTTACCGACATAGAACTTCTTTAGCCTTCTCAATATCTTTTTTAATTTGATCGACTAATTCGTTAACTGAAGAGAACTTTTTCTCATCTCTTAGCTTTTGATACAGCTCAACTTCTATAACTTCTCCATAGAGATAATCATCAAAGTCAAAAAGATGCGTTTCAATATATAATCCATCATTGTTATTGAAAGTAGGATTATTTCCGATGTTAGTTATGGAATTATAGGTCATCCCACGATTAGTTGTTCGACTAACATAAACACCTTTAGCGGGAATAATAAGATCGGTCGATATTAAAATATTGGCCGTAGGAAAACCAATTTTCTTACCTCTTCCCTCACCTTTTATAACAGTCCCTTCCAGTCTAAAAGGTCGCCCTAAAACCCCTTCAACTTTCTTGAGTTCACCATCCTCTATCAACTTTCTAATTAGAGTGGAAGAAACGGTTTGACCTGCGAATTCATACTTAGGCTGAATTTCGACATTCGCATTCTTACAAGTATTTTTAACAATATCAAAATCACCTTGTTTATTCGCACCAAAAGCAAAATCATAACCCAAGTAAATATCCTCTAGACCTGGATGTGGAAGAAGATAGTTCTTTAGAAATTCCTCAGGAGACAGAGTCGAGAAATCTCGATTGAACTCAATCTCAATTAAGTAATCAACACCCTGCTCTTCTAAGAGAGTCCTCTTATAATTATAACTGCTGATTAAAAAACGGTCTTTTCCAGGGCAGAGTATTTTCTGTGGATGAGGAACAAAGGTTACTACAACAAAAGATAACCCCTTAGCATCGCACTTCTTTCGTATTTCATCGAGTAAATGCTGATGGCCAATATGGACTCCATCGAAATTTCCTATGGTGATCCCTAGTTTTTGACCCTTCGGGATATCAGTAATGTTATGAATAACTTTCATGGTATTTCTCTATTTTAGAAGCAAGTTCTTTAAAGTATTTATCCTTGTAAGTGTACTTATAATCTTTTTTACCAATTGAAAACTTCGAAGCATCTGAAGAGTTCATCAAATCAATAAAGTACTTTTGAGCTTCTGCGCTAAGTTCCAAATCGGAAAGCAATTCCTTGGGTGACTTAGTTTCTTTTGCAATCGCTGGTGACATCCATTTTATAAACTCATGGTAATTAAAGTTCTTCTTAAAATGAGAAGGTACTATCGCTCTCTGGGAAATACTCCTTTTCATTTTCAAACCACTAAAACTGAGTAAAAAAACCAGCGCCATAACTCCCAAAGCTGCATTTATGTAGTTTTGCCATTTACTCCAAGATACATCAGTGCTTAGTTTTTTCAGCTCGTTTGGTTCTTGTATTTCTTCGGGAATCTCTTGATTTCCAGAGTTATTTGTACTTGTTTTTTTATTCGTTTCTGCTCTGGCCTGTCCACCAACCTGCAAAGCATCCCGAACAACATTCACTTCAACGTATTGTGCCGACACAGGGTCAAGGTAGGAATAACTTAATTTTTTTTCTCCAAGATCAAGTGGAGCAGATGCTAAGAAAGTGTAAGTGAACACCTTTGTTGCCATATTTGTATCTTGAATCCTTAGTTCTCCATGAGATTCAAATTCTTCAAGTGCATTATTCTCAAGAACTTTAGGGGCTTCAAAGTTTTCTAGTGCTCCAGGGCCACTCACTGACAAGGTGATCTCTAGTGGTTGATTTACTACGAGTTTAGTCTGATTCATATTGAGCGAGAAGTCATGTTTTCCAACAAGGCCCGTAAAGTTTTCAGGCACAGGAGTAGGCCAAGGAAGAACATTGAGATTAATAACCTCACTTGAAATTGTTCTTGTTCTCATATCCCGTGGTGAGGCAAAAACGTTAAAAGGATCATTTCGATTAGTACGAGAGTAGGTAACACTTAAAGAGATGGGATCAATCTTCAATGTTCCAGCTTTTTCAGGAAAAAGTTTAGCAGCGTAAATTAAATTTCTAATATAAAGATCACCATCTACCTCTACCCTTTCTGATCGATCAGGTTCCTGTAAATATCTTTTTAGAAATCTATTGAGTTTAGGGTATTTTTTTATATCAAGATTACTCACTGATACTTTCGAATAGAGGTAATACCTTACGACGATTCCTTCACCGACAAACAAGTCTGTTTTCGGAACATCTGCCATAACAAAAACTTCAGGCTTCACCTGAGGTTCTTTCAGAACTTCGAAGCTCACCATAGGATGAGTTACCTCCGCTCCGTCAACTTTAACTCTGATATCTCTGAGAAACTTAACACCGTAATTATCGGCTTGTAATTCATAAAGAATGGTCAATTCTCGAGTCACAGTAAGTTGGCCATTGGCATAAACTGTTCTTGTAGAAACCGATTGTTGAGATTGCCCGATGACTGTCAGACCTGGATACTTAAAGTTAATCTCTTCAATATTTCTGGCATTTTCTGAGACTACTTTAAACACTACTGTAAAAGTCTCATTAACAATTGGTTTTTTAGGTTCAACACTAACAGTGAGCTTGGTGCTGGCCCATGCAGGTAAACTTAATAAGATGATGATCATCCAAAGTAAATGTTTCATTACCAATCCTTACTTGAATTTGATTTTCTCTTATTCATATCTTTTGTCCCACGCTCAATCATTTCCATTTGAAGCTTTCTATCATCAGACATGAGTTGTTTTAATTTTGCCGGAAGTTTCTTTGGAGGAAGATTCGGGCGATCTTCATTTGAACGTTCAGCATCTTTTTCCTTATCCTTCTCGTCCCCATCCTTCTGATCTTCTTCTTTATTATCCTGTTTATTATCTTTATTTTCATCACCATCCTGATCCTTATTAGGATCTTGTTGGCCTTCTTGATTGTTTTGGCTATTCTGATTGTTTGAGGACTGTTGATCAGATTGACCACCTTGTCCCTGATCACCTTGATCATTACTCTCTTTTTTATCTTGCTCTTTTTTCTTCTGGTCTTCCTTATCCTGTTCACTCTGCCTCAAGAAAAGGAGAGCATTCTGAGCGATCTTTTCTTTCAATTCTTTGGAAACATTCTCATCTTCTAAAAGTCTTTTATACTCTGAGAAGCCCTCCGATAATTTCTTGTTACTAAACAAAGAAGTTCCATAGTTAAATCTCTGTTCAGGGGACAGATGATCTAATTCTTCTTGGTAAAGCTTTAACGCCTCTTTGTGAAATTCATTTTTCTGAAGTTCATAAGCAAGCCCTATCTTTTCGCTCTTACTCAAGTGACCTTTTCTTAATTCTTCTAAACCTCGTACTATATGTTCGGGAACAGATTTCTGTTCTTTATCCTCATTGGCCCATGTAGGTGAAACAAGAATCAGAGTAACTAAAGCAAAGACTTTAACCATCTTCAATAAGTATGACGTGACCAGAAGTAGAATTCCGGGAATGACCAACCACTGCATGAAAACCGGTCTAATCACCATATCTTGGTTCTCAACTCCCTTAACAAATTCGGCTTCAAAAAAAGCAACAATCTCTTCTGATGGAAGAGCATATGTATCAGCTTGCCAAAATTTCGTTTGAGGGTTTTTACTTGTTATCTCTTTAAAGAAGTCGAGATTAAGCTTAGTTATAACATCCTTACCTTGATACTTTTTGTGACCATAACGCATTCCTCTTTTATCATCTAATGGAATACGGCCACCATTTTGAGTACCTATCCCCACAAAGGCCACATACACACCTTCTGGAATTTTCAGATCAACTCCAGCCGATGTCTCTTCTCCATCTGTGAGTACGACAATATTTCCTCTTGGATCTTCCCCACTATCTTTCAAAGACTGAATAGCCTCCTGAAGTGCAAGTGATAAAGCAGACGATGCGTAATGGTTTTTGAGCCCTCGGATGCTTTCAAGCCTAGAGTCAATCAAGTCAAGGTCTGACGTAAAAGGCACAATCTTCATTTGAGTTTCTGAGAAAACGATTACTGATATCTGATGCCCAACGGCTTTTCGTGCAAAGTGCTTTGCTAAAAGAACAGCTTTTTCAAGTCTTGATGGCCTCACGTCTTCTGCAAGCATACTAGCAGAAGTATCCATCAGCACAATTGTTCTTTTGGAAGGTACTTGGGCTTTAATTCTTTCTTCCGGACCCCGGAGGTCCAAAAGACTTAGGGCCAATAAGGAAAATCCAACAAGAAAACAAATCTTTGATATATGAGAAACAAAAGATCTCTTCTTAAACCAGAATCTTTCGACAAAGCTAAAAAACTTATTTTCTTCTCTATTAACTATAAAGCAGTAAATGATGATAGCTGCTACAACAATATAAAAGTAGTTCTGATAGACAAAACTCATACAAGATCCCTTAAGATTAGTCTTCTACCAAGCCCTGATAAACAAAGTAACGAAAAACCTATAAGCAAATAAGAGTAGTACTTCTCATCATAGACAATCTGGTGATTAACTTCGATATGAGTTTTTTCTAAAGTCTGAATTTCATCAAAGATTTCTTTTAATCCCTTTTCATTTTTTGCCGGATAAAACTTTCCACCCGTTAAGTCTGAAATTTCTTGAAGTACTTTATAATCAATTGATCCGCCTGGTATAAGGGCATATTGAGTACCAAAGAATCCATTCCCTATCGGAATCTTCGCATCGCCGTCACCACCAAGACCGATAGTATAAACTTTAATTCCATTCTTTTTAGCTTCCTCTGCCGCCTCTAAAGGAGTCATTGTCCCCACGTTGGCAACACCGTCTGTTAAAAGAATCACAACCTTATTCTTTGTAGTACTATCTACTGCTCTTGCCACTGCAAGCCCAAGTCCATCTCCAATGTTAGTACCACTCCCTAAGTATCCTATGGATATTTCTGATAGGACCTTATCTGCCAAACTTGGGTCAGTGGTTAAAGGGAGCAACGTTAGAACCTTCTCAGCGAATGTGATGACAGAAATCCTGTCCGTAGGTCTTAGCCTTACAAACTCTCTTATTTTTTCTTTAGCAACTTCAAGCCTATTAGGAACTAAGTCTTCTGCCAGCATTGAGCGAGAAACATCTATTGAGAAAATAATGTCGTTCACTTTTATGTTACTTGGATTATATTTTTGAGGTAAGCGAGGTTGTGTTAAAGAAAAGCTGATATATCCCCATCCTGTGATACCCACTATAAAAAACACAAACCGTAAAAAGCTTCTGACTTGTGATTTGTTCTTTTGGGGAGGAAGAGCAAGCTTAACTTTAGAGAATACTTTCCAGTAATCCAAACTCCAAACAAGTCCTGCAACCACTCCAAGGATGGCCAATAATGGATATTTAAACTCCAAAATTCCCTCCTCGAATACTCTCTAAAAAGTTATTATAACTCCTTATGATTTCTTTTTTCTCTTCATCTGTAATTTGTGGCTTGAATCCATACTTATAGAAAATGACTTCAAACTTATTAAAATCATCTTCTATAAAAGAGAAGGCATCTATATAGGTATGCTTCTCCCTCCAAACCTTGTTGATTTCTTCTAGGCTAGAAGCAGAAAAGAGTTTGGCCTTAACCTCAGCTCTTTTCTTTTTAAGTAGTATTTCTGGCTTAATTTTTTTTATGTAATACCACAAAGTCACACCCAGCGAGAGAATTCCTATTAAAAGATATACGATCCACATCTTATTTTTCAGATCAAAGTCTTGAGCATTCAAAATGACATCTTCAGGCACTTGAACTTCAGTAATCTCAATTGGGTTCCAAATTAAATTATCAATTTCATTCAATGGGATTGTATTTACAGAAGGCTTTTTCAAAAAAATAAGATCTGCTCTCTCTTCACTGAGTTGAAGAATATAAAGTACGTCTCCGATTTTTTGTTCTTTAAGAACTGGGCCATTGTAATTTTCAACGCTGGCACCAACAACTTCACCAGTGAAAACTGACGGCTTATCAAGCACCAGTTTGATTTCAGCCGAATAAAGATTAAATGAGAAAGCCAATAACAATAGTATCAATTTCATACAAGTTCTCTTACGAAACGATCGAGATAGCGGTCATCAACTCGAACCACTTTGATTCTCTGATCAATGAGTTCCGAACTCTCCCCTATCCAATGAGTACCCTCTTTAGATTTAAATAAGTAACTAGGGACCTCTCCTAAATCTAGAGGTGAAACCACCTTAAAGAAGTGAAAATTTTTCATGACAATTAACGAATTGATCTTTTCTAAATCACTGAATGAATAACCATCCCCGATATAAACAACTTCTTTTCTGCGGGCCAATGAGGTTTTTAAATAGTTTATTTTCTCTGTTTCAGACAAAGAACTTTTAAACTCTGAATCAAGCTGATACTCGCCGTCTTTATTGATAACGTTTAGCTTTTCTAAAAAAGAAATGAAAAGCGTAAGTCCTTCCTTACCCTTCTTAGGAGGAAGAACAATTGCTGTATCGCCCCAAATAGTGACCTTAACTAAATCATGAGTTTGACCTGCGAGAAGATAAAGGAGGGCTATTATCTCTACGCTCGCCTGAAGTTTTGATACGCCCTTATCTCCGTAGTTCAAAGTCGTTGTTACATCAAAAAAAACATTGATTTCAACATTTCGATCTTCTTCAAATGTCTTCAAATAAATATTCGTGGATTTTGCAGATACCTTCCAATCAATGAAACGAACATCATCTCCAGGAACATAGATCTGATGCTCCCTAAACTGAAGACCTGAACCACGGAAATGAGATTTTATCATTCCAGTAGTGTGGGAATTTGCGCGCTTAAAAACGCTCGCCTGAATCAGTGAAACAACTCGTTCAATTTCTTTTAAGTTCATTAGATAACACTGGAAGCAATTGCTGCTGCAATATTTCTTGTATTCAACTTATCAATCTGAGCTTCATAAGAAGGAATAATTCTATGCCCTAAAACTGCCGGAACGACCGACAGTATATGATCTGGAGTTACGAAGTCTTTACCTTCTAAGAAAGCTTTAAACTTAGCAATTTTATAAAGCCATATAGAAGCACGAGGAGAAGCTCCTGCAAGGATCGCCCCTTCATACTTTTTTAAGAAATGCTTATTCCCAGGTCGAGTAGCATGAACGATACGAATTATCATTTCTTTAATTTTCTCATCCACATAAATCATCTCAACTTTTTCTTTCATCTCTAAAAGATCATTTTGATTGATAAGAGGATTAATATCTGTGTCAAATGGCTTAAGATCAAGAACGCTTTTTTCGGCCTCAAAATCAGGGTAATCAACTGATATCTTCATCATGAATCGATCGAGCTGAGCTTCAGGCAAATTGTAAGTCCCTTCCTGTTCAATAGGGTTCTGAGTAGCAAGGACAACAAATGGCGAAGGTAGTTTGTGAGTTTTATCTCCAATAGTTACCTGCTTCTCGGCCATTGCTTCTAGAAGAGCAGCCTGAACTTTTGCAGGCGATCGGTTAATCTCATCCGCTAGAACGAGCTGAGTAAATATTGGACCAAACTTTGTAGAAAATTCATGTGTTTGTTGATTATAAATCATGGTCCCAATAAGGTCTGAAGGCAGGAGATCGGGGGTAAACTGTATTCTTTGAAAGTGAAGTTGGCATAGCTTACTCATCACACTTACTGATAAGGTTTTACCTAGGCCTGGTAATCCTTCGATAAGTAAGTGCCCCTCACATACAAGAGCAGCAATAATTGATTCAAGCATCTCATCTTGACCGAAAACTTTTGTTTTAGCATTTGCAAGTAGATTATTAACTTTATCCTGTAAAACCATATTCACTCCACGAAATAGAAATAACTTTTAATATAATTTGCTCTGTCATTCAGGGAGCTAATTGGATGATCCCAACCCTGTATACCTGTATAAATTAATTGAATCTTTTTATTTTCTCTGAAAGCTGTCTCTTGAATGTTTTTCATGAACTCTTCATGAGTAACATAGTGTGTGCATGAGCTAAAAGCGCACAAAGAACCTTTGGAGGCCAGTTTAAAAACCTTACGATGAAGTTTTGAATATCCTTCGAGTGCTTGTTTTTTTTGATTCATGCTTTTAGCGAAGGCTGGAGGGTCCGAAAGAATTAAATCATAACGGGCGTCAGCCTTAATTTTCTCATCTAAGAATTTAAAGACATCCGTTCGATGAAAATGGCCTCTACCTTCAAAACTATTTTTTTGTAAACTCCATGAAACCTCAGTGGAGAAATCGCCCTGGTCTACAAAATCCACTTCCTTGCAACCTGCACTCAAAGCATTTATTCCCCAAGCACCAATGTAACTGAAGAGATCAATCCCTGAGTTAAAAGTGAAATTTAAGCTGTTCATAATTCTGGTAAGCTGCCTTCTATTCTCTCGGTGATCATAGTAGAAGCCCACTTTTTGTAGAACCTCGGAACGGAGCTTATATTTAAGATTATTTTCTATGATAGAAAGATCTTGGATATTCTCTTTTTCAAATGATGGAAGAAACTCTTTGGATCGGTATTGAACATTATCTAGAAAGTAGCTTTTCTTTTTTGTGAGCTCGGAAACAAATGATCTAATTTCTTCACGGTATTTATCTATCCCTGCTGTATTAATTTGAATGATATTCGTATCAAGGAAAGTATCAATGATCAGTCCAGGTAGACCATCGCTTGAGCCGTAGAAAAGTCTGCAACCATCAAGATATCCCTCGAGCCTGGATCTTTTACCATAAGCTCTTTCAAGCTTATCCTTCACTATCAACACAGGGTCAGTTTGATTCCCAGAATGTTCGATTAAATAGAAACATGTGAACTGATCCCCTACTAAGGGATTTATATATCCAACATGCTCCTTTCCATCAACCTGAAGTAAACACCATTCACCAGGATGACAAGATTTAACAGAGCTTTCAAAATCTCCTGCCTTTAATTCCTTGGCCTGCGAACGGACTTTATTTTGACCCGTTTTATTCAGAATGAGGTGTCTCAAGAATTTCCTTTTTACTTACTTTCACTTAAAAAGAATTTAAGTGCTTCACCCTTATTAACTTGATAATTGCTAAACTTAAGGTTTTCAACTCGCTCTAAATTTCCGCTACTACCACTTTGTTTGGTCGTGACATTAATCATTTGAGGAAGACCAACCCCGGCAACAATTTGATAAGAGATTTCTTTTTTTATATTTACTTTCTGTCCTGACTCTTCAATAAAGATGTCTTGGGCTTTCAAAACCAACCGACCGTCTGAAAAAGAAGTTTTATCATAAACAAACTTAGTAACCATTTCGCCTACTGCCCGCTTAGCGATTACTTCTGAAAGAACATTTTCGTTATTAAAGACCAGATCATATGAACTTATTGGAGCGAGGGAATTATTATCTTTAGCTTCAATCAATTGTTTAGACTTTCGAGTAAATTTGAAATTTGAAAATTTCTTTTCAAGAGGAATTGGAATGATATCTTCAAATAAAGAAAGAGCGTTGACCTTAAGGTTTTCCTTAACCTCTTTGAAGCCTTCTGGTAGTCCTAAAACTTCTACTGCTAGTCTCTCCGGCTGAGCTGTCCAATAGAACCTGAATGATAAATTTTTGATATTACCAAAAATTTTTTGCTCATTAAGTTCCTCTTTCATTTTCTCACTTTCGATATCAACGATAAGATCAGTGACTGCTTTTTGACGAGGAGTATAGGTCTTTTTATCAAATGCCTGCAACAATTCAACTTGTGCAAACAGATTAAAGCTTACAAACGTTAAGCACCAAAACCATTTCATATATCTTCCTTGATAAAATGATCAACCTCGACTCGACGACAGTTGATGTGTTTTTGTTTTTTATATACTACCATACCGGGCCTTCCCGAAACAGCTTTCAAGTTCTTTACCTGAGTAAAGATAACAGGAATCCATTCTCCTAAATACCCTGAGACCTGAGCTAGAATCGAAGCCACTATTTCCATCTGATCGGGTGTTAAAATATTAGCAGATTTTACAATTATGTGAGAGCTTTTGTTGCCATCCAAGTGAAACCACCAATCTTCTTTTGATGCCCACTTGTTACGTATTTGATCGTTCCCCTGTGAAGTGAGTCCCCAGGCGATACTTCCAAAATCCGTTCGTATCACTTTAAATTCATTGTGAGTCACAGGCTTGAGAATAGGTGTTTTTTTCTCTAACCCCCATGATACTTGAGTAATTGGTAGAGGCTTAAACTTCGCTTCGCTGTTTTCATGTTCTTGACCCTTCACTTGTTCTAAGCGTTCTACGAGTATTTTCTCCCCTCGCTTCAACTTCTTAATTTTATCATAAATGAGATTTCTTTTTTCATACTGATTAAGATCAACATCAAATCTAAACTTTTGCCCAGCAATGATCATCTCATAGTCATTAATCTCTATACCCGAATCAAGGAACTCTTGCAGACCATGCCACTGGCGAGCATTTTCTAAATCCTCGGAAATATTTTTTATCTTTCGCTGAATAAAACTTGGTCGATGAACAAGTTGACCAAGTTGTAATTGTTTTAATTCTTTTTCCAGCTCGTCTTCGACTGAAACTTCCTTGCCCAAACCTTCTTGGTCAAGCTCTTTACTTCTTCCCACTTCATCGAAGTATTCATAAAGAGATGTCACTTCATCAGCGGGAAAGGATTTATTTGTCCAACTCAGAAGAAGCCTCTGAGGCTGCTCTGGTAATTCTTGGTAGAGGTGCGCAAAATATAGTTTTCGGGCCATCCAAAACAAAGCAAGTCTTTGAAGCTTACCAAATTTTTGATAACCAATTTCTGCGATACGATCGTGATCATCAATATCTACATAGACTAGAGCACATGAACTTAGATGCTTTCTTAAATACTCTAAAAACCTTTCACGTTGGCGTATGGCCGACACCGGTGGTTTATCAGAGATAAAAAGACCTTCATGGCCCGCTCCCCTGCCAATATAAAGATGTGAGGTTTTTCCAGGTGCTCTAATTGCTAAAGACAGGTAGTTAGCAGTACTATATATTTTTTGGATCTGCCCACCATGTAAACGTTTCATTTGGTCAGATTGAATAATTTTTTTCAAATCACGATAGTATTGAATCATATGAGTATAAACCTTATTACGACTTCTTTAGGCATTCATCACAGTCAGGTTGAGTGGGATCAATTATCAAATATTATCTCTCAATTTGCCCATTTTGATACCAATAAGATTAACTTTAAAAACCATATTTTTACTTCATCGGATGAAATAGAAAATGAACTCAACACTCTTGAGCTTTTCAGCAACTCACTCTCTGAGGATGATAGAAATATTATTGAACAACTCACCCGGCAATTCCCAGAAGATAACATTCTTGAGACTCTTATTGTCAGAGTGTCAAAACAAGGAATTCTTAACTTCTCCGAACTTAACCTACTCGCGCAAGTTTTAGAGAAAGGTCTTTTTCTTAAACAGAATTTCAAGCACCTCACTCTTCCTCTTATGCAGTACTACAAAGAACTTGACCCACAGTTATTTGGAAGAAAATTTCTCCGCGACTTTCGCTATTTGGTAGATCCCGATGGGCAAATTCACCTGGAGCGTCATCCTGAATTACGAGAGTTAAGTAAAAGCCTTCGTGATCTAGAAGAAAAAATTCGTCGCTATATTCAAGAATGGTTAAACCAAGCACAGAACCAAAAAATTCTTCAGTTTAATAGCTTTGATGTTCATTACGATCGTTATGTTGTGCCCGTAAGGTCAGATTCATACCGTTCTGATATTGGAATGATTATTTCTCGATCTGATTCAGGTCAAACTCTCTTTGTCGAACTTTCAGCAATTCGAGAAATGTGTAACCGAAGAATGGAGCTTAATGCAAAAATTGATGAAATCATCAATCAACTCACCATCAAGTACTCTAACCTACTCATGCTTTTAAAAGATGACCTTCAAACAATTCATGATCATCTTTTAACTTTTGATTACTATCTAGCAAAAATTGGGTTCTCTTATCGTTATCAATTAACTCGCCCGAGACTTAAGAGCACTCCCGGATTCAAGCTTACTGATCTCTTCCATCCCCTTATTTCTAAACCCATTAAGAATGATGTCCTTTGTGAGAAGAACCATCACGGTATTGTTATCTCAGGACCCAATACGGGCGGAAAGACCGTCTTCCTTAAATCCATCGCCTTGAGTTATCTTCTCCTTTATCATGGCCACTTCGTACCTGCTCTAGAAGCAGAGATGTACCCTTATGAGGGACTATTTTATTTTGGTAACGATCTTCAGGATCTCAATGTAGGTCTTTCTTCTTTCTCTGGTGAAGTTAAGAACTACATTCAGCTTATAGAAAATATCCTTCCGACTAACCTAGTATTAATCGATGAGATCTTTAATTCAACTTCTTCGGATGAAGCTTCTGCTTTATCTCTTGCTTACTTTGATGAGCTACATAAAAGAAGTACCACTCACTTAGTCGTTTCAACTCACCATCAAATGTTCAAGACCCTAATCCATCAGGATCGCCAGTACATTTCTTGTCATGTGGGATTTGATACAACGAGAATGAAACCTACTTATAAAGTTCAATGGGGGACACCTGGTGCCTCAATGGCCATCGATATTTTCAGAATACTTGCAGGGGATAATGAGCTAGTTAAAGATGTTCCTGAAAATGCTATTAAACATATCAACACAAAAAATATTAGCTATGAAACACTTCTTCAAAAAGTTTCTCAAAAGCAAATTGAACTCGATCACTTAATTAATCATAATCGCCAACTCGAAGTAGAATTGAAAAACCAAAAGGGAGCGATGGAGGGAGTTCTTAACTTAAAACTCCAAGATGAAATTTCACGGGCCAAAAAAGAAATCGAAAAAATTGTAAAGAAGGCCCATGAGTTAGTAGAGCAGGTGAAGTCTCAACATATTGTTCGACCGAAGAGAGTAGAGGAGATTAACTTCGAATTAAAACAAAAACTCTCCAAACTATCTCCAACTTCGGAACCTGTGATTGATGAGACTCCAAGAGGTGAGCTTGATATTTCCCAGCTTGAAGTAGGAGACACTGTTTACTCGTATGTTCTCAAAAAAGATGTGCTGGTTCATGCTATTGATACTAAAAGAAAAGAAGTTACTGTCGCCAAGGGCCCAATCAAGTTAAAAGTGCCCGTTTCTACTCTAAAGCAATCTCAGCACAAACCAATCAACCGAGTTCATGTCTCCTTTGAGAAATCCCATTCTCCCAAGTTTGAATTAGATGTTAGAGGATTGAGGCTCTCTGAATTTCAGTCTCAATTAGAGATGGCCTTAGGTGACCTTTTAACAGGTGATATTCCCTTCTTAAATATTATTCATGGCCATGGAGATGGAATTCTAAAAAATTGGCTTCGGGAGTACATTAGGCGTTCGAAAGAGTTTACTGGTGGTCCACCTGATAATGGCAATGATGGTGAAACAAGAATCACATTAAAATAAAAAGGGGAGCTAAGCTCCCCTAAACTTTAATTAATCATTTTCCCAATTCGCCATGGTCTAAACTTCCATGTTTCTTGCTCATCTTCACTTCCTGGCCATGGTACTGAAAGTGAGAACCAAATCATAATGGCCTTCCCTTTGATATGACCAAAAGGGACGGTTCCCCATCGACGAGAATCTGCTGAGAAGTCTCTATTATCGCCCATTACAAAATACTGATCCTTGGGAACGGTAATTTTATAAAAATTAGCAAAATAGTCATTACCTTTATCTATTTGAGTAATATGTTGAGCATCACCTGTTTGAGTTTCTAGGAAATCAAAATCATAAGACTTATATCGTTCGTCCATATCGTCCATGATTTCTTTTCCATCAATACTAACAGTAGTGATAGGTTCGTTGTTTACGTAAACAACCTTATCAATCACTTCAACTGTATCCCCAGGAAGTCCAATCACCCTTTTAATATAGTTGAGGCTAGGATCTTTAGGGTATTTGAAAACAATAACATCTCCTCTTTCAGGAGCTTTCGGGCCCGTTAGATATGTGGGATCAGAAAACCAATCTGAAAATGGTACTTTAAATCCGTAAGCAAATTTATTAACTAAAATAAAATCACCAATGAGTAGAGTAGGTATCATTGAACCCGATGGTATTTTAAATGGTTCAAATAAGACTGAGCGAAAAGCGAGTACAGACAAAATGATAACAACAAAAGATTTTACCTCTTTGATTATCTTCTTTTTTCTATCTACTGGTGCTGCCGTAGGACCAGCCTCTGCCCCTACACTGTTAGTTTCTTCCATTTTACTAACTTGATCATCCATCACTTGGGTCCTTTAATTTACTTGGGTATATCTTGGAATAGTAGTATTCAATAATATTCTTTGCAAGAAAAGGGGATTTAACATACCACTTCTTCTGGTTCACTATCATCACCCCAATTGAGATCCCTTTATCTTCTGAGTCTCTCTTCTTAGCATAACTAACAAACCAATCTCTTTTCCCGAAAGGAGTACCACCTGTAATACTTCCTGTTTTTCCACCGATCTCTAAATTCTTCAATAATGTTTTGTTCTTTTTGAACGATGAACGTGCCGTACCTCTAATTACTGTTTCTTCAAATAATTCGGACAAAGACTGGGCCGTGGTCTGAGTTATGACCTGCTCGTCTGCTTTGAGTGGTGGATAGATTTTCTTACCATCTTCAGCTTCAAGAGATTTAATCAACTGAGGCCAAACAACTTTACCATGGTTAGCAATAATAGAAGCGATAAGTGTTCCATGAACAGGACTCATAAGAGTTTCTCTGTTTAGCCCTGAAGCTAATTCAGCTAAATGATAAGTTGATTGGGCCATACCAAAACTGGAAGGAGCAAGATCTATTCCTGAAATAATATCTTTATTGAAGCCAAACTTTTCCGCCATTTTTTTAAGACCAGCAGGAGTCAAGTTATCAATAGCTGTTCGACCAAAAATAACATTATTAGAAGTTGCAAATGCCTTCTTTAAATTTATTTTTCTAATCCAACGACGTCTCGGTCCTGGTTCTTCTAACTGATAGCGATATAGTGTTGTTGATTTACCGGTATAGTGAAAGTCAGTATCTTCTTTTATGTGAGTATTCTCTAGAAGATCTGCTGCAGTAATAACTTTAATAATACTGGCCGCTGGATGAGTCGAAGAGAAAGTTATATCCCTACCGAACTTTTTTGAAGCTCTTCCATAATCAACAGCTGCTAGAATTTCACCTGTCTCATTATCCATAACAACAATTGAAGTATAGTCAGGACGGTAAAGGAGAAGTTGTCTTTGAATAAAAGATTCTAGTTCTTCATTGAAGGTATAAGTGATTTTATATTTCGTGTTATCGTAATCTAGTTGCTCATCCCAATTCTTATGGGAGGAAAGAATTTTTGACCAATCCTCGTGAGTGATCTGATCACTCTTCTCTTTATTCTGAAAGAAAGTGTTATCCTTAATGAAATTAAGATTCGACCAGGCAGGGAATGCTGCAATAACGATCAGCACTGCCAGTAGCAGCATTTTGAAATGAGTTGCTTTTAAAAACATAATAAGAATTATGCCTTAAAATTCTTACCAATGACAAAAAATTCTTTACTGACACTTCTAGTAGATTTTGGCTTCAAGAAATGAAACTCACCAAAAAGGTTTTTTTGTTGCTTCAGAAAGGTTTGAGCGTTTTGAGAGTCAAATACTTTGATAACAAAGTTTCCACCAGGTCGTAAAAAACGAGGTAAGACCTCAAAAACAGATTCAACTAGATTGAGACTACGATCTTGATCGACTGATTTAATTCCAGTCGTAGATGGGGCCATATCAGATAATACGACATCGAACTGTTCTTCTACTCCTAGTTGAGAAAGATCAGTTATATCAAAAATACTTTGCTGATAAACTCTTACATTTTTTATTCCAGCAAGCTTCTTATTCACTTCCTGAATATCAATTCCAACAACCATTCCTGAGTCACCAACTACTCGACTGGTATATTGAATCCATGAACCTGGATAATAACCAAAATCCACAACTTTCATTCCTGCTTTAAGCACTTTGTACTTAAGATCAATTTCTTCAAGTTTATAAATTGATCTTGCGAGAAAGTTTTCTTGCTTAGCTTTTTGGTAATAATGATCTTTTACTTTGAAATTTCCCATATATCTTCTTAGCAGTCTTTCTAGAATTAGGCCATTGAGCTATACTCGGAGTCTATGAAAAAAAGTGAAAAGGCCCTCGAGGTTTATGCTCGTTTAAAAAAATTATATCCTGACGCTCATTGTGAGCTAACCCATAGTAATCCCTTTGAGTTACTGATCGCCACCATCCTTTCCGCACAATGTACGGATGTAAGGGTCAACATGGTAACTCCTTCGCTCTTTAAAAAATATCCGACTCCACAAAAGATGGCGAAGGCTTCTATTGAAGAAATTGCTGAGGTCATCAAGTCCATTAACTTCTTCAATAATAAGGCTAAATCTCTTAAAAATTGTGCTGTTTCTTTAATCGAAGATTTCAATGGTGAGGTACCTCGCACCATTGAAGAACTCAGCTCTCTAGCGGGCGTTGGTAGAAAGACGGCCAATGTGGTTCTAGGAAATGCCTTCAATATCAATCACGGTATTGTAGTTGATACCCATGTAAAACGAACTACCAATCTTCTTGGACTAACCAAACAAAGTGACCCTGTAAAAATTGAGCAGGACCTTATGAAGCTTTTTCCCAATGAAGTCTGGACAGAGATCTCACACCTTCTCATTTTTCTTGGCCGAAGAATGTGTGTAGCACGAAGACCACAATGTGATCTGTGCGTGTTAAAGGATATTTGTCCTGCTAGCAAAAATGCTTTGAAAGTTGCGGGTAGAGCTCGTCAAAGCACCAAATAAGCGGTCCTTCAAAATAGGGAATAAATTCCGTCACTTTCTTTCCATTAGCATAGAAGCTCATTCCGGCTTCTTGGCACAGCAACGTTCCTGCAGCAATATCCCAAATATTCTTAGGATGCAGACTGACGACGAAATCAATTTCTCCAGCAGCAAGACGTGCTAACTTAAAAGCAATGCTGCCCA
>Ga0079224_100001160_pt1 | contig 29327 bp, 27 predicted proteins | sample Stecom2015_FD_80414 | JGI IMG/M metagenome (GOLD analysis project Ga0079224, IMG submission 80414) | Agricultural soil microbial communities from Utah to study Nitrogen management - Steer compost 2015 | ecosystem: Environmental > Terrestrial > Soil > Agricultural land | place: USA: Utah... | reverse complement strand
TGCCGCACGCGTAGAGCACACCATCGCGCTCGGTGAGGCAGGCCATGTGCGGCTGGAGCTCCGCCGGGCGGTAGCTCTGGCCGACGTCCTGCGAGATGCGCACGCACCCCTGCCCGCTGCCGGCCTCTCCCCGGCATGGATACCGGCTGCCGACGATCACCGTCGCGCCGTCCTCGCGCACCACGAAGCCGTCCACCGGGCCGCCCATGTCGAGGACGTGCGCCCAGCTCTGGCCGCCGTCGGTCGATCGGTAGACCGCGTCGCCCCCCTGGGCGACGCCGGCGGCCCGCGCGAACAGGAGGTCCGGATCCGCGGGGGCGACGCCGAGCAGGAAGAGGTACGGCGTGGAGCCCCCGAACGCGAACGGATCGACCGGGAGCTCCTGCCAGGTGTCGCCGCCGTCGTCCGAGCGGCGCAGGAGCGCCTCGCCCGGCGTCTCGCCGACCGGCAGCCGTGTGCCGCTGGCGTAGACCCGGCCCGGATCGGAGGTGGTGAGGACCGACAGCCACCAGACACCCTCGGCGGACAGCCCGGTCGACTCGAAGGCGGCGCCGTCGACCGATCGGTAGACGTCGTTCGGCCGGTGCTGCGCGGTGCTGGCCGCCCACACCCGCCCGTCCGGGCCGACGGTCACCACGGTGGTGCCCTGCCCGACCGGCTCGCCCAGGAGCTCCCAGGTGCAGCCGCCGTCGCGGCTCAGCCGCAGCCCGTCGGGCGTGGTGGCGTACATCTCGCCGCTCGCGGTGACGGCGTGCTTCGGCTGGTACAGGTTGCTCACGCCGTACGCCTCGCCGCAGACCCAGTGGAAGCTGGCGCCGCCGTCGTCGCTGATCAGGAGGCCGGAGTCCGAGCCGAGCAGGATGCGCTGGCCGCCCGGCTGCAGGTGGACCGAGGTGGTGTGCGGAACCGGGCCGTCGGCGCGCGCCGGCCGCGGCGCGAGCGCCGCGCCGAGTGCTGCCGCCAGGAGCAGGCGCCGGTCCACGCGCCGATCCTACACCCGGCGACCCGGCGCGGCGGCGCGCGGCACCTCGCGCGGTCGCTTGTTAGGAGCAGTCAGCCTTCTCGAGCGAGACCAGGCGGAAGTCCACCCGCCGGCGCGCGACCGAGACGTCGATCAGCTCGACCCGCACCGGGTCGCCCAGCGAGATGGTGCGCCCGCTGCGGCGCGCGCGCAGCCGCATGTGCTTGTCGTCGTGCTCCCAGGAGTCGCCGCCGAGCCCCTCGAGCTTGATGAGCCCCTCGATGAACGGCTCGTCCAGCTCGACGAACACGCCGAAGCTCTGCACGCCGGTCACCCGGCCGGTGAACTCCTCGCCGACGTGATCGCGCATGAGGTAGGCGCGGTACATCGCGACCGCCTCGCGCTCCGCCTCGATCGCCCGGCGCTCGTGCGACGACGAGTCGCGCGCCAGCTCGTCGAGCTCCTCGCGCGACAGCGGCCGGTGGGCGCCGCCGCCGCCCGCCGCCTGCCCCTCGCGGTGCAGGTGCACCTTGAGCAGCCGGTGGACCAGGAGGTCCGGGTAGCGGCGGATCGGCGAGGTGAAGTGCAGGTACTGATCCGACGCCAGCCCGAAGTGGCCGACGTTCTCGGTGTCGTAGACCGCCTGCTTGAGCGAGCGCAGCACCAGGAACGACAGCGAGCGGGCCGCCGGGGTGCCCTCGATCGCCTGCAGCACCTTCTGCATGCCGAGCGGCGTGCGCGCCTCGTCGACGTCCACCTCGATCCCGAACGCCTCGAGCAGCTCGGCCAGCTCGCGCACCCGGTCCTCGGCCGGCGGCGCGTGCACCCGCCAGACCGCGTGCAGCCCGCGCGAGGCGAAGAAGCCGCCGACCGCCTCGTTGGCGGCGATCATGTACTCCTCGACCAGCTGGTAGGCGCCGCGCACCGCCTCGGTGTCCTTGGCGCGCACCACGTCGCGCACCAGGCGCGGGTCGTCGGCGTCGAGCACCACCTTGGCCTCCGGCACCTCGAGCTCGAGGGTGTCGCGCGCCCGCCGCCGCTCGCGCAGCCGGATGGCCAGCTCGTTCATCCGCTCGAGCGGGCGCGCCCACTTGCGGTACTGCTCGCGGCGGCCGCGGAAGTCGCCGGACAGCGCCGCCGCCACGCCCGGGTAGTCGAGCCGGGCGCGCGAGCGGATCACCGCGGCGGCGAGCCCGGTGTCGCGCACCACCCCGGCCTTGTCGAAGTCGAGCCGCACGACCATGGCGCAGCGATCGACCTGCGGGTTGAGCGAGCAGATGCCGGAGGACAGCTCGTGCGGCAGCATCGGCACCACCCGGTCCGGCAGGTAGACCGACACGCCGCGCAGCGCCGCCTCGCGGTCGAGCGCGTCGTCCGGCCGCACGTAGTGCGACACGTCGGCGACCGCGACCCACACGCGCGGCCCGCCGCGCGGCCCGTCCTCGATGCAGATGGCGTCGTCGAAGTCGCGCGCGTTCTCCGGATCGATGGTCAAGAAGTCGCGATCGCGCAGGTCGATGCGATCGGCCAGGTCGCGCTCGAGCACCTCCTGCGGGGTCGCGCGCGCCTGGGCCAGCGCGTCGTCCGGGAACTGGTCCGGAATGTCTGCGCAGGCGATGATCTTCTCGATCTCGGTGGCCGGGTCGTCCGGATCGCCGAGCACCTTGACCAGGCGGGCGACGATGCGCGGCCGGGTCTGGGTGGGGTACTGGGAGATCTCGACCACCACGCTGTCGCCGACCCGGGCGCCGCGCCCGCCGTCCTCCAGCGCGATGCGGCCGTGGTCGTTGGAGATGCGCGGATCGTCCGGCTCGAGGTACACCGCGCGCCCGCTCGAGGCGATCACCCCGGTGAGCTTGGCGCGGCCGCGCTGCAGCACCTTGTCGACCTTGCCCTCGGTGCCCTTGTAGCCCTCCCAGGTGCTGAGCAGCACCCGGTCGCCGTCGAGCGCCGAGCCGCGGTACTTGGCCGGCACGAACACCGGGCCCATGCCGTCCTCCCGCTCGACGAAGCCGTAGCCGGCCGGGTGGACCCGGATGCGGCCGCTGGCGCGCCCCGGCTGGCCGTCCCCCGGCCGCGCCAGCGTGTAGCCGTTGGGGCCGACCTCGTCCACCTCGCCCGCCTCGACCATGTCGGCCAGCACGTGGCGCAGGAGATCCTGGTCGCGGCGCGGCAGGCGCAGCGCCTCGGCGATCTCGGGGAAGCTCATGTGGCCGGTGTACGACCGGCCGAGCACGGTGAGCACCTTCTCGGGTTTCAGCTTCATGAATGGTCAGCGGTACGCCCGCAGCTCGCCGGCGTCGCTGGCGGCGTATAGCACGCCGGCGCTGGTGACGTACGGCGAGGCGTCCACGTCGTCGCCCAGGTCGAGGAACCAGAGCAGGACGCCGTCGGGCGACAGCGCGTAGAGGTGGTCGTCCTGGCTGCCGACCAGCACGATGCCGTTCTGGCCGATCGCCGGCGAGCCGTGGATCTTGTCGGCTGCGCCGAACCGCCACTTGACCTCGCCGCTGGGGCTCACGGCGTAGAGGTTGCGGTCATAGGAGCCGACGTAGATGGTGCCGTCCGGCCCGATGGAGGGGGACGAGCGCACGTCGCGCCGGGTCCACACCTTCCACTTCACGCCGCCGTCCGGCGTCACCGCGTAGAGCGCGCCGTCGTCGCCGCCGAAGTAGATGGTGCCGTCGTCGGCCACCGCCGGCGCCGACTCGATGTCCTCGTCGGTGCGCAGCTCCCACGCCTTGGTGCCGTCCGGCCGGATGGCGTAGAGCGCGTCGTCCTGGCTGACCGCGTAGACCGTGCCGTCCGGCGCCAGCGCCGGGGCCGCCGACACGTGCCCGGGGGTGGCGAGCTTCCAGCGCAGGGAGCCGTCCGGCCACACCGCGTAGACCCCGTCACCGCCGAGGTAGATGGTGCCGTCCGGCCCCAGGGTCGGGCCGCCGTCGGCGTCGCACCGCACCCCCTCCGGGCCGAAGGCGGTCGAGTCGCAGTCGCCGATGCGGAAGCGCCACTTCTCGCGGCCGCTCGCGCCGTCCACCGCGTAGAGGTGATCGTCGTCGGAGCCGACGTAGATGGTGCCGTCCTCGGCGATCGCCGGCGTGCTCCAGATGCGGTCGCCGGTGGCGAAGGTCCACAGCACCTTGCCCGCGGGGGAGATCGCGTAGAGCTTGCCGTCGTGAGAGGCGACGTGGATGGTTCCGCCGGGGCCGACCGTCGGCGAGCCGACGATCGGGCCGCCGGTGGCGACCTTCCAGACCAGCGACGGCGCGCGCTCCGGCACCGGGCCGGCCAGAAGGCCGGTGTGCCGCGCGTCGCCGCCGAACATGGCGAAGGGGGGTGAGCCGGGCTCGCGCGGCCCGGACGGCGACGCCGGGCCGGCGTCAGGCGCGGCCGCCCGTGGCTCCGGATCGCGGCACTGCCCGGCCGTGCAGACCCGCGCCCCCTTGCAGTCGTCGTCCTTGCCGCACCCGGGGCGCGCCGCGGGCTGAGCGCGCGTGCAGCCGGACGCGAGCTCGACGCCGGCGAGCGCGAGGGCCGCGAGCGCGGCGGCGCTGGGTGCCAGGTTGCCCCCGGTCCGCTCCATGGCGGGGCACGTTAGCAGAATGTCGCAGTCGCGGCGAACGCGGCACGCGTCGCGCCCGGACTGCACGCAGGTCAGGCCTGCGGCAGCTCGCTGGTGAAACGCTCGGCCAGCTTCTCGAAGTACCGCCGCGTCTCCTCGAGCACCTCCGGATCTTGATCCGGATACATGCGGATGCCGTGCTCACCCATCATGTCCTGGGTGACCGGACCCACGGGGAGCCCGCCGACGATCCCGGTCTGCTCGTGATACAGCAGCGCGAGGACCTCGGCATGGCTCTCGGGAACGAGGAAGGTGCGACGGCCGAGCTCCGGCCTCCCGTCTTTGAAGCCTTCGACGAGCTTCGCCATGCTCTGTCATTTTTTCACCCCGAACCATCAATGTCAAAGTGAGAGAGAGGGAGACCCGCGCGTCCGGGGCGGGAGAATGCCGTGGGGTTCTGGCGGCTTGACGCGCCGAATAATCCGGACCGGCCGGCGGTCCCCCGCAGCCGTTGCGCTACAGTAAACGGCCTCACGGAAGGCCGGTCACGCCATGCAGATCGAGCTCTACTTCGACTTCTCCTGCCCGTTCGCCTACCTCGCCTCGCGCGACATCGAGGCCCTCGCCGCGCGCGCCGGCGCGACCCTGGTGTGGCGGCCGATGCTGCTCGGCGGCGTCCTGCGCGAGACCGGCGCCGAGTCGGCGCTGGCCGGCGAGGCGCCCGCCAAGAGGCAGCACCACATGATCGACAAGCACCGCTGGGCGGAGGTGCGCGGCGCGCCGCTGGTGGTGCCGGACGGCCACCCGATCCGCACGGTGCGCGCGCTGCGCGCCCTGCTCTCGCTCGAACCGGCGCGCTGGTCGCCGGTCATCCGCGCGCTGTTCTCCGCCTACTGGGAGCGCGGCGAGCGGATCGACGACGAGGCGGTGCTGCGCCGCGCGCTCGGCGGGGCCGGCGTGACCGGCGACGCGCTCGAGCGCGCGATCGCGGCGAACGGCGACCCGGCGATCAAGGACGAGCTGCGCCGGCGCACCAGCGAGGCGATCGCGCGCGGCGTGTTCGGCGCGCCGACCGCCATCGCCAGCGGCGGGCCGGGCGGCGGCGAGCACCTGCTGTGGGGCCAGGACCGGCTCGAGCACCTCGAGGCGATCCTCGGCGGCTGGGATCCGGCGAGCGGGGCGCCGCCGGCCTCGCAGGCGGCGAGCGGCCCGGGCGCGCCGACCTCGCCGCCGCCGGCCGGCTCCGAGCGCGGCGTGATCCAGTTCTGGTACGACTTCTCCAGCCCGTTCTCCTACCTGGCGGCGACCCAGGCGCAGGCGGTGGCTGACCGCGCCGGCGCCGCGCTGGAGTGGCGCCCGATGCTGCTCGGCGCCGTGTTCCGCGACAGCGGCACCGCCAACGTCCCGCTCCTGGCGATGTCCGAGAGCAAGCGGCGCTGGGTGGCGAGCGACCTGAAGCTGTGGGCGTCGTGGTGGGGGGTGCCGTTCCGCTTCGCCTCGAAGTTCCCGCAGAAGACGGTGACCGCGCTGCGGCTGGCGCTGCTGGCCGGCGACCGGATCGCCGAGCTCAGCCTGGCGATGTTCCGCGCCATGTGGGCCTCCGGCCAGGACCTCGAGGACCCGGCGGTCCTGCGGGCGGTGGTCGACCGGCTCGGGCTCGACGGCGAGGCGATGCTGGCGCGCACGCAGGATCCGGAAGTGAAGCAGCGGCTGATCGACAGCACCGGCGAGGCGGTGCGCCGCGGGATCTTCGGCGCGCCCACCTTCGTCGTCGCGCGCGGCGGCGCCGAGATGCTCTTCTGGGGCCAGGACCGGCTCGGCCTGGTCGAGCGCGCGGCGGCGGGCCACCCGGCGCCGTCGCGATGAGCGCCGCCGGCGCGCTCGTGTGCGCGGGCGCGCTCGCCGCGCTCCTGTGGGCGGAGCGGACCGGCCGCCCGCGGCTGCGCGCCGTCGCCAAGATGACCGCCGCCGCCGGCTTCCTGTTCGCGGCGATCGCGGGCGGCGCGCTGGCCACCGGGTACGGCCGCTGGATCACGGCAGGCCTGGCGCTCGGCGCCGCCGGCGACGCCGCCCTCCTCGGCCACGGCACCCGCGCCGTCGCCGCCGGCATGGGCCTCTTCGGGCTCGGCCACGTCTGCTACCTGGCGGCGTGCGCGACCCGGGTGCCGCCGGCGGACTGGCTCGGCCCGCACGCGGCGGCGCCGCTCGCCCTCGGGCTGGCGGCGATGGTCTGGCTGTGGCCGCACGCCGGGAAGCTCCGCGCGCCCGCCGCCGCCTACGTGGCGCTCTTCGCCACCGTGGTGACCGCGGCGTGGGCGCCGCTCTTGCGCGGCGGCGCGGGCGGCGGCGCCGGCCTCCTGGCGGCCGGCGCCTCGGCGTTCTTCCTGTCGGACCTCGCGGTCGCGCGCCAGCGGTTCGTCGCGCGCAGCTTCTGGAACAAGGCCTGGGGCCTGCCGCTCTACCTCGGCGGCCAGCTCCTCATCGCGCTCAGCGCGGCGCAGTAGACCGGCGGCGCGGGCGCCGCCGACCGAGGCCGACCAGCGCGGCGAGCGCGATCAGCGCGGCGGCCGGACCGGCGCCGCGCCCGCCGGCGCGGCAGCCGCAGCCGCCGTCGCCGTCGCCGGTCGGCTCGGCCCACTCGACCCACACGTGGTTGGTGATGACCACGTCGAACGCCTCCGCCAGGTGGACGCGGTAGCGGTCCCCCTCCTCGCGGGTCTCGCGGCTGAAGGTGTGGCGGAACTCGTCGCCGACCACCGGGACCGACTCGTCCACCTCGCCGTTGCGCCAGAGCTGAAGGGTCATGCCGTCGCCGCCGGTCACCACCGCCTCGAGCTCGACCTCGGCGCCGCGCACCGTGTCGCCGATCATGCCGGGCTCGCCGTCGGCGCCGACCGCGGTGAGCTCGACCATCGGGTCGTCCGGCCCGCGGAGCTGGACGATCACCCTGCCCTGCCGGATTCCTTCCATGATGGCGGCCTCGCTCAGCTCCTCGGCCCACACCAGGGTGGTCGGCGATCCGATGTGGCTCTCGCTCGGCTCCGGCTCCGGGGTCGCCCGGTGGTCGTCGCTGCCGCCGGTGCCGGTGATGCGGTAGCCGCGGTCGAGCATGTCGTCCCACAGCTCGATCACCAGCCGGCCGAAGACCGGCACGTAGTCGTAGGCGCCGGTGTGCAGCTCCATGCCGGCGACCAGCTCGAGCGGCGCGTCGTCGTAGGTCCAGGCGCAGCCGATGCACGCGTCGCCCAGGTCGAGCACCGGGTGGTTGATGAGGAACAGCGCGCCGTCGTCGGCCACCTGCTGCAGGAGCGCGTCGACGGTGTGGCCATCGCGCCCGATGTGGTGCTCGATGTAGCTCGCGTTGCCGACCGCGGTGCCGTGCCCGCCGTAGGTGGTCACCTCGGAGCCGCGCAGGAACAGGAGGTCGTCCACCCCCTCCTGGTAGGCGGAGATGAGCGCGTGCTGGGTGATGGTGTTGTGGTCCGACAGGTTGACGAAGTCGAGGCCGCGGGCGCGCGCCAGGTCGCGGATCATGTCGAAGCTGGCGCGGGCGTCGCCGCTCTCGGTCGAGTGGACGTGGAAGTCGCCCTTGTACCAGCGCGCCTCGCTCGCCAGGACGCGCGGCTGGAACGCCGCGCGCGGCCGCGGCGTGAGGGTCGCCTCGTCGCGGAGCTCGATGGTGGCGGTCCAGCGGACGGTGTCCGACTCGAGCCGCGCCTTGCCGATGTCGATGTACCAGGTGCCCGGCTCGATGTCGCCCGGCAGGTAGCAGCGGCTCGACTCCTCGACGCCGATGACGCCGTCCTCCTCGAGGTCGCCGCACCAGCCGCGCTGGCCGCTCGGGCTCTCCAGCCCGAAGTCGAGGATGTCGGCGCTGGAGTTGTCGCTGTGGACGAACAGGATCTCGACCGTGCCCTCCGGCACCTCGAACGGGATCCGCTCGTAGTCGCCACCGCCCGGGGTGACGTCCCCTTCCAGGTTGAGGGTCGCGATCACGGCGGCGAGGACGATTCCGGTCATCGCCGCCTACACTACACCAGCGCCGCCGCCCGGGAGCGGGGCACCAGGTGTGCGTCGCCGTTCGAGCATCCCGCCGGAGGCGGCGGGGCGACGGCACATCTCGGCGTCGCGGCGCGCGACGCCCGCGCTCCACTCGCCGCTCTAGCGCATCTTCAGCTTGCCGCGCCGGACGCGCCGCTTCTTGATGTTGTTGGTGCTGCGCTTGCGCGCGGCCGCCTTCTTGGCCTTGATCTTCCGGTTCTTCAGCGCCCGCTCCTGGCGGTACTTGGGCCGGTCCTTGAGGCTCTTCTTGGTGCGTCGGGTGGTCGCCACGGGCCGTACCCAATCACGGCCGGGCGCCCGGCGCAAGCCCCGGCCGCGCGCCGGCGGCCGGGTGCGCGGGCCTCAGCCGGCCGCCGCCGGCCGGCCGGAGGGGCCCTGGCCGGCGCCCGGTGCGCGGCGCTCTCGCCACACCTCGGCCGCCGCCGCCAGGTGGTCGATGAGCTCGGTCGGGCTCTCGACGAAGAACTCGGCCGAGGTGTGGGCGCCGCCGACGTAGATGACGATGGCCGGCAGGTTCGAGGCGACCACCTCGTGGAACATGTCCTCGTCGGTGCGATCGTTGCCGGCGCACAGCACGAAGTCGGTCTCCGGGTTGGCGGCCAGGATCTGGGCGGTCGCCGCCCCCTTGGTGATGGCCACGTGCCGCACCTCGATCACCCGCGAGCCCATGAGCACGCTGTACGGCTGCCCGACCAGCCGGTTGCCGAGCTGGGTGGACAGCTCGCCGGCGCGCCAGGCGCCCAGCCGCGGGTCGCTGCCGCGGTAATGCCAGGCGATGGAGGACGCCTTGCGCTCGATGCGGCTGCCCGGCGTGCGCTCGCAGAAGTCGCGGAACAGCGGCAGCACCACCTCGTCGAGCACGCGCGGGTCGATGCGCGGCGGCTCCGACCAGGAGCCGTCCGGGTGCTTGATCGAGAGGCCGTGCTCGCAGACCAGGCCGATCGGCAGATCGCCGAGCCAGGCGTCGAGCACCGAGGCCGGCCGGCCGCTGACCACGTAGGTGCGGGCAAGGCGGGACAGCTCGACCAGGATCTCGCGCACCCGCGCCGCCGGCACCGCCCGCTCCGGCACGCGCACGTGCGGCTGGAGGGTGCCGTCGTAGTCGAGCAGGACCAGCGGCCGGTCGGCCGCGCGCAGCCGGCCGATCACCTCCGGCGCGCGGCTGCGCAGCCGGCGCACCTGGCCGCCGAACTCGCGCCAGGTCGCCTCGAGCCGCTCGAGGAAGCGCTCGGCCCAGGCGGTCGAGGTGTTGCCGTGCACGAACTCGCGCATGTGGCCGAACGCCTCGGCCCCCGGCCCGCGGCCGCGCAGGACCTCGGCCAGCTCGCTGGCGATCTGCGAGGTGTTGTACGGGTTGACCAGCACGGCGCCCGACAGGCACTGGGCGGCGCCGGTGAACTCGCTCAGGATGAGCGTGCCGGGCTCCTCGCCGCGCGCCGCGATGTACTCGAGGCAGACCAGGTTCATGCCGTCGCGCAGCGGCGTCACCAGCGCGACGTCGGCGCGGCGGAACAGCGGCACCAGGCGCTCGCGCGGCACGTTCTGGTTGATGTAGACGATCGGGCTGCCGTCGAGGCTGCTGAAGCGGCCGCTCACCCGGCCGACCAGCTCGTCGATCTCCCGCTTGAGCTGCTGGTACTCGGCCACCGCCATGCGCGAGGGGGCGGCGATCTGGATGAACACCACCTGGTCGCGCAGATCCGGGTTGCGCTCGAGCATCTCCTCGAAGGCGAGCAGCTTCTGCGGCAGCCCCTTGGTGTAGTCGAGCCGGTCGACCCCGAGCACCACCTTGCGCCCCCGGTAGCGGCGGACCAGCTCCTCGTACTCGGCGACCACCTCCGGCCGCCGGGCGACCTCCTCGATCTCGTCCGGCTCGATGCCGATCGGCAGCGCGCCCATGCGCGCGTGGTGGGTCGGCAGCGACACGTGCTCGAGCTCCGAGTCGACCCCGAGGATGCGCATGAGCGAGCTCCTGAAGTGGCCGACGTACTCGTAGGCGTGGAAGCCGATGTAGTTGGCGCCCAGCATGCCGCGCAGCACGTCCTCGCGCATCGGCAGGGTGCGGAAGGTCTCCGACGCGGGGAACGGGATGTGGAGGAAGAAGCCGATCGCGCAGTCGACGTCGCGCCGGCGCAGGAGGTGCGGCACCAGGGCGAGCTGGTAGTCGTGCACCCAGATGGTGTCGCCCGGGCGCGCCTCGGCGGCGATGGCGTCGGCGAACTTCTCGTTGACCTCGACGTAGCGCTGCCAGGCGCCCGCCGCGATCCTGAGCGGGGTGGGCAGAGAGTGGAACAGCGGCCACAGGCTGCGGTTGGACAGCTCCTCGTACCAGCCCTCGACCTGGTCGCGATCGAGGAAGACCGGGACCACGCCGCCGTGCTCGGCCAGGCGCGAGGCGACCTCGGCCTCGTCCTCGGGCGGCACCACCGCGCCCGGCCAGCCGATCCAGACGAAGGGGCGTCGCTCGGCCAGCGCTCGCAGCGCGGTGGCCAGCCCGCCCGGGCTCGCGTTGACCCGCCAGGCGCCGGCGCCGCCGTCGGCCTCCCGGCGGCTGACGGCCACCGGAAGGCGCGCCGAGGCGACCAGGAGGCGGGGGGTTCGTTGCTCTCCTGTCGCGGACATGGGCGGCACTATAACCATCCGCGTCCCGCCTCCAAGCCGAGAACGCCCCGCCGCCCGGGAGCGCGTAACCGCGCCCCCCGGGAGGCGTATAGAGTAGGGCCACCGCATGGCGGCCGAATCGGATCTCATGGCGAGGTACTGCGACGGCGACGCGAGCGCGTTCCGCGAGCTCCACGCGCGGATCGCCCCGCGGCTCGTCGCCTACCTGGCCCGCATGTGCGGCGACCGCGCCACCGCCGAGGATCTGGTGCAGCAGACGTTCCTGAAGGTCCATCGCGCCCGGAGCGCCTACGTCCGCGGCGCCGATCCGGTGCCCTGGATGTTCGCCATCGCCCACCGCACCTTCCTCGACGAGGCGCGGCGCAAGCAGCGCAGCCGGGTGCAGGTGGCGCGCGAGGAGGGCGGGGTTCCGGAGGTGCCGGCGGAGATCGACGGCACGCCGGCCGACCGGCGGCGCGACGGCCCGGACCCGGCGATGGTGCGCGCCGCGCTGGCCGCGCTCGAGGAGCTGCCGCCGTCGCAGCGCGAGGCGCTGATCCTCACCAAGCTGTCCGGAAAGTCGGTCGCCGAGGCGGCGGTCATCACCGGGTCGACGCCGGGCGCGGTGAAGCTGCGCGCCCACCGCGGCTACGTCGCGCTGCGCAAGGCGCTGTCCGCCCTCGGGCTGGGAGGTGCGCCGTGAGCGGGCGGGGTCAGCGGGACGGCGGGCTCGATCCGCGGGTGGAGGACAGCCTGAGCGCGCTCGGCGCCGCCTCGCCGGGTGCGCCGCCCATCGGCGACGAGCTCGCGCGCGAGCTCGAGGCGCTGCGGCCGGTGCGCACGCGCGCGCCGCGCCGGCAGCTCGCCGGTGTGATGAGCGCCTCGCTCCTGTACGCGACCGGGCTGATCGCCCTGGCCGGCCTGCGGCGCGACCTGGGCGAGCAGCCGGCGGCGCTCATGGTGGGCTTCGGGCTGGTCTGGCTGCTCGCGTTCGCCGCGGTCACCTGGCTGGTGGTGGTGCCGCCGCGCGGCGCGGTGATCCCGCGCTGGCGGACGGCGGCCGGCGCGGCGCTGGGCGCGGCGGTGGTGCTCATCGCCTCCGGGCTCCTGCTTCCGCACATCGCGCCCTCGAGCACCACCTACGAGCCGGGGGCGCGGGCGTTTTTCGCCCACGCCGGCTGCATCCGCTGGGGCGTCGCGGGCGCGGCGCTGCCGGTGGTGCTCGCGGCGCTCGCGGTGCGCGGCGCCATCCCGGTCGGCTCGCGCTGGGCGGCGGCAGCGGTGGGCGCCGCCGGCGGTGCGCTCGGGGGGCTGGTCCTGCACCTTCACTGCCCGATCGCAGAGCGGCTGCACGTCGGCCTCGTGCACGGCGGGCTGGTGGTGATCGCGGCGGTGGTCGCGGCGCTGGCCGCGCGTGTCGGAGCCTCCCGCACATCGGGACGGACCCGCTGACCGGGAGGTCCCTCGGATGGGGGCGCCGACCTCCGGTGCAACAACTCGTGTGCACTGTTTGCACAGCCGCGTGATACCATCGATGTTCGAGCGGCTGCCCGAAGCGGGGTCCATCGGAGGGCAGCTGTCACCTGCGAGAATGCGTTCGCGCCGGAAGGTTCCCCCTATGAAGCGTTCACTCATTCGCCTCCCCTTCTTCCTCCTCCTCGCCCTCGGTTCCCTCGCCGTCGCCTGCGGCGATGACGGCGGCGGCGTCACCGACGGCGACTACGACGACGACGGCATCCCCGACGACGAGGATCCGGACGACGACAACGACGGCATCCCGGACGAGGAGGACGACTGCCCCTTCGACGAGACGCCCGACTGCAGCGGCGGCGGCGACGACGATGGCGGCGGCGGCGACGGCGGCGGCGGCGAGGAGACGAGCTGTCGCCACATCGACATCGTCGTCGCGGTCGACTCGTCCGGCTCGATGCAAGAAGAGATGGAGGCGATGGCCGACGAGGTCTTCGGCGGCCCGAACGGCTTCGCCAACGCCCTGCTCTCCATCTCGGAGGGGCTCGACGACTACCGGGTCGGCACCATCGACGCCTGCCCGACCCCGGCGGTGATGCACACCCGCGGCGCCGGCGGCGAGTGCAACTTCGCCAGCGGCGAGCGCTGGATCGTCGGCACCCCGGACCGCAACCCCGACGAGGTCATCAGCGAGTTCGAGTGCGTCGGCGATATCTGGGCTCCGGGCGACCAGCAGTGCACGGACAACCCTGAGGAGGGCACGAAGGACGACGATGAGCAGCCGGCGCTCTCGGTGCTGCGCGCCCTCGAGCCGCCCTACCTCAATGGCGAGAACGCCGGCTTCCTGCGGGACGACGCCGTGCTCGTGGTCGTCGCGATCACCGACGAGGACGAGGAGCTCCTCGGCACGGGAGGTAACCCCACCACCGTGCAAGGGCTCTACACGGAGCTGGTCGCCGCCAAGGGCAGCGTCAACAACATGGTCTTCCTCGGCATCGGCGGCGGCGTCCCGGACGGTTGCAACAACGGCGCCTATGGCCGCGCTGATCCCGCCCACCAGCTCAAGGCGCTCACCGACCTCTTCATCGCCCAGGACCGCGGCGTCTGGTGGGACCTCTGCGACGGCAACCTCGGCGACGGCCTGAGCCAGGCGATCGAGGTCATCGAGCAGGCCTGCGACGAGTTCGAGCCGCCGATCGACTGAGCGGCAAGGACACGTCCGCTCCCGACCGACGGCGCGCCCCCGCGGCGCGCCGTTCGTGTATGGTGCGCGCCATGATCGACAGGCGCTCGAGGTGTCTCACGGCGGTCATCCTGGCCTTCGCGGCGGGGTGTGGGGGCGGGAAGAACGGGGCGGGGGCGGCGGCGCAGCCGGAGGGGGCGGAGGCGGCCGGGTCGGCGGCCGAGGCGCCGGCCCCGCGGGTGTCGCCGGGGCAGCTCCCCGACGGCATGAGCGAGGAGGAGTTCAAGGCGCTGCACGAGCTGCGCGAGGAGGCGGCGCCGCCCAGGCGCGGGCAGATGATCGAGGTCGCCGGCGCGCGCGCCTACCTGAGCCTGCCGGAGGGGGCGAGCGCGCCGATGCCGGGCGTGATCGTGATCCACGAGTGGTGGGGGCTCAACGAGCACATCATGCACTGGGCCGACCGGCTGGCCGCCGAGGGCTACGCGGCGCTGGCGGTCGACCTCTACGGCGGCGTGGTCGCGACGACGCGCGACGAGGCGATGGCGGCGGTGAAGAAGGTGGACGACGCCCGCGCGCTGGAGATCCTGCGGGCGGCCCACCGCTTCCTGGTCGAGGACGAGCGGGTGCGCGCGCCGCGCACGGCGTCGATCGGCTGGTGCTTCGGCGGCGGCTGGTCGCTAGGCCTCGCCATCGCCGAGCCGGAGCTCGACGCGGCGGTCATCTACTACGGCCGGCTGCCGGAGAGCGCCGAGGCGCTCCGGCCCATCCGCGCCGCGCTCCTCGGGGTCTTCGGCAACCAGGACGAGGGGATCCCGCCGGCCGCGGTCGACGCGTTCGAGGCCAACCTCGAGAAGGCCGGCGTCCGGAACCGCATCCTGCGCTACGACGCGCCGCACGCGTTCGCCAACCCGTCGGGGAAGGCGTACCACCAGGACGACGCGGCGGCCGCGTGGAAGGAGGTCCGCGCCTTCCTCGCCGAGCACCTCAGGCCGCCCGCGCCGCCCGCGTCGCCCTGACGTTGCCCGGCATCGGGCCGAGCGCCGCCGGCGCGGCCGCCTCCAGGAGCCGGCGCCGGCCTCGGGCTCACTCGGGCGCCACGATCTCCGGCTCGAGCCTGCGCAGCGCGCCGAGCAGCTCGTCCCGCTCGCGCTCGCCGGCGCGCAGGGTCTCCAGGGCGCCGGCGACGTCCTCGAGGAACGCGTCGAAGTGAGCGGCGCGGATCCCGCGGCCGGCGTGCACCGCGCGCAGCGACCGGCCCCGGTCGCGGCAGGGGCCGCCGGTCAGGGCGCAGAGCTGCACCACCAGGTGCGCCTTGAAGCGGCGGAAGTCCGTGTCCGCGAAGAAGCCCTGCACCCGGTCGTCCGCCGCCAGGTGCAGGGCCAGCTCGTCCACCAGGGCGCGGATCCCGTCCATCCCGCCCAGACGGGAAAACAGCGTCGCCCGCGCGCCGCCGCCCGCCCCGGGTCCGCCCCCCGCCGCCGCGCCGGCATCGGGTGCGCGCCCCCCGCACCCGGCGGCGGCCAGCGACGCCGCCCCGCACCCGGCGGCGGCCAGCCAGGCCGCCAGCCCCAGGTGCCGCGCGGTCGCCCACATCCAGTCGGTTATACTAGGCGCCCGGCCCATGAGCGATCAGCAGTCTTCCGCGCTCGTCCTGCACGCCGGTGGCGCGCCCGTGCGGTTCCGCCTCGCGCGCTCCCTCAAGGCCGCCGAGGTCGGCGAGGTCATGGCGCTCGACGAGCGCGGCGACGTGGTCGACCCGCGCCGCAGCCAGATCTACGGCGCGCGCCTCTGGCTGGGCGCCGCCGCCATCGGCGGGCTCGGCTGGGCCAGCGTCGCCACCCTCGGCGGCGCCGCCTTCCTCGGGCCGGCCTTCTTCGCCGCCTGCGTCGGGATCATGGCGTGGGAGTCACGGCGGCTCGGCGATCTCAAGCGCGCCATCGCCCTGGCCGCCGCCGGCCGGCGCGACGAGGCGGCCGCCGCCTTCACCGCCCTCGAGAGCCGCCGCACCTCCCCTGCCCTGCGCGCGACCATCGACTACTGGATCGGCAGCCTGTCGTGGCAGCGGGGCGATCTCGACGAGGCGCAGCGCCGGTTCGAGGCCGCCCTGGTCATCTGCCGCCAGAGCCGCCGGCTCGACGTCCTGCGCTGGATCGTCGACTTCAGCCGCGCCCAGCTCCTCGCCGTCCGCGGCGAGGTGGAGCGCGCCGCCCGCCTGCGCGCCGAGCTCGACGAGGCGCCGGACGGCGACTACTTCCGGCTGGCGCGCATGCTCACCGACCTCTCCATCGCCTTCCACCGCGGCTCGCCGGACCGGCTGCCGGAGGATCTCTACGACTGGGCGCGCGAGGCGCTCGAGATGACCCGCTTCGGCCACGGCCTGGTGCTGCTCGCCTGGGCGTTTGCCACCCGCGGCGACCAGGACATGGCCGCCCACCTCCTGCGCGAGGCGCCGGAGCGCCTCGAGGCCAGCTTCCTGGCCGAGTGCGATCCGGCCCTCCACCGCTGGATGGAGGAGCGGCGCGCCGAGTGGAAGCTCGACGAGCCGGAGGATCCGTACGCGAACCTGTGAGGCGCCGCGCGCGCCCCCCGCGCGCGCGGCCGCTCGGGCCGCCTACCTGGCGGCGACCGCCTCGACGATGATCTCGACGCGGCGGTTGTTGGCCCGGCCCTCGGAGGTCCGGTTGTCGGCGATCGGCTCGTCCTCGCCGCGGCCCACCGCGCGGATGCGGTCAGGCGACACCCCGGCGTTGACCAGGAAGGTGCGCACCGACTCGGCGCGCGCCAGCGACAGCCGCTGGTTGGCGGACGACGAGCCGCGCGAGTCGGTGTGGCCGGCGACGATGATCTTGCGGCCCTCGTCGTAGGCGTTGAGCGCCTCGGCCACCTTGCGGAGCTGCTGCTGGGCGATCGGCAGGAGGGTCGCCTCGTTGGTCTTGAACAGCACCGCGCCGGACAGGGTGATGATCGTCCCGCGCGCGTCCTCCTTGACCTTCGCGATCTCCTCGAGGCTCTTCATCGCGGCCGCCAGCCGCTTCTCCGCCTCCTCGCGCGCCGCCCGCTCCTTGGCCAGCTCCGCCTCGCGCGCCTGCAGCTTCTTCTGCTCCTCGGTGAGCTGCTTCTGCTTGCTGGCGAGCTCGCGCTGCTGCCGCTCCAGCTCGGCCTTGGTCTTCTCGAGCGAGTCCTCGGTCTTGCCGAGCTTGGCGCGCGACCGCTTGGCCACCACCTCGAGCAGGTCCTTGTACTCGCGCTCGGCCTCGGCGCTCACCCGGGCGGCGGCCGCGGCGCTGCCGCGCGCCATCGCCTCGAGCGCCTCGCGGTGCGCGATGTACGCCAGCGTCCGCGCGGTCGGCGAGTTGTCGTCCTCCTCGAACTCGCGCTCCGCCCGATCGAGCGCCTGGCGCGCCTCGAGCAGCTTGTCCGGCACCAGCTCCTTGGCCTGCCCCTCGGACGCCTCGGCGTACGCCGCCCGCGCCTGGACCAGCTCCTTCGACGGCGCCGTCGCGCCGCACCCGACGAGCCCCACGGCCAGGAGCGGAGCGGCCAGCGCGCTCGTAACTCTCGTCAATCTGGACATGTCACTCCATCTCCCGCTTGAGCTCCTGGACCCGGCGCATCGCCGACTCCGCCTGGGCGCGCGCCTCGGCCTCGTCGGCCAGGGCGATCGCGAGCTGGGCGTCCGCCTCGGCCCGCTTGAGGATGAGCGCGGCGTCCTCGTACTCCTTCTCGACGATCAGCGCCTCGGCGTTCTTGACGTGATCGCGAGCCATCTTGAGGTGGAGGGCCGCCTTGGGCGTGTCCTGCGCCCCGGCCTCCTCGGCGCCGCGGATCTCGGCCTGGGATCTGGAGAGCTGATGGGTCGGCGGCGCCGACGCGCCGCAGCCCGCCGCACCCGCCACCGCCGCGACCATCGCGAACGAAGGTAAGAAATGTAGTACCCGGATCTTCATGACGAACCGGGATTCTAAACCCATCTCGCCCGGCAGGCCACGACCCCCGTCACCCCGGGCTCCCGGGGGGGGCGCCGCCCCCGCCTCCGGGGGGCGCCGCGCGATCCGCTAGGGGCAGATCATCGCGCCGCTCCCGGCCGGCCCGGGCCCGCGCGCGGCCGGCCGGCCCGCCGGCCGCCGGCGGCGCCCCGCAACCGCCGTGGGCTGCCCCGCAGCCATTACGGCCCACCCCGTGAGACCGTGGATCGGTGGACCGCGCAGGCAGTCGCGGGCTCCCCGGGGTGCGGCCCGAGGCTCCGCCCGAGGCACCGCCGGCCGCGCGCCGGGCGCGCGGCAGCGTCGCCGCGCCGCTCGGCGACAGCCAGGAGCTGATCCGCCGCCGCGCCGACCACGCCGCGCGCATGGCCGCCGCCTGCGCGCTGTTCGCGCTCGCCGCCGGGCTCGCCGCGCTGATCCTGTTCCCGCTCGCCCTGCCGACCCGGATGGCGCTCGCGCTCATCGCGGTGATCGCGGCGGCGTTCTACGGTCTGGCCTGGGCGAGCAGCCGGCGGGGCGACCTGGCCGGGGCGCGATCCTGGCCGTGGGTCGCGAGCCTGGTCGAGGTGACGCTGGCGAGCACGCTCACCCTGGCGCTCGCCCTCCTCGAGGGGCCGGAGCGGGTGGCCGCCGGCGCCGGCGGCGGCGCCTACTTCGCCGCCATCGCGATGGCCGCGACCCGCATGCGCCCGCGGGTGGCGCTCGTCGCCGCGGCCACCGCCACCTGCCAGTGGGCGGCGATCGATCTCCTGCTGGTGCGGCCCGCCCTTGCGCCGGGGTGGGCGTGGAGCTGGGAGCGGGTCGGCTGGCTCGCCGCCGTCGGGGTGATCGCCGCCGGCAGCGCGCTGGCGCTGGCCGAGCGGACCCGCGAGGCCGGCGCCCGCCTCGAGCGCGAGCTCGGCCGCTACGTGTCGCGCGGGGTGGCGCGCGCGATCCTCCGCGGCGAGGTGCACATCGGCGCCGCCGAACGGCGCCAGGTGACGGTCCTGTTCTGCGACCTGCGCGGCTTCACCTTCCTGTGCGAGCGCGAGCGACCGGAGGACGTGGTCGACATGCTGGACACCTTCTACCAGCGCGCCTTCGCGATCGTGCAGAAGCACGGCGGCACCGTGAACAAGGTGCTGGGCGACGGCCTGCTCGCGCTGTTCAACGCGCCCGACGAGCTGCCCGGCCACGCCGCGGCGGCGGCCGACGCCGCCGCGAGCATCATGCGCATGGTGCACCGGCTGCGCGAGCGCGGCGGCGTGTGGACCCACGTGGCGGTCGGCATCGGCCTGGACACCGGCGACATCGTGGTCGGCCCGCTCGGCTCGCGCGACCGCGCCGAGTACACGGCGATCGGCTCGCCGGTCAACCGGGCGGCGCGCCTGCAGAGCCTGGGCGAGCGGGAGGGCCGCCGCATCATCCTGTCGGAGGCGACCCGCCGGGCGCTCGGGTCGCGCCGGGTCGAGCTGGTCGGCGAGGTCGAGCTCAAGGGCTTCACCGGGCCGGAGCGGGTCTACTACTTGCCGTACCGGCGCGCGCAGACGCGCCGCGGCTCCGGCCAGCGCCCGCGCCCGCGGGGTGGCCACGCCACCTGCTAGCTGCACACGGGCAGTTGCAGAGCGCGCGCCGGGCCGCGCATGCAGCCCGTGATTCCGGCCACATGAGCCGGCGCGGCGGTGGCATGTCCGTTGCGATGCAGCCCGGCGTGGCTAGCCGCCTGACCAGGACCCGCCCCCTCGCGCTCCTCCTCCTCTTGCCGGCCTGCGCCGCCGATCCGGACGCCGCCGGCGATCTCGACATCGGCCAGGCGGTCCGCGAGGCCAAGGTGTGCGCCGACGGACCGACCGTGCCGGGCATCGACGTGTCGCGCTTCCAGGGGACGATCAACTGGCAGTCGGTGGCCGGCGCCGGCGTGAGGTTCGCCTTCATCCAGATCAGCCGGTGCGTCACGCCGGTCGACGGCAGCCAGTGCATCGATCCCAAGTTCGAGGAGAACTGGGCCAACGCGAAGGCGGCCGGCGTGCTGCGCGGCGCCTACCAGCGGTTCCACCCGGGCCAGGACGTGCCGACCCAGGCGCAGATCTTCCTCGACAAGCTGGCCGCCAACGGCCCGGGCGAGCTGCCGCCGGTGCTCGACGTCGAGGACGCCGACGGCCTGGGCGCCGGCGCCATCGCCAGCGCCGTGCGCCAGTGGATGGACATCGTCGAGCCGGAGGTCGGGGTCACGCCGATCATCTACACCGGCAAGTACTTCTGGCAGGACCAGGTCGGCGGCGCCGATCTCACCGAGCACCCGCTTTGGATCGCCCAGTGGGGGGTCACCTGCCCCGACATCCCGGCTCCGTGGGGCGACTGGGCGTTCCACCAGACCAGCGCCACCGGCCGGGTGTCCGGCATCTCCGGCGACGTCGACCTCGACGTCTTCAACGGCACCGTCGACGACCTGATCGCGCTCGGCCAGGGCGGCGACGCCGAGCCGTGCGAGGTCGTCCCTGCCGAGGGCGGCGTGCTCGACGACAGCGGCCCGTGCTTCCGCGCCGGCGGCAGCCCGCAGTTCATTCGCCACGAGAACGCCGGCTGGGGCTCGCAGCTCAAGTGGACCCACACCACCGACCTGCCCAACCCGGCCAACTACGGGCGCTGGAACGTCCACCTCGCCGAGGGCGGGCGCTACCGGGTGGAGGCCTACACCGCGGCGCCGTGGGGCGAGTCGCGCATGGCGGTCTACCAGGTGCAGCACGCCGGCCAGATGACGGCGGCCGAGGTCGACCAGACCGCGGTGGACGGCTGGAACCTGATCGGCGAGCTCGAGTTCGCCGCCGGCGGTGACCAGTGGATCCGGGTGGACGACAACACCGGCGAGCCGAACGACACCAACACCATGCTGGTGCTCGACGCGATCCGGTTCACCCGCCTCGACGGCGGCGGCGACGTCGACGGCGGCGGTGACGGCGACGGCGGCGGCGACGGCAGCGACGGGGAGCTCGACCCGGAGGGCGGGATGATGACCTCCGGCTGCGCCGCCGGGGGCGGTGCGTCCGGGCCGGCCGGGCTCGTGCTGCTGGCGCTCGGCGCGCTCGCCGCCGCGCGGCGGCGGCGGCGAGCGTAGGCCGGTTGTCCGGGCGCCGCGCGCGCCCCTGGGGGATGGCGCGTGCGCGGCGCGGCTCGCCGACGCGCGGTGACGGCGGCGAGCGGGGTGCTCGGGCGCGGTCAGCGCCCGAGCTGGCGGCTCAGTTGCAGAGGGTGGTCGGATCGATCGGGCACTCGACCTGGCGCAGCCACGAGTCGGCCAGCCCGTTGATCTCCTCGGCCTGCTCCGGGTGCGCCGCCGCGAGCGCGGCGATCAGATCGTCCATGCGGGCGGCGGTGCCGACGCGCTCCTGGTAGAACGAGGCGAGCACCGCGTCGAGCTCCTCGACGCCGATGACGTCGGCGACCGACTTGAAGAAGAAGGCGCCCTTCATGTACGGCACGCCCGACCACAGCGGGTGGGTGAGGATGTCGATCGCGCCGCAGGTGTCCGGCAGCGCGACCGTGTTCATCTCCGGCGAGGTGCAGTAGGACTTGAGCCCGCACTCGTAGCCGCCCCAGAGATCGACGTCGAACTCGCCGAGCGCGCGGGCCGCCAGGTAGGTCGCGGTCCCCTCCGACAGCACGAAGTCCTCCCAGCAGCCGATGCGCACGCCGTTGCCGTACCAGCCGTGCGCCGCCTCGTGGGCGTTGACCTCCTCGCTGTAGAGCGAGCCGGACGACACGTGCCAGAACGGGTGGTGCTCCATGCCGCCGTAGTCGCCGCCGCCCCAGTCAGCCGACACGGTGCCGGCCCTGTCGCCGAACGGGTACGCGCCGTAGGTCTGCTCCAGGAAGGTCATGACCGAGAGCAGGTTCGCGGTGCCGAGCGCGGCGTCCTCCTCCTGACCCGGCAGGTGCCAGACCGACACCGTCACGCCGCCCGGCGTGGTGCCGAGCTCGATCTCGGTGAAGTCGGCGGCCGCCAGCGCCGGCATGTAGGAGGGCGCCTCGGTCGGGATCGACTCCGGGTAGATGAGGTCGAGGCCCTCGGGCCCGTTGCTCACCTCCATGCTGAAGAGGACGCCGTCGGCCGGGTCCGACTTGCACGGGTAGAGGTTGCCGCAGAAGGTCGGCCACAGGAACGACACGCCGGCGCCCGGCATCCAGCCGTCGAACTGCTCGTGCGGCTGGAACTCGTAATTGACGGTGAGGGCGAACGGCAGAGTCGTGACCGGCACGCCGATGTCGAGCTGACCATTGTCGGCGCGGAACTCGAGGGCGCCGTCTGGACCGCTGACGGACGTGATCACGAGATCGCCAATCTCGAAAGAGGCGCCGCCAGAGTCGGAGCCGGCGATCCGGATCTCCGCGCGCCCGGTGAGCGCGGTGAGATCGAGCGCGATCGAGGTGGACACGACGTCGCGCGTCCAGTCCTCCTTCGGCTCCAGCCCATCGCCGCCGCCGTCGACGTCGCCGCCGCCGCCGCCGGCGTCCGGGCTGCCGCCGCCGCCGCCGCCGTCGTCGTCGCCGCCGCACGCGGCCGCCAGGGAAAGGATCGCGAACAGGGACATGGTTCGGGGGAATGTCTTCTTCATGGTCGCGGCACAGTACAGGAGTCGTTTCTGCGATCAATGGGTGTAGCTCACACTTGCTCGCCTACCGAGCACGCGCCGACAATTGCAGGCAGCGGTATGCACTGGCACGCATGGTTCACCATCGTCACCCTGCTGGCTTCGTTCGCCGTCATGGCGAGCGAACGCGTTCGGCCGGACAAGGTGATGGTCGGAGCCCTCGCTCTGCTGGTTCTGGCCGGCGTCCTCGAGGCGGACCAGGCGCTGGTCGGCTTCGCCAACGAGGGGATGATGACGGTGGCGCTGCTGTTCGTGGTGGCGGCCGCCATGCGCCGGAGCGGCGCCTTCGGCGCGCCCAGCCAGCGGCTGCTCGGCGCCCCGCGCACGGTGGCGGCCGCCCAGGTCAGGCTGATGGCGCCGGTCGCCGCGCTGAGCGCCTTCGTCAACAACACGCCGCTGGTCGCCATCCTGTTGCCGGAGGTGCGCGACTGGGCGCGGGCGCGCGGCATCGCGCCGTCGCGGCTGCTCATCCTGCTCAGCTACGCGGCGATCATGGGCGGTGTCTGCACCCTCATCGGCACCAGCACCAACCTGGTCGTCGTCGGGCTCCTGCGCGAGGCCGGCTACCCGGACATCGGCTTCTTCGAGGTCAGCAAGGTCGGCGTCCCGTTCTGCGTGGTCGGCATCGCCTTCTGCGTGGTGATGGGGCGGCTGCTCCTGCCGGACCGCCCGCACGGCGAGATGCCGCTGGCCGACCCGCGCTCGTTCACCGCCCGCTTCGCGGTGGTTCCGGACGGGCCGCTGGTCGGCAAGCGGCTGGCCGACGTGTCGGTGCCGGACCTGCCGGCGCTGGCGCCGTTCGAGATCGAGCGGGCCGGCTCGCCGGTGCCGGCGCCGCGTCCGGACGAGATCCTGCGGGCCGGCGACCACCTGCTGGTGAGCGCCGCGGTCGGCGAGGTGCTGGCTCTACACCGCACCCCCGGGCTGCTGCCGGTCACCGACCACGCCTTCGGCCGCGAGGGCGGGCGCAAGCGGGTCCTGATCGAGCTGGTGGTGTCGACCCACTGCCCGCTGGTCGGCGCGCCGGTCGGCCAGGGCAGCTTCCGCCGCCACTACGACGCCGCCGTGGTGGCCATCGCGCGCCACGGCGAGCGCATCGTGCCGCGCGCCGAGGGCGGCTGGCAGCTCCGCGCCGGCGACACGCTGCTGGTCGAGGCACACGACGACTTCCTCGCCCTGCACCGGACCAACCCGGACTTCTACCTGGTGACCAGCCACGGCCGGGTCGAGCCGGTCGCCGGCTGGCACCGGCCGTTCGCCCTGGCGGTGTTCCTCGCGATGATCGCGTCGGCCGCCACCGGCTTCTTGTCGATCTTCGAGGCGGTCTTGGCGGCGTCCCTCATCCTGCTCGGCAGCGGCGTCATCACCTGGCGGCAGGCGCAGGCGGACGTCAACTGGTCGGTGCTGCTCGTCATCGCCACCGCCTTCGGCCTGAGCGCCGCGCTGGTCGAGAGCGGGGCGGCGGCGCAGATCGGCGAGAGCATCGTCTCGCTCGGCGGCGGCGATCCATGGACCACCCTCGCGCTGGTCTACCTCGGCACGGTGGTGACCACCGAGCTGGTGTCGAACAACGCGTCGGCGGCGATCATGCTGCCGGTCGCGCTGTCGGCGGCCGGCGCGGTCGGCGCCTCGCACCTGCCGTTCGTGATGGCGGTGATGGTCGGCGCCTCGGCCGGCTTCGCCTCGCCGATCGGCTACCAGACCCACCTCATGGTGTACGGCCCCGGCGGCTACCGGTTCGTCGACTTCTTCCGCATCGGCGTCCCGCTCGGCCTGGTCCTGGCTGCGCTGGTGATCGGCCTGACGCCGGTCCTGTGGCCGTTCTGACCCCGGCGCGGCTCAGCCGAGCGAGTAGCTGTCGCGCCGCGGCAGGCCCTGGCGGGCGCGCACCAGGTTGTCCGCCTCGAGCAGCTGGCGGTGGTCGCCGATGTCGAGCCAGTCGCCGGTGAAGCGGTAGCCGTAGACCGGGACCCGCGGCACCAGCCAGGCGACCAGGTTGCCCGGCTGATCCTTCTTGTTGCCCTCGTCGAGGTAGCGCCTGACCAGCGGCACGTGGTCGGCGCGGACCAGGTAGGTGGCGATGGCGACCAGATCGGTGGTCGGGTTCTGCGGCTTCTCGGTGAAGGAGGTCACCCGGTCGCGCTCGTCCAGCTCGACGATGGCGTACTGCTTGACCAGCTCCCGGTCCGGGCAGCGGTACAGGGCGATGGCGCTGCCGTCCCCCTTGCCCCGCCAGAACGCGGCGTACTCGACCAGGCTGAAGTCGAACAGGTTGTCGCCGGCGATGACGAGGAGATCGTCGCCGGCCAGGCCAGCGCGGTCGACGGTGAACTGGATGTCGCCGATGGCGCCGAGCCGGTCCTCGTTGCAGGTGGTGCCGTCGTCGTGGACGGTGACCGGCACGCGGCGGCGCTGCCCCTCGGCCCACTGGCTGAACGACGCGGCGAAGCGCGCGTTGGTGACCACGTGGATCTGGTCCACCTCCTCGAGCTCGACGATCTTGTCGCAGATGTAGTCGATCATCGGCCGCCCCGCGATCGGCAGGAGCGGCTTGGCGGTGTGCTCGGTGAGGGGCCGGAGGCGGGTGGCGTAGCCGGCGGCGAGGATGATGGCCTTCATGGTCGGTGAGCCTAGTTGGGCGCCGCCGCACTCTCAACCGGGTTCGTCGCGCCGCGTGAACCAGGGCCAGGCACGGAACTTGAACCGCCCTGATCGAGGAGGTGACAGCGATGAAGGAGCGGGACAAGAAGGACGCGCCGGAGGCCGAGGCTCGGCGCGAGGAGGAGTGCGATCCCAGCGAGGGCTACTCGACCCACGTCAAGCAGCACATCCGGTCCGGAAAGTCGGAGGAGGCGGCGGAGCAGGCGCGCCGGGACCTCGAGGGGCCGGAGGCCGAGGAGCTGCGCCGCGCCGAGGAGGAGGGCAAGCGGCACATCGCCGAGCCGGATCCGCTCGAGCGCCGGCGCGCGCCGCGCGAGCGGAAGGACGGCGGCTCCTGACCGGGCGGGCCCCCGCCGGGTTTCGGTGAGCGGGGCGGGGCCGCGCGGGTGCGCCGGCGCCCGCCCTCGCCCGGTCAGCTCCGCAGGCACATGAGGTCGAGGCCCTCGGCGAACGGGATGCCGAGCGGGATGCCCTGGGCCTGCGCCTGCTGGCGGAAGCGGTCGACGCAGATGCCGCGCCGCTGGAACTGGCTGTCGTGGGCGGAGATCGCCTGGATCTTGAGATCGATCGTCTCCGTGATGTCGACCCACACGCGCGGCTGCCAGCTCCGCAGGCTCGGCTTGCAGGTGCTCGGCGCGAAGAAGTAGATGTCCATCGGCCGGAGCCGCATCGAGCTCAGCACTGCCCGGTGCACCAGGATGTGGTCGTGGTGCAGCTCGAGGTCGGAGTGGGTGAACAGGGCGGACGGCTGGTGGTCCCGGATCACCCGGTCGATCATGCCGACCAGCTCGTACATGTGCAGGTCCTCGACCCGGCGCGGCTGATCGCGCTCGAGCACCTCCATCATCCTCGCGCCCAGGATGTCGGCGGCGCGCTGCGCCTCGCCGAGCCGCTCGTCGAGCTGCCCGGGCACCGCGACGGCGACCATGATCACCCTGGCGCCGCCGCGAGCCAGCCGGGCGAGGGTGCCACCCATGCCGATCTCGAGATCGTCCGGGTGCGCGCCGATGCCGACGACGGTCTCCCCCGAGTAGCGCTCCAGCACGTTCATCGTTCACGCTCCTTCCACTCCCACGCCCTCGCGCAGGCGCTCGTCCGCGATCGCCGGCCAGCGGCGCTCGCGGTAGAGGTACAGGGTGAAGTCGTTCGGCAGGTAGTCGTGCCGAAGCGTCACCGCCGGGGTGATCCGCAGCGCCGCATGCAGGACGGCGGTCGGCTCGAGGTACTCGGAGCGCTCGGCCTGATGGGCGGCGCGCGCGCTCAGGAAGTTGACCGCGACCGCGCGCCGGCACAGGGAGAACATGCGCTCCAGGGTCGGCGCCACCCGCTCGGCGTTCCCGGCCGCCTTGAGCCCGAAGACACCGCTCGACACGACGACGTCGTACGGCGGCTGCGCCGCGGGCGGCTCGCGGTGCTCGAGGATGTCGCCGACCATGAAGCGCGGCCGGGTCGAGGGCGCGTCGGCGAAGCGCCGCTGGGCGGCGCGGGTCAGGTGCTCGCAGATGTCCAGCCCGGTGTAGTCGCACTCGACGCCGCGCTGCCACAGGTAGAGCAGGAAGTCGCCGAGCCCGGCGCCGACGTCGAGCAGGCGGGCGCCGTCGAGCGGGCCGACCTCGGCCAGCACCTGGAAGCGCCGCACCTGCGACTCGCGGCGGTTGTAGCCCAGGCCGCGGAAGGTGAGCCCGTGGCGGGCCACCTCGGCCTGGTAGAACGCCTGCACCTCGTCGGCGTAGCGGGCGCGCCGCGGCGGCGGGGCGGGGGATCGCGCTGCGCGGGTCATCACGCCACCGCCTCTCTCGGCAAGGCGGCCTCCGCCGCCGGCCGGCGCTCGGACACCGCCGCGCCGGCGCGCAGGATCTCCGCCGCGCGCGGGCCGCAGTTGAACAGCAGATCGACCACCGACAGGCGCGAGACGAAGTCGCCCGGCTGGGTCTGCGGGTAGCGCGGATGATCGAACTCCTGCCAGCGCACCTCCACGCCGGCGGCGGCGAGGAGCGCCCGGTCGAGGTAGCCGCGCGATCCGCCGCTGCCGGACAGGTAGGCGTCGGCGCCGACCGCCTGGCAGAGCGACAGGATCATCTCGGAGCGCGCGCCGCCGACGCCGGGCAGCTCGGAGCTGCGCAGGATCGGCGTCCTGATCGCGAGCTCGCCCAGGAAGTAGTCGAGCAGGGCCAGGTCGAGCGCCGCCAGGCTGGTCCAGCCGCGCAGCAGGATGCCCGCGATCGGGCCCATGAAGCGCTCGTAGAACGGCGCCCGCCGGTAGGCGTGGTGCAGGGTGCCGACCACGCGGCCGGCCCAGGTGGTGCGGCCGTCCCGGGTGTTGTTGATCTCCTTGTCGACGATCCGCTCGTCGCGGCTGCGCTGGTACACCGGGACGATGAGCCACTGGACCCCGTGGCGGGTCCGCACCCGGTTGCGGTTCTGAAAGTTCTGCCTCTCGAACTGGACGTGGTCGACCAGGACGAACACGTCGGACCGGAGGATCTTGTCGAAGTAGCCCAGCCACGGCATGAAGTGTGGCTGGTGCGCTCCCAGCAGCATGCGCCCTCCCTTCCACTGCGGCCGCCGATCGATCCGCTGCGGCGGGGGCGGCCGCGCGCACTGCGACGGGATGCACCGCATGTGCCACGAGACACTCCGTTCGGGGCGCCGGGGGGATCCGTCCACTCACGCCGGAGTGGTGGGCCGGCGGCGGAGCCGGGGGATCGCCGAACACGCTCGTTGTGGCGGTCGCGCTCGTGCCGCGCCCGGCTCCCGCGTCGGATTCGCCGGGAACCACGGTCGGATCTCCGGCTCCCGGGGGCCGCCGCGCGGTCGACGCGGCCGCCCTTCCCTCACCGCCGCGCGCGCGGCGGCGCCGGCTCGATCCATCCCCCCGCGACCTCGGCCGCTCGCCGGAACGATCAGGTCAGCTCACGGCAGGTGGCGGCTGATCCGGACGAAGCGGAGCGACTCGCCGCTCTCCATGGCGAGCAGGGTGGTCACCGCGGCGACGCCGGCGTTGGCGGCCACGTTGAGGGTGCCGACCACCCTCACCGCCTGCTCGAGCCGTCGGGCGCGCTGCGCCTCGCGCTCGCTGATGCGGCCGTTCGCCTCGCGCACCCGCTGCGGTCCGCGCTCCCGCTGGATGCAGCGGGCGAGCGCGCGCCCGAGCAGGGCGGTGCCGACTCCGGTCGCCACGCTGGCGAGCACCAGGGCGTCCTTGGTGCGCGTCATCCGGTGGCCGCGGCGGCTCACCTCCTCGCCGGACAGCATCCGGCGGCCGACCATCCAGGACAGCGCCATCGCGCCGTGGCCGGCGAGGTTCATCGCCTGGAAGCGGCGCCAGGCGACCTCCGCCACCCGATCGCGCTCCTGCGGGTCGCTGACGGTGTCGAGCGCCGGGTGCATGGCGGCGCGGCCGAACAGCGTGCCGCCAATGGATGTGGCGAGGCCGAGATCGTGAAGGATCCAGGCGGTCGACGAGAGCAGTGGCATGGTTCACCTCCGCCGCCTCGGAGCTGCAATCCGCGCTCCTGCCGCGGCGGCGAGGGCGCGCACCGCCTTCAGGGGCGGCGCGCGCGGCGCTCGAGCGCGGCCGAGTCGTAATAGGTGCGGAAGCGGCGCACGGCGTCGCCGGTGAACTCGACGATGGTGACGCCCCGGTAGGCGGCCTCATCGCCGGAGCCGAGCTTCACGGTGGTCGTCCATTCGAGCACGGCGAGGCCGTCCGCCTCCGTCACCCGGTCGAACCGCGAGCGCACCACCGCGAACGAGCTGAGGTAGGCCGACCAGAAGCGGCGCGCCCCGTCGCGACCGGTCATCGGGCTGGCGACCGCCAGCGACTGCAGCTCGCAGTCCTCGGCGAACAGCTCGACGAGCGGGCCCGGATCGCGGGCGTCCTCGGCGCGCCGGAGCGCGTCGATGAAGCGCCGCGCCCGGTCAGAGGTGCGGTCGCCTGGGCCGGAGGTGGCGCTCGTGCGTTCCTGCATGCGGGGTGCAGGGTTGCAACCCAGATGCCCACGGCGACCGGCTTTGTGGATCGCCGGCGCCGGCGCCCCGATATAATCGCGTCCATGCTCAGGCTCCCGGCATCCGGCGCTGCGGCCCTCATCGCCCTCCTGTTCCTCGCCTGCGGCGGTGACGACGGCGGCGACACCGGCGACACCGGCGACACCAGCGACGCCGGCGGCCTGCCCGACGGCGCCGTCAGCGCGGACAACGCCCTCGGCCAGAC